>Ga0160423_10003024_pt1 | contig 13995 bp, 15 predicted proteins | sample CRUFie14St8metaG_FD_108191 | JGI IMG/M metagenome (GOLD analysis project Ga0160423, IMG submission 108191) | Marine microbial communities from the Costa Rica Dome - CRUD Field 142mm St8 metaG | ecosystem: Environmental > Aquatic > Marine > Oceanic > Photic zone | place: Costa Rica: the Eastern...
CCGACAATGGACGCTGCCCCGATGACGTAGTCACCCGCGCGCTGGGACTCCTCAATACCAATGTCGGCTCGCAAAACGCTCAATGGAGAGGCTTGCCCGAGCCGCCTCAACGGCGGCCAGGCAAAAAAGAGCATACAGACGGCCGCGGTTACCACCCCGATCATGATGGGTTCCCAACCCGCTGGTCCCGGTGTCACGGGAAGCAGATCGCCCAGCGCCCTGATGAAACCCTCCTGCAGTCCCCAGCCAACGACGCAGCCCATCAGCGTGCCGCCCGCACCCAGCGTCGCCAGGCTAACGCCATATAACCGCGATATCTGTGCAGACTGCGCGCCAAGGCTTTTGAGAATCGCGACGTACTGCGTGTGACGCTCACCAAACCGGCGACTCGCCAGCGTAATCGCTGCCGCCGCCAACACGACGGCGAGGCTGCCTGCGAGCAGCAAAAAGCCCTGTGCGCGATCCAGAGTATTGCCTATTCTGGGTTGAGCGCCCTCGATGGTGTCCAGGCGCTGCCCCTGACCCAGCAGCGGCGTCAGCCATTCTTCATATGCCGTAACGGCCTCCGGAGAGCCGCTGACCAAGAGTCGATACTCCACGCGACTACCTGGCTGAACGACACCCGTATCGGGAATATCCTTGGTGTTCATCAAAAGACGCGGACCAAAACCGAAGACGGCGGCTGTCGCGTCCGGCTCGCTCCTAACTGCCCCAGAAACAGTCAGTCCCGCTTCTCCCACCAGCAAGCTATCGCCCAACGTCACATTGAGTAGGGCGAATAGCCGGGGCGCCAGCCAGACCTCGCCCGGTGGAGGAATGGCTCCATCGCTTTGCAACTGCCCGTAGGCCTCGGAGGACCACTGCAATGTTCCCCGCAGAGGATATCCGTCAGACACCGCCTTAACTGACACCAGCGCCATGTGATCCGGATCTGCAACCGTCATCGAGGGAAAGCCGACGCTGAGACTGGTCGTCAGTCCCTGCGCCTCAGCTCTCTCCACCCAGTCGTCTTGAAGCGAGCTACGGCTGACAACAACTAAATCTGCGGCGAGAAACCGCGCGCTTTCGGAGAGCAACGCAGACTGCAGCCGGCCAACAAAACTGCTGACCCCCACGACAACCGATACGGCCAGCACCAGAGCCAGCAACAGGATCCCCAGCTCACCGCTCCGCCATTCACGGACGAGAAATTTGCCACTCAGCGAATGACTCAAGGGCAATGCTCCATCGCAACGGCGATCTCAGGCTTCACGCAATTCACCCGCACTCATGTTGAAACAGCGCTGACACCGCTCGGCCAGTCGCTGGTCATGGGTGACCAAAACGAGCGTCGTCTCGATACGGTCATTGAGTTCGAATAACAACTCAATCACTCGCTCACCCGTTCGGGTATCCAGATTGCCCGTTGGCTCATCGGCGAAAAGGATGCGGGGTTGGCGCGCAAAGGCCCTGGCGATGGCGACTCGCTGCTGCTCACCACCCGATAATGTGGTCGGGTAGTGATTGAGGCGGTTTTCAAGCCCGACCTCCCCAAGAAAGCGTTCTGCTGTCGCCGCCGCGTCGGACATGCCCGCTAACTCCAGTGGCAACATCACGTTCTCAAGCGCTGTCAGCGCAGGCAACAATTGAAAGCTTTGGAATACAAACCCCACCTTTTCAGCGCGCAAGCGAGCACGCTGATCCTCGTCAAGGTCGCTGAGACACTCTCCGTCTAACCAAATCTTGCCACTGGAGGCGACATCCATCCCCGCGAGAAGACCCAGCAGGGTAGACTTACCCGAGCCAGAGGCACCGACGATTGCGGCAGAGGCGCCAGAGGGGACCTCAAAGTCAATCCCTCGTAGAATTTCGAGTTCGCCGTCGGCGGTGGACACTGTTTTAAGGAGTTGACTGACTTTGATCATATTGAGGGCCCTCGCCCCACGGTTACGGGCATTGGCCGGGCTTGGATTGCTACTGTTGATCTGTGCGTCAGGTGCCACCAACGCTCAAGACAAAGCAGCTATTTTGGTACTGGGCGACAGCATCAGCGCTGCCTACGGTATGCCCATCGAGCGTGGCTGGGTCATGCTGCTCGATACCCGACTCCAGCAGGAGGGCCACCCCTATCGGACCGTTAACGCCAGTATATCCGGAGAGACGTCTGCCGGGGGCCTGCGCCGGTTACCTAAATTGCTCCGCTCTCATCAGCCCCACACTGTGATCATCGAACTGGGTGGCAACGACGGGCTGCGCGGCTATCCTGTCGGACAACTTCAGAGCAATCTGAGACAGATGATCTCGCTCTCCGAGGAGACAGGTGCAGTGGTACTCGTGCTGCCGATGGAAATACCTCCCAACTTCGGCAAATACTATACGGATGCGTTCCGAGCCAGCTTTAGGGAGGCCGTAGAGGGCACGCGCGCAGAGCTGGGTGAATTCCCGCTGAAGTCAGTCGCGCTTGACCAAGAACTGATGCAGGCCGATGGCATCCACCCCACCGAAGCGGCACAGCCCCTGATCATGGAGAGCGTTTGGCAAGCGCTTCAATCTCTCCTGTGAAGACTGAAGCAGAAAAGACTAAGGGGCCGAACTCGGGCGCGGGAGACACACTTCGCCACCAGCTGGAAGTCATTATTTTTGGCACGAGCACGCGTGCCGGACGCAATTTTGATATCGCGCTGTTAGTGCTGATCCTGGCCAGCGTTGTGGTGGTCATGATCGATTCCGTACCGCACATCCACGCAGCCTACGAGGACATATTCTGGAAGTGCGAAATTTTCTTCACCGCCGTCTTCACCGCAGAATACGTCACGCGGATTTGGTGCACTCAACACAGGCGCGCATATCTACTGAGTTTTTGGGGCGTTATCGACCTGCTGGCAATCCTTCCCACCTACATTGCCATTCTGATGCCAGAGGCCGCACCGCTTGTCGTTGTGCGACTGTTGCGCGTAGTTCGGGTGTTCAGAATCCTGCGTCTGATGTCCCTGTTTACCGAGCTTAATGAAATACTCGGCGCACTGAGAAATACGGCGCGCTCTATCTTTGTTTTTTTGATCATGGTGATGGTAGTGGTCGTGGTCTTCGCCTGCGTGATGTATGTCATTGAGGGCGCGGGTAGCGGATTCGAAAGTATCCCCATGAGCATTTATTGGGCGGTCGTGACGATCACGACCGTGGGCTACGGTGATTTGGTCCCGCAAACATCAGCGGGTCGCTTCGTGGCAGGATTCGGCATGCTCGTCGGCTACAGCATCATCGCGGTGCCCACAGCCATCATTACCCGCGAACTCTGGGAGCGCATCAACCAAAGGCAGAGCCCGGACCCGCCCCTACCCTGGAACTGTCCGGTGTGCGCCAAGCAGGGCCACAGCATTGACGCGCTTCACTGCAAGCATTGCGGTAGCGAACTGGACGTACCCCGAGACATCAGGGAGCGCGCGCAAAAAACATGAACCTCAAGCCCACCCCTTTATTCAGCTACCGCAAGTTTTGGGCCGAGTGTCTTGGCCCGGCACCGTGGTTGCCGATGTCGCGGAACGAGATGGAGCAACTGGGATGGGACAGTTGCGACATCATTATCGTCTCCGGGGACGGCTACGTTGATCACCCCAGTTTTGGCATGGCGGTGATAGGCAGAGTGCTGGAAGCGCAGGGTTTCCGGGTGGGCATGATCGCCCAGCCCGATTGGCAATCGGCAGAGGCGTTCGAGGCGCTCGGCAAGCCGAACCTGTTTTTCGGCGTGACCGCCGGCAACATGGATTCGATGATTAACCATTACACCGCCGATAAAAAACGACGCAATGACGACGCCTACACCCCAGGCAATGTGCCCGGGAAACGTCCTGACCGCGCGGTCACGGTGTATAGCCAACGCTTACGTGAAGCCTACAAGGGCGTGCCCATTGTGATCGGCGGAATTGAGGCGAGCCTGAGACGCATTGCTCACTACGACTACTGGAGTGATCGCATTCGGCGCTCAGTGCTGCTGGATAGCCGTGCCGATCTGCTTTTATTCGGCAACGCCGAGCGCGCCATCGTTGAGGTGGCGCATAGATTGGCTGGCGGCGAGCCTATCGGCGAGTTAACGGATATCAGGGGTACGGCATACGTCAGCCCAACGCCACCTGAGGGTCGAGTGCTGATCGATTCCACTTCTGTGGATAAACCGGGCACAGTCGAAGCCCATCCCAACCCTTACGAAGGCATGGAGCCGGAGCCCTGTGAACAGGCGCAAGCTGAACCGGAGACCGAGACACCCATTCGCTTGATGGCCAGCCCGAAACCCGATACCCATGCGATCAGACTTCCCTCCGCAGAGGCCGTCGCAGAGGACCCCGTGCTTTACGCGCATGCTTCGAGGGTATTTCACAAGGAGACCAATCCGCATAACGCCCTACCTATGGTGCAAGCACATGGGGACCGGGAGGTCTGGTTGAATCCGCCGCCGATTCCGCTGGAAACAGAGGAACTCGACTGGGTGTTTGAGTTGCCCTACCAGCGCCTGCCGCACCCGATGTACGGCGACGCCGCCGTCCCGGCGATGGAGATGATCCAGCACTCGGTCAATATTATGCGGGGCTGTTTCGGTGGATGCACCTTCTGTTCCATCACCGAACATGAAGGCCGCATCATCCAGAGCCGGTCGGAGGACTCAATCATCCGCGAGGTTGAGCGTATCCGCGATACCAGCCCTGCTTTTACCGGCGTCATCTCGGATTTAGGTGGCCCGACCGCGAACATGTGGCGACTGGCCTGCAAAGATAAAGAGACAGAAGCCGCGTGCCGCAAATTGAGTTGCGTTTACCCGGGCATCTGCAAGAACTTGAACACTGACCATCAACCATTGATCAATCTTTACCGCAAGGCGCGGGAGACAGCCGGCGTTAAAAAAGTCCTGATCGCGTCGGGCCTTCGGTACGACCTGGCAGTAGAGAGCCCGGAGTACGTGAAGGAACTGGTCACGCATCATGTTGGCGGCTATCTGAAGATCGCGCCGGAACACACCGAAAACGGCCCGCTATCCAAGATGATGAAGCCGGGCATCGGCAGCTACGATCGGTTCGCGGAAATGTTTGAACGCTTCTCCAAGGAAGCCAGGAAAAAGCAGTACCTGATCCCGTACTTCATTGCCGCGCACCCGGGGACGACGGATCAGGACATGGTGGAGTTAGCGTTGTGGCTGAAGAAGCATCGTTTCAAAGCCGATCAGGTACAGACTTTCTATCCATCCCCCATGGCCACCGCTACTGCGATGTACCACACGGGTTTCAACCCGCTGCAACGCGTCAAACGAGACAGCCACCAAGTCCCCACCGTTAAGCGTCTCAACCAACGACGCCTCCATAAGGCTTTTTTGCGCTATCACGACCCGGACAACTGGCCATTGCTGAGGAAAGCGCTTAAACAAATGGGGCGGCGCGACTTGATCGGCAATGGCACTCAACACCTGATTCCGCTGCGACAGCCCCCCAAACGACACCGGATCGTCAAGCCCGATGATCGGACTTTCCGGACTCAGCATACGGGAGAACACAAGGGCAAAGGTCGAAGACGCTGATACGGTCGCTTAAGCCCCGATCAGGCCCGCAATCAGCTCGCCCAATTGCCTAAACTCGACCCTGCGCGGCGTCTTTTTGCGCCACATGAGCCCGATTTTTCGGGTGACGCTGGGTTGCTCAAAGGACCTGACTGTCAGCGGCGCGTTACCAACGATGCCAGCACTGACGGCCATACCGGGTAGCAGCGTGACGCCAATGTCGTTGGCCACCATCTGCACAATAGTGGCCAAACTGGTTGCCTGATAAGGGACGGTAACTTGAGAGTCCCGGAGCTTGCAGGCCTCAAGCGCGTGGTCCCTGAGACAGTGCCCCTCCTCGAGAAGCAACAGCGATTCACCCCTAAGATCGGAGCTCCTCAAACTGGCACGCGCCGCGAGTGGGTGGCCTGTTGGACAGGCCAGCATGAACTCATCTTCAAACAGTGTCATGACCTCCACCTGTTCGGCAGGGAAAGGCAGCGCGAGAAGCAAAACGTCCAACTCGCCACTCAGCAGGCTGTCCACCAGCGGCTGACTGAGATCCTCACGAATAAACAGTTTGAAATCGGGATAACGCGCCCTGATCTGACCGAGCAAACCCGGCAACAGGTAGGGCGCGACAGTGGGAATGACGCCCATCCGCATACGACCCTGAAAAGGCACACCGGCGCCGGCGCAGAGCGAGACCATATCCTCAACACTGACCAGTAAATCCCGGGCACGCTCGACCACCTCCTCTCCAAGCGATGTCAGGAACACTCTGCGGTTATTGCGCTCCACCAAACTGACGCCAAGCGACTCCTCCAACTCCGAAACACCGGCACTCAAGGTGCTTTGGCTGACATGACAGGCAGTGGCCGCCTGACCAAAGTGCTGATACTCGGCCACTGCGCAGAGATAGCGGAGTTGTTTGAGCGTAGGTTGGCGCATGACTTTTCCTTGCGGTTCGACGTCAGGCGTTGACGCCGCTGGCGCGCCTGATACGGTGGCGCGACGGCAGATTACCTCAATCGGTTTTTTCGATCATTTTTTTTTATATTTTCAGTAAGCCAAAGTTCAGCAAACTCGGTATATTGGGCGGTGAGAGATCAATGGTCCTTTTCTGGGCCGACCTCATCTTCCCAACTCGAAAATATCAGGAGTGTGAAATGGAATTGAAAGGCAGTGCTACAGAGCAGAATTTGAAGGACGCATTTGCGGGCGAGTCGCAGGCAAATCGACGTTACCTTTACTTCGCATCGAAGGCGGACGTTGAGGGCTATAACGACGTGGCCGCCGTATTCCGCTCAACTGCAGAAGGTGAGACAGGCCATGCGCATGGTCACCTCGAGTACCTCGAGGCTGTGGGCGATCCCGCCACGGGCCTGCCAATGGGCGACACGAAGAAGAATCTTGAAGCCTCTATCGCCGGCGAAACCCATGAGTACACCGACATGTACCCTGGCATGGCCAAGACCGCGCGCGACGAAGGTTTCGACGAGATTGCTGACTGGTTCGAGACGCTGGCCAAGGCTGAGCGTAGTCACGCCAATCGTTTCCAGAAGGCGCTGGATAACCTCGAAGACTAATTGAGCACATCGCTCGAAGGCACCGAGGGGAGCGTATTCGCTCCCCTCGCTTTTTCTACCCATCAGTTTTTAATACGAGCCCGCCCCCCGCTCGTACTGAAAAGACTGTCTTGACGTTTTTTTGAATTAAGAGTTTTTATTGCCATGAGAGAAGGCAGCATCGACGCACCCACACGCCACCCGTTGGATTGGAAAAACGATGATTTTTGGGACAAGTCATCCCTAGACAAGGAATTAGAGCGGGTTTTTGACGTTTGTCACGGCTGCAGGCGTTGCGTCAGTCTGTGCGATGCCTTCCCCACTTTGTTTGATCTGATTGACGAATCAGACACCATGGAAGTCGACGGCGTGGACACGGCCGACTACGGCAAGGTGGCGGAACAATGCTACCTCTGTGATCTGTGTTACCTGACAAAGTGCCCCTACGTGCCGCCTCATGAATTTAATGTGGATTTCCCGCATCTGATGCTGCGCGCCAAAGCCCAACGCTTCAAAACCGAGGGCGCCTCACTGAGGGACCGGACGTTGACCAGCACTGACCGCTTGTTGTCGACAACCTCCATTCCCTTGGTGGACATCACCGTGAACGCGCTCAACAAGACGGGCGCTTTCCGAAAAGCGCTATCTGCGGGAATGGACATCCACCACGAGGCACCTCTCCCCAAGCTGCACAGCAAGACACTGCGAAAGCGCGTTAAGCCACTGTTGGTCCCGCAGGAGCCTCAGAAGGTGGGCAATACCACGGGTAAAGTCGCGCTTTACGCAACCTGCTACGGCAACTACAACAGCCCCGATGTCGGCGAGGATTTCGTAAAGGTTTTTCAGCACAACGGGATTCACATTGACATCGTGCCTAAAGAGAAGTGCTGCGGCATGCCGAAGCTTGAGCTGGGTGATCTCGACAGCGTCGACGCGCTTAAGCAGGCCAACATTCCGGTATTGGCGAAATTGGTTGACGAGGGCTACGACCTCACTGCCCCCATCCCCTCCTGTGTGCTGATGTACAAACAGGAATTGCCGCTGATGTACCCCGATGACCCGGACGTCATCAAAGTACAGAAAGCCTTCTACGACCCCTTTGAGTACCTGTGGGCGCGGCATAAGGGTGAAGCGCTCAACACGGACTTTCAATCGGCTCTTGGCAACGTCGCCTATCAGGTCGCTTGTCATCAGCGCGTGCAAAACATTGGGCTCAAAACCCGCGACGTGCTGAATCTGATCGCGGACAGCGACGTGACAGCCTATGAGCGATGCTCCGGGCACGACGGCACCTATGCAGTGAAAAGAGAGACTCGAGACAAATCCGTGAAAATAGCTCGGCCGACCGTGCGTAAAGTCGATGAACAAGCGCCCGACCGGTTCATCAGCGACTGCCCCATGGCCGGGGAGCACATCGCGCATCTCGCTGAAAAGGTCTCCAAAGCAGAACACCCCATGACGCTTCTCAGAGAAGCGTACGGTTTGTAATCCCCTACAATGAACATCCGCAAAATTGAGGAACCTGTGATGACACACCTGACACGCGACGACCTGTGGAGCCTCGAGGAGTATGCGACCCGGCGCGCCGATTTTCGCGCTGAGGTCATGGCCCACAAAAAGAATCGCCAGCTGGCGCTCGGCGAACACGCGCGACTTTACTTTGAAGACGCAACGACCATTCGCTACCAGATACAGGAAATGCTGCGCATTGAACGAGTATTTGAAGCTGAGGGGATTGAGGAGGAACTGAGCGCCTACAACCCGCTGATCCCGGACGGCCATAACTGGAAAGCCACCTTCATGATTGAAATTCCTGACCCGGCACAACGCGCCGTGCGTTTGGGCGAGATGATCGGCATAGAGGACCAAGTGTGGTTACAAGTGGATGATATGGACCGGATTGTGCCGATTGCTGACGAGGATCTCGACCGCACCACGGCGGACAAAACCGCATCGGTGCACTTTCTCCGTTTCGAGGTGACGCCGGAACAGATCAATGCGCTGAAAGATGGGGCAACCCTCTACGCGGGAATCGATCACCCTAGCTACCCTCTGGAGCGGTACGAAGTGCCGTCGGCAATCAGAGACTCTCTCGTGGCGGACCTGGTGGTGACCGAACATTGAGCGCGGCTTGATGCCATTAGTGAATCTATCGTCGGAGTCGAGACGATGACGCTGGTCGTTTTCGACCTCGACGGTACCCTGCTGGATAAAACCTCGAAAATATCCGGCTACACCGCGGACACGCTGGCTCTGATGAGAGCTAAGCGCATCCCCTACACCGTGGCCACGGGGCGGACGCTTCAGGCAGCCGCCGCTCCCCTCAGGGACCACTACTTCACCTTGCCCATGATCCTCAAGAACGGCGCGATTATTTGGTCGCCCGCAGAAGAGCGCTACAGCCACCATCATTTACTGACCCGCGAGGAGGTGTGGCATGTTTTGGCTGCCTTCACGCTCAACGACCTCACCCCTTTCGTTTTCTCCTTGCAGGCGGGGCAGCGTCACGTGCTCTATCACGGCCCGCTTAAAAGCAAGAGCGAGCATAAGCTGGCCGACCTGTTTGAAGCGGAGCGGCACCTCCCATTAATGCCTCTCACTGAAATGCCCGACGAAATCAGCGTCATTAATGTTTTCTCGTTGGGGAGTGCGCTAGCAGTGGACAAAGTGAGAGCAAGCATCGCGGAGGAGCAGCATCTTGTTGCCTATTCTGGCGTTGCGATTCATGAGCGAGAAATGGGCGAGCACGCGGCCCAAAACGCCGCCCTGCACTGGGTTGATATTCACCACAGTCTGGGCAGCAAAGGCAATGCAATCAATCATTTGCGGTCAGAGCTGGATGTGGAGCATGTCATCGCCTTTGGAGACGGTGACAATGACCTCAGCATGTTCGAATGCGCCACGGAGTGCTACGCACCTGCCAACGCAGACCCTGTCATTCTCGATGCGGCGGACGAGGTGATCGGCCATCATGATGAAGATGGTGTTGCGCGATTTTTACGACAGCGATTCGATTTAGAGTAGCTGCCGCTGCCTGTGTGCGCGTGCCAACGCTGTGCTTATGCTCTGCGAGCCTGAATCAGCCACACCCCAGTCAGGATCAGCGCCAATGCCAATAAATGCTCCCAGCCCCAAGGTTCTGACAGCAGCACCGTGCCAGCGATAAACGCCACCGCAGGTATCAAGTAATTGATGGTCGAGAGAAAAGCGGGACCGCGCTCAGTCACCACAATAAAGTAGGACCAGGTAGCAACGCCCGTGCCCAACGCGCCGAGCACCAGCAACGCCGTAACAGATGGCACAGTGGGCGCCCAACCCGGCCCGTTGAGCTGCAGCCACAGCGCCGGCAACGCCAAGACCAAGCTACCGACCAGCAGGCTACCGAGGGACAGCGCAACGGGATTTGCGGGCGGAAGCCTTTTGGCATAAACACCGTTTAAGGCGTAACTCAGCGTCGCCAGTAACGTCGCCACCTGCCCGGGCCATTGTCCACTCGCCTTTTGGGAGAATAGGTCCTCTCCCACCAGTAGCAGAACGCCGACGAAGCCCACTGCCACCCCCGCCAAGCGGTGCAAAGTCAAAGGCTCGTGGTCAAGCAACCAGTGCGCAAGGATCAGAGTCGCAATAGGCATTAACGCCATGAGGATGCCAACCTCGGCAGAAGGCACAGACTGCTCGGCCCAGGCGATCAGAGAAAATGGAATGATATTGCCGGTCATGCTGAGCATGGCGAGGCGCGGCCACCACCCTCGCCCCAGCGTCGATACGCCAGCGTGCCACCGCCACACACACCACATCACCAGCGCCCCCATGAGCAAGCGACTCCAAACTATAAAAATCGGGTGAAAGCTTTCCAGCGCCACCGCAATCAGGGCGAAGGCGAAGCCCCATACGAGCACGAGGTAACCGAGTAGCGCCCAATGCTTGAGCCCTGGTCCAGTCACCGAGGATCCGGGTTCAATCATCGAGAAGTGACTTGAGGCATAGATTTAGGGGAGATCCAAGGATTAGGGTTTGCACTGAAGGCTTTTGCTTTCAACTGAGACTTGCATTACTACGCCTAAAATAGTCCGGCAGTTTTGCTAAGCTCAGTAGCGTCACAGAGGCAGTAATTCATGGTCAGCCGAGCTCCTTGTCCACAGGCAGAACCCGATGGGTACGTCGAGTACATATCCCGTTATGGCATGCCTATTGCCCCACAGGTCGCTGCAGCAGCAGGGCTGGCGCGCGCCTGGTTCAAGCCGCGATTTGTCGGATTAGAGAATCTGCCGGAAGAGCCCGCTCTGTTCATCGGTAATCATGCTTTCATGGCGATCGATGCGGCACTTTTTCATCTCTACCTTTATTACGACCATGGTCGCTATGTGAAAGGTCTAGGAGACAAATCTCTGTTCGCCAACCCCTACTATGCGGCAGTCGCGCATGCTATGGGTGGCGTGTCCGGGCAGGCAGCCATCGTCGAACGATTGATGGCCCGCGGTGATGACCTGTTACTGTATCCGGGCGGTGCCTATGAGTCGGTGAAACCCCCTGAAGCGCGCTATAAGCTGCAGTGGAAGCAGCGCTACGGTTTCGTCAGGTTGGCAGCGAGCGCGGGCTACACCGTGGTGCCGGTCGCATCAGTGGGGCCTGACGAATACTATGATCACGCAATCTCTTCAGAGTCCTTGGTGAATTCACCATTGGCGCACTGGCTGATGAAGGCCGGGGTGTTACCCGCTGATCTCAGGACTGACCTTGTACCGCCCATACCGACCGGATTACTGGGCGGGCCGTTGCCCAAACCCAAGAGCACCTACTTTGCCATTGGTAAACCTATCGACTTGTCCGAATACAAAGGCGTCGAACTCTCCACGAGGAAACTCAGCGCGCTGAGGAAAAAATTCGCCTCAGCGATCGAAAGCGAAATCAGTCGGCTGTTGTTATTACGCGAGCAGGAGCGTCATCAGGATAGCTGGCTCAGACGCGTCCTCTCAGCCTGACCGGGCATGCGGAACCAGCAGTTGCCTCGATGGCTGAGCCTCGGTGGGCTCGTTCTGTTTATCAGCTGGGTCGGGCTATCCCTCGTGTTAGCGCCGCCCTATATGGTGGCCACCTCACCCTATTGGATCGATGTCGATCCCAGCGACCGCGGGCTGGCGTTCGAATCAACGCTGATACCCAGCGATGAACTGCTTCTCAGAGCGTGGTGGATCCCCGCTGAACGGCCGCGGGCGGAACTGATTTTTGTGCACGGCGCAGGTTCGAACCGCATATCAGAGTTCGTCGGCTCCCTTGACTTTTACCGCACCCTCAACGAACTGGGCGTATCGATCGTCACAATGGACCTGCGCAACCACGGCAAGTCGCCCGTCACCGACGGAAGGTTGCGCATGGGTGCCACAGAGTGGCGTGATGTGATCGCGGCCGGCAAATGGCTCGACGCCCATCAGGCTTCTGAGCTGCCACGTCTCGCTCTGGGGGCTTCCATGGGGGGCAGCGCTGCGATTCATGCAGCCGCAAACGGTTTAAGCATCGATGGGATGATTCTTCTAGACCCTCAGCTCGACGTGTTCGATAGCCTGATGACAGGCGGCCAGGTGAATACCGGCATTCTTGCGCCTTTCTTTGCGGTCGCCGCGCGCGCCGCCATTCGCCGCTATGCCCTGCCTCATGGGCCAAAGAGCCCACTCCGTCTGGCCGCCCAACTCGATATACCCATTCTGCTCTTACAGGATTGGGACGACCCGGTGACGAGGTCGCCTTTTGCCGCTGAACTGGCGGCTAGCAACCGGCAGGTCATGCTGAGACCTGTCCCAGCGATCCAGCCAGCCGATCCTTGTTTAGCGGGCAAAGGCCGTTGGGGCTCGCATGTGGCGGCGCATGTTTGCCACCCAGACTGGGTGCAAGTAACACTCTCCTCGTTCATCGACGCGCTCACTCAGTGAACGCGGGTACACCCATCTCGAGCTGACCCATGCCCGTGGCATCACCAAGGCCTACGTCGTCCTCCGAGATGGCAATCGGTGACAGCTGCGATCTGCGGCCTGTGCCCCGTCGTATAAAGCGCACAACCCAAGGAATATGCGTTATGAAAGCCCTCCCGCTCACTGCAGCCACACTGCTCATCGTCCTCTCCGGTGGAGCGTCTGCTTCTTGTCCAAGTTTTCTGAATCACTCGATGCGCCAGCTGGCTTCAACCGAAAACATTCAGTTTTGCGAGGCCTACGAGGGCAAGGCACTACTCATCGTGAATACCGCCAGCTACTGCGGCTATACCTCCCAATTTGAAGGTCTTGAGCAGATCTACCGGGAGTACGAGGACCGTGGGCTGGTAGTGCTCGGTTTCTCCAGCGACGATTTTTTTCAGGAAGACAACGATGAGGGCGACGCCGCTGAAGTGTGCTTCGAGAAGTACGATGTGACCTTCCCGGTCCTGGCCACCTCACCCGTCCGCGGCTCAGACGCGAATCCGGTTTTCAAGGGCCTTGGTGAAGCTTCAGGTTACCCCCGCTGGAACTTCAACAAATACGTTGTGTCCTCTTCCGGCGACATCGTCGGGCACTTTCCCAGTAGCGCCAAACCCGACGGAGAGGAAATCAGGTCTGCTATTGAAGCGGCATTGCCCGCATCGTAGATCCCACGCACGAAGTCTCGCGGCAGTGCGCCTGTTGCGGGCGCGTCGTGCCCCTCACCTTTCATCACCTGATTCCCAAAAAGGTGCATCGCCGGGCGCATTTCAGGCGGCATTTCAGTAAGGAAAAACTGCAGGCGGGGGTGCGAGTCTGCCGTCTCTGCCACCGCGGCATACATCGGGAGTACGACGAGATGACACTGGCGAGGCAATTTTGTTCTCTGGAGGCACTGCGAGGTGACCCCGTACTAGCCCGTCATTTCGAGTGGGTAGCCAAACAACGGGAAGCTTGAACGATCTCCGACGCACCGCCC
>Ga0160423_10003026_pt1 | contig 13993 bp, 10 predicted proteins | sample CRUFie14St8metaG_FD_108191 | JGI IMG/M metagenome (GOLD analysis project Ga0160423, IMG submission 108191) | Marine microbial communities from the Costa Rica Dome - CRUD Field 142mm St8 metaG | ecosystem: Environmental > Aquatic > Marine > Oceanic > Photic zone | place: Costa Rica: the Eastern...
AGATCGGACCGATCTTGATCGCGAAAAAAAAAAAAAAAAACGCTGCAAAAGCGTTTCTGAGCCGCCCGGGCCTCATGGGCTCGGGAGGGCTCCGGCCCTCCCACACTCCGCCGAGCGCGTCGATCTTGATCAGGCGCACGCCATGGCGTCCTCTACGCCGCTTGGTCTCACCGCGATCGCCCTCGTCGTCGTCTTCTTCTTCCTCGTCAACACCGATACCACTTTCGTAAACTGCCAGGAGAGTACTCTCCAGGAGTTAAGCCAAGATGGAGCCAGTCACAACGAGAGGTACGTCTCCGCCTCCCGCGGGTCGTCAGATGGGGAAGGGTGCGGATCGTGGTCAGACCCCTGCGGAACCCTCGCGGCGGCGGCGGCAGCCTCCTCTTCGAGGAGCTCGCTGTCCATCATCTTGCTGCCTGGGGCACACGACCTCACCACTGCTGTCGAGTTCGTGAACGCAACGGTCTCCATATCTGGCCCGGGCGGGTGGCCGAGCACACAACTCGTTTGCACCCAAGGCAGCCATCGCGGTTTGGCCTTCCTCGCGGGCTCCTCCGCTCAGCTCTCCGGCCTCGAGGTGACGGGGTGCTCGTCCGGTAGGGGCGCTGGCATCTTGGTGGAAGCGAGCAATATCACCCTCTCGGGCGTTCGGCTCTCCAACAACACGGCCATGGGGGCAGGATCGGTGGGCGGCGGACTCGCACTACTGGACGGCTCCGTCGCCACGGCGTCCGATTGCGAGGTCGAGGGCAACTTTGCCGCCAAGTACGGCGCCGGCGCTTACGTGCACGGCAGCCTGCTGGAAGTCACTGGTGGGCGCGTGAAGGCAAACAGGCTGACGGGGGCGGGCAGGGGGGCAGGGGTGGCGGCCTTTGCGGGATCCACCGTCCGACTGGCGGGCGACGCGTCGGTGGAGCACAACGAGGGATACTTTGGTGGCGGCGTCATGGCCCAGGCCTCGCATCTGTTCATGGAGGGCAGGTCCAGCGTTCAGAACAACGCGGCGATGTACGGAGGGGGGCTGGTGCTTGTGGCCGCGTTGGGGTCGATCTCCGGCGCGGAGCTCAGGGGGAACGAGGCCGCCCACTTCGGCGGGGCGGCGCTCCTGGAGTCTTCCGTCCTCCGCTTTCGAGGGGGCACGTGCTCAGGCAACTCTGCGACCCTGGGAGGGTGTTACTACTGCTCCAACTCCACAATCGAGGTCGAGGGCTCCGCGCTGGATTACAACGTGGCCGGGGGGAGCGGTGGTGTCGGCGCCTACGTGGACTGCGACCCCACGGCCGCGCAGCCGTGCTCCTCCTCGCTCGAGATCCGCGGCTCCTCGTTGAGAAACAACACCGCCGCCGAGGAGGGCGGCGCGCTGGCGCTCCGGTCCGTTGCCGTGAGCCTGGTCCAGACCGAGCTAAGCGGCGGCGGGGCCGCGAGAGGCGGCGCCCTGGCGTGCTCGGGCGAATCCTCGGTGTCGCTCCATGGCTCCGTGGCCAGCTCTAATGCCGCGGAGGAGGAGGGCGGCGCCGCCTTTGTTGGCGATGGGTGCGTCCTGACGGCCACTGGCACGGAGATCTCGGGCAACGAGGCACAGGTGAGGGGCGGCGGGGCCTTTGTCTCGGGCGGCGGGTCGCTCGAGGCCGACCGGGCGTCGTTCAGGGGTAATGCGGCGCGGGAGGGCGGCGCCATTTTCGCCTCCGGCGGCGCCGCCTTTGTGGCCGCGCGGGACTCCAACTTCACCCGAAACGAGGCGGAGGAGAGTGGAGGCGGCGTTTCCGTCCGCGGGTCCCCTTTCGAGGCCCAAGGCTCCGCCTTTGCCCGAAACAAGGCAAACAGGGGGGCCGCCATCGCCGTCGTCTCGGACCTCGCCGCCCACCCGGTCCTCCTCTCCGGCCTCCGGTTCGAGGAGAACATCGCAACCGACGGGTCCTCCGCGTGGTGGTCCCGGGCGGCATCGCCGCTCGTTGACCTCGAGTGCCGAGGTTGCGATCACGCCGCCGCCTCGGGGCTCTCGAACGCCTCCCACGTGGCGACCGAGGCCGTGGCCTTGGGTTTCTTGGTCCTGCCGCCGGCCGCTATTCACTCCAACGAGGCCGTCCCTAGTTTCTCCGCGGGCCTGCTCGACGCGTACGGCCAGGTGGCCAGGACGTCGGGGGGGCACCTTTGCCGGCTGTCGGCCACCGCCACGCCAGCGCATGAGGAAGGCGGCCTGCTGATCTCCAGCGAGGGCCAGGCCGAGACGCGCGAGGGCCGGGCGGCGTTCCGGGGCCTCAGGGTGGAGGGGGCCATTCTCTCCGACCACGACCTGGAGCTGCGTTGCTTCCCAGCCCCGTCCTCGGCAGGGCTCGCTGTCACGTGGCGCGTGCGGATCTCGGGCTGCCGCCCCGGCCAGGAGCCGTCCCAGGACCGACGCAGCTGCGTTCCCTGCAAGGTCAACTGGTACAACTTTGACGGCGCATCCTGCCGCCCCTGCCTAGAGGGCGGGGTTTGCCCGGGAGGGGCGAGGCTTTTAGCCAAGCCCGGGTGGTGGAGATCGTTGAACGACTCCGGGGCGCTCTACCGGTGCCCAAAGTCGAGATCTTGCAAAGAAGGGGAGGCCTTTGGGGAGGACTCCTGTGAGGTGGGGCACCGCGGGCCGGCCTGCGCGTTGTGCTTGGAGTCCTACCACGAGTGGGGCAACACGTGCCGAAGGTGCTCCATGGTCTCAACCTACCTGATCCCGCTCCTCGCCCTCGCCGCCCTCGTCTTCCTGGTCGCCGTGGTCCTCAGCAGCTCCAACAGCGCCGGCAACCAGGCCGCCAATTCGGACTCCATGGTGAGGGTGAACATCCTTCTGTCCTACTGCCAGGTCGTGGGGAGGATCAACCACTACGGGTTCGCGTGGACCCCAAGAGTCACGCTGGCGCTCGGGATCTTCGACTACACCAACGTAGCCGCCAAGCTCACGTCGCCAAGATGCGTCGAGAGCGGGACAGACTTCTATGACACCTACCTCATGACTGCGGTCATCCCCTTGGGCGTCCTCGTGGCCTACGCGGCGTACTACGCCGCCAGCAGGGCGAGGGGGAGGCGCAAGATCGTGGACCTTAGGTCCCACTGCTGCAGAAGCGTGCTGTGGATCCTGACGCTGGTGTACGTTGGCGTCGCGAGCGTCTGCCTGGAGGTCTTTGGCACCACGAGGGTGGAAGGCGTTACGATGCTCACAGCGGACTACGGCATCGTGGTCAGGGAACCGGGAGGGGGGGTGAGCCCCAGGCACAAGGCCATGGTGGCGCTGGGGGCCGCCCTCCTCCTCCTCTATCCCGTCGGAATTCCCCTCCTCTCCTACTTTCTGCTCAGGTTCTGCCGCCGCAACCCAGAGTACCGCGGTGCGGTGGCCTTCCTCACCTGCGGGTACAGGGAGCGACATCACTACTGGGAGGTGCTGGAAATGTCCAGAAACCTGTTCGTGTCCGTGGTGCCCACCTTGTTCCCCCAGAACACCGCGCTTCAGGTGGCCTCCGCCCAGTGCGCACTGGTCTGCTTTCTGGTCGCCCTGCCCCTGTGCCGGCCCTACAAAGCGAACGCAGACCTCCTGCTCCAGTGCGCCCAGCTCCTGACCGTGTGGATTTTGATCAGCTCTGGCTCTCTGATCGAGCACGGGGATCTGGGCGCGGAGACGAGGGAGTCCGTGGAGACCCTATCGCTCGTCGTGCTGATCTCAACCCTGCTGCTGCTGGCTGCCGAGTGCCTGGCCGCCATGGTGGTGGAGAGGGCCAGAGTTCGCCCCGCCCCTGCGGTGCCTTCATCCTAAAAGATGACTTTCATGACTAGATATTTTTACTTTGGCCATAACCGTAACAGACCAAGGATACAAGATTACAAAGGGATCCAGGTCCCGTGGAGGCCGCTGGCGACTTTCTGGGGCACCTCGATGGCGGAGATGGGGCCAGCAGCGAGGTCTTTCGCGTCCAAAATCAAAAAGTAGGACCTGTCCTCCACCGCGTTTGTGGCAAAGGTGACCACGAACCCGTCGTCCTCCTCCTCGGCGCCCTCCCTTGGCACGAACTGAGGCTCGCCAAGAAAAAGGCCCTCCTCCGCTTCGTAGCGATCCAAAACATCGCCCGCGCTAATCCCTGCCACCTCGTCATCCAGCAGAGCCACCTTTGCAAAGGAGGCGTAGACGACCCCAATGGGCCTGGGGACCGGGGCGAGGAGGGTCAGCGAGTCTTTTCATTTGGGGAAGGATGATGGGCTGGCGTAAGGGAGACACTCACGGGTACGTCCACTGCTTGAGGTTGCCCAGGAGGGAGTCCACAACCTGGTACGCAAACTTTGCCCTGCGGCCGACGTAATTTGGGTTGACACAGGGGAATTCTCCCGCCAGGCCGCACATCCTCCGCTCCTCGACCTGAATTCGGAATACGTTCGAGAAGACGGTCAGCAAAGGTTTCGTGGCAGCGTGAGAGAGAGAGAGAGAGGCAGAGACTCACCCTCCCCGTCCCGGGCGTTAGCCTCCACTCGTGCAAGTAAGAGGGCGAGTAGTCGTTGAAGATATAGCCAGACCTCTCTGGCTCCGACCTCATGGCCTGCAGGACGACCTCTCCCGTCCGTTCGTCGTCAAACGCGTTCACGGTGTGGAACACGTTTCCCCCTCTCTGCACCTCAAACCACTCCACATCCCGGCTCCCCCCCCTCTCGACCACGCCGAGCCTGGCCCTCGCCTCCTTCTGAAACTGCACCGGGAACTCGTTGCGGGCGATGTTCGCGACGGAGAACTCCACCGGAAGGTCGAAGAGCACCGCCCTCGTTGAGGTGATGGCCATGTCGTGCGACATCACCCCCCTGCTGAGGCCATCCACCGCCATGGTGTGCCTCACCTCGCCCACCCTGTCGACCTCGGTGTACACCATGTGGGGCTCGCTTGTCATGTTGTACGAGAAGAAGATCATGTCCCCCGTGTGCGGGTCCACCTTTGGGTGGGCGCACATGTTCCCCCCCAGCTCTCCGTTGAAGTTGAAGTCTTTCGCCTTGGTGCGAAACACGTGGACCGAGTCGCGGGTCACCTTGAGCTCCATCAGCGCGGGCTTCTGGGCCTCCATCAGGGCGAGGATTCTGCCCCCGTGGCACACCACCGCAGTGTTGGTGGTGTCCTTCGTGCCGTTGGTCGAGAGCGCGTCGTTGAATAGGATGTTGTGCAGCACCCCAGACAACATCTCCAAGCCGTTGTTCACCAGGATCCCCCGAAAGAGCTTGCGTCCAGCCTCATTCTCCATCGCCAGGCCCTTCGTCTCGATCCAGCGGTTGTAGTAACACACCCCACCGCTCTCTAAGAACGTAATGCCGTGGATCATCCCGTCTCCGTCAAAATAGTGCTCCTTCCCCACCCCAAACTTACTGTTTGGACCGTTCCTGAGGTAGGTTCCCTTGGGAAACCCAACAGGCACGATGGCTCCCTCCAAGTGGACAGGACCCGTCTCCCCCCTCGTCGGGTCGAACACGTACTCGATCTGCTCCTCCAAATCACGAACTCCACGGACATCTTTGGCTCTTGTCACTCCATCTACCGCGCCAGACCCGCTCGTGGGTGTTGGGGCCGAGGTGGAGGACGTGGCGTCGCGTCGGCCACCCTCGCGACGAGCCCCGGCGCGAGCTGACTTTCGACGAGAACGTTCCGTCTTCCATCCCGCCCTCGTGGGCCTCGTAGCGCTCCTGCCGATCACCATCCTGGCGCTCCTCGACTCTAAGAGATCTCTGCTGCCTCTGCTTCTCCATCCACCACCAGCTGTAGCTGCTCATGGTCGGATTTGGAAGATTTCCACCAAGATTTCTGGAAACTGCAGTTCAAAAACATTCCCTTGAATGCTGGGCAGAAAGCAAGCTGTCATCTTGGCAAGGGCAGGCCACCAAACGAGCGAGGGGACCGAAGGGAGGCTCTTGCCGGACGGGAGAGAGGCCGGGTCGTGTCTGAGAGAATCCGCTCCGTTGGTCGATGGCCCCGGCGCCTCAAGAGTCTTTTCTGTCTCCCTTTGTCCAGAACCGGGACTCAGGCCTCAAGGTCCGTGGGTCTTCCTCTACCTCCACCCGCTCGACCGCTTATGTGTCCTGTCCTTCCTCCGAGACTGACGATGATGCTGCCGATTACCAATCCATGTTCTGCGCCTCTTCTCCCACTACAGACGCATCCTCTTAGCATGTTGTCTGAAAACAAGCGAACTCCCAGCAGCAATAGAGTTGAGCTTGTGAAAAAAGTGGGTGACCAGGTGGCGAGGGACTTGTCAAACGAGTTCAAGGAGAACACACAGAGCCAGGTGAGTGACCCCGGCGACGATAAGAAAAATTGCTTTGGCGACCATCTTTGGAAAGGGTGGCGGACTGACGCTCTTGGACCTTCATTTCCCCTTTGCTCTCATTTCGTCGAAACCACAGAAGCCACAGAAGAAGAGGGTGACCTTTCGCCTCGACGGCGACGACGTTCGCGCCGGATCAAGGCTTTCGGCGGGCGGGATGAGCGCGAGCTTCGAGTCCCCGAGGCGGAGGGACCGGGACGAGGCGAGGGACAAGGCCGTCGCGCCAGCAGCGGCGTACAGTCCGGCTTCCAAGCTGACCCTGAGACCGGTGCCGAGCTCAACCTTCCAGCAGCTCTCGAGAGTGGTGAACGGGGTGAAAGACCTGGAGAGGCGGATCGAGTCGATCGAGGCGGCGGGTCGGGGGCCGGGCGCGGGGAGCCCGGGGAGGAGGATGGAGACGGAGGTGGCCCGCATTCAGAGAAAGCTGAGCGACATCAGCGACAGGCTTAAGGGACCGGCGCGGGCACAGACGCGCGAGGGTGTCGCCTGGGGGGCCGCCAGGGCGGTCGGGAGGTCCGCCCTCCACCTCCTTCTGCTCCTCGCCGCCGTCCTTCTCGCGGCGGCCATCGCGGCGGGCTCCAGGGAGTCCCTGCTCACGGCGTACGAGCAGCCCACGTGAACGAAAAAATAAATGAAAGAGGAGCGCCCGTGTCGTTACAACCATTGTAAGCGCACGATTACGAGAACACGATGACGGCTGTCCCTCGCCCTCGCTCGCTCGATCCCCTCCGCGTCAATAGAATTTCGAGAGCAGCCCGAGGACCCTAGCCTTTGGCAGCCCCATCACCCCGTCCATGGTGCCTTCTATCTTGGTAACGTGGGGCTGCACCATCTCGTGCTCCACCATTAGCCCGCCCGCGCACCAGAAGACCTCGCCTTCCTCCACCAGGGCGTCCACCGTGTCCACGGGGATCGGCGTAAAGTGAATGTGAGCCTCGTCCACCTCTAGCTCCACCCTTCCTGTGCCGAGGTCCGTGACGGCGACGGCGCCAACGGTCGAGCACGGGTTCCTGGCGTACCCCGCGATGAACTCCCTCGCCTCCTCGGCGGTCTCCGGCTTCTCCAAGATCCTTCCCTCGTGGACGACGACCTGGTCGCACGTGATCAGCAACGCCTCACCCTCCTGGCCAGGCTCCTGCAACAACTTCATTTTTTTCTTGATGGCCTCTGCCTTTGCCTTGGCAAGGACCGTTACGAGCTCCGACGGGTCCTTTCTCCTGATCGCCTTCTCATCGATGTCAGCGGTAAGCACGTCGTACCGGAGCAGGTTCTCCCCGACCTCCTCGCACAGCTCGTCCATCAACTTTCTGCGAATTTGCGAGCTAGAACCCAAGATAACTCGCGTGTTGGCGCCGCGCGGCGTGCGAAGTAGGACCCTCGCCCGCTGTAAGAGGTCCGCGCCCACCTTGGTCGCGGACATGATGACCGAAGTCAGTGGGTTGGTTCACCTCAAGGCGCGAGGACGCCGGCGTCGAAGCCTACCCCTCCCTAGAGACACGGCCGCCCTCGGGTCCGATCCTGATCAGGCTGGAGAATCCGATCGAGATTAGTTCAACATGGGGCCATCGCGGATCGAAACGGCGCGACATAGCAATCGCTTTTTTCTGCTGTTGGTGTTGTTGTGTGTGCCTGTCTTGGTCTTTTCGCGAAAGCGTGTTACAATTACAAGTTTTGGGCGTGGTGTGCCACACGTGGGCGCCCGCCCACGCCGTCAGCTCAGCAGCGCAACACGATGGGAATCTCAAACTGCGCGTAGTCGCTGGAACTCTTCTCCTGCTGCTTCTGCTGCTCCGCGTTGAACTCGATCTCCGCGGCGAGCATCTTGTTGATGGGCGGGTGGTCGGGAATCTTCACCGGCTTTGCCCTGAGCTCTGGAATCTTGCGGTCCTGGAGGTTTGGACAGTGCACCTTGCAGGTCGATAGCTGAGTGCACGCGGTGAGGTCCAGAGAGACAAGCTCGTCGCTCCAGATCATGATCGTCTCGATGGAGGTGCACCCCTCGATGTTCAGCGTCGTGAGGTTCTTGCAGTGCAGCAGGAGCTTCTTAACTCCGCACCTTGACAGGATGACCTTCTCCACGCTCTCCGACTGGATGAGAACGGACTCCAGCTTCGGGGAGAGGGCCAAGTCGATCTCCTTGAGCAAGGGGCACGCCGTGAGCGGCGAGAGGACGAACTTCGTGAGGTTCGAGGACCCGCGGAAGGAGAGCTTGGCGAGCTCGGGCGGTGCCAGCTTCACCATCTCCGAAGCAAATGCGTCCGAGACAGAGGGGGACCACGTGACGTGGATTGTCATGCACGACAGGATGATCCTCTCCCTCAGGGCCCCCCACGTGGGCCAGGCGTTCGGGTCCGGGAGGGCGTCGATGGGCCTGTCCCACCGCCCCTGCTCCACGGCCTGGGCGATAGAGAAGGACAAAACAAGCAAACAATTCCGTCAGGTCAGGCGCCTTGGTGTTTCTTTTGATGGATGTATGGAGTGTGCCCGTGTGGGTTCGACCCAAACGCCGGCCGTCTTCAAGGAACACTCGCAGCATCCTGCTCTATCACAATTCATCACTCTCTCTCTCTCTCGTGGGTTGCTCCACACCTCCCCAGCAGGACAGAGGCAGACGTTTGCTGTTTTTGTGTGTGTGTGTTTGTGTTTGAATAGGTTGGACTTACCCTTTCCCAACCCGGGTCATGGGGTGGCTCCGTTGGCTCCGAGTCCTTCTTGGATTTCTTCTTTCCCTTTCCCTTTTTCCCCATCGCGCTCAAAGGGGCCTCCGCCTTCGCGCTTCGCTTCAGCGACCTGGACGCCCCACACCAAACCAGTTTTCAAGTCAAACGTTCCAAGAATTCCAAGATTTCGGCGAGTGACGTTACCATTTTCCGGTTTTCCGGTTTTCAGGTGGGAGCGGCGGAGGAAAAGGAGAAAGAGACTTGATTGACGATCGAGGGGGGGAGGACGATGGCGACGTTTGCGACGTTTGCGAGCGTTGCCGCGCGGGGTCTCGGGCTGAGGACGCAGGTCACCCCAGCGTCCCTCAGGACCGCGGCCACGACGACGAGGTCTTACGCTTCTTCCGGTGAGTCCTCCTTACAAACACCACCAAACCACCACACGAACTTCGACGTTCGAAAGCCGAAGCCAGCTCCAAGCGTGTACTTCGCGCGGACTTCAAACCCGCTACCCCTCCCTCTCCCCTTTCTCTCTGTCTGTCTCTTGTGGTGTTCGGGAAACCTGACTCTATTTCACTTTTTCTCTTTTCAATTCTGACAAACTTTACAACGGTTGGTGCCGATGCCTCCACCCTGCAGGCGGAAAGAGCGAAACCTTCGAGGGCGTCACGATCCACCACGCCTCCACGTGGCACAAGGCTCTCGCCCACGGCTTCGGCGGGGTCATGTGGTAAGCACATCGCGGCCGAAGACTCGCCCGCCGCGGTCCTTGCACACACCCCAGCATGTTTTTGGTCTTTTTCAGGGACCCTCGACCTGACGGCCTCCTTTCGCTTCGCTCTCGGCGCTTCCTCAACCCCCAACCCCGCTAGGTTCTGGATCTTCTACCGCCTCAGGAACGACTTTGACACCTTCATCGTGAGTTCTCTTCGACACCCTTGGTTGGGGCGCGCGCGTTGCCATCCCAACCGACCGCCGTGATAGCGCACCTCTCGCTGACTCCTTTGTCCTCCTCTATCGTTTTTCCTCCCTCAGTTTGGGCACGCCCAGCACTTTGAGCACGAGATGGAGCACGAGAAGGACGGAGGGCACCACTAACTCATTCGCATATGGTGTAAATCATCTTCATCCCTTCTAGTCTTTCTTCTGTAAACAAACTCGGCCCCGCCTCGAAGAGTCCGTTTTCATTTTGGTAGAGTGGAACCCTCCCCTACCGGTGGCGAGCTGCACGACGCGTCCCACGAAGCCAACCTGGTGTTGCTGGGTTCGCGCTATAACGCTCGGCACCGCTGGCTGGCTTTTGTGTGTTTGTTCTGTTTGGTCGGAAAAGCTCGAGGGGGACAGAGCGCGGGACGAAAGGTGTGGGGAAGGGGACCTGGCTCTGCCGATCTGCAGGGACGGACGGACGTTGATGAGGCTTGATTTGATTGGGGGGGGCATCACGATGGACGCCGCAGAAGGCGTAGATTGAGGGAAGGAAAAAAAAAAGTTTTGGGTTCAGGGGTTGGTTTCAGAGACCCTCCGGACAAAGGGTCTCTGTAGATATAAGTGACTACTCACTTGTCATTGATCATTGATAGAGTCATTGATCTTTCAATACTTGAATGTAATCATTGACCGCAGACCGTATGGACGAAATCCAGATAACTAATGAACTTCCTGCATATTTATACCCTCGCCTCTGCCAGCACCGCAAATTCCTGTTCGCTTCGTTCCCCCCGGCCGGAGCGGATCCCCAAGAGCGCGTGACCAGCATGGCGCACATGGTGGTGGCGCGGGTGTCTTCCGCGCCTTGCAAGACTCCCGGGTCCAGGCGATCGGCGGTGAGGGCCCAAACCAAAGCTCAACAGGAGGCAGACTTGCGGCAGACGGTCGCCATCGTGGGCGCGGGGATCGCCGGCTTAGCCTCTGCCGTCTCACTGGAGAGGCAGGGCTTCCAGTGTTTGGTGTTGGAGCGGTCGGAGACGAGGCGAGAGGGCGGCACCGCGATCGCTCTATGGAAGAATGCTTGGCGGGCTCTGGACTACCTTGGGGTGGGCGATGAGCTGCGAAATGGGAACCACCCGGAGCTGGACTCCGTGGAGCTTTGTGCCGCGGAGGGCGGGGTCCTGAAGCGATTCTCCTTCGACGAGTGCAACGGCGGACCGCACGAGTTCAGGGGAGTGTTCAGGGGAGAGCTGCTTAGAGCCCTGGAGTCCAAGCTGGAACAAACCGAAATCAGGTACGGGGTCGGCGTGGAGCGTGTTACGACGACGGAGACGGAGACCGGAGGGGTCGTGCTGAGGACGGAAGGCGGAGAGGAAATGAGGTGTCTCGCGGCTGTGGGCTCGAACGGGGCGTCCTCAGGGCTCTGTGGCCTGCCGCCCACGAACTACGCGGGGTACCGGGCGATCAGGGGGGTCGCCAATTTCGAGGGAGAGATGCCCCTTCCCTCAAGCACCGTGAGGCAGGTGCTGGGCCGTGGGATGCGCGCCGGCATGTACCCGATCTCCGACCGGGAGGTCTACTGGTTCGTGTGCTTCAATGGGGCGGAGGGCGACGGACCACCGATTGAGAGAGCGCTGGAGGCCTTTCGGAGTTGGGGGCACGGGGTGAGGGAGGTGATCGAAGCCACCGCGGTGGAGGACATGGTGGCAAGCTCGATCAGGGACCGGTGGCAGTCTCCCCTGGCGCCGGTCGGCCGGGGGAATCTCACCCTCGCGGGGGACGCGCTCCACCCCATGGTAAGGCCAACACCCCTCCGTCGTCCTTCGAGCACACAGCCTGACACACAACATCCTCAACCCCCCCCCAAACCTCTGTCCCAATGATGCAGACCCCAAACTTGGGCCAGGGCGGGTGTTGCGCGCTGGAGGACGCCGTCGTGCTGGGCAGACGCCTAGGGGGCGCTGCGGGCGGCGAGGGCGTGGCCGCGGCCCTCCGGTCCTACGAAGCGGAGAGGCTGAGGAGAACGCTGAAGCTCACAGTGAGGGCCGGCGTCATGGGTTCCCTGCTGCAGATCGACAACCCGCTGGTCACGGCAGCGAGGGACGCTGTCGTGTCAAGGGCCTTCGACCCCTCCTCCTTCCTCGACCACACGAACTACGATTGCAGGGAGGCGTGAGAACCTCGATTCCCGGTGCTCTTATCAATTTTTTTAGTGCTCCAATAATTTTTGCTCAACTTTGACCCTCCACCGCCGCTACCGCTGGAATCGGCTCGTGCCTCGCCTCGTCGCACTTTCCGTTCATGAGCTGCCCGCTCCCGCCACCGCCGAAGGAGAACACCAACCCGCTCTCCGTGATCACGTGGGAATGCGTGCTGCCTGCGGACACCCCCGTCACCCTAAGCCCCCGCGGCAGCCCGCCCACCGGGACCGGCAGCGCCCTCGGCTCGTCCCCCGGGACCCCAAGCTGGCCGTATTCGTTGCTTCCCCAGGCATACACGCGCCCACTCTCTGTGAGCGCGAGGGAGTGGTTCAAACCCGCGGAGATCGCCGAGGCCCTCTCAGGCAATGAAACCACACTAATATCCGTCGAGCCAGCTTCGGTTGAGCCCCTCTGACCGTCCTCGCCGCAGCCCAGGGACAGAACCCTGCCGTCCTCGGTCAGCGCAAGGGTGTGGCAGTACCCGCCGTCAATCTGCCGGATCCGGTGCGAGGAGAGCTCGGGCACGAGGGTCATCTCTTGAAGGTTGGCCGGCATGCCGGGGCCGCACTGCCCGCTCTGGTTCTCGCCGGAGCAGTAGGCTCCCGCGCCGCGCTTGCAAAGCACAAAGGTGTTGTAGAACGACGACCCCACGCCAATCGGGGAGCAGGAGGCAGGCAGGCCCGTAACCTCGGCTGGGGTGTCGTCCACGGGAAGACCGCTGCCGTCCTCCTGCGGGCTCGCGAGGGGGTGTCGGCCCAGCTGACCCAGCTGCGCCGCGCCAAAGGTCAGCACCCTAGAGTCGCGCGTCAGCACGACGGAGTGGTAGCCTCCTGCCGCGATCGATACTGGCTCGAGGCTTTTTGGAAGAATGACCCGCGTCGGCTTCAGGACCTCGTCGATCGCACCCCTTTGCCCCAGGGCTGGAATGCATCCGTCCCTCGCGCCGCTTCCAGCAAAGACGCCGACTCCCCAAGCGTACAGCGTACCGTTTTTCGTCAAAACCAGGTTGTGGTACTGTTGGTAGAGGAGGAAAAATGGCGGAACCCCCGAGAGCGACGACGAGGCGAGGCGAGGGAGTTCGTGCGGTCAGTGGCGGTGGCGGTGATGGGGACGACACGTCGGCAGAAGACTCTCACAGCTCCAGCGGCGATGGCGAGAACGCCTCCCGCGCCCGGACCCAGGTCGTGAGCTCGCGGGGGCTCGGAGGGCCGCGAGGCATCCGACACCACGGACTCCCCGCCGCCGCCATGATCTAGGGGAACCCCGAGGGCGTGCTCCCCTCCCGCCCTCACCGCGGAGTACAACCCGATCGCCATTCCGCTTTTGATCGATCTTTGCCACACATCGTTCACATGCGGACCGGCCGATCGGTCACGTGGAGAAGGAAAGGATGGGAGCCGCCGCTTTCTTCGAGCTTGCCGCCTCCTTGGTGTGTTTAGGGTGAGTTGAGGTGGATGATCGCCCCGCCATGGCGGGCATGGCGCCGCTGCCTCCCCTCCCGCACCTTCCGCGAACCGAGGCGCGCGCATCCCTGTGCGCGCGCATACCAAGAGAGAGAGAAAAAATAGATGTTGTTTTTGTACAAGGCTGACCCCCACGAACACACTTCAACTTCACCACTGTCCGTTGCCCCAAACCCAGGACCTGGCCGGCCCTGCTCGAGAAGGCCAGGAGGCCGATCGATGGCGACGGGAGGGGGGAGAGGTGCTACCACATCTGCTTTTTGGACTACGCTCTGTCGTATGGTTGCTGTGGCCTCGTCGTTCTCCTCGTCGCGAGCGGCGGGCAGCGCGGCGCGCTCTCGCTGCCGTTGGGCACGCCGGGCGGGGCGGCCCTGTGCCTCGTCGCTGCCATCGGGGGAGCCCTGCTGCAGACGGGGAACGCTTGC
>Ga0160423_10003027_pt1 | contig 13992 bp, 10 predicted proteins | sample CRUFie14St8metaG_FD_108191 | JGI IMG/M metagenome (GOLD analysis project Ga0160423, IMG submission 108191) | Marine microbial communities from the Costa Rica Dome - CRUD Field 142mm St8 metaG | ecosystem: Environmental > Aquatic > Marine > Oceanic > Photic zone | place: Costa Rica: the Eastern...
CCGTTCTTGCTCCTGACGATGGTATTTAATTTGGAGATGCTATCCGTCATTCTGCAAGTGGGCTACTTCAAGTGGACCAAGGCAAAGTGCGGAGTGGGCAGGAGGTTATTCAAAATGGCCCCCTTCCACCACCACTTGGAGCGGTGCAGCTGGAGCGAGAGGTCGATCGTGCTCGCATTCTATGCATTTGCAGTGTCTCTACTCGCTGGAAACCTTGTGTTGCCTGTCTAATATCCTCTCTTTAGACTCTTCCAGCCACTTTCTATCGCTTATATGTCGCAAGTCTGTCATTTTCCTGCGGGTTCAAGTCCGCAGGGAGGCGAGGGGATTGTGTCAGCAAGAATCTCGCAGTCGTGGAGTACTAAGTGTGCTAATGCTACAGGCACATGCCGTGCTGCTCGCCTGTCTCTGTTTTTTCGGACTCACCTCCTTCCCTCCTCTTTCTTCCTCCTTTCCCGGAGCCAGTCTTTGATTTTCCGGTCTTGCGCCCACTCGTGCAACTCGTTCGACACAGAAGCCTTCGCTGCAGTTCTCTCGTACGATATGGGCCGACCTACTTTTGGCTTCTGCTTTGGGTCCTTCAGAAGGGCGTGATTGACCACCTTGTCCAACGGACTCGTGCTCGCCCTCGTCGTCGTCGTTTGCTTCCGCGAGTCCTTGCCTCCCGAACCTCGTGGACTGACGTGCTCCTTGGCCTGCAAAGCACGGCTCGTCGAGACTTTCGGACTGATGTGCATGTAGGTCGTCCTGTCTGGGGTTATCCGCTTCACGGCCTTCTTGAGAAGCGTAGCCTCCTCCGGATATGCCTTCGGGTACTTCCGGCACACGTACGAGGTGACCGTGCACAGCAGGGTTACCGCATCATCCGCGCAAAGGGCCAACAGCTTCTCGATTCCGTCCTGCGCATCGATGCTGTTCGAGAGGTCATCCCAGTGTGGAGCCTTGTTCTCGTTGTCGGACTTGTCGGCAGTCGCCGAATAGAGGTCCTCCATCGGGTCCTTGCCCCTGTCCGTTGCCTCTAGCGCCCCGGTGTCTTCCTCGGCCACCTGATAGCACGCAGCGGGCCAAAGTGTCGGGCTTTGAGACAAGCTTGGACAAAGTACTTGACCCCCCCCTCTTGGTCAAGTCTCAATGGAATGCGCTCCCTGGTCAGATGCTCAGCATTCCGTGAAAAAAGAAAAATAAAAAATCTAGACTTGAAAACAAATGGGAGACCCCGTGGAAAAATGATGAGAGTGGTGCATTGCTGCTCGAGGCTCGAGGCAAAGTGAAACTACAATGGCCGTCGCCGCGGTCTCGAAGGCGTCCTGTGATTTATTCTGAAATGCTAGAGACGAGCATGCTCGTTGACAGCCGAACGCGTCTCCGTGAGTGCATCCGCTAGCAACAAAAGCTCCTTGAGGCTGTGTGTTGCGAGAACAGCGATACGGAGCCTACTCGTGGGCACCGTTGGCGGCCGAATAGCAGGAACGAAGATCCCGTGCTTCTCCCAAAGATGGCTTGACGTCCTCAGCGCAAACTGTTCTGAAGGCATGGCAACTGGGATGATGGGACTCATTAGCTGCGCTTCTTTCCGACCGCCCTCACCGCAAATAAAACCTCTTTCCGCCAAAGCTTTTGTAAGGAATCGAACATTTTTTCGCAGCTTTTCTCTCATGGCGCTACCCTGCTCGCCCATCCCAATGTCGATGTTTGTCAGTGCTTCTCTGACCAGCGCTGATGGCAAAGCTGTCGAATAAATGACAGGGCGCCCTTTGTTCAAGAGGATTGATCGCAAGAGCCCTGAGCGAGCCACAGCAAAGCCTCCGAAAGAACCGACAGCTTTGCTCAGAGTGCCAACAGCCAGGTCAACCTCGTGGGACAAACCCAGTGCTTGTGCAACGCCTCCCCCGCGATCGCCCATGACCAGTGTTGCATGGGCTTCGTCAAGCACAAGCAAAAACTTGTGGTCCTGCTTCAGCTGGGCTATGCCCCTTAGGTCACAGATGTCACCGTCCATGGAAAAGACAGACTCGCTGAAGACGACACTTAGGGAGCCCGTGTCTGATCCAGACGCGTTCTGCAGCTGCCGTTCCAAGTCCTTCACATCATTATGTTTGTAGACGTGCAGAAAAAGATTGTTGCGCGAGCCCTTCATTGCTTTAGCAAACCTGATTCCGTCAATGATGCTGGCGTGGTTGAGCTCGTCGCTGTAGACATGAATTCTTTGCGACGGGTTCTGGCCAGCGTGCACGGAGCAAAGCGCCATACCCACGGACAAGTTCGCAGCGAAACCGGAGGGGAAAAGAACAGCGCAAGCCCCGGGGCAGCCAGCCAGGCTCTTGAGCTCCAGGATCTTCTCTTCAAGATCCTCGTGGGCAGCGGAGTAGCCCGATACGAGAATAGATCCCCGGCGCTCCGGGCAACGAAAGGAGCTCGTCGTGGCGGCAGCTGTCCGTCGTTGCGCGAGGCCAAGGTAGTCGTTGCTTCCAAAGCAGGCGCTCATCTCGTCGCTCTTCCGAGTGTGCCGTAGCAGGTGCGCCGACTCGAGGTGGTCGAGACCCCGTTGCAGGTGGCCTTCCCACTCACCAGGAAGGCTGCTCATGGACTCTCCTTCTGACGCGCCCATCACAAACGCTCGACACGTTACCTCGCCCGCAGAGTGACTTTGGGGATTTCTACTCTCCCGCACCTCGCGGATCGCCGATGTCTGAATTTGTGACATCAAAGGCGGGGGCAGCGCAAGGCGGGAGGGCGTCGTAAGGGAAGGCAGAGCTCGATCGCGGGCGCAAGATGAATACTACGTCAAGTCAAAAGACAGCGAGGTGTTGAAGCGAGGATATCCCAGCAGTATCCCAAAATGCAGGGGTACAGAAGACCGTCGTCCACGCCTCTGTCTGTGAGACGGGGTGCGCAAGCCTCAAGGCTCGGGGACGATTCGATGGACACCGTGCCTAAGTCTGGTGTCGAGATCAACGGGAAGTCGGGCATGAACCAGTCCTTCGGACCCCTGATAATCAAGTCCTTCACTCCCACGCAGTCTCATTCTCTGAGCACGAGCCCGAGGTCGTACGGGAGGAGGGGCCTCAGGACAGGCTCAGGCACGGAAGACCAACCGGATTTTGGACTCGAGGGCAGCCCGGTCAACTTCCAACAACTGCAGCGGCCGTCGACAACAGGGTCTTACACGACAACCAGCAGCAGACTCAAACAGAAGAAAGCAATGCTCGCTTACCAGCGGCAGGTCGGGTCTCTCCCGAGGGGATGGGAAGACCACGGCACTGTAACAGAGGAGCAGTCTGTGGACATGATCCCAAGCGACTCTTCTGTGCTCGTCGAAGACAGCGGCGGGCTGAGCCTCATCAACAACTCTGATATTGGTCGAGTGGAGCATGTCGTGGATGCCTGGCTTGAGCAATTCATCGAGGACATCGCCCCACAGTTTCCCAGGGTAACGGGTACGAGGGAGTTTGCCATGCGCATCCTCAATGTCATTCTCGAGAGAAACCTGCTGAGGGAGACAAGAGGCCAGCCAAACAGGCTTGTCACGATGGAGGACAAGGCCTCAGGCCCTGAGGAGATGGGGTCCACTCGGCCCTGCCCTGACCAGGCAGTCTCTGTTGGTGGGGTGTGTGCACCGGCCCCAACGAGCAACACTGGAACTCAGACACTCCTGCACAGGGTTATTCAGGGTGCACAGGTTTCCGACCAGAGTGCTGAGATAGGGACCCTCAGGTCAAAGATACAGAAGATGGACGCAATGGTGAAGAAGCAGAACGGGCACATAACTCTCAAAGAACTTGAAAAAGTGAAGCTGGAGAAGGAGGTCAAAGAGCTCAAGGGAATCGTTGCGGGATGCTGGTGCTGCACAAACCCGGTGCTTCGGACGCCCCAAAATAGGAGACGTGCGTCTGTGGATAGACCTGGCATAGACCACAGGCCACAGACGTCCATGGGATTCGTCAGGACACCAGCAACAGAGGGGGTAGCACCTATCAAAGAGCGACAGGATTTTGGCAGCGTTCCTCCGAGGGCGCTGGAAACCAAATTCAATGAAAGCAGGGATCTCAATGTCGAGTTTCAGGAGTCGGACGAGAAAGGAAGGTGCCTGAAGGATGGTTCGGAGATTAAGAGAGAAAGGGTTCGCAAAGACATCAAGAAAAGGCAATTTGGGGGTGCAGGATCACCCATATTTGATATCCAGGTGAGAGCTGGCCAGTCTCTGAACAACAAGCTTCGGTCAGAGCTAGTTGCACTCAGAGCAAGGGTTCAGGAGATGGTTGCCCACGTGGAGAATGAGAACTCAAAATCTGTGCAGTCGTTGCTCGAGACGAAGGCCAGGCTTCAGGCGCAAGCACAAAAGCTTGAAGTGGGCCTGGACAATAATCATGAATTGAACAATCGAGTCGCAAAGGAGGTCCAAAAAAGGGTGCTCATGCTCGAGGAGGATGCCAAGGTGCTCTTGAAGCAGCAAGAAGACGAGCTGGTGAGGCTGAGGAATCGCGTTCATTCAGAAACCAGGGAGAAGAGGAAGCAACTGACCAGTGCCAGGAAGGAGAATGAAAAGAAAGAGGAGCTCATCATTCAGTCGCAAGATGACCGGATAAAGAAGATGCGGTATCAGATACAAAGCAAGGAGCATAACATGATGCAGAAGCAAGTCATGATGGAGCAAGAAAACAGAGCTGTGCTGCAGGAATTGGATGAAAAGTGCCTGCAGACTGAGAAGCTTGACAAAGAGAATCATGATCTCAAGCAGAAGATCCTCAAGCTTGAGGAAAGGATTCAGCAAGAGCAGCACAAGTTCAACCTCCAGAAAATCGAACTGAATGACCTCCAGACGAAAGCAAAGAGTCAGACGAGTGCGAGCCATGGCCTGCAGGGCCAATACGAGTCTTTGAAGGCAGATCTCCAAGAGGCCAGGCTTACTGCGGAGGAGTACATCAACAAGTTCAACCTCTCCACATACCAGATTGAGCAGCTCGAGAAGAGCAAGTGGTTCATGGACAAGCACATGAAGAGGCTGAAAAGAGATATTGATGAGCTGGAAGAGCAGCACAAGGCCACAATGGACGAGCTGATTCAGATGAGGTCTCAATGCTCTTATTTACTGAGAGACAACTCAAAGATGAAGGTTGCTGTTCAGGAGGGGACCAGAGCAATTGCAAGCTGCAACAAGATGTTCCACATGATGAACGATAAGGTGGCTTTCTGTGAAGGCGCTATGGAAGATTCCAGTAGCACTCTTGAGGTGATGGACGATTGTCTGGAAAAGGATCAGATGAGACTTGGGAGGGAGTACAAGGCGCTCTGCGGAGTTTTGGGAAAGGACCTCAAGGAGACGAAAGAGGAGCTGAGAGGTGCAAATTCTGCAAGGACGACTATGAATGAGAGCATTAAGAAGCTGTCATTACATCACGCGAGGAGAAAGTGGCGTGATGGTCACATGGACTATCATAGCATGAAGGACGAGTTCAAGGAGGATGGGTCCAAGCAGCTTGTTTCGCAAGCTGAAGAAATGCAGAACAAGACACTCACGGAGGCATCTGAGTTGGATGCCACTGATAGCTTGGACAAGATTCTCACTGTAGTCAGAGAGTCCAACGACTTGCGTTTGAACTTGGGTGAGGAATGCATTCGTATTGCAACAACAAACAAAGTTGGGAGCTCGGTCATGAGCACCCTGGGAGCATTCTACAACAAGCTCTTCCGCGACCTTGACAACCTGATATTCCGAACGGACAAGAAGTTGAAGTCCTTCGAGAGGAAGGAGGGCAACCTGCACAAGCGAGTCGTGATTTATGCAGAAAAGATGAAAGCCTTGAGAGTTTATCACAACCAAGAGGTGCATGAAAAGAATAAGAAAATCAAGGACATCGACAAGTCTCTGAATCAAGAGAAGATGAGGGTCACGCAGAAAGATCACACAATTAGCGACCTCAAGGAAGACATCAAATCAAAGGACAAGCAAGTGGAGTCCCTGACGATATCGGCGGACACCCTGAAGATGTCAAAGGAAAGGCTGACCAAGGAGCTTACTCTGAGCAGGATTAAGGTGAAGCGGCTGGAGGGCGAGATCACAGAAAAGGACTCACTTGTGCACAAGGTGCAGATGGACGCGGCCGAGTATCAGGTTCAAGTGAATGTGAACAGCAGGAAGTTTGACCAAAGGTTAGACCACTTCAAAGGCTGGCTCGGTACAGCGAGCGAGCAGCTTGGCCAGAGGATGGTGAGCATCAAAGAGGACTTCAGTTATATGCAAGACGATATTCTTCATGAGCTGCTGAAGACCAAGGCATACATTGAGTACGAGCTCAATAATGAAAATAGCTTCCTCGCAAAACTGAAGCTCAAGGACTGGGAGAGTGGGAAGAGGTGAGAGGCCACCGGTGTACTGTGAAAAACCTACTATATTTTTATACAAAGTCTTCACTACTTGATGTACAATCTGCTGAAGCGAGAAAAAAGTAAGGCTCTATGCTGGCAGGGTTGCGGTAACGCTGTCCAAGAAGAAGTAGGTTCCTCCTGCAACCAACAGCATTCCACTGGCCGGATTGATCCATTGCGAGTACTTCCTTATCGCAGGTATCCGCTTCAGGTTCTCAGTTGCAGTGGCCGCTACCAAGAGTGGAGTCACATAGCCAGCTGCATAAGCCAGGAGGAGGCCACCTCCGCTCCCTGGGTTCTCCAAAGTGGACACATAAGCCAAGAGGGTTGCAAGGACCGGCGTGCTGCAGGGTGAGGAAACAAAAGCGAAAGCTAGGCCAGCCAGGTACGAGCGCAAAACGGGCGGTAGGTCCACACTCAAACTCTTTGGGTCGAAGTTCTGAAAAGCAGAAGGGAACTCGAGCTGCACGACCTCGAGGAGGTTGAGGCCCATTGCGATCGCGACTGAGCTCGCAAGGCAGGGGAGAACCGGGCCCGTCTGCCCGTAAGTTGAACCGACAACTGTTGAGAACACTCCCAGTATCGACAGGCTCGAAGAGACGCCGAACGAGAAACCCAACGCGCTCTTTGCCAGGGTCGGTTCGTTTCCCTTCTTGCCGTCTCCTCCCGGTTGAGAGTAGCCACCTGCTCGATTCCGAAAGTGGGGAGGGAGGCGGAGCGAGACCGCGAGGGCGAGGAGGGAGATGATGGTCAGCAAACCGCCGGCGTCCGTGCACTCCCGTGCGCAGCGCCCGCCGTACCTATGTATCCTATCGTGAGGGGCAGTATGCTCAAAACGCAGGGTGATAAACTCGCTGCGAGGCCCGCCACCGTGGCGAGGGGATAAACATACCACTGCACGCTCTTCGAGTACAGGCTGCAGACGATCACATCGTTCACGTCACTTGACACGGAGTACAAGGCTTCGTTCAACGTCAACCTGCACTTGGCGCCTCGCCTCTGGGAATGGCGGACCCGCGCGTACGCACAGGTCGGCCTCCCGCTCGTGCAGAGGGGGCGCGGTAGCCGCTTCTGCGCGCTCAAAGCACGGGCCTGTGCAGGGGACAGGAGGTCCATCAGGACTTTGTAGAATTTATTTTTTACGACAACCTGCCATATCATCTGTTATTTTGTCGTTGGGTCCATCGGTCGACCTCGATCGTCCCCACTCGCTCCGCTGCCACTCAGCAGATCCATGGACTCATCAAACAAGCACGTAAGTTGTTCCATCTCCTTGGACCTTGGCTCCTCTGTATCTTGCCCACCGGCAGACGAAGAGGACGGCTCCCCGGTTCCGCTCAGTAAATCAATTAGAGGTGCGTTGGTCCCCGGCAACGCTTGATGTTCCTTCATCACAGAGCACTGCGAAGTGCGTGTGGCCCTCGTGCCGTCATGGTCGGTCCCGCCGTCCTCACCCGTGTGAGTCAAACGCCTGAACGGATTCGTGTCAACGCGGCTGGTGCTTTGGGGGGCTGAGGTCGGAGGAGGCGCAGGTGTTCTCGCCGGGGGCTGTGCCCTTGTTTGTGTTGGATCATGCCCGAAAGACACCGGAACGCCATCTACAGGGGTGTCCATTGGCGGAGGTTGGTTGTCACCCCCAGCCGAACCCGTAGCTGCCGCTTCAGATCGCACAGAGGAGTCCATGGCTTTAGTGTGCTTCACATCTTCGTACAAGTCCAACGCATCTCGAAGCTTATCCATACCCAATGTTGACTCTTCGATGGCTTGGGCAATGCCTGGAAAGTCCATATGCTGCTGACATCTGAGAATGAGGTTGTTGATGGCGGAAAGCAAGCTCTTGGACTGCTGCGCCAGGTCCCCCAGCATCTCTAGCGTATCGTTCATCTCCCCAAGCTCTGACGAGTCGCTAGTGAAGTTGCACAAAAGGTCCTGCAAGACATCAGCATGCTGCGTAACCATCCCTGATTTCTCCAGGACCTCCCTTTTCAGCGCACCTGGATCCACAAGGGTCGCAGATCCTCCTTGGTGCCGTGGCTGGGCAGCCGTGTGCACGATTTCTTCATTCCCATTGGATGAAATGTGAAAGGCTTGCGCTCCACCACCGTCCAGGGCGCCTGGCTGGCCAGCAGCGTGAGTTAGAAAAGCACCTTGAAGCGAGGAAGGGAGTATCCCTTCAGGACCGAACAAGGCCTGACCGGTCAAGACGTGAGCGTTGCTGTGACTGGCAGGCATTTCGCCGGTCATTATCTGGATGAGTCTCGATGCCTGCAATTTATCCGTGCGATGTCACGAGGGCGAACGAGATAGACGGTTAGTTAGCGTGGTGATTGACATACATCATAGGAAGGAACAGCTCTGGTCCTCTGGCGCGGCACGAGAAGGCCTCTCACCTCAATTCTGCACTTGTAGCTCATATTTTGATACTGGTGCTCGTGCTTTCGGTACACTTTAAGCACCTCCTGCACCACCATCTCCTTTGTGCCGTCGAAGTTTTCCGCGTCAGCTGAAAAGAGTCTGTGCACAAGCTTAACTGCGAGCCACTGCTTGTTCGCAAACGGAGAGCTAAGCTTTTCGCAAAGAACTTTTGCCTTTTCCTCCAGAACGATTGGGCACTGGTTGTGCTTGACGAAGTTGAGGACCCTAGTGCTCGCCTCGTGGTCCACATCTTTTAGCTTTTTCCTCGTGGCCTCGCGCACGAGTGCTCTGACATGGTCCCCGAGCCTCAGGTAAGAGTCTGTGGATGCTGGCCCCGAGGGTTGATTTTCACTTGGTGGCGGGCTGTCCGCCCTCACCGGGGGCGGAGGGGCCGCGGTCTCAGTCGGCGCGCTGCTCCCGCTGTCAGACCCCAGCAGGCCCGAGTGGACCGCGGGACGTGACTTCCTTCTTATTTTGTCCAAGAGAGGCATCTTGGGCTTGGGCTGGGCAGCTGGAGCCGCTGACGTTCCCCTTCCCCGTTCCGTCTTTGACATTCGTCTAGACGATCTGCAGACGAAAAAACGGATGGCAGGTCTGGGTGTTTTTGAGTGGGCTGTGAGCTTCGAGAGGTGTCCGGACGAGGGAGGAGGGGGAACAGGGCCAAAACTCAAAGCGCCGTGATAGCCCCTCGATACATTCTCAAACCAAAATTCTCTCTCTTTATGCTTCGGAGACACCACTCGAACAGTCCACTTGAAAATGAATGAGCTCCATCTCCTGCAGAACGGTCACTCGATTGAACCCATGCTTCTGGTAAAATGACCGAGCACCAGAGTTGTCCCAATTCACGTGGGCGTACAGATTGTGGGCCAAGAGTCCCTCCTGCGCGGGATGGACCCGACTCGCGCTCGCCAGGAGCATACTTCCCAGACCCAGCCTTCGACAATCTACGCAGACCAAGACGGCTGGAGGGTCAGCGGAATTCTTAAAAGCACTCAGCGATTGCACGAGAAGAACTCACCCTTTCGTATGCAAAAGTTGCTAACGTAGCTGTTGAAGGCGGAGTCCTCCTGCCCCGCCACCAACTCCTCCCTGCCCGGAACGTGCACTTTGCTCTTCACCAGCGCCAATTCTGTTACGTCTATGCTACCGATGACGTTGCCGTCGCCAGACGAGTTCTCAAGATCCACACAGACCAGACAGGTCGCGGCGCTCTGAGCCTTGAGACGCCGGAACTCGGCCCTCGCATACTCGTTTTTGAAGTTGCTCACGAACCGTGTGAACGGTCGGTCCTCGTAATAACACTCGGCCCTAAGCGAAGCCACCTGGTAGACCTCACTAAGGTTCCCCGCCGGGCGTACGTGGAACCGCAGCGTGCCATCGAAGACGGGGGCGGTCGCAGCCTCCGTCCTTGCGAGCACCTGCCGTTTCTCCTCCAGCACTCCTCTCCCAGTGGTGGTAGCGAGGTCTTCGGACCTCGCCGTGTCTGTCTCCCTCGCCACTGCGGTCGCCCGCCGTGCAGGCATTGGTCCCGCACGCGTGCGCGTTGCGCCAACGCGGCGCGCCCCCCTGAGAGCCATGCCTAGGGCGCGATGCCACGTCGACGACCCCGCCCAGCTCACTGGGTTGGGAAAATGGTCATCATTCCTCGGTCCCCCTGCACCACATCATCCATCCGGTGGAAGGGAAGCGGCTCAAATTGGATAGAACAAAATGGCCCTCGGCACCCAAGCAAGGATGCCCGGGTCCCTCCGCCTCCCGGTTCCGGGTGGTTCCGGGCGGGTGCGGGCCCACCCGAGACGGCACTGGCGGCCGGTCCCGTCCAGCGTCCGCGGCGACGACCGGGTTGCGCGGCCCGTCCCGTCTGGTCTGCAGCGTCCAACTCAGTTTCAAGGTCTTGGGGAGCTCGTAGACAAGTCATCGAGGTCTCTCGAGGCTCGGGTTGTTTCCGCGAGGGCCTCGAGCTCGGGATCGAGCAACACCAACGGCAACTTCTCGGAGAACTTCTTCAACTCAAAGCTTCCGAACAAGATACTCCAGCTCCTTGCACTGATCGCGATATCGAGGGCTGGCGTTTACATTCCCTTGCCGGGTGTGGACACCAAGGCCTTCGCGGAGACACTCCAAGGCGGAGGTCTCCTGAGCTACATCGACACCCTGAGCGGCGGGAGCATCTCGAAAGTCGGCGTTTTCTCCCTCGGCATCGTTCCTTACATCAACGCTAGCATCGTGTTCCAACTGCTCACCAGCGTCTTCCCGTCTCTGAAGGCCATGCAAAGGGAGGACGGTCAGTACGGGCGCAAGAAGTTCGAGAGGTACCAGAAGACCGCGGCTCTTGGCTTTGCTGTGGCCCAGGGGGTCGGGCAGTGCCTGTATGTGAGACCCTTTGTGGACGACTTCAGCTTCAGTTGGCTGGTCACCAGCGTGGTCACACTCACGGCAGGGGCCGCGGCGCTCATTGCGATCAGCGACGAGATGGGAAAGCTGAAGCTAGGCAACGGAACCTCCCTCCTGATTTTTGTCAACATCGCCTCCAGCGTGCCAACAAGCGTCAGCCAGCTGCTGGCGCAGGGTGGGGAAGGGAACAACGGGGCGGCGCTGGTGTACGCTATGAGCTTCCTCTTCACCTGTGCAGGAATAGTGTACGTCCAGGAGGCGGAGCGAAAGATCCCAATCAATTATGCTCAGAGGTATTCGCAGGCCTCGAGCAGTCTGTCCAAGTCGTCCTACCTGCCCTTCAAGGTCAACTCGGCAGGTGTCATGCCTGTCATCTTCTCTTCCTCCCTGCTTGCTGTGCCGTCGGCCCTGCTGAGGTTCACAAGTATTGAGGGTATCGAGGGAGTCGCACAGGCGCTGGGGCCAGGGGGCAAGCTCTATCTTCCGCTGAGCGTAGTCCTCATCGCCTTTTTCAACTACTTTTACACCTTTCTGCAGCTTGAGCCCGATGACCTGGCACAACAGCTGAAGAGGCAGGGGGCCAGCATCCCAAACATCAGGCCGGGCAAGAACACGTCTGATTACATCTCCCAGTCCCTTGAGAGGATGTCTGTCCTAGGAAGCTTGTTCCTCGGCGGTCTTGCGCTGACGCCCGGGATTGTGGAGGCGCTCACTGACGTCACTGCCCTGAGGGGCTTTGCGGGCACGAGCTTGCTGATCTTGGTGGGAGTTGCAACCGACTCTGCCCGAAGGTTCAAAGCAGAACTCCAAATGGCTGAGTACAAAGTGGACGACCTCTATGATGACATTGACATGAGGAAGCTCTGAGTTTTATGCAAAAGCTTTTTCTGAATTCGTTATTTTCGCCAGCACCCAGGGCCTCGTGTCTCGCGTCCCACGTCTTATTTCAAGTCCCCACAGTCAAACGAGCGGCTCTCGCTGAGGTTCTGCATCCTCAGGGCATGGGACCTGACGAGGTCAAAGGTGGAGTCCTCCGGCCTTAGCGTGTACGGGTCCTCAGTTGCCCCGATGAGCAGATCAATCTCCCAGTTCCAAAACAGCGAGCCCTTTAGCGAACCGCCCTCCTCGACGTCGCTTTCCACGAGTTTGTTTACCATCTCGTACACAGAGTCCCTCTCCCCCAGGTCTCCCCGTGTCTCGGGGTCTGCGAGCTTCTTGCCAAACTCCTGGACGATGACAGGCTTCTTCAGGACACTGCTTGCCAGCACGGCGTGTGACCTGATCCACTCCTCCTGGAAGGCGGTGGACGACTGGTTCCAGTTATCTGGCCACAAGTGAATCGTCGCGAAGTCGATGGACTCGGGGGCGTGATTGGCCACGAAGTCCTGGCCCGTCTTAGCAGCCCAGTCTGCGGGGTTAGCGGAGAGGTCCCCGGTGGGGCCCTCGGAGTTGCTGCCAGGGCCGGCGTAGAAGCCCTCCCCGCCCACCGTGACCAGATGGTTTGGGTCCAGAAGCTTCACGTACGCGGACATCTCCTCGATCCAGCCCTGGAGACGCCCCTCGCAGCCCTCGACCAGCCAACTTTCGCACCTCGGTTCGTTGATCAGGTTCCACGCAAAGATTGTTGGATCTTCCTTGTAGACCACGCCGCTGTAGGAGTTCACCCTCTCCAGCAGCTCGCGCACGTGGCCCTTGTACACCTCCCTCGCGCCCTCGTCCGTGAAGAACAGGGCGTGCCTCTTGACCTCGTACTCCTTGGCCGTCTCGTTCAGCCCAATCTGGTCGAAGTCCCCGGTCTCGTCCTCTGGTCTGGCGCCCGTGCGCGCGGGCGCCGTCGGGCTGAAGTCCACCATCTGATCCACGCCCCCCGCGTACTTCCAGTTGTCCACGAAGGATAGGATGACGCGAACGCCGTGCTTGTTGGCCCGATCCAGGAGGAAGTCGATCGCGTCGAGGCCAGCCTCGTCGTACACCCCAGGGGACCTCATCACCGGGTAGCTGGGGTCCACCGTGTGTGCCCACGCCCGGACCACGTTCAGGCCCGCTGCGTTCGCCGCGGCCAGCTGGGCCTCGAGCGCCTCCTTGCCGGTCTCCCCATCCACGGTCTTGTGGTTCCTGGGCGAGATCCTCGCCGCCCTCGCGATGTCCCAAGCGTTCCATCCCGTGAGGTACAGCGGCCTGCAATCCGTTTCGTTGCCTCCCCCTTCCACTGGCCGGCCGGCCAGCACGAAGTCGCCCCCGCGCACTGCGGCGAACTGCCCGGGCTCGATCGGCCACCTCGGCGCCACCTCGACGGAGGGCGAGGGCTGGGGCGAGGGCGCCAGCCTCGCGCCCTCATCCCAGCCCTGGAAGACCTGGAGGAATGCGAGCACGGAGGCAAGCGCGAGGACGCCGACAGCAGTCGCCGCCAAGGCAACGAGCACCCTCTTCTTCCTCCTCCTCCGGCACCGGTCCCAGTCGGGAGCCAAAATCGCCTCGGCCTCTTCGCTGTCCATCGTCATGGTCGCCAGCGGGTCGATTCTGTCTCTCGCCCACCCGTCCCGCGCGCCTCCGGGTCGGTTCGGTCCGGTAGTTTTCGCCCCCGAAAACCGACGCGACCTCGCGAAACACGGGATTTCTACGCGTCCGAGTCGTAACGGCTTTGTGCAGCGTTCGATTCTCCACGAGGCAAGATTCTCGGAGCAGGAGATCAAACCCGCCAAACTTAATCAATTGCATTGCGGAAGCGTCCCCCGCCGCAGGATTGAAGCGAACAGTTGGGGGGCGACGAAGACTCCATCATCATGGCCGGCAACCCTGCAGCGCGCGCACCCG
>Ga0160423_10003029_pt1 | contig 13991 bp, 12 predicted proteins | sample CRUFie14St8metaG_FD_108191 | JGI IMG/M metagenome (GOLD analysis project Ga0160423, IMG submission 108191) | Marine microbial communities from the Costa Rica Dome - CRUD Field 142mm St8 metaG | ecosystem: Environmental > Aquatic > Marine > Oceanic > Photic zone | place: Costa Rica: the Eastern...
AACTTTTTCCGCTTTTATTACATCGAGTATTTCTTTCCGTTCGTCATATAACTTATTTGGATGAACCGTAGAGATAGCGGTTTGTTTTTCTTGAGTTATCTGATGCGCCATAGATACAACAGACGAGCTATCTAAACCTCCAGATAAAGAAAAAATTGGTTTTTTTGCAATTCTAAGGCGTTTGCTTACAGCTTCATTAAATAGGTGGATGTATTCTTCCCTCGTAGGTTTTTTGCTTCTTCCAATTCCATCAACTGTTAATGATGCAAATCGTTCGATCTGCATTTTTTTATCATCGAAACGGACAATCGTGCCTTGGGGAACCTGTTTGATGTCTCTAAATGGTGAGAGCGAATTATTTGTGTCCAAAAAACGATAGTTAATAGCAGCTGCTGCTTTTAAAAAACTATTGTCTAACTCATTGGAAACGCCTGGAATAGCTAGAAGGCCTTTGGCCCGTGAAGAGAAAGCTATAAGTCCGTCAAAGCAAGTATAAAAAAGCGTTGATAAACCAAAACGATCGCGGGCTAGATATGCAGTGTTTGTTTTGGTGTCAAAAGCGGCAAAACAAAAGCGACCATTTATTTTTGAGAGTGTTCGCACTATACCAATTTTACTGATTGATAGCAGGACACGCTGTGCATCGGTGGTTTTTATGTGGGGCGTAGGAAAATCATCTGCGTTAAAGATTGAGCAGTCCATAACTATTTGTATTGAACCAAATTTGGCAGATGCTTGTTGACTTTCTATAAAGAAAAATCCATCCTTTACCACTCGCTTCGTTCCGAGAAGATACTTAATCTTTGCAGTATCAAGGTATGGAATTCCCTCATTTTTTTTTGGTATAAGTCCAGCTATACGGCTCATATTACATCCCGACCGAAAACTCCATAGTATTGAAAATTTTCTAAATATTTTACTGCTTATTATATAATGCCTTTTGATCGATCTTATCAAAAGGGAAAGTGTTTTTTTAATTTGTACTGCTATTGTTTAGAGTGACGCACATCTTTAGTATTTGTACATAGTTAAAATTATTTGGTGGCAGTAAACTTTTTGAATAATGATTAGAAGTTTTGAAGAGATAGCTAGCGAGCTGCAAAACGATAGGGTGCTGCTAGTTGGTGGTGCGGGATTTATTGGCCATAACTTAGCGATTGGGCTTAGTGAGGCCGGTGTTTCCGTAATGGTACTCGATAATTTGATGGTCAATAGTCTTGTTGATAATGCGTTTTATGATGAGGGTGACTTAATTAAACGTGAACTCAACCTGCACTTTCTGATGAGCCGTTTTGAAATCATGCGCAACCATGGTGTCGAGTTCCGCAATTGTGATGCTCGAAATTTTTCAGATATAGCAAATGTATTCAATGAATTTAAGCCGACACGCGTTGTTCACTTGGCCGCTATAGCTAGTTCAGTGGACGCAAGGAAAGATCCCGGAAAATGTTTTGATTTACAATTGTCTACTTTACGTAATGTTCTTGAACTTTGTAGGTTAGATCAAAAAAACATGAAGACGTTGATGTTTTTGAGTTCGAGCACCGTGTACGGTGATTTTGAGGATGCTTGGGTAGATGAAATCACAAGGCCGAGACCCAGGGGTATTTATGCTAATACCAAGTATATGGGAGAACGTTTAGTTCGAACTTACTGCCATACTTATGGTCTTGGAACATGTATCATAAGACCTAGCGCACTTTATGGCGAGCGCTGCGTAAGTAGGCGAGTGAGCCAGATTTTTATTGAAAATGCATTAACAGGTAAACCCTTACTATTAGAAGGGGGTGGCAGTGGGAAGCTAGATTTCACATATGTTGAGGATCTAATAGACGGGATGATACGCGCACTAGCGTTACATGGTGGGCCAACTGCTTCAGACACGTTTAACTTAACTTATGGTAATGCAAGGAGCATATTGGAATTGGCAAATACCATTAGAGAAATTATTCCCAGCGTTACTTTTGAATACCGTCCGAAGGCAGAAGACAAGCCCACAAGAGGAACTCTCAAGATGGATAAGGCAAGAGACAGATTGGGATTTGAGCCTAAATGGCCACTAGAGAAAGGTTATAAGAAATATTGTAAATGGTATGTTTCCGAGTGGGAAAAAGTTATCAGGTCAAATCCATGAAGGTGCCTGCAATCATTTTTTCGCGCATGGGTTCTTCCCGTTTGCCGGGTAAAGCCTTGAGACACATTGATGGAGAACCACTAATTAAACGCGTTATAAACCGTGTCTCAAAAGTAAAGAACTTATCAACAATTGTGGTTGCAACCTCCAATAGTAAAGCGGATGACAGACTTGTTAGGTATATCCAATCTCTAAATATAGATGTGTTCAGAGGTGCTGCCCATGATGTTCTTAATAGAGCAGTATCTTGTGCTAGTTATCTTGGAGTAGAAAAGTTTGTTAGGATAAATGGCGATAGCCCATTTATTGATCCAGAACTTCTGGAGAAAGGGATAGAGCTAGGGGGAGACCCTAATCTCGATCTGATTTCAAATGTTTTCCCAAGGACATACCCAGTTGGGACGAGCGTTGAGATTATAAAAACTGATTCATTAAAAAAGATATTGGGTTTAACTGTGGATAGTTGTGATAGAGAGCACGTCACCAGGTTTTTTTATAAAAACCCTGAAAAATTTAGAATTTTAAACTTCGAGTCGGGCCGTCCTGATTTAAGAAAAGTAAGGCTGGCAGTAGATACTGAAGAAGACCTTGAACGTCTTAATTGGCTTTTTATGAAATTTGGAGGGCTTATAAATTTCGAGATGGCTGCCGAGAAATCCTTACTCTGGAGTAGTACTGAATGAACTTTAAAATAGTAAAACCGGCTAGAAAATTTGAAGTTGGTGTTAAAGGGGCAACTATCGAACTAGCGCATGTAATGGATTTAATGCTTGAAGCAGACGAGCAGGTTACTCTTGTTGAAGAAGGAGGCAAAGAAATTGATATATGTAAAAAAGATTGGGGTTATTACGCCACCCCATCTTTAAACAGTCGTTTAAAGAGATTTGGTTATAGATGTTGTCTAGTTGACAGCGCTGGTAAAAAATTTGTCCACATAGTGGATAAAAACAAAATGCTAAATTACCAAAATTATTTGGATGAACAAAAAATGACAATAGTAGCTTGGCTAGACAATGGCACCATCTCTAAAAATCATGCGTAAGAATGATGTTGAATAAGGCAAACTATTTGAAAATGAGCTCAATGGAGCGACTGTGGAATACATCTTTTGTTCATCAAATAAAGCAAGGTGCATATAATTCTGCTCCTGTCGAGGCTATCGTAAGGTCTGTTTCTCATCATTTCAGAGCAAAAGGATATACTATAGATGATCGAAGAAAATTAAAATTTCTTGAAGTTGGATGCGGTGCAGGTGCTAATCTTAGTTGGTTGGCAGAGCAAGGCGTACGAATAAGTGGTATTGATATCTCCCAAGAGGCTCTGTCTCTTTGCCGCAAAGTCCTGAAGCATAAGGGCTTAGGAAAAAGTATAGATACTTTAGACCATGGGACTGCTTCAGATGTAGCCTATCCCGACGAACACTTCGACGGTATAATTGAGTCTTGTGTTTTTCAACATTTGCCGAGAGAATTAAGAATTAAAGCATTTTCTGAAGTCGTGCGTCTTTTGAAACCAGGAGGATTATTTATTGGTCATATGCTAAGTCGAAAACATTCAACTTACAAAGACCAAGTAAATAATATGATCCAAAAAGAACCCGGCACACTCTTTTTGGTTAGGGAAGATACAAAAGAAAAAATAAACCTTGAAGACATTGGATTAACGCATTTTTTTACAAAAAGTGAATTTAAAAAACTCCTTAAAGGTTGTTCAATCATTAACCCGTGTGAAAGTGTCTATGAGTTGCCAAAGGTAGAAGCTAATCGAAGAGGTTATGATTATTATCAGCATGCGATGTGGATTGTTTACGCTGTTAAGTGATGATCTTGCTAGCGGACTAACCTTTACCCCTTAAGACTTTTTTTAGGGTTAAGTTTGGCGGAATCAAGACGCAAAGCTGCTTGTTGAGCGGGTCCGGAGTCCAAGCGGCCTCCCGACAATATCTCAAAGGTTGCTTTTAGTTCTCACTTCCCATCGGCAAAACAGTTCTAGAAGATTTGATTTGTTCTAAACAGGAGTGCTTTAGTTGGATGAATATGGCTTCTTTATATTAAGATGTTTGTTTCACCCATTCCCCCTGAGATTTTGCATTAACTCGAATGTATTATTCTAAGTAACAATTACAGTGTAAGTATCGGGTGCCGGTAGTGCAAGTCCTCCATGCTGCGTCAAATGGGCAAAATGTTGAAGTGTCGCAAACGATGGAGTCTACGGGATTATGCCTCATGCCAATTCTAACCAAGCTGCGCCTAGCACCTCTCTGAGTTCAATAAAATTTGTCCACTTAATTTGGAAAATTAAAATAACAAATCAGGTTTCAACATTGCTGTGATTTGCCCCAATCCCCTGGAAAAATCATTTGTCCAGTGCAAAGACAGAAAGCTTATTATGGCATCTCCAAAATTTGTTGCGATTAATAGGAATTCCTCATCACACCCCACGCTTGTTGCATAGTTGATTGCTTCACTAATCATCTTTTCAGAAATATCTGCGTGGAAAAACCTTGGTGTTTTTACTCTTTAGGCCAGATTTTTTCCAACATTCCATTCCTGGAACCTAAGTCTAAAACAAGCCCGAAGCTTCTGCCTAAACTTATTAGCTTGTCAGTTAACCGTTCCAGCGCGTTTTTTGCGAGAAAATCAAAATTTTAAGAGGATCCCGCGACTCTAGACCTATTTCTTGCTAGGAGGCTTCGATTAAAAATTACTGGGTGTGACGTATAATTAAGCCATGGATAGAATTAAAACAAAATAGATCGTGATTGAAGATATATTAATTTTTGCTTAATTATCTAGATTTACTGTGTCTTTATAGTTTTTAGAATTACAGTGATCTGCAATCGGTTAACGCGTTTAGATGTTTTAGATTTAAGTTAGGAGAAAATTATGGCGAAAGTTGGTTTTATTGGCTTGGGGAATATGGGTGGGCCAATGGTGCGTAATCTCATTAAGGCCGGCCACTCTCTTAAGGTGTATGACCTTTCAGAAGAAGCCATAAATTTTGCCGTGCAAGCGGGAGCAGCGGCAACAAAATCTGTCAAAGAGGCTTCCAGTGAAGTTGATTTTGTAGTGACAATGGTGCCGGTCGGCTCGAATGTCAGAGAGATATTTCTTGACGATGGTATCTTTGCAGCAGCAGCTCCTGGCACCGTGATGATAGACTCCTCAACAATAGATGTTGGATCAGCTCAAGCGGTTCACGAATCTGCAAAATCAGCTGGCTTTAATATGATAGATGCTCCAGTTTCGGGTGGTGTCATTGGCGCAGATGCTGGCACACTGACCTTTATGTGTGGAGGAGACAAAGATAGTTTCGAAAAGGCCAAGCCTATATTGCAAGCTATGGGGAAAAACATCGTCCATTGCGGTTCTGGAGGGCTAGGGCAAGCAACTAAAATCTGTAATAATATGTTAGCTGGAATTAACGCACTTGCAGCTGCAGAAGCTATGACAATGGGGGAACGTTTGGGTGTGTCCCCGGAAATTTTGTATGAGGTTATTTCCACATCAACTGGTAGGTCATACATTTTTGAAACGTCTAATCCTATGCCCAACGTATCTAGTACTTCGCCGGCTAACAATAACTTTAAACCTGGCTTTATGGCGAAACTAATGTTGAAAGATTTGCGGTTGTCACAAGCGGCGGCCCAAGATGCTAAAACGTCCACGCCGCTGGGAGCTGCAGCTACTGCAGCTTTTCAACAACTAATTGACAGTGGTTTTGGAGAATTAGATACTTCCAGTATAATCAAAGTAATAAAGCCAAAGTCTAAGTAGAAAATTATTTAGGTAAAAAAATGACGTCATTATCGCATATAAAAGTGCTTGATTTAACCAGTCATCTGTCTGGGCCGTATTGTGCAATGATATTGGCTGATCACGGTGCAGATGTTGTCAAGATTGAGAGCCCGAATGGTGGGGATCAATTGCGGAAAACGCCTCCTTTCCAAGATGGAGAGAGTGCACCGTTCATGCTCTGGAATAGAAATAAAAGGTCCATGGTTATGGACCTCAAGAACGCCGAAGATCATAAAACAGTTCTTAAAATGATAGAGGTAGCAGATGTTCTCATTGAAAACTTTAAGCCAGGCACTGCTAAACGATTAGGCATCGATTATGAGACAGTATCCGCTATCAACTCAAAGTTGATCTATTGCTCGATATCAGGTTTTGGCCAAACTGGCCCTTACTCGCCACGTGGTGGCTTTGACTTAATTGCTTGTGGAATGTCGGGACTCATGTCCATTAATGGTCCTCCAGAGGGTCCTCCTTATAGAATTCCAATGCCTGTCTCCGACGTTTGTGGTGGTATGAATGGTGCTATTGGTATTTTGATGGCTCTCGTAGCGAGAGACCAAACGGGCTCGGGTCAGCATGTTGATACTAGCCTGTTTGAAGCGGGTATTTCTTTAGGTGTGTATGAAGCTGCGAATGTATTTGCTACAGGGCAGGTGCCTGAGAGGCTTGGTCAAGCCCACCGTGGAAGTGCGCCGTACCAATTGTTCACAACTTCAGATGGTTATATGACGATTGGCGGAGCCCAGGACAGTTTCTGGAGGGGTACATGCAAAATATTAGGTTGTGAACATCTTCTCAACGATGAAAGATTTACGTCTAAGGCGGATCGCGTTGAAAATAATAGGCAATTGGTAGAAGAATTAGGGAAATTTTTCATTCAAAGGACAACTAAGGAATTGTGTAAAGCTTTTGAAGCTGAAGGAATACCCGCTGGCCCGGTTATGGACCATGTCGAAGTTTTTAATGACCCCCAAACATTACACAGGGAAATGGTGGTAGAAACGGAGCATTCTAAACTTGGAAAAATAAAAACTATCGGAGTACCGGTAAAGCTCTCAAAGACCCCAGCCAGTATAAGGAAAGGAGCGCCGCTATTTGGTGAACACAATCAGGAAGTATTATCAGATTGGTTAAAATGATCGAAGAGATTGTTCATTTGTCGTAAAAAGCTATTTGTACTTAATAATGCAGACTTTTCTGGTGGAGTATAAAGTGGCGAAAGTAGAGATTTACAGTTCAATATGGTGCCCCTTTTGTTACCGAGCAAAGCGCTTGTTGGAACAGAAGGGAGTTGACTACAAAGAAATTGAAGTTAGCGATAATCCCAACCTAAAAAGTGAAATGCTTAGCCGATCTGATGGCAGACATACGGTGCCGCAGATCTTTATTGATGGCAAAGGGATTGGTGGATCTGATGAGTTAGTAGCCCTAGATCAAACGGGAAAACTGGATCCTATCCTTGGTCTTGACGACTGAAGACGGTGAATTCAATGTCAAACTTAAGGGTTGCATGTATTCAAACAAATTCGAAATCAGATCCCAATATAAACATAAAAGAAGTTAGTTCCCTTATTTGTGAAGCACAATCAGATGGTGCGGAGTTGATAACGACGCCCGAGGTCGTTGGTATGTTGGAACCCAATAGAGAAAAAGCCTTAGATAAAGCACAAGCCGAAAATGATCACAGCGTTTTGAGAGAATTCCGCAATTTATCTAAGGACTTATCTATTTGGCTACTTATTGGATCGATCTCAATCAAACTTTCTGACAGCAAGCTTGCTAATAGAAGTTTTCTAATTAATCCAGCTGGCCAAATAATTGCGCGATATACGAAGATCCACATGTTCGACGTGGAAGTAAACGACGGAAGTACATACAAGGAGTCTACAACCTATCAGCCGGGCACTTCAGCTTGCCTTGCTAGAACACCATGGGGTTTGGTAGGATTGACGATTTGTTACGACATTCGATTCCCCGCACTTTATCGAGACCTTGCAAAGGCTGGCGCTAGAATAATTTTTATCCCATCCGCGTTTACGGAAGTTACTGGAGAAGCCCACTGGCATGTCTTGCAACGGGCGAGAGCAATCGAAAATGGTTGTTTTATAGTATCTGCAGCTCAAACAGGAATACATGAGCAGAAACGAAAGACATTCGGACACTCAATAATTATTGATCCGTGGGGCAACGTTCTGGCAGAGGCTGATAAAAGTGTCGGCTTTATCATAGCTGATTTAGATCTGAATTTAGTCAACGACGCTAGAAATAAAATTCCATCGTTAAGCCATGATAGAAATTACAGTAAGTCGTTTAGAGCTCTCTAAATTAGCTTCCCGGCATGCATATCCAAAAACTTTTTCCTTCTATTACCTAAGAGTTGATCTCTGCTTTGGCGGCATAAATTGGCCAGGCTGGTCTCTATTGCTTTTTCGAGATTATCCATAGTTACAGAATGATCGCGATGTGCTGCTCCTAGCGGTTCTGCAATGATGTTATCGATAATGTGCAGGGCATGAAGATCTTGTGCTGTTAACCGTAAGGCATTCGCAGCCTCTACAGCATGGTTGCTGCTTCGCCAAAGAATAGAGGCACATCCTTCCGGTGAAATAACCGAATAAATAGCATGCTCTAGCATTAGTACCTGATTAGCAGTTGCTAGCGCTACTGCACCACCCGATCCCCCTTCGCCAAGTATGACGGCAATCAGAGGCACGCTGATGCTTAAACTTTTTTCTATTGTTCTTGCAATTGCCTCGGCCTGACCCCGCTCTTCGGCTCCAATGCCCGGGTAAGCACCAGCTGTATCAATGAAAGTTAGGACTGGAAGGTTGAATCGGTTGGCAATATCCATTAGGCGTTGCGCTTTCCTATAGCCTTCTGGCCTTGCCATCCCGAAGTTTGACTCAATCCTTTCCTCAGTGCTGTCGCCTTTTTCGGTACCTATTATAACTACCGATTGCCCCTTGAATTTCCCAATGCCGGCCACAACAGCCTTATCTTCGCCAAAGTAACGATCCCCCGATAAAGAAATAAAGTCCGAGAATAAACTTTTGCGTACATCTTTGAAGTGCGGCCTGTTAGGATGTCGTGCAACTTGGACTTTTTGCCATGGAGAGAGCTTTTTGTAGGTAGCCTTCAATTGGTGGTTTGCTTTTTTCTGCAGACGCGTTATCTCGGCGGCTATGTTTATATCACCGCCATCCGACAAATGTCGTAACTCTTCGATCTTACCTTCTAATTCGGCAATTTGCTTTTCAAATTCTAAAAACAATTATAATGAACCCTAGGATGAAGACGATTTTGTTGCCAAGATGATTCTACTTTATACGCTAAAAGATCCTTAAAAAAAATCTTAAAAGTCCTTTTTAGACATAGGGTGAAAAGAAGAAACTACCGCATGCAATCTTTCCTTTTGAACGTGTGTGTAAATTTGCGTGGTAGAAATATCCGAGTGGCCCAGCATTTTTTGCAAACTTCTTAAGTCTGCGCCACGGTTTAAAAGATGCGACGCAAAAGCGTGCCGTAAAATGTGAGGGGAGATTTTGGTTGGATCTAACCCTGCCTGAATGGCCAGCTCTTTGAGAAGTTGACCAAGTCTTCGTCGTGTTAAATATCCTTGCTTTGAACGTGACGGAAACAAAAAGTTAGACGTTTTATTTCCCTTTAAAAAATTGCCCCTGATCTTCTCATAAGCAAGGATGGCGTTCATCGCAGATGATGTTAAAGGTACTAAACGCTCTTTACCACCCTTTCCTAAAATTAATAATGTATCTGATGTATAACTCAGTGAATCAGTTGGAAGACTAACTAACTCGGTTACTCTAAGACCGGACGCATAAGCAATTTCAAGTAGGCAGGTTAGTCGTATCCCCTCCACTGTTTGTGACTTATGCGCGGCGTTGAGAAGAGCCTCTACATCATCTTCAGATATTACTTTTGGTAGGGGTCGTGACACTTTTGGGCCATCAACATTAAGAGTTGGGTTGTCTAACCGAACATTTTCACTTTGTAAGAATTTAAAAAACTGCCTCAGTGCCGACAGGTTCCTGGAGATCGTCAGGTTACTTGCTCCAACTTCGCTACGATGTCGAAGATAACTTCTTACATTCTCGGTCGTTGCGTCTTCAAGATTTGTCTGAGCATCACTTAGAAATTTACCGAAACTGTTAATATCATTGAGGTAGGATGTGCATGTATTATTAGACGCTCCTCGTTCAGCGATCAGCATTTCTAAAAATTGTTCGACGGCTTTTTCTCTGTAGTTTTTCATACATTTAGAACCTCATATGGCTTGCCACATTTGGTGATTTTTTTGGATCAAAACTTGAAAAGCTAAGCTTTTCGCCTGTTGTTTAAGACCCAGATCATTGAGCGTTGAAATAATAAATAACAAGCTTTCGTCTTGAAATTCGGATGCTTTTAGACTGCCAGCGGATAGTAATAAAGTCGCTGCAGCCGCTGCAGTGAGCTTTTTTTTCAAAGCTTTTTCTATCGATCGTTTGTTGATGAACAAGCTATACCCTTGCTCGACGCGCACTTCCTTTCCAGCTAATTCAGTCCATCTTTCATGTGGAATTTTAGCTCCAAAAATCTCGAGGACATGGTATGTAAGATTTAGAAAACTTCTTCCTTCCAAAGGCTTTTCACTCAATAAATTCTGTGCCCAACCTTTTAATTGTTGTTCATTTAGTTTTACTGAATCATCTTCATTTAATATCCATAGAACGGGCCAAACTTTTGACCAAGTGATTGAACTTTCGTCGCTTAGCTTGTCTTCTTTTTGAGCTATCTCTGACCAAATTTGTGCTGTTTTAAAATCTCGATTAATCATGTTTATCATGGCAGCTCTGCAAGCAAACCAGCCTAATTCGGAGGCAGGTGCAATTTGCTCTAGGACGCTTTTATAAAGTTCCGCCATCTCAGAAATTGCACCGTCTTGTAGGGCAAAATCTATTGCTTTATGGATTGCTTGAGCTTTTCCAAAATCAGTCTCTTGAGATAGTACCAATCGGTACAAAAGTGCGTCGGGGATCTGTGTGGCGCCTTCACGTGCCAATGTTACTGCCATTGCAATATCATTTTGTGGTAAGTCAGCCGTTTCATAGAGTTTTGCTAGAGCTTCTACCTCTATTAATCCTAATAGAAAAGAGTGATGAGCAAGGTTCAATCTATCCTTCTGTTGGATTGATGGATCATTGATATAGATTCTGTGAAGCCAAGGTGGTAAACCGTCCAAGTTAAACTCAGGCAAGGTTTGCTGTCCAAACCTCAGCATTGCAACAATTCTTGGTGTAATTTCTGCTATTTGATTAATTGGCGGCATGTCTTCGTCGCCGATAATAACATTAATCAATGAAATGAACGTATAATCCTCTCTTTTCTCGGTTTCAGAGAGAAGCTGAATTCCAAAATCCACATTATCCCGAAGGCCATTAATAGCATCACAAAAAATGAGATTTTTCTGCCAAAACTTTTTTTGAGATTTATCAAACCAATACTTTGTAAGCTCGCACGCCTCGTCCAGATTGTTGTTTAAAAAAGAGACGTTAACCGCGAATTGCGCCAACTCTTCATCATTATGCGACCGTGGAATATTTTTCTGTATTTGTGCGAAGTAATCTAACCTTCCCGATTTAAAAAGATTTCGCTGTCGAAGCTTTAAAATAATATTCTTATTCTCGTCTCTTTCATAGATAGGGGTGCGGGCCCGGGTAAGTAAAAGCCGCTTTTGTAGGTTTTGTAAACTTCTGGAATATACTTTAGAGGGCAGATTCTTCAATAACGAGATCGCTTCTGGATAAGATGTTCCATTCCACATATCTTTATCAAATCCACCAGTTTCGATATCCAAAGTTCCGGTGGTTTCTAGATCTAACGCTTCCAATCCGCTAGCCTGAACAACTGTGCCTTCCGAATTAGAACCATCAGTAGAACTTTTAATTTCTGATTCTTTTTGAGGCATTTTTTTATCGGGGACGAATGTACTTTTAGCTTTAGGTAAAAGAGAGACAGGGCTCTGTTGTGCAGCCACATCTGTTGCGATGTGGGCGACCATGCAAATGAATAAAAATAAACTATTCTTAGCGAAGAGGCTTTTCATTTGATATGTCTCTTTCTACAAAGCTTGAGGGTGGTGGTATGTCCCATGTTGAGAGCATAGCAATAGCGCTACCAATCGCTATAATCACTACAATCAGGGTAATTAGGGCTACTTTCATAACAAATATCCAGGATTGATAAAGCAGTTGGTTCCTACCAGCTCTCACCTATAGCATTTAGAGTAATATGTTTCATTCTAAATCTATATCTTGTTGCTAGCGGAAAAAAACTGATAAAAGAGTTGAACCCGGAATTATGACTATTGTATGGCAAAAGTTTGTGAATACGTTTGACTGGAATCTACTAAAAATGAAAAAGTGCTTTGAATGAAAACAAACAAATTTAGTAACAAAATTGATCATGTTCTAAAAAAGACAATCGTTTTGGTAGGTATAATGGGAGCGGGTAAAACCACTGTAGGAAAAATTCTAGCAGATCGAATTGGAGTAAAGTTCATCGACGCTGATCAGGAAATAGAACGCGCTGCAGGATGTACAATTACAGATTTCTTTGAGAAATACGGTGAGGTAGAGTTCAGAAAAGGTGAAGAGAGGGTTATTTCAAGAATATTAGCTGGGCAGCCTTGTGTTTTAGCTACTGGTGGGGGGGCCTTTATGTCTCAAGCAACTAGGCTTTTGATAAAAGAAACGGCTACATCAATATGGTTGCGTGTAGGTTTCGAAGTATTAGCAAAGAGGCTGGAAAAGAGGTCCGGTAGACCACTTTTGCAAACAGTTGATCCGCAGCAAACTTTGAAAGAACTAATAAAGGAACGCTATCCTATATATAATTTTGCAGATCTTATAGTAGATGGAGAAAATGATGGGGTCGACACTACAGTTTCAAAAGTGATTGAATGCTTAGCCGATTATTGTCCCTCGAAACAGTCGGTGTAGTCGTGAACGAACATAATAAACTGAGAATTAATCTCAGAGAAAATTCATACGATATTATTATCGAGCATGGCTTGCTTGCTAGCTTAGGCACCCTAATATCCCAGAAATTTGTTAAACCAAAAACATTCATTGTTACGGATAACAACATCTCAGTTTACTGGTTAAAACAAACGATAGAGTCCTTATCAGCGCAAGGTATATCACCAACAGTATTAGAAGTTCCAGTAGGAGAGAGTACAAAAAGTTTTATTAATTTGGAAAAAATAATTGATCAACTGCTTGAGTCCAAAGTTGACAGGAACTCTTTATTGATAGCGTTGGGGGGTGGAGTTATCGGTGATTTAGCAGGTTTTGCAGGCGCCGTGACTTTGAGAGGCATACAGGTTGTTCAAGTGCCGACAACGCTACTTTCCCAAGTGGACAGTTCGGTCGGTGGAAAAACAGGTATCAATGTCCGGCAGGGGAAAAACCTTGTTGGAAGTTTTTACCAACCAAGCTTGGTTGCAATTGATACTCAGGTGCTCGAAACTTTGCCGTCGCGTCAACTTTTTGCTGGTTATGCCGAAGTGGTGAAATATGGGCTTATAAAAGATTGCTCATTTTTTGATTGGTTGGAGTTGAATGGAAAAAAGGTTTTAGAGGGAGACAATCTGGCACAACAATTTGCTATTTTCACCAGTTGTCGGATAAAGTCAGAAATAGTTGAAGCAGATGAAAAGGAGCAAGATCTGCGGGCCATTTTGAACTTTGGTCACACTTTTGGACACGCCCTCGAGGCGGAAGCTGGATATGATGGAAATTTGCTTCATGGTGAGGCGGTATCGATTGGCATGGTCATGGCTATTGAATTGTCAAAAAATTTGGGCTACTTGTCAGGGCAGGATGCGGGGCGGGCAATTGAATATATCAGGAAAATCGGGCTTCCTACGAACATAAAGATCATTAAGGGGTCCACTTCGTGGAATCCTGACGGGCTAATGCAACATATGCAGCACGATAAAAAAGTGTCCAATGGGCAGCTGAGATTTGTGCTTTTAAAGGGTATAGGCGAAGCTTTCCTAACCG
>Ga0160423_10003032_pt1 | contig 13983 bp, 7 predicted proteins | sample CRUFie14St8metaG_FD_108191 | JGI IMG/M metagenome (GOLD analysis project Ga0160423, IMG submission 108191) | Marine microbial communities from the Costa Rica Dome - CRUD Field 142mm St8 metaG | ecosystem: Environmental > Aquatic > Marine > Oceanic > Photic zone | place: Costa Rica: the Eastern...
AATGTTGATGGGGATCATGTAAACGAAATTTTAAATAAACTTAATCCCGAGACAACCCTTTTTATTGTAGTGTCAAAAACTTTCGCAACAATTGAGACACTAACCAATGCTAACACCGCTAAAAATTGGTTTTTAAAGACTGCAAGTGTCAATGATGTTTCAAAACATTTTATTGCAGTAAGTAGCAATATTGAAGAGGTGATTGATTTTGGTATTGACTCCAATAATATCTTTCGAATGTGGGATTGGGTTGGTGGTAGATACTCTCTATGGGGCTCTGTTGGCATCTCAATCAGTCTATCAATTGGTTATGAAAAATTTAATCAATTACTAGAGGGAGCTAGAAAGATGGACTCTCACTTTAGAAATAGTAATTTTTCTGAAAATATTCCTGTAATGATGGCATGCTTAAGTATTTGGTATAATAATTTTTTTGACTACCGAACTCATGCAATAATTCCTTATTCTGAAAATTTAAAAAGTTTTAGTAAATATTTGCAACAAGCTGCAATGGAGAGTAATGGCAAACAGACAGATAGGTCTGGTAATTTAATTAAATATCAAACGGGTCAAATTATCTGGGGTCAAACCGGAACAAGCGCACAACATTCATTTTTTCAGCTATTGCATCAGGGATCAAAAATTATTCCTTGCGACTTTATCGGTTTTTGTGAGTCGATAACAGGGAATAAAACCCATGACAATATCTTAATGGCTAATTTCTTTGCTCAAACTAATGCACTAATGTTGGGTACTGGAAATGAATATGTTGAATCTAACCATAAACTATTTAAAGGAAATAAACCAACAAATACAATCTTAATAGATAAGCTTACACCAAGTAGTTTAGGTTCATTAATTGCAATGTATGAACATAAGATTTTTACACTCGGAGTAATCTGGAATATTCATAGTTTTGATCAATTTGGAGTAGAATTGGGTAAAAAAATTGCTAAAAATATTTTTAAAAATATTGAAGATCAAGATTTCAGTAACTATGATTCTTCCACCAAAAATCTGCTAAATAGATATCAATCAACAGATTAGTTAAACTTTTTCTAATTTAAATGTTAATAATTGAGTAATAATTTGTTAATTATAATGTGCTAAAAAGTTATAAATATTAACTATTTTTGAGGCTATTATAATAATTAAACTTAAAACAAATTATGAAAAATATTATTCACAAATTATTTTTTGTGGTTCTTCTTCTCATGGGAACTACAATTTATTCTCAAGAGTCTTCTGAAGAAAGCTGGGAAGATCTGGAGGAACTGGAAGAGATTGTATTAGTTGGAGGTGGAGTCGTTGACTTAGCTGAAGATAGACAAACTCCGGTTGCGGTTTCTACTATTACAGGCGAAGAAATCCAAAAAAAGATTGGTACGCAAGATATAACAATGACTCTTGCTAATACACCATCTGTTTATGTAGCGGGGCAAGCTGGAGGTTTTGGTGATTCAAGGATTTATGTTCGTGGATTTGATCAAACTAATACCGCATACATGTTAAATGGTCAACCAATTAACGGTATGGAAGATGGTAAAATGTACTGGTCTAATTGGTCTGGTATGAACGATGTTGCAAATGTTGTTGAAATTCAAAGAGGTTTGGGTGCTTCAAAATTGGCTATTTCATCTGTAGGAGGTACTGTAAATTTTGTCATGAGCTCAACATCAAAATCTGAAGGAGGTTTTGCTTATGCAGGATTTGCTAACGATAATTATCTTAAAACCACTGTTAAGTACGATACTGGTATGAGTGATAATGGCTGGTCTTCAACTTTTCTTTTAACTCATTGGCAAGGTGATGGTTATAACGAAGGTAATTATGCTCAAGGTCAAACGTATTTCTTTTCATTGGGATACAAAATGAATGACAAACACAACTTTAATTTCTTGATGACTGGTGCGCCACAATGGCATGACCAAAATTTTAGTAAGTCGATTGCAACATATCTTGAATATGGAAGAAAGTATAATAACAACTATGGTTATTATGGAGATAAGTATCTTACTGAAAGAAGAAATTTTTACCATAAACCTGTCTTTAATTTAAACTGGGACTATCAAATTGATGAAAATTCAAGTTTATCTACTGTTCTTTATGCTTCCACTGGTAATGGTGGTGGAACAGGAGGACGAGGTAATAGACTTAGAACAGATGATGGTTACATTGACTATAATGCGATATACGCATATAATAATTCTACATCAGGTGCAGGAGGAAACTTTGCGGCAGAGGGTGGATATATAACAAGAGCATCAGCAAATTATCACAATTGGTTTGGTCTTGTTTCTAATTATGAAACTCAATTAAGTGATAATTTATCATTTAATGTAGGTCTTGATGTTAGAACCTATCAAGGTGAACACTACAGACACGTTGTAAACTTTCATGGTCTTACCTCTTGGCAAGAAAATATCAGATTGAAAGATCATACAAACAACCACCAAAATTTAGGCACCTATGGAACATATAAATATGTTGTAGCTACTAATAGCTTAGCAGCAAATCCATGGGAAGCTACATTTAAGCAAGGTGTTGATCAAGGTGATAGATTTGCATGGGACTATGGTGAAACAATAAATTATGCAGGAATTTTTACCCAATTGGAATATGTTAATGATGATTTTTCAGCATTTTTCCAAGGTGCAGTATCTCAACAATCACACCAAAGATTTGATTACTATCAATACGCTGATCAGTCATTAATTGACGGAACATCTCCATATTCTACTGGAGTGGCATTACCGGAAGGAATGACCGATGGAGTTGATTCAGAAAAGGCTGACAACTTAGGTTACAATGCAAAAGCAGGTGTTGGTTTTGGAATTGGTGAAAATGCTAGAGGTTATGTTAACGCTGGTTATTACTCTAGACAACCGTTTCATGATAATGTTTACTTAAATTATACAAATCAGATAAACCCTAATACTTCAAATGAAACTATTATTGGTTTAGAAGCTGGATATATTTATGAAGTTAAAAACTTTTCAGCTAGACTAGATTTATATAGAACATCATGGGCAGATAGAGTTACATCTTCATTTTATGTTGAAAATGACCAACTATTCTTTAATATTTCTGAGGCTGTTACTCAAGTACACCAAGGTTTTGAATTTTCATTTTTTGCTAAACCTCAGGAAGATGTACCTTACACTCTTAAAGGATTTTTATCTATGGGAGATTGGGTATTTGAAGGAGATGCAGTTAACAGAGTACAAGATGAAGATCAAAACGTGATTAGTAGAGAAACTGTTGATGTTGATGGAGGAAAAGTAGGTGATGCAGCACAATTTACAGCTGGTTTAGGTATCGATGTTGATTTGGCTGAAAGATTTTCTTTTGATTCTGATGTAAGATTTTATGATGAGCTCTATGCTGATGTTGGAGCTGTTAAAGAAAATCTTAAATTACCTAACTATCATGTAGTAGATATGGGTCTTTCATATAAGATGTTACTAGACAGTGGTTCTCTTGATGTAAGATTTAATCTTAATAATGTTTTTGATAAGGTTTATATAAGTGAATTAAGAACGAATATTGCTCCTGGTGAAGGTACAGGAGTTTTATACAATGGGCTTGATACAGCAAACCAAGGTTACTTTGGATTAGGAAGAACTTGGAATGTTGGATTGAGATACAACTTCTAATATTATTATATTATATCTAAAAAAGAAGGCTCACCATTTGGTGGGCCTTTTTTTATTTAATTTCCTTTATTAGATATATATATGGAGGTAAATGATCACTATACCCCCCTGTAAAGGTTCCATATGAGAAACTTCTGTAGGGATAACCTCTAAACTTACCTTTCTTATTTATTAGATAAGACTTGTTAAAAACACCAGCTTTATATATCTGATAATCTTTATAATCCTTTTTTAAAAACTCTTTTGATAATATAATCTGATCGAATAATTGCCACTTGTCCCTATATGCATTTGTTCCGATTCCTTTTTCGACTAAGATTTTTTCAAAAGGATTATATAAATCATTTTTACCTACGTCCTTAATTTCTTTTTTGGCTCCCAAAATTTTCTTTATGCTTTTATCGAATGGATCATCGTTAAAATCCCCCATTGTTATAATTTTTGGATCATTATGAATATTTCTAAGAGAATCAATAATTAAATTATTTATTTCTGCAGCAGCTATTCTTTTGGTTTCATCAGCTCCTCTAGAGGGCCAATGATTTACTATAATATGTATTAATTCTTCATCAAGAAGTCCACTTACTACAAGCTGATCCCTTGTATTTCTTCTCTTACTAGAATTATTACCCGTAATAAACACATCATGTGAATTTGAGCTTTTTAATTTGAAGAAGTCTTTATTGTAGATTAAACCCACATCAATCCCTCTATCGTCCGGTGATTCATAATGGACAATTCCGTAGTTGTGTGTTTTTAATTTTTCATCTGAAATTAAATCTTCTACAACCTTCCTGTTTTCAACTTCACATATTCCAACAATTGTTGGAGGTCTATTGCTAACATCATAACCTATTTCTGAAATAACTTTAGCCATATTCGAAATCTTTTCTTTATAAATTTTTCCTCGGTTGTATTTTATTTCCATAATCGGACTAGCCTCATCATTTTTATTAACATCATTTATAGTGTCAAAAAGATTCTCAAGATTATAAAATGCTAAAGTGTGTATTTTAAATTTTCTTTCATTATCCTGAGCAATTGAATTAACAGAAATTATTAATGCAAGTGCTAAAAAATAGATTGATTTAATTTTCATAAAAAGTATTTATTATTGTTAATTAAGTAGTAAATAAAGTGTAAATTTAACTCAATTATTATAATAGTTGAAAATTTTTATTGATATGCATAGAACAAGGCTAGTATTAATCCTAATATTATTTATAAACTTCAATATTTTTTCCCAGACTGAACAACAAGTTATCATCAGTGATACTATCAATGATTTATCCAATACAAACGATGTTGTCGATTTATTCAGTATTTCTCTGAGTGACGATGAACTAAACGATGACACATCTGCTTCAGATAATATTTCAGGATTACTTAATTCATCAATGGACGTATTTTACCGGACTGCTGCATATGAATTTAGTTCATCTTTTTTTAAGGTTAGAGGATTAGATTCTGATAATGCTATAGTTCATATTAACGGTGTTAAAATGAATAAGCTTTATAACGGAAGACCTCAATGGAGTAACTGGGGTGGCTTAAATGATGTATTAAGAAACCAAGAACTATCAAACGGATCTATTCCTCTTAAATATAATTTTGGTGGTATTTTAGGCTCTAATAATATCAATATTAGGGCTTCAGAATACGGTGAAGGTGGACGAATCACCTATTCTTCCTCCAATAGAAGTTATTCTAACAGATTAATGGCAACTTATAATTCCGGAATGCTAGAAAAAGGATGGGCATATTCTCTATCCATTGGAAGAAGATGGGGAAATGAAGGATACCAAGATGCTTCTTTTTATGACTCAAACTCAGCTTTTCTTTCTGTCCAAAAGATATTTAACAATAAACATAGTTTAAATTTTGCTGCAATCTATGCCCCGAACCGAAGAGGAAAAGTATCTCCAAATACACAAGAGGTTTATGATTTAAAAGGTATAAAGTATAATGAATATTGGGGTTATCATGACGGAGAAAAAAGAAATTCTAGAGTAAAAAGAGTAGTTGAGCCAATATTATTATTAAATCATGATTGGTCTATTGATGACAAATCGAGTCTAGAAACTAGTATTGGTTATCAATTTGGTCAAATGGGTAATAGTCGTCTTGATTATGCTGGAGGCGCTAACCCTAGTCCAGCTTATTACCAAGATCTTCCAAGTTATTTTTTAGCAGATGATGATGGACCTGATTATGAAGGAGCCTACATTTCCCAGCAGAATTTTATCAATAATGGTCAAATAAATTGGAATAGAATTTATGATGCAAACCTGACAAACAATCAAGCTAACTTAAATGCTGCTTATGTTATATATGAGGATAGAGTTGATGATATTCAGTTAACGATAAACTCTTCTTACAATAGGGAGATAAATGAAAATATAAAGCTATCTGCTTCAGCAAATTACAGAAATTTAATTTCTGATAATTTCGCTGAGATTTCTGATATGCTAGGTGGATACTCTTATTCAAATATTGACTCATTTGATTATTTAGACTATAATCTATTATCACCCAATAGCATAGTCTCTGAGGGTGACAAGTTTAAGTATCATTATAAGATGAATGCTGAGGAGATGAGTTTATTCTCAATGATAAATTTTTCTTTTAACAAGCTTGAATTCTATTTTGCGGGAGATATAATAAATACAACATACCAGCGAGATGGTATTTTTGAAAATGAAGCAAATGCAGGTAATTCATCTGGAAAAGGCGATGAAATATCATTTGATGGTTATGGGGTTAAGGCAGGAATCACATATAAATTTTCAGGAAAACATATTTTAGACTTTAATTCTGCTTATTTACAAAAAGCACCATCGATAAGAAATACATTTACTAATTCAAGGGTAAATCACAATGTTGTCGGAAGCGATATCAATGGCTTAATCAATGATTCTCCAATCACTGAGGAGAAAATCATGTCATTTGATGCTAATTATATATTTAGAACTCCAATTTTCACAGGAAGGCTAACAGGTTTCTATTCTGCAGTCAAGGACGCAAATGAGATTTCATTCTACTATGCAGATGGATTAGTCGGTTTTGAAGATGACAGCGAGTTCATACAAGAAATTTTACAAGGAATTGATAAAAAATATTTTGGAGTTGAATTTGGAGTTGAAGCACAGATTATTCCGACAGTAAAGTTAAAAGGTGCCGCATCAATCGGTCAATATACGTATGACAACAACCCATACTTATATCTTGGTGCAGACAATAATACAGTTGCGGTTGGGCCTTCAAATTTAGAAAATTACAAAATTGCAGGTGGCCCTCAAAAAGCCTATTCTGTAGGATTTGAATACAGAGATCCAGATTATTGGTTTATTGGATTGACCTCTAATTTTTTCACTAATACATATGTTGATGTTAGTCCATTAACAAGAACTCAAAATTTTTATCTTGCTCAAGATGGACTTCCTTTCAATGATTATGATATTAGCATTGCAAGGCATTTACTAAAACAAGAAAAATTTGATGACTACATGGTAGTTAATATGATTGGTGGAAAATCTTGGAAAATAGATGATTATTATATTGGTTTTTTTGCAAGTATAAATAACATCTTAGATCAAAAATATAGAACCGGAGGATTTGAGCAGGGTAGAAATGCAAACTACCAGCAACTTCTTCAAGATACAAACAAACCTAAACGAGTGTTTGGTCCTAAGTACTGGTACGGTAGAGGGACAAATTACTTTTTAAACTTATACTTTAGATTTTAAATAATAAAAATTATGAAATTAATTAATAAAATATCAATACTAGCTTTTATTGCCCTTTTTACCTACTCATGTGTTCAGGAAGATGATTATTCCGTTCCTCAGAGTATTGGATTGGAAGAAAATCAAAAATTAGTTCAATTACTTTCTGAAATTGAAAATGGTGCTGCTGATTTAATGTCAATTTCTGAGGTAAAAAATTTATTTGTGAATGGTGAAGTAAATGAAATTGAATCCAATTTAGTTGTTAAAGGATATGTGTCATCTTCAGACTACACTGGTAATTTCTATAAAGAATTTTACATGCAAGATGATCTAGAAAATCCTACCGCAGGGATAAAAGTATCTATTAACCAGGTTGACAGTTATAATCAATTTAATGTTGGTAGAGAAGTATATATCAAACTTCAAGGACTTTATGTAGGTGAAACTAATTCTGGTGATGGTGTTATTGCTATTGGTGATGGAAATGTAACTAGTGATGAGGTTTCTGAAATTTCAGAGAACAGAGCATCAAACTTAATATTAAGATCAAGTAATTCCTATTCTCTTACTCCTCTTTCACTAAATTTATCCGAAATAACAGACAGTCATATAGGTATTTATGTAAGTGCATTAAGTTCACAATTTTCACCTGGATTAGATGGCCTAACTTACGTTGATCCTGATGAGGATTATGACACACAACGTGACATTGAAAGTTGTGTTGATTCAGGTACATTAAAGTTAGAAACAAGCGCATATTCTAACTTTAATGATTCTATGCTGCCAACAGATGGAAGTGGTACAATTACAGGAATTATTACACGTGATTATTTTGGAGATAATAGAGTAATGATGCTAAACTCTAAAGATGATGTAAAGTTTGATTCCCCTAGATGTGACCCCTTATTTTCTGATGATTTTTCTTCTAATAATTTCAATAATTGGACGGTTTTCAATGTTGCTGGCGAACAAGGGTGGGAAGTTGTTAATTTTGGAAATCCTGCTCCAAGTGCAAAAGTATCAGGCTTCAGTAATGGAAGTAATGTCAATGAGGATTGGATAATAACCAACGAAATTGACCTAACTAATTTATCATCAGTTTCTTTGAACTTTCAATCTGTTGTTAGATTTAGTGGCCCAACATTAGAAGTTTATGCTTCTTCAGATTATTCTGGAGGTAATCCAAATTCTAATGGTACATGGAATGAGCTTGAAGTAACTTTAGATAGTGACAGTAGCAGTTGGCTTAGTTGGACAGATTCTGGAAATATTGATTTAAGTTCATATGCTGGTGACAGTTTATATATTGCTTTTAAGTATACATCAACATCTTCAGCATCTGCTACATATGAAATTGATAATGTCTTAGTAATTGGTCAATAATTTTTAATATTGTCTTATACCATAGAAAATAAATATATAGGTGATTTTAGGACGCAATCCACACACCTCAAATCTTCAAATGTAATTCTGACGGATGCCCCTATCGATAATAATGGAAAAGGTAGTGCTTTTTCACCCACAGATTTGGTAGCATCTGCACTATGTAGTTGTATTACAACAGTAATGGGTATATGTGCATCTAGGAATCAATTTGAACTACCGAAATCTACAGCACATATAACCAAAATTATGTCATCACACCCAAGAAGAATTTCTAAAATTATTATTAAAATTAATTTTGATAAAAATAATCTATCGGAACAACAGATTGAAAAGTTAATCGCTGTTGCAAAAGGGTGTCCGGTTGCTCACAGTTTAAGTACGGACTTGATACAAGATGTCAAATTTAATTTTTAGCTTTTTATAAATATAAATTGATATTATCTAGAAATAATTATGAACTCTGATCTTCTATTTTTTGCATAATTATCTCTAGAACATCCGGAACTACAATCAATCTCAGGATCTTCTTCACCCATACCAACTCCGATAATTCTGTTTTCATCAATACCCATAGATATTACATATTGAGCTGTTGATTTTGCTCTCCTGTCAGAAAGAATCTTATTGTATGATGCAGGACCACGATTATCAGTATGTGATTCAGCTCTAATTATCATTTTAGGATATTTTTTCATAACCGCTACAAGCTTGTCAAGTTCAAAAGCAGCTTCATTAGTAATATTTGATTTATCAAATTCAAAGTAAATTGGATTTAGTTCAATTTTTTCTTCAACAATAATATTTTCAATAGGTTCTAATTTTATCGTCAGTAAAGGAGGGTCTATATCTAGTAGTTTAATATCAATCATTTTACTTTCATAACCTTCCTTGCTAACCATTAGTTGAACTTCATCTTCACATTCAAACATGTATTCCACAATTCCATCACGACTTGTTTCCTTGCTGTTATTTATTATTCCTGTATTGTCAGATATAGACGTTAATGCCGAATCAATTGGTGTATCAGTTTTTGCATCAACTATAATTGACTCAAGCAGTATATCACAAAGTGGCTTAATTTTCTTAATTGTATATATATCATCACTACCAACCCCACCAGATCTGTTGGAAGAAATAAATCCGTTTGTGCATTCTTCATCCATTTTAAATGCAAAATCATCAGAATTACTATTTACAGGAATTCCAACATTTCTAACATTCGACCATTTATTATCAATATTTTTTGAGTAAAAAACATCAAGCCCTCCAAGTCCTAAATGTCCATTTGAAGAAAAATAAAGTGTATCATCACAACACATGTGGGGAAAAACCTCTTGTTCCTCTGTGTTTATTTTTTGACCTAAATTAATAGGATCACTCAGACTTCCATCTTGTCTAATTTCAGATTTATAGATATCATAGTTTCCAAAACCACCAGGCATATCAGATGAAAAATATAATGTTTTACCATCACAACTTAAAGCAGGATTTTTGAGAGAGAAAAAAGCACTATTAAATTCTAATTCTGTTACATTCCATCCCTTATTAAAATTACAACTTCCGTTATTCTTCCATGTAATTTCCTTTTGTGTACATCTTACAGCCCTATATAAATTAATAACACTAGTTTGTTCTCTTGTTGAGCCAGATTTTACTATAGAGTCCTTATAATAAGATTTAGAATAGTATTTTTCTCTTGCAAAATACATAGTGTCTCCGCTTGGGCTAAAAGCAATTACCCCCTCATGGTATTTTGTATTAATTGCATCAAGTGATGTTTCATTTATATATACATCGTTAATCACATCATATTTAAAAACATCAAGAACATATTCTTCATTAGCAGTGTAATTATTATACTTTTTATTTTGCGTACCTTTTTGTTTTCTTCCAGATGTTAAATAAAGTACATTATCAAATCTAAATGCTCCAAAATCTGAAGAAACAGTATTAACATCTTTTAAATTTTGTACATTAAATCTTTTTCCTTTTTTAATAATCTTATCTATATAGTTAGGGGTATTTCTAAACGCAATAGCCCTTGTATCAAAAGGTTTCATTTCAGAAAACTTTAACATCCATATATTAGATTGTTTGTACTTTCCATTAGCTTTTAGCATCTCAGAATATCTAAATAAAACTTCAGCATCAGGTTCATTATTTATTATTTTTGAATACCACTTTTCTGCCTCACGTGTATTAAAAATATTGTAGTAGGAGTCAGCTAATCTATTGATTATATAATCATCCGAGAAATCATTAGCTAACTTTAGATATTCCTCAGCAGCTTTAACATACTCAAGTCTGTCAAAAAGTTTATCAGCTTTCTTAGTTGAATTATTTTGAGCAAAAATAGATGATGTGATAAATGATGCAGTAATTAAAAGTATTATTTTTTTCATTTTTATTAAAATATAATTAGAAGTATCTTGGTGATCTGGATACTTTAGTTCTAAAGTTAATATCAAAGTTTATAAATATTTCGTGTGAGGCTTTAGTTAAAAAATTTAACTCAGACTGTATACTGTCATAAGCATAACCAATTCTGATTGAGGGTGAGACTAAAAAGTTTATCATGGCGGTAATTGAGTCATCGGTTCTGTATCCTAAGCCAAATTCAACCAAATCATACATAAATAAATTAGCATTTATATCAACACTTACGGGAGAAATTTCAGCATACTTTAAAAATGCATGTGGCTTAAATTTAAAATCATCATTAATATCAAAAACATAACCAGCAGCAGCAAATATATGTCTTGCTTCAGATCCTATATTAAAATCATTTGAGTCTAAATGAACTGATTCAAGAATATTTGGTACTGAAACGGATAAATAATATTTGTTAGGCTTGTAAAAATAAATTCCTACCCCAACATTTGGTGTATTTTCATTCAAATCACTAGTAAAAAAAGGATCGTTTTCATCAATTAATAATAAAGTACTAAGCCCAATATCATGAAAAGTACCACCAGCCTTAATTCCAAATGCAAGTCTATTTTCTCTAGAAAGATTTAAGGTATATGAAAAATCAACATATAAATTTGTTTCACTTACAGGCCCTATTTCATCTGAAATTGCAGAAAACCCTAAACCAACATTTTTCCCTGCTGGAAAATGAATATTCACAGTGGCAGTCTTTGGAGCACCCTCCAGACCCTGCCACTGGTCTCTATATAATAATCCTATACTGGTTGCATCGTTTGACCCTGCATACGCCGGATTAATCACATTCATATTATACATGTACTGAGTGTATTGAGGATCTTGTTGCGCAATTGTTTCTAATGCAATTAATGATAATATTACAAACAATGATATTTTTCTCATAATTTTTTTTTTAGTAGTTAACATAAATCCAACTCGAAATTGTTTCTTTTGTTGAGTTAAAGTATATTATGTAAAAATAGGTTCCAACAGGAACTATTTCACCATTTTCATCGAAGCCACACCATTCATCAACATATTCATTTAATTCATAAATTTTTGATCCATATCTATTAAAAACTTCAATTTTACTAATATCCTCTTCATCTTCTAAATGATCAAGTATTAAGCAATCATTAAAACCATCCCCATTAGGAGAGAGTCCCTGAGGAAGATCTATACAATTGCTATTTTCATAAAGATCAACCACAATAGTTTCATTATTGTAGCAAAAAGTTTCATTATCATACACTGTTATCAAAAATTCACCGGATAATTCAGAGTTTTCATCTAATATAAACGTATTTTCAGGGCCAGTTTGCAAATCAATACCATTGTGTGTCCAAATGTAAGTCAGATCGTTTAAAAGATCTAAATTTTCAATAATTACCTCTAATATAAATTCCTCATTTTCACATTTTCTAATGGTTTCAATGGGACTAATTATTGGGGAGTGAAAAAATTCAACAAGAATATCATCTGAATAAGAACAGTCAGTATTATCAACAGTAATTGTTGCACTGTAAAATGCAGTTTCTGTTACCGTTAAATTAATATCTGTAGCTCCTTCAATTAAATTTCCATCCATAAACCATTCAATTGTTGAGTTATTTGGTAGAGCACCTGCATCTAATACCACTTCCTCGCCATAACAAGAAGCATTACCTAAAGATATTAGGATATCGTCACCTAAGTCAAGTTGACCTATATCAAAACTACCTCCATCAATAAATACTGCTGAATCGTAAAGATTGTCTTGATCATCAGCAACAACCAGTTTTATTGTATACAATTCGTTTGGTATAACTTCTGCTTGTGCTGTCATGACTTCAGTATGTCCTATAAAATTTGTTGGACTAGTTTCAGGCGGAAGACCATTAGACGGCCCATAATAATTTGCAAACCATTCTGGATTTACAGACTCGCATGTGATAAAGCCATCGTTATATTGTTCATCTCTCACGGTTAAAACTGATACCGGATCATTTGTACCAGGTACTATTGCTAAGTTAGTGGTATTTCCTGATGAGTCTGTTAATAAAAATGCAAATGCGTCAGTATATTCACATTGGAATTGTCCATATTCCTCAGCTGCAAAAATAAAGTCAAAACTCATACTATTAGATACAGGAACAAAAGCAAACTCAATTATAGTAGCATTATTTGTAGCTCCGTTCACCAAACCTATAAATGATTCTAAATCTTCATCTCCAGGCCATGTAAGACTCCCATCATTGAGAACGCCAATTTCAGGTCCTGCCGCGTTCATAACATCTCCCGAAGACATGATTAAACCATTTTCAAATGGCCAGGATGACCCATTAGCCTCAAAATATCCAATTCCGTTAGAACTACCAAAGTTTATTCCAGTACTATACTCTATATTAAAGGCCTGGTTACATTCAGAATCAATCAGTACATCGGTTACCAACTCCTCAACGCTGTAATCTGTAGTGTTTGTTATCAATGCACATGTGCCTTGATTTAGAATATTGCTATTATCAAAGCAGTTTATATCATCGTCATTTACAACACTTATTTCTACATCTGTATTATTTGGATAGGGACCAAATTGAATAACCCCTGCCGCATCTGTATTGGATTCGTTACCTTGGTTATCCGATAGGGTTAAAGAATTAGCTGATCCCATACTTGTAACATCTACATCCACAAAAAATTGAGGAGCATTTAAACAGTCAGAAACAATCTCATAGTCGATAATAGGATTAATACATGTAGCGCACGACACAGTCCAATTAATTCCTTCAGGTCCAATTACTCCATCT
>Ga0160423_10003033_pt1 | contig 13982 bp, 6 predicted proteins | sample CRUFie14St8metaG_FD_108191 | JGI IMG/M metagenome (GOLD analysis project Ga0160423, IMG submission 108191) | Marine microbial communities from the Costa Rica Dome - CRUD Field 142mm St8 metaG | ecosystem: Environmental > Aquatic > Marine > Oceanic > Photic zone | place: Costa Rica: the Eastern...
CCCTGTAATCAAGCGCAAGGAGCAAGAGCTTCAGAACGCTGAGTACGAGATCCCTCGCGGTGGTGGGGTAGTGTTCATGTTGCCGCAGAAAGGTGTAACCATCTACGACAAGGAGAACGATACCGTTCGAGAGATTCGTTACTGCCCTAACGAACCATCCATCTACGTAGACGAACAGAGTGACAACGCTGTGCGTGAGTCAGTTACGTTTAGGAACGGTAGAATCTTTGTGCCTCGTGAGAAGCCAAACCTCAGAAAGTTCTTGGATTTGCACCCTGCAAACCAAGCTAACGGGGGGAATACCTTCAAAGAGGTGAACAAGAAGCGTGACGCAGAGAAGGAGCTTGAGAAAGAGTTCCTGACTACAGACGCTGTTGCGTTGGTTCGAGACAGCTCTATCGAGGAGCTTCTCCCTGTAGCAATGTACTTCAAGGTGAACATCAACTCACCAGTGTCTGAGATTCGATTTAATCTCCTTAGAATCGCTAAGAGCAAGCCAAAGGAGTTTATCGAGTCATTCGACTCACCGCAGGTTAGAACGCGCTCTATCGTTCAGCAGGCGAAGGACTACCAGATGATCAATGTGAAGTCAAATGGTGTGTACTGGTTCGACTCTAACTCGCTCATTGTATCTGTCCCAGTTGGGCAAGATCCAGTTGACGTCATGGTCAGGTTCTGCCTGACGGAGAAAGGGGCGTCAGTATTAGGCGACCTAGAAGATAAGCTAGAGAAGCTAGCGTAAGATGAGCCCCCGCAAGGGGGCTTTTCTTTTTCGTATATTTGCCTTATGATCGACGTAGGAGAAGTATACGGTATTGTACGTGATTTGTGCAACAAGGACCAGAAGGGCTTTGTCACACCTGCCGTATTTAATAACCTCGCTGTCCTTGCTCAGCAGAAGGTGTTCAATGAGATGTTCGCTAAGCTGGTGCAAGCAAAAGCGGCCAGGAGGTCTGGCATGGACCCAGGTAGAGAGAACTCTATTCATACGAAGTTAGAGGAGGATTTGCAGTACTATGTCAAACAAGCTGTGCTTGGGCCATCTGATTTTGATGCGTACGAAGGAGAGGAGGTTGATGATGATGAAACAACCACTACCATTACGGTGAATCCTGATGGTGCGTTTACCTCCCTCAAGGTGCTCGACCTGCACAAGGTTATCTCTATGAATGTGTCAGACACAGGGGCCAATGTTGAGCTCGTCACCAACGCAGAGAAAGCAAACAGAATACTCAGAAGCAACCTGTCCACACCTACTGAAGACTTCCCTGTTGCTTTGATGTTTGGTAACAAGTTTCAGGTATTCCCTGATACCGTAACCTCTGTGCAGCTTAACTACTACAGAACACCAAGCTCTGTGTACCCAGTTGCTCAGGGTGACTTCTTGGCTGGGGACTTTGACTACACCTCGCGGCCCAGATATGCTTCTATCGAGATCGATCCAGTCTCTGGGTTTGTTGTTCAGGACCCATTGAACTCTAGAAACTTTGACCTCCCACCAAACAGTAAGTCAGAGCTCATCCTTGAGATTACGAAGCTGATAGGTGTGAGATTGAGAGACCAGTACTTGTACCAAGCAACTGGCTTAATTGAAAAAGAAAGCTAATGCCTAACGTAGATACAAAAGGTAGAAATTACGTAACACTGAGAAGCGTAATTGATGACTATATCATCACGCTGGATGGGGACGATTACGTGTCTAACGTGTCTGATGCTGCGCTTCGCAACATTGCGCTTCGTGGTATCAGAGAGTTTGGTTTTGATGTGAGCTCGCGTGTGAAGTCATTGAAGCTGTCTGTGGATAGCACAAACAATACGGTTGCACTACCTGCTGACTATGTAGACATCGTAAAGCTTGGGATCGTAGGGGGTGATGGCATCTTGTACGTGATGGGCCACAACAAGAACCTCAACTACTCGATGAAGGTCAAGCTAAGCGACCAGACGGACGACGGTGTAGAGAACCCAGTTGATGAGACCACGGTTGATTTTGACGCCACACCTCTTAACATTGACGCCAACTCAGTAAGCGACCTTGAGGACAGCAAGACGGGGACTGGAGACGCCTCATCGTCTGACTACGATTTCTACATCTTTGAGAACTACATCTTCCAAGGTGGAATTGGTAGGATGTACGGGTTGGGTGGTGGTCACCTGAGAGGCGAGTACAGGATCAACCTAGACCAGAACAGAATCGAAATAAGCACAGATTCAGGTACGTCTGAAGTGGTGCTAGAGTACATAGCTGACGAGGCTCGCTCTGGTAACCCCGTCATCCACGTATACGCTGAAGAAGCGCTTAGGTGTTACATCTACTACAAGTTGTGCGAGCGCAAAGCCAACGTCCCTGCTAACGAAAAAACTAGGGCAAGAGCTGAGTACTACAATGAGCGCAGAAAGGCCAAGGCTAGACTGAGCAACTTCAGCAAAGAAGAGGCATTGAAGACTATTCGTCAGAACTTTAAGATGGCACCTAAGTACTAATGATCAATAAAGTAACCCCACGTAAACTGAATCCATCCCTCGATTCTCGATTGAGAAAGAAGGATGAGATGCTTGACGCTCTGAACGTAGATATCAAATCAGATAACGACGGGGACTCAGGCGATGTAGGTGTGATCAAGCCCGTGAAGGGCATGACTAAGCTTGACTTTCAGGATATATCTACCCCCACTGAAGGGGAGCAAATTGGAAGGAGGGTTATTGGTAGTGTAACTGACGAGAAGAACGACATTATCTTTTACTTCTTGTTCTCTGAAATCAACTCAGAGCAAGGCGTCTATGCTTACGACCCAAACGGTAACCTGTCAGACGATGATAATAACGAGCTTATAAAGCCTGTATACCAATCCGCTTATTTCAACTTCCCTCAAAACGGATTCGTAAAGGCTGACGTAGTCTACACCACAAACCATGAAGTATGCAACTTGTACTTTACGGACAACAGGAATGAGCCAAGGAGGTTGGATGTGAAGCGAGCTAGGTCATTCACCCTCAGCAATGCTGGAGCGCCTGCTCAGGCTATAGACATTGTTGACTTTATTACTGCATGTCCTAAAACCCCTATTCACCCCATTTCGTTTGAATTCATTTATGACGCTGATTACCAAGTAAGTGAGTTCAGAAACATCCCTGGGTTTCAGTTTGCGTATCAGTGCATCTATGCTGGAGGGGAAGAAAGTGCCATCTCCACGTACTCAGATATTGCTGTACCCCCATCATACGTCCAGCAGGGTACGATAAACACCCCCAACCTGCTTGCTCACAATACGTGCAGGCTTACCATCCCTAAGGCGGTTAATGGCGTTGATGTGTACTCTTTTGATATAGAAAAGATTAGAATCCTTGGCAGGATTGGTAATCAGGGGTCGTGGTACACTATCGATGAGGTAGATACCACTGGCGGAAACATTATCTATGACTTCAGAAATGATCGAGTTCTTACTGGTGTACCTGACGAAGATGTACAAAAACAGTTTACATCCCTCCCAAGAAAAGCACAAGCTCAAACGGTAGTAGACAACAGGCTGTTTTATGGCAACTACGTAGAGGGTTTTGACGAGCCTGAGGTGTCAGCCAACATGACTGTTTACTACAGGGATCGCCCTACTGACTTCCTATCTCTTCAGTTGTCTTTAGAGGAGATTGTTCTCTCTAACCCATCTACCTCTTCTTACGATTTAACTGGTTTGGTAACTGATGGCTCAGTCACTAGCAACAGGGTGGCTGGTTATAAAATGGATACAAGTCAGATGCCAGACAGCATATCTGCTGGGTCTGTTGTAACGGTAAACCTAACTGTACATCCAGATCAACATATTAGGTTATATAACACTGAGTGCGAGGTTGGCGGATCTCACCATGCGTCGTACTCGCTGTTTGCTAGACCTGATGTTAATACCGCCAGTAACATAGACCAAGGCCCGTCCATAGCAGAGGGTACTGCTCATCTTTCTGAGGCAAAACTTTACTTTGGCAATAATTCTGGTGTGCTTTCAGATATGCAGTGGGAGCCTGAGAGTCCTGAAATTCTTGGTGAGGGTTTGGATCAGGTAGAGGTTGTCTGTGGGACTTCCGCTAGTAACCCCCTGTCGATACAGGGGAGACAGATGATTTTTAGCTGCACCGTTGAGTTTGTACAAGACGTAGCGGCTGGCGCAAAAGAGATTTTAAGGGACGTAATTTGTAACGCGCTTACTGGCGGCGATACTGATGCTCCCACAGTGGGGACAACGGTAAATGTCATTCAACAGAGCACCCAATCTTCATATTCTTACAATATTGGTCTTAACGATGAAGACGGGGTTGATGTCATACCCGTGTTGTCTGGAGACGACTTTAGAAAAAACCTCATCAACGCTGTTGGTGTAAGGGCTGCGGTTGAAAGCACAGACGGAATAAATCCCTGTGGTTTCTTTATAATCAACTCAGCTGATGTGTCCTTCTCCCTAAATAGGGATGTGGGTCCTCAGTCTGTTGAAGGAGAGGGTGAGAATGGATTTCTTTACTTGTCGCTTGATTCAATCAGTAATGTGTCAACAAAGAACTGCATACCAATCATAAAGCCCCCAAGCAGCTCCACATTCCAAGCGGCTAATTTTTATGAGCCAGGTATCGAGAAGTGGTTGGTGTACTCAAACTCTTATGCCAGTCAAAATGTGTTAACGGATCTCATGACGGGTGAGAACGGTTATGATTTTATTGACGGTCAGATTTTCTCATACTACACTCCAGACGCAGATAACGCTTGGCCACCCACATATTCTCAACCAATTTTTGGTTCTCTTTCTAGTTTTGGATCACTGGAATCAAACATCTCCATTTTAGATGGGGAGCAGGGACCTAACGCCCATGTCCCTATAGATTTTGGAGGCTCAGTACTAAATGCTGGTACTGAGTTAGAAGAGATTTATTACTCTCCAATTTGGGGTAACGCTTATTCAGGAACCGTAAACATAACCAACCTTTTTGGGATTCAAGTGTACGGTTTGTTTTCAATATTTGGAACATCTTACCTTCAATCAAATGGTGATGTTCTACCAGTAGTGCAGTCCGTATTCTCTGATGTTGACGGCATACCAGAAGACGAAATTAGCGTTTACGTTGAGCAACCTGAGCAATACGACATAAACTTTAAATCCATAGCAACAATCAATGAGGAGAACAAAAAGTCCCCATCAATTGAGGTTATCGATTTTAACAACTACCTAACCGACGCTGGATTAATTAATTATGATAGGTCATTTAAAACTGAGGCTGGTCATGACTTTGGTGTTGTTTATTACGACGAGAGAGGTAGGGCTGGTAATGTAAATAGGCTTCCTTCTGTTTATGTTCCAGGCTACTCTGCGGAAGAAAGGGGAAGTGTGAAGGGAAGGGTAGAGATTGGGGTCCAACTGAATTATCAACCACCTGAGTGGGCTCATCACTACCAAATTGTGTACGCTGGAAACTCAAGCATATCAGAGTTTATTCAGTATACCACTGGAGGTGCATTTGTGCCTTATGTGTCTGATGATGATGAATCAGAATCAAGAAATATATACGTTTCTCTAAACTACCTTCAGCAGCACCCAACAGTCTCTTACGCAAAAGACTTTGGGGCTGTGAGCACTGAGGGGTCTAGTGACATATACACCTTTAAACAAGGCGACAGACTCAGGATACTTTCCTACTACACCAACGACTCTGAAAGAATCTGGCCCAGAGATTACGAGTTTGATATAGTAGACAGCGTAATACTGACCAGTGATGTTGATACTAACCCACTGGTTACTCCTGACGACATTTCAACAGACAGTGAGGCCCCAGCGCCCAAAACTGGCAGGTTTTTGATCTTGAAAAACGCACCAAACGCTGTTGGTTTTACCTATCAGGATATTGCGTCTCAAGTGGATGTTGACACGAACTCACACAATTGGAATGATAGGTGTGTGGTTGAAATATACTCCCCATTAGATAAGCAGAGCGCTGAAGACAGGGTTTACTACGAAATAGGTAAGACTTACAACGTAATTGACTTTCCTGGTGTTGGCAGATTTCATCAATCAAATCCAATCCTGCTTAGAAACGGAGACGTTTGGTGGAGAAGGGTTCCTGTGAATATGCCTGATTACGTTAACGCTGGGACTTATTTTAAAAATCTAATAACAAGCGATACATCACCGTCTAAATTTAGAGATTACTATTTAGAGAGTAGCACCTTTAATGATACGGTAGCTAATGCGAATCAATATGGATGGGGCAAGATCAAAACAATATCCCCCATTAACAAGGAGATTCGCAGAGACAGCTCAATTACTTACTCTGATAAGAATAATTACGCTAGTCAGTTAGTTAGGTTTACGTCATTCAACCCATTTAAGTTGCAATTCAAGGATTTGCCAGCTGAGCACGGGGCGATAAACTACATCCTAAACCACTCAGACTCAGTGTTTTGCATACAAGAGGAGAAGACATCTGCCCTCCCTGTAGATAGAAGTATCTTGTCTGATGCGTCTGGAGTGGAGAGCCTTATCGCTTCAAGCAAGGTGCTTGGGACTCAAAAGTTTTATGCTGGTGCATACGGATGCGACGACAACCCTGAATCAGTTGTCAAGGTGGATAATTTCGTTTACTTCGCCAACAAGTCAAGACAGCAGGTCTACAGGTTCTCTCCAGAAACGGGGGTGTCTGTTATCTCTGGGGCTGGGATGAAGCAGTACTTCAGGTATCTGTTCAACAGGGTTCTTGGTGCTCAAACCAATAATTTGGGTGTTAGGATTGTTGGGGGGTATGATCCCCTGAAGGACGAGTTCTTAATATCCATTATGAACGCTACTGTTCTGACGGAACCAACCGCCTTCTTCTATGAGCCTCCAGTTTCAAATCAGGCTATCAACGAAGTGGAAGCATCTACTGGTGCTGTCGCTATAACTGAAGACGTTCCTGAGTTCGAGGCCACCTTCAATGACTTTACAGTGACTCCAGTTGGGGCTACAGGTATTGTCGTTGCTGGCGTTGTTTCGATTCAGAATATAGCCTCGTTGGACGTTCAGAATGTGTCAATTCTTGCTCTACCCTTCCCATCTACCACCCCAATCACTGGAAATGAGAGTAGTAATGATCTAAGCTTTGCTTATATTACAGCCTTTCAAGGCGTTATTGGCGCAAGTTTTTACTCTGAACCCTCTATAACAGAAGACGGGGCGGTGTTCATAAATACAGACACCTCGTATACGCAACAGCTAGAGCCTGAAACTGAATACAATGTAGTTGTAGCTGTGTTTGACCAGACGGGTATAAACTTGGGGTCAGAGATAATTAACTATACCACGCCGTCCGCTGATGAGACGTTTGAAGAGGCTCTTCCTGTTTACGACATTGCGGATTTGCAGTATGAACCCATTTCTGGGGTTACCTCAACGCCAATTGGGTATACCGTTACCGTGAATAGCTTCTCAAATCAGCCAGGGTACGCTAACAGTATTTACATAGTTAGAAATGTAGTAGGCGTAGATGACGTAGTGTTTGGCAATGAGACTGACACACCGCCGCCCACACCAGGCGACCCTGATGCGGCACTAGCGGCTATAGCACTGTATAATGACTCTGCTGTACAATCCTTCACGAACCTTGGGGCAAATGAGATACAGACTCTGTCGCATGATTTTATTAATGATGGGGTCTTCGATATTGACGTGGCTGAACCACACGTTATTATTTCCGTATTATATCATAACTCGATTATACAGGATATAGAGTTTGCTTCTATACCACCGTTTGTAGATGTCTCTTTTAGCCCCACCCCACTTAGCATTATTGCAACAGAGGGTCTGAGTGCTGAGGATGCAGACGCTATATCAAATTTAAGTTCAAGCGGGTTAACTGCCGCCATAGAATCTATATTGGCAAACCCTGAATTAGCCAATCAGCTCACAGCAAGTCAACAGACATCTGCGAATACTTTTAAAGCTGAGGTCGATGCTGACTTAACCGCTGACGATATCATTGGGACGTCTGATCTTCTGTTAATACTTTCTGGATACGCTGGTAGCGTCCAACCAATTTTTGATCTTGGATCTCAAGGGGTAGAGGGGTATGAGGCGTTTAACAGAGATGACGAGGAAAGGTTACTAATTGAACCAGGAAGTCCATTATTAGACGATATTGAATAACAATAATCATGGCAATAATTAGCGGAAATAACACGACTGTAGCTTTTGACAACACAGACAGGTTCTGGAAGACTAGATATTCTTTTTGGTCTTCTTGCTACGGGTGGTTAAATAATATCCTCACCTCTGGTAAGAACGCGCAAGATTTAGGCGGGGAGACTGATCTTGTTTATAGGCACAATACCAACGGTTCTGAGCTTAACGATTTTCACGGTAATGGGCCTGCATCCAGCGTTGTTCAGGTGTCTTTTAACGACAAGGTATCAGCTAACAAAATATTTAAATCAATCTCTGTCGAAGGCACTCAAAACATAGAGAACAGCATATCACTCGTCTCAGTAAATTCTGACAACCTCCCTGTAAAATCATTCAACTTTGGTAGAGTAAAGGACAAGGGGGGTATCCTATATGCTGATATTGGAAAGAACATGTTTATTAGCTCAGCAAATGTGAAGTGTCTTGGCGTTATTTCTGGCGTCAGACCCATAAGTCCAAATAGCGACGTCGTCCCAGACGATTTCTTGCCCGCTAATTATGAACACCCATTGACAGAGCAAATAAGCGACGCTGATTCAGATGCTTTTGCAGCGGATAGGTACTGGGCCATAAGGGTTCAGGGTGGGGATTTGACCGCGCAGAGCAAAGCCAGCTGGAGAGAGGTTGGCGGAGAGACGAAATATCACGGTGGGCTGTACTTCGTCAAAGAAGTTGGTGGGGATTATGTAGGGGATTACGGACAGATTAGCCAGAACCTTTTGACGGGTTTTTACTCATCATTTAGGGATAAGAACAGTGGTATTGATGTTCGATTTGCTGCTGATATGCAGGATGTTGGTAGACCATTTGCCCAGGAAAGTTTCAACATTCCAAATCACTACGCTGGCGAGAAGATACTGTACACAAGAACACCCTTCGTATCCACGAACGACCAGAGTTTCGTTGAAACGTATTTCGCTGACGACGGGAGTGGAAATGGTACCCTTAACTACGAAACCAAAAGGTATGCTCTTTATCAGGTTAGTGAGAACGCTGTCTTTGGTGACGAGCCAAGGGGTCAGTACTGTGACCTGACCATCGCTTTTGGAAGCGAAAAGTTTGAGATGTACGCGATTAACCTAAACTACGAAATGACAAGCCTAGATCACCATGTTGAACCTAAGAAGGCTAAGCGGTGATTGTTGATTATATTTGCAATATGATGGAATTTTTACAAAACTTAATCCTTGGGATTGACCACCCAGGATTGGCACTCGCCCTCGACCCACTGACCATCGCACTTATTGGGCAGGGAATCACGCAGGGGGTTCAAGGGTTGCAGCAGAGATCGAAAGGAAAGGACCTTGAGACGGAAGGTAGGGACCTGTTCGACCAACAAGTTGCTGACTTTAGAGCTGCTAAGTATGACCTAGAGCTTGGGCAGGGCGTATACGACGCATTCACCAACACACAGAGACTTGCTGAAGAGGCGGCTGAAAGAACAGCAGAGGCTGGACGATCAGCTGTTGCTGGGGCGGTAGCTAACACGCGATACGGAGATCCAAGAACAGCGTTCCTCGTACCCAAGACCGCACAGACGGTTATGGGGGCTGTGAGTGACGCCAATATAAAAGCCGCTCAAGATCAAGCAGAAGCTACCTCTGGGTTGGCCCAGGCAGAGCAACAGATTAAAACTGCAAACGAAACAGCCAGGCAGCAGCTTGAGTCTATGATGATGGCAAGGGGTTCTGGTATGGAGCAGCAAGGTCTTGGTCTGTTCCAGGCTGGGACACAGGACATGCTTGGTGGTTTTGGGGAGGCTGGTACTGCGTATGCAGCTGAAAAGGATGACATTAAACCAAATGACCCATATTTTTTGTTTTTGACTGGACAAAACGATACTCAGGAAGATGGTGGTAGACTTCCCAAAGCGTACGCCCTTGGTGGTGTATTGGACTACGAGGACGGTGGTAGAACCATGATTACCCCAGGTGAGCCATCTCACGAAACCAACCCTATTCACATGATCAACAACGACGGTGAGAAAGTGGGGGAAGCTATGGGTGGTGAGCTCGTATTCGACGACGAGGCAACAAGACTGATTATAGAGGCTTTGAGAGCAAACGACCCTGAGGCTTTGTTTGCGATAATTAAAAGAGAAACTGACCAGCCACAGTTCCAGATGGATGAGGCTGAGAATATGGCATAATGGCTGATTTATTTTCAAACGTACCCATCCCGCAGCCGCTCGATCCGCTGCAAAAGCCTAAGGCTTCTGACTCACCGTTGGTGTCCATCCTGACAAATCAAAGGGCAAGACAGTTCGAGGCGTTTAAGATTGCAGAGCAGGCAAGGATTGACGACATGAACACACTTGCTGGGTTTGACATTGGCAAGTTAGGTAGGGCGTTTGGTGGGTTGTTTCAGGCTCAGGTGGACAGGGCCAAGGACATGTTTCTCGCTGGCGGGATGACACCAGCTCAGCAGAAGGCATTGGTATTGGACCTTGTTAGGGACTACAACAAGTACATGACTGTTCACGTCAACCCTTTCAACGAGGCCTATGGGGTTCACAGCAACCTCTCCACTAATCCTCAGATGCTGGACCAGTACAACAAAACACTCCCTGTTGGGATGGCTTATAACCCAATGTCCATAGAGGATTTGGCAATAACAAAAGATAACATGATGAACAGGGTGTTTGACCCTGAATCTATTGTGTTTGATGAGAACGGTAATGTAACCGTTGTTGATGAGATCACTGGGAAGCGAGTGAAGCCAGAGATGGTTACTAACGTAGGGGGAGATTACAACAGCCTATTTAAGAATCAGATACAGCCAACAGATATTGGTACGTTGTATGACTGGGCTCAGGGACTGAGTCAGGACGTTATCAGCAGAAAGGGAATCTACAACGAAGAGGCGGCAAACAACTACTTCGATTTAAACATTGGGCTCAATAACAGGGTGGGCGCCACTCACAGGGCTCAGCTCCTTGACACCTACGAGAGTGAGATAGGTGGGGATTATATGACTGATGACGAAAGGGCTGCGTTCATAAATATGGACACTACCAAGGATAGCTATAGCTCTCTCTTTGATTCTAACGGTATGGCCATAAAGGATGGTAAGGCTGATGTCCTTATGGGGGATAAGGGTCACGAGCTCTGGAAGAAAGCTACGTACTTCGAGGCCAAGCCAGATGCTCAGCGCAGACAAGATGCTGACGACTACAGAGCTAGAAACCTTCTCATCAATAGCGGTAGAGAGGATAAGATGCCTGTTTATAATGTACCAAGTACGGCTCGATTGATTGGTAAGGTTGGGGATGACACCACTATTCCTTTAATAATTAATGGTGAAGTTCAATACGCGATTCCACAGTACCACTACATCGACGCACAGGGGAGAAACGTCCTTAGAGCCAGCGTAGGGACAGGGTCTGATGATCTTTCTACTTCGTTTGGAGGGGGGTCTTTAACTATGAGGACTGAAGACATCGTGCTTGACGGTGTAAACTACGACGCTGTTGATCAATACGTAAGAGCTATGCACGGTGGTGCTACGCTCGAAGACCTTAAAGCTGGGAAGCTCCCAGAGGCTTCTGACAATACAGGGTCACCACTCAACAATTTGTGGGGAAGTCTTGACAGTGAGGCACCAATGCAGGCAGGAGACGCAGAAGCATTCCCAGTAGAGATGGCTACAGGTTCTGACGGTTCTACATACCGCCCAGCATTTCAGGTTAGTCAAGAAAGATATGATTCAGCCCTTAGCGCGGTAAGAGCTGCGTTCAGAGAGACTCCTGAGTCTCGTGATATGTTCAGGGCTCAGCCCTCTCTGTTTGGTGGCATAAGCAACCCCAACATGACTGCGGATAAGAACCTTGAGACGCTTGTAAAAGACCTAGTTGATGCTGGGTACAATGACTCTCAGATAGCTACCGCAATGGCTACCCCTGGGTTCTATGATGAGCTCAGGAAGATTGGGTATACGCCCTCTGGAAGAGGCTTGACAGACAGACTTAGAAGACTGCTCTCCTCTTTCCTTGACGCTGTTGTACCAGGATACGAGTCAGCCATCAAGAGACAGCGTGGGGAGGCCAAGCGCGTTGCGGAAGAAACCATTGAGTCCATATCCACGCCTGAAGACGTTGATAGATTCTTTGGCGAACCAGGACAAAACAACTGATTCGAATGAACGATAATCAGCAAAAGCTATACGAATTTCTTTCTCAGAGGAACCTGTACTCTGGTACCTACGAAGACTTCTCTAATAATATTTCTCTCGTAGACAAGAGAAAGGCCCTCCATGGGATGCTTGTTGATAGGCAATTGTTTGAGGGGGACTTCAATACGTTTGATTCGTACCTCAACGTAAAAAAAAAAGATCCTATCGTTCCTGGATTGGAAGAGGTCGTGGGGGAAACAAGGGTCTTTGGGGATTTTGGAGACACTTGGTTAGGCGACTTCGCTGAGGATATATACAGAAGCTACAAGATGAACGTGGCTGAGGGGATGTCTACTGATGAGATCCTCTCTATGATGGGTGGGGATGTTCCAGAGGAGGATGTAGACACATGGTTTCAAGCTATCAAGGAGGGTGAGAAGTATGGGATGTCTGACGAGCGTATAGCTTTCAACAAGAAGATTAAAGAAGAGGGTGATACAGTTTGGAACACGCTAAGTTCTTATGTTACAAGTCCCACGCTAATATTTGAGGACGCGATTGGCTCCCTTTCGAGGCTTGGTGCCGCTGAAGTAGATACTGGTACAATAACCAAGACTGTGGCCGCTGGAGCTGGGATTGGAGCTGGAGTTGGTAGCGTTGTTCCTGGAGCTGGGACAGCGGCTGGAGCTTTGGTTGGCGGAAGACTTGGTTTGCGAACAGGCATTGGTATTGCCTCAGGAATTGTAGACGCTACGGCAACCTTCTCTGGGGCGATCAGGGAAGAGCTTGACAGAAGAGGTAAGGAGTTTACCAAGGAGAATACTATTGAACTTTTAGGCGACGAAGAGTGGGTGACAGAGCAGCGCAACAAGGCCATCAAGGGTGGTGCTGTTATTGGTGTTGTGGACTTTATCACATACGGTATCGCTGGTTCAGCTGCTAAATCGTTTACAAAGCCAGTGGCAAAAGCTCTGGCGGCTGGCGGTGTAGAAGCTGCTGGCGGCATGGCTGGTGAGATAGGAGCTGAAACTGTTCGTGGGGAGGATCTCTCCCCATCAGCCATTCTTGCTGAAGGGTTTGGTCAGCTTGGTATGGGTGCAATTAGTGGTAGCAGGAAGGTGGCTGGAAAAGGCATCAATAGTTTCTCTGAGATCATCAACCCACCCACTTACACCGTATCTGGTCGTAAGTACACAAAAGAACAGTTTCTTGACTTCATAAACAGTGAGAAGGACCTCACCACGGATAACGACGGCAACCCACTGTCGATCGACATCAACAACGACAAGGAGACTCAGAAGCTTGTAGACGAGAAGCTTGCTGACCAAAAGATCGACAAGGAGATTGACCCATCGATTCAAGGGGAGGACAGAGCGAAGCTTGTTGAGCTTGAGAAGGAGAGACGCCAGAAGTCTGAGTCGCAGTTGCAGTCAAACAAGAAGCGCGTAAAGGAGATTGATGAGGAGATTGATGAAATCCTCAACAAGGAAAGAGAAGTTGCTGAGCCTGAGCAAGAAACCACTACGGAGGAAGCTAAGCCTGAAGAGCAACCCACTGAGGATCAGCCTACTGAAGAGCAGCCTGTAGACGAACCAACACCTGAACCCACCCCTGAACCAGAGACAGAAGAGGATGGTGTTCTTGGTAAGCTCAGGGGTTTTGCAGAGCGTGTATCAAGGA
>Ga0160423_10003035_pt1 | contig 13980 bp, 10 predicted proteins | sample CRUFie14St8metaG_FD_108191 | JGI IMG/M metagenome (GOLD analysis project Ga0160423, IMG submission 108191) | Marine microbial communities from the Costa Rica Dome - CRUD Field 142mm St8 metaG | ecosystem: Environmental > Aquatic > Marine > Oceanic > Photic zone | place: Costa Rica: the Eastern...
CGGCGGTGGGCAGACCGTTGACCGGTCCAATCGGCTGAGCTTGACCAACGGACATCAGGTGGACCGTTTTCTCCCGCCAGGCGGTGGGGGGGCAGGACACCGCGGCTCACATTTAGGTCGGGTCGGTCCTCGGACAACCGTTTCCGGAAGGCCCAACCAATCCGGCCGGCCTGCACATGGGAGCCCCCGAAGTGGAAAACCGACAAAGGAGCGGACTCCGCAGGTTGACCGCCTTGCTCCAGCATCGCCCGGAATCGGGTCAGGAAGTGGTCGAGGTGTTGGGTACCGAGCAAGGTTCCGTTAACGGGCCCGAGGAAGCCGAGGTCATCCGAGCGCAAGGGGTCCGTGTCGACCAGCCCTGATGCGCGAGCCCCGAGCTCGGCCTCCACGGCGGCCTTTTCCACGGCGGACTTCTCTTGTGCGGGCGCTGCACCGGGTGCCGCTGCCCACAGCAACAGGCAGCACACCACGCGCTGCCACAGGCGTGCATCATTCCCCCTCATCTGCGGCAGGTTGGAGAAGGATGGGGGACGACGAGCGGGGGGTCATTCCAGTCATGGCGGGGGTGTTTCCCCCGCGTTCCCAGCGCCGGTACTCAGCCCACAATGCGCGGTCGAGCCACTGGCCGACCTGGCGGGCTCCCCGCGGGGTGAAGTGCACGTGGTCCGGACCGGCCAGCGGAGGCGTCGAGGACACCCAGGCTGGCATGCTGCCCAGTCCACCCATGGCGTCGAGCAAGTCCCAATGGGCAACCCCGGCGTCCAGACTCGCCTCCCGCAAGGCCAAGCGGACGGCGTCGAGGAGGGGGAAGGGCGTCCAGTCCAACCCGGTTTTCTGTGCCATGTCCGAAGGGCCGATGACCAGGATGGCCGCGGTGGGTGCCAGGGCTTGGAACAGCTGGATCTGGCGTTCGAACCACCCGCCGTACCGCTGGGCCGCCGCCGTGTCGCGGGTGTATGGCACAGTGTTGCCACCGAATTGCAGGACGATCAGGTCCGGGCCGATGTCCCGGAATTGGCGGGAAAAGGGCACCCGGTCGAGTTTTCGGAACAGCGTGCCGGAGGCGCCCCGCATGGCCACGGAGTGCCACTGCACGCCGGCCCCCACAGGATGCAGGGAGAACAACCGCGGTGGAAGGCCGTCGAAGCAGACTTCGATGGGGTCGAGTCCAGCGTCCATGGCCGTGCCCGGTAGAATGAGGGTGCCCGGGAGGGAGCCGGGAGTCAGGGTGTCCACCGGTTCGCCGTCCACCCGGATGACGCACGGGGCATGGACCGTGTCGTGGGCCAGAGCCATGTGGTCCCATCGGCCAAATCCGGCCGGGCTCCGACGCTCGCGCCCGACCTCGATGCAGGCAGGTCCATCCAACGTGTCGGCTGTGGCGTAGCTCGCGAGCAATCCATAGTTCTCGTCGAGGTCGGTGGTGTCCCGTAGGCCGAACCGGGTGTGGCGCGTCCAAGACCCGGTGGCTTTTTGGGTCAGGGCAAAGCTCTGTACGAGCGGAATGGGAGGCTGAATGCCGGGGCCATAACCGCCCCAGCGGTCTTGCCAACGCTTGCGGAGTGTGCCGGAAATCCGGTCGCCTTCGATCTGGCTGTCTCCGTAGTGCAGGACCTGAACGGGCTCTCCGGCCTTGAGGCGCGCAAAGAGCCGGTGGAAGGCCTCGGTCTCCTGCTCAGGAATCCGGATGCGAAGGCTTCCTGGAATCCAATCGTCGCCCGCAGTCCCGGTGGGCGGGGACGTAGACACCGCCGGGCGGGCGCGCTCAGTCGGAGCGGCGGCAGGCTGTCCCGTATCCGGTTGGAGGGCAACCACCGGATTCGTGACTGGAGAAACGGGGTCGAGGGTGTCTGCGAGGAATGGGGCTGCGGACGAATCCAGGGCGGATACAGAGGCGCTGGCGGATGCGGAATCGAGGGCCTCGACCGTGGTCAGTTGTTCCTCGTATTGGTCGAGCAGCGCCTGCACGTCCTCCGGCTTCCATTGGGGAATGATGGGGGTGCCGGGTTCTGGGGCGAACCAACCGGCCGCAATGGCGGGCAGTTCGACCCGCACCGTCCTGCCCGCGACCGTCCAGCCTTCATCGGGACAGAGTCCCGCAACCAAGGTGCACAGGGCGCCGACGGGAATCAGCAGGGCCAGCGGCCGCCAACGGGCATCGGGGGGAGGGGGAGTTGACGCGCTCAACGGACGGGGATTCGGATGCGCATGCCGGGCCTCAGCGATTCCGGTGCGATGTCATTGAGGTCGAGGAGGTCGGCCAGCCCAACGCCGGGTGTGGCGGAGGCAATGGACCAATAGGAATCCCCGGTTTCGACCGTATACCACACCCAGTCCGTGCGGGCATCGGGGTCCATCGGAGAGGAGGGGGCCTTTGCAGAGCGCGTGTCCGTTGGGTCGAGCGGGATGCCACCGCGGAGAATCAACGTCTGTCCCACACGGATGAGGTCCCCGTCGAGTCCATTCCAACGGCGGAGTTCCTCGATGCGGACGCCGGTGCGCCGGGCAATGGTTCCGAGCACATCTCCCGGCCGAACCGTGTAGGTCCACTCGAGCGATTGGGGCTCGGGACGTTCTGCCGAGCACCATGTCAAGCCCGAATCCGGGGCCTTCTCGATCCAGGATGAGCGGACCCGAATGGAGGGGCGGACGTCCGTGACGCCGATCGAGTCCGTGGTGAACCAGGGGTTCTCCTGTTTCAAGGCCTTGAGCGTCCAATCTGTGCTGCGGTGGTGACTGAAATAGAGCGGGCCAGCCTCTTCGCACTGGAAGGACGTCCATTCCTTCTCCCTCAGGGCCCACAGCGCGTGAAGGCGATCGCGCTTGAAGTTGCGGTCGACCTGCACCATCACACGAAGCAGGTGGAGCCAGCCGAGTAGATCGGCATCCAATGCGTCCGGATCGTGGGTGTCTCCGGCGGATTTTCCGCGGACAAAGGCCAGCACCTGTCTTACCGGGGAGTCCGGGAACCAGGACTGCGCGCGTTGAATGTGCGCGCAAGCGGCGTCGGCCATCCTCTCCGGCACGTGCCGTTCGTCCCACCCGCGGCGGATGGTCAGGCCGAGTGAGAGCCCCGTTGGAAGGTCCATGGCCCAGGCACCGGCCCGCCGGCCAGGACCGTAGTAGCTCCTGTCCCAACCCGTGAGCACCATCGGGACAACGGCCCATTCGCGAGGCAAGCCCTGGCGTTCAAGGGCGGCCTCCATGCCCGGGCGGTCGCGGTCGGCGGCGGCCTGCACCAATTGGAACCTCCGCATGCCTTGTTCGAGGAGACGTTGCAACGCCCGGTCGGCATGGTGCTCGGCGAGCGGAAGGGCTTCCAGTTCGGCCACCAGCGCGTCGGCCCACGGGGACAAAGGGCGGACGCCATCCAGCGACAAGTCCGGTTGTGCCGCAGAGAGAATGCACCCCGGCTCGAGCCGCTCGAGGTCCGCCACCCATGTTGATTCCTCCAGCGCCGAGGCCAAGGTGGACCAACGCGTCAAATCAGGCTGAGCGAGCGCCGTCCCGAGCGACAGCATGGCAGGTAGGAAAATGATGAAATCCCGGCGCATCGGTGAACTGGACATCGAGGACAACGAAGATGGACACGGCACGGCCGTAACTTTTGCTTGTCCAAGTGGTTTTGCCCCCAATGCGCCCCGATTCCATCCACGAACAGGATTCTGCCTCGGCTTCACACAAGCTGGAAGCGGAAGTGCGCGAATTGCGCGAAACGGCCTTCAGGTACGAGGACATCATCGCCAACATGGAACTGGGCATCCTCGAAGTGGACCGGGAAGAGTGCATTGTGCGGGCCCACCCACGGTTTTGTGAGATTGTCGGGTACCCGGAATCAGAGCTGATCGGCAAGAAGGCCTCCGAGGTCTTTCTCGGCGCCTCGGACGACAAAGGCCTCATGCAGGAGCGCACCCGGATGCGGAATGAGGGGAAGTCCGGTACGTATGAAGTGGAGATCGTCACGGGGACGGGAGAACACAAATGGTTGCTCATCAGTGGTGTTCCGCGTCGCAATGCCGACGGAGTCGTCATCGGGTCCATGGGCATCCATCAGGACATCACCGCACGCAAGCGGGCAGAGGTCGAGTTGGTGAAGTCCAAGGAAGCGGCGGAGGCAGCGCAGCGCGCAGAGCGGGAATTCCTGACCCGGATGAGCCATGAAATCCGAACGCCGATGAATGCCATCCTGGGCATGGCCGACCTCTTGGCCCACACGCCACTCAATGCGGAACAACTCAACCTGCTGTCTTCGATTGAGGGAGGTGGCGTGGTGCTGAAGCAGTTGCTCGATGACGTCCTCGATCTGGCCAAGCTGGAATTTGGCAAACGATCGGTGGAGCGCACCCGCACCAGGCTCGATGAGATTCTTCTGCGCGTCACGGATGTGTTTCGCCCGAGTCTGCTGAACAAGGGAGTCGCCTTGGACGTGGACCTCGACGTTTCCCTGAAGTCACCGTGGATGGCCGATGCGGCTGCCGTGACCCAAGTGGCCATGAACGCGATGGGGAATGCCGCGAAGTTCACGGAAGCGGGGCGAATCGCCCTCTCCGCTCGCATTGAAACGCTGAAACCAGATCGGCATCAATTGGTTGTGGACGTCCGGGACACGGGCATCGGAATCGCAGAGGCGGACGTGGGCGCGGTGTTCGACCGATTCCGACAGGCGTCCAACCGCGAGGTGGGCCATGGAGGGTCCGGTCTGGGGCTCGCCATCGCCAGAGAATTGTGCCTCATCCACGGAGGGGACGCCACGGTGCAGAGCCAGTTGGGCACGGGCAGTGCATTCCGCTTCACGTTCACCGTCCTGAGCATCGAAAACGTTGGTTCCGGACCGGTGGATGTACAGGAAAGCGGATTTCCAGGGATGCGCGTCCTCGTGGCGGAAGACAACGAAGTCAACCGCTTCTTCATCGAGACCTTGCTGACATCATGGGATGTAGAGGTGGCGATGGTGGAGACTGGACAACAAGCCCTGAACGCCATGGCGGACGGGGATTTCGACCTGGTACTGATGGACATTCAAATGCCGGAGATGGACGGTCTTGAGGCAACACGCCAGCACCGGGCCCGGGAAGTGGAAAGCGGGGCGGCGCTGCACCTGCCCATCATTGCCCTCAGCGCATTTGCCTTTGACCACGATCGGAAAGCCGCGCTTGAGGCTGGCATGGACGGGCACGTCTCCAAACCGTTTTCCCGTGCCGACATCGTGGAGGTGCTGGCGCGCCATTTCACTGTGGATTTGTAGTTGTCCGAATCTTCCGTCACTAACAATGAAAACTTGAAAATAGAAGATGAAAGCCATCAAAACATCGACAAAAACTATAACAGGCTTGTAATCCTCGTTTGTAATGTGTAAATTACAGTTGTGGTTGACAGGCACTTCCTTCGGGAAGTCAATCACAGTTGTGAATCGTAGAGAAGCACCCGCAACGGCGGGTGTTTCCATTTTCTGGTTTTTCGTGCCCGGTCAACGGACATTGTGGACAAGCTCATTGGCCCCCGCATCCGTTCGCTCGCATCGCCGCCTACCTTGAAGCCCATGGACAGTGACAGATCTGATCGGCGCTTCAAACCCATGGGGGGCAGACGCAGTGTGGACGTCTGTGATTATGTCCGCGACATGAAGGCCTCCGGTACCGCCTTTGCCCTTCACATCGGTTGCGACAGCCAGAACCACAGAAGCCATACGGTGTATGTCACGACGGTGGTGTTCCGGTTCCCCCGGGCAGGGGCCCACGTCATTTACCGAAAGGAAAAGGTGCCCAAGATCCTGGACATGTGGACCAAGCTGTGGGGAGAAACCGAGCGCTCCGTCGCCCTCGCGCACCTGCTTCGTGAGGAAGTGGGGGCCCGGGTCGAGCAGATTGACCTCGACTTCAACACCGACCCCGCCCATCCGTCCAACAAGGTCTTGAGCGCCTCCGCAGGATATGTCCAGTCCCTGGGCTTCCAGAGTGGAGCCAAGCCCGGCCTCCTCATGGCGGCGTGGGCCGCGGACGCGCTGTGTCAATGAGTTCCATCCAGACGTTGCGCACGGAGGTCGTGGTGGCCGCGCCGGTGGAAGAGGTCTGGTCGTTTTTCCAGACCGCGGCCAATCTGGTGACCATGACCCCGCCGGAGCAGAAGGTGCGCATCGGCAGGGGAGGAGAGACGCCACTTCATCCCGGACTGGAGGTCCGCATCTCCGTGTCGCCGGTTCCCGGAATTCGGACGGGGTGGCTGACGCGCATCGAGGAGGTTCACCCTCCCGAAGCCACCGACGGGCGACCTTGGTTCCGGGACACGCAGTTGAAAGGGCCCTTCGCCCTGTGGGACCACCGGCACGGGTTCGAGCCGGTCGGCGGTGGTTGCCGGGTCATCGACACCCTTCGCTACCAGGTTCCCTTTGGTCGACTGGGACATGCCGTGGGCGGGCGCTGGGTCCGTGGACAGATGGAGGCCCTCTTTGCCTTCCGGGAGGAACGGATGATCGAGCGCTTCGGACGTCCTTGATCGGGCGGTTTCCGGCCTTGTGCATCGCACCTGGACGCCTGCGCCCCGGGGTCGAAATAACCTCGTCTCCCATTGTACCTTGTGGCCATGCAGGAGAAACGGCTCACGCGTTTGTTGTGTCTTTTGGTGTTCGGGTTCTCCGCCTGCACAGCCGAGGCCCAATTCAGCATCGAGCCAATGGACAGTCTGGTCACCAGCTTCGTGACGGACAGCGTTCCCCGCATCTTCCAAATCGACTTCCCCAACCAGACCCAGGACAGCCTGGGCATCACCTGGCGCCGGGTCGGCGGAGGGTGGACCGAAGGGTGGGATGTCAACCTGTGCGACCTCGGAGAGTGCTACACCGGTGTGCCGTCCGACGCGGACATGATGCCCATGCCCCCAGGTGGATCCGGATTCCTCAAGCTGATCGTCAATGCATTCGACATCGAAGGCGAGTGCGTCCTGCATTTCTGGGTGTGGCCGACCGGCAACCAGGATGCGTTGGTCAACGTGTACTTCGACCTCAGAAACGGCGCAGTCAGTGCCGTGGCTGAACGGGAAGCGCAGCCCATGCCGCGTGCCTGGCCCAACCCCATCCAGTCCGGCGCCACCTTGTCCTTGGACTGGCCCCTGCTCGACCTTGATTTTTCCCTTTCCACCGTGCAACGCTTGGGGCCGGATGGAAGGTTCACCTCTTGCACTCCGTCGGTGACGCCGAGGGGTTGGGACCTGTCCACGGACGGATGGCCATCGGGCCTCCATTGGATAGTCCGGTCCGACTCCCAGACGCCGATCCGCGTGATCGTGCATTGACCTGCAGATACAGAACCATGAAGTTCATCCTCAAGACAGCGCTGGCCGCGCTGGTGTTGTTCGCCTGGACGGGATCCACGGCGATGGCCCAAACCGCCACCCTCGTTTCCGATGACCACGATGGCATCGTGGTCCGTTTCGATTTCTCCGACCCCGAGCTCCAGGAAGTGGAGACGGAGGACGGCACCTTCCTGCGTCCCCGCGTCGCCGGCGATACGCCGCTGCTCCGGGCCGGCGCACCGGATCTGTCCAAGGTGGACGCGACGTTGATGATTGGGGCCCAGACCGGCACCGCCCTCGAGGTCATTGACGCTGAATACGTCGAGTTCAACGACGTGACGGTGGTGCCGAGCAAAGGCAACCTCTACCGCAACATCGACCCTGCGGACATTCCCTTTGAGCAGGGCGCGCCTTACACTCAGGACGCCTTTTACCCGGCAACCCCGGCGGCCATCCAGACGCCCTTCGTCCAGCGCGGGGTCCGTGGCCAAAGCGTCTGGGCGTACCCCTTCCAGTACAACGCCGTGACCGGCGTGCTGCGCGCCCACACGTCCATCACCGTCCGCATCGTCGAGACGGACGCCGCGCCGGTGAATCCGGCGGTGGCCCCGGTGCGGGTCACCCCCGAATTCGCAGACCAGCTGTCCCGCCGCTTCCTGAATGCCGCGAGTGCTGAGGACCGCTACGACTACATCGAAGAGCACGGCAAGTACGTCGTGGTGACCGACGCCATGTACGACGACGTGCTGGCACCGCTCGTGCAGTGGAAAATCGAGAAGGGCATCCCGACCGAGGTGGTCTACGCCGCCGACTTCGGCATGGACTTCGACGCCATCCGCGACTACCTCGCCGACCAGTACTTCAACGAGGGCATGACCCACGTGATCCTCGCCGGTGACGAGGACCAGGTTCCATCCGAGTTGGTCACCAATGGTGGGGGCACCGGGTACTGTGATCCGTGCTACTCCTACGTGGAGGGCAACGACCACTATCCGGAGTTCTTTGTCGGCCGTCTGATCTCGCACACGGTGGCGGAGATGCAGGTCATGGTGGACCGCACGCTCGAATACGAGAAGACCCCCTACCTCGAGGAGCAGTGGTTCAATGTCGGTGTCGGCATCGGATCCAATGAGGGCGCGGGCATTGGCGACAATGGCGAGAGCGACTGGCAGCACCTCAATGCGATCAAGAGCAAGCTCACCGATTACGGATTCAACGAGGTCTGGGAGCTCTATGAGGGCAGCCAGGCGGGCAACAGCCCCTCCGGCGGACCAACCGCGGATGCGGCGGGCAACCCGGTCCCCAACGACATGGTGGAGCTGGTCAACAAGGGGATGAGCTTCATCAACTACACCGGCCACGGGTACCACGGAGGCATCGCCTCCAGCGGGTTCGACATCAACGCCATTGGTCAGACCACCAACAACGGCATGTACGGCTTCTTCGTGGCCGTGGCATGCTGCGTGGGTGACTTCGACGAGAGCGATGGGTCCGGCGACTGCTTTGGTGAGGTCTGGGTCAAGCACACCCACAACGGCCAGCCGGCCGGCGGCATTGGAGGGGCCTTCTCCAGCGTGCTCCAAAGCTGGGCACCGCCGATGCGCGGTCAGGACGAGATGACCGACCTCGTGGTCGAGGACGGTGAGGTGGAAATCCGCCACACCTTCGGTTCCATTGTCGCCCACGGGTGCTCCGGCATGATCGACAGCTACGGCGGTGGCGGCGAAGAGATGATGGACACGTGGTGCATCTTCGGTGACCCCACCGTCCAGATCCGCACCGCATTCCCCGAAGCCTTGGCGCTGTCCCACCAAGAGGTCTACTTCCTCGGGTCTCCGAGCATCGATGTGGCGTGCCCGACCGAGGGCGCCTTGGTGGCCTTGACCTTCGACGGCGAGATCCTCGGAACGGCCTTTGTCGAGAACGGCACCGCGACCCTTCAACTCGACGCACCCCTTGGCGTGCCGGGCGACTACCTGCTCACGGGCACGGCGTACAACACCATTCCCTACCAGGCCACCGTCCAGGTGGTGCCGGCGGAAGGTCCCTACGTGCTCAACAACGGCAACACCGCGGTCGACGTGGTGGGCGACAATGACGGCAACGTCGACCAGGGCGAGAGCATCGAGCTCGAGCTCGACCTCGCCAACGTCGGCATCGAGACCGCCATGGACGTGCAGGTGACCATCACCACCGCCGACGCGTGGGTCGTCATCACCGACGGCGCAGAATCGGCCGGCGACATCGACGCCGACGGCACGCTCACGCTCCCCGGCTTCGCCTTTGATGTGGTGGCCGGCGTGGCCGACCAGCATGTGGCGGTCTTCGACGTGGAGATGGTCGACGCCGACGGCAACGTCTGGAACACCAGCTTCAACGTGGTCCTGAACGCCCCGCACTTCACTGTGGTGGACATGGTCGTCGAGGACGGCGGAAACGGCATCCTCGAGAGCGGGGAGACGGCCAACCTCGTCTTCACCATCCTCAACGACGGCCACGACGCCGCACCCGGTGCGACGGGCATCCTCGACTTCGAGCATCCCGATGTGTCGATGGGCTTCAATGGCCTGTACGAGCTCGAGACGATCGAGCCGGGCGGCACCTTCACCATGAGCTACCCGGTTACCGTTTCGGAAGACGCCGGCCTCGGTGGTCTGCTTCCGCTCACGTTCGCCGTCAACACGACCGGACCCGAGCAGCAGGAATTGTACCTGACCACAGCGGATTTCTTTGAGCCCATCAACCTCATCATGGAAACGTGGGAGAGCGGCGACGATGCCACCTTCCCCTGGGCCTATGACGGCAATGCCGACTGGTTCGTCTCCACGAACAACCCCTACCAGGGCGACTTCTGCATGGAGAGCGGCGACATTGGCGACAACCAGAGCACGTCGCTGACCATCGCGTTGGAGTTCCTTTCCGAGGGCGACCTCAGCTTCGCCCGGCGCGTCTCCACCGAGGACGGCTGGGACTTCCTCCGCCTCAACATCGACGGCGCACAGGTGGCCGAGTGGTCCGGAGAACTGGACTGGGCCGAAGAGGTGTTCACCCTGCCGGCTGGCTTCCACACCATCGAGTGGGTTTTCGAAAAGGACAACATCATCTCCGGCGGCGCGGACGCGTGCTGGGTGGACGACATCGTGCTGCCCCCGTTCTGCTTCATCGATGCGGCCATCACCCAGTCCGGGGAACCGGGCGTGCTCTGCCCTGGTGAGTCCGTGACGCTGACCACCAACAGCGGATTTGACACGGAGTGGAGCAACGGCGCCACGGAGAGTAGCATCGAGGTCAACGAAGCCGGCACCTACACGGTCACCCTGACCGACGACGCCGGGTGCAGCTTCACCTCGGACCCCGTCACCATTGACGTGCTGGAACCGGTCGCCCCTGAAGTGGCCGTGCAAGGCCAACTTGGGTTCTGCGAAGGCGGCAGTGTGATCCTCTCCGGTCCGGAGAATGGCACGTGGAGCTGGAACGTGGGCGCGGACTCCCAGTCGATTGAGGTCGCCACGTCGAGCGTGGTCCAGTTGACCTTCACCGATGCCTGCGGCAACGCCAACGTCGGGGAGGAGATCAACGTCGACGTGTACCCGATTCCGGCGGTACCGACCACGGAGGACATCACCATCGAGAACCCGGCCGAGGTCAGCCTCAACGCAGTGGGCGAGAATCTGCTCTGGTACGAAAACGAGGACGACGTGTTCCCGTTCGGAGCAGGCGCGGATGTGCCGGTCAACGTCGGTGTGACCACCACCTTCTGGGTGGAGAGCGAGTCGGCCTTCCCCGGCACCTCCGCCACGGGCGCCAAGTCCGCGTGGGACGAGGAGAACGGACAGCACCACACCAATTCCGGCTTCTGGCTGGTCTTTGACGCCTACCAGGGGCTGACCATCGAGAGCGTCCGGGTGTATGCCAATGAAAGCGGCAACCGCACCATTGCCCTGATCGACAACAATGGCAACGAGCTCGAGAGCGTGACGGTCAACGTCCCGGACGGTGAGAGCGTCGTCGAGCTGGGTTTCTTCGTGCCGACCGGAACGGATTATGGCCTCCGCTCCACGGATGACAATCCCCAACTCTGGCGCGATGGAATCGGGTCCAACCCCGAATACCCCTTTGCCCTCGGCGACTTCGGGGCCATCACGGGCACCAGCGTGAACGGCGCCAACAGCTTGAATTACTACTACTTCTTCTACGATTGGACGGTGTCCGTGGACGCTGTGGGGTGCGTTTCCAATCGCGTGCCGCTGACGGTCACGGTGACGAACCCAGTGGGCGTCGGCCAGATCGAAGGCTTGAACGGAGTCTCTGCGTTCCCGGTTCCGACGACCGGCGAGCTCAGCCTCGACCTGGACCTCGGTGCCGAACTGATGGACCTGACGATGGAACTGCGTGATGCGAGCGGACGCCTCGTGATGTCCGAGCAGTGGAACGGCCAAGCGACGGGCCGTCGGGTCCTCGACCTCGGTTCCGTGGCTCCCGGCCACTACACGGTGCGCCTGACGGACGGCGAGGGCCAATGGCGCCTTCCGGTCGTCCGCCAGTGATCGACGCGAACCGACACGAAAAAGCCGGGCCTCAGGGTCCGGCTTTTTTGTTGGGCCTCGACCGGGAAGCAGTCGACGCCGGTTATCCCAGCATCACTTGATGCCGCGCTCCTTCTTGATGGCTTCGTAGGCAGCCTGGATCCGGTCAAAGCGGACCCGGGCCTGCTTCTGGTAGTCGGTGCCCATGTCGCCCACCTTGTCGGGGTGGAACTTGACCACCATGCGGCGGTAGGCCTTCTTCACCTCCGCATCGGATGCGGTCTCCGCCACCTCGAGGACAGCGTAATGGGAGGCCACATCCGTGTAGTAGCTCGCCTCAATGGAGTCCAGATCCTTGCGGCTGATGCCCAACCATGACGCCATTTGGCGAATGACCTCCACCTCGCGAGTGTCCACGTGGCCATCGGCCTGCGCGATGCCGAACAGGTACTGGAGCAGGAGCAGGCGCTTGCTGTGCTCCATCATCATCTGGATCTGGCGGCACACGGCGCGGGAGTCGACGTCCTGCTTGAGCACCTCGCGCAAGGTCAGGACGTACCGCTCGGCCTGCTGCTGGCCGAAGTTGCTGACGAAGAAGCGCTTGACGTAATCGAGCTCGGACTTCAGGATGCGGTCGTCCGCCTTCATCACGGCTGCGCTCAGCACAATCATCGAGGCCGCGAAATCACCGCCGCCGGTCTGCCGCCTGCGCGGCCCGCCGCCATGGGGTGCCTGCCGGTATTCCCGGCCACCCCCATCGCCTTCCATCGAGAGGCTCTTGTCGGCCACCATCGACCCGAAGGCGTATCCGAGGATGCCGCCGATCGGCCCACCCAGCGCCCATCCGAGGGCGACTCCAATCCACTTAGTGTAGCTCATGTCATTCTGTGTTGTGCCGGTCACCAGCTGCCGCCAGCACCGCCGCCTCCAAATCCGCCTCCGCCGAAGCCACCGCTCCCTCCAAAGCTCCCGCTTCCACTGCTGAAATTCCTAAAGGAGCCCTTGCTGCGCTTGGCCGAACGGTTGGCGAGCAGCATGAAGGCGACCAATGAGCCCAAGTCGTTGTTCTTGCGATAGCGGTGGACAATGGCGGCCCCGATGATGATGGGCACCATGAAAATGAAGAAGAAGAAGAACAGGGCCACGATCATGGTTTCGGCACCCAGCGGAGCGCCTGGCTTGTACCCTTGAACTTCCCCGCTAGCCAACGGTCCCAGCACGGCGACGGCATTGCCGATGCCCCATGCGTAGGATTCGGTTCCGCCCAGTTTGAACTCGGGGATCATCTCGTTGTCGATGATCCGGTTGGCGGTCACATCGGGGATGGCACCTTCCAGTCCATAGCCCACGGCGATGAAGACCTGTCCTTTCCGGTCCCCGGTCTTCGGGGAGACCGCGATGACGATGCCGTTGTCGAATTCAGCATCGCCGACCCCCCATTTGCGTCCGACACCGGTTGCGAAATCGAAGGGAGACTCCCCGCAAAAGTCAGGGTGGGTGACGACCACGATGCTGTTGGGCGTGGTGTCGTTGAGCGCGCGGATCGTCGCGTTGATGTCGAACTCATCGTCGGCGCCGAGGATGTCCGCGTAGTCATACACGAACGTGCCCGGTGTCCCGGAGGCGGGCAGGCAGTCGAGGTCGGCCTGCGCCTGCGTGGATTCACCCCACAGGAGGGCGACCGCCAGCAGGAGGGAATGTACCTTCCTCATGACCCGAAGCTGATGTCGTCCGACAATTCGTTGACGTCGTCCGCCGCCACGGGGAAATGTTCGGCCAATTGGTCTCCGGCCAGGCGGATGCCCGCAGCGAGACCCTCGACGGCGTTACCCGCAGCCAGTCCTTGGATCACCGTGTCCCGGACCCCGTCCCAGAAGTCATTCGGCACCACAGCATTGATGCCCCCGTCGCCGAGGATGGCGAATTGACGGTCTTCTGTGGCGAGGTAGAACAGGACGCCATTGCGGAGTGCGGTTTTGTGCATACCGAGTACTTCGAAGACGCCGGCGGCGCGGTCCAGTACATCGGCCTTGCACCGGGATTCCACATGGAGCCGGATCTCGCCGCTCGTGGTGTTTTCGGCATCCGCAATGGCGGCGCGGATGGCCTGCCGGTCGGCATCGCTGAAGAAGTCCCGCGCCGACATCAGGATCCGAAGTCGACGGTC
>Ga0160423_10003038_pt1 | contig 13976 bp, 8 predicted proteins | sample CRUFie14St8metaG_FD_108191 | JGI IMG/M metagenome (GOLD analysis project Ga0160423, IMG submission 108191) | Marine microbial communities from the Costa Rica Dome - CRUD Field 142mm St8 metaG | ecosystem: Environmental > Aquatic > Marine > Oceanic > Photic zone | place: Costa Rica: the Eastern...
CCTCGCGATCTTCTCCCACGCGTGGAGCTCGCTCGCGACCTCTCGCCAGGCCTTGCAGACCGCCATGCACGCCGCCAGATCGCCAGGATCGCCCACCCTCTCAAGCACGCACCGAATGAGCTCCGGGTCCTCGTTCAGCCTGCTGCGCGGCTCGGGCTCCTGCGTCCACGTTCCCGACCTCAGCCTCATCGTGTCCCCTCGCCCGTCGGCCTTCGCCGCGCGCAAGTGCAGCACCTCCTCCCCTCCGCGAGCTGCGCGCGCGCGCGTCGAAGGAGAAGACGATCGCGTCCAGGTCTGCGCCGATCGCGATCGTTCTCGCTTTCGGCGATCGTTTGCGGGGCCGTTACTGTTTTTTTGGAGCGAAACAGTTCTCGGCGAAATTTCCAGGTCGAAAACCAAAAAAACGAAAAAATGCGCTCCGCCGTCGGGGCCTGGCCGGGGAGCGTACAAACAAAGGAAGGCAAGCGAGAAGACACGACGGGAGCGCCTTGAGGGTTGAGGTTGTAGAAGAGAAAGAGAGAGAAGAGAACGAACTGTGCATGAGGTAAGCGACACGGTGCCGCCTTGGGTGGCGAGCGCGCGGCGCGGCAACCCCACCCTCTCCCCCGACGGCTAGGAGGGGCGGGGCGGAAGGGGCGGGAGGGTTAATGGAACGGCCCTGAGCTTCCCCGGGCTCGCGCTCTCGAACGGTCGGAGCAGGGAGGGGGGGGCTTCGGGGGGAACGGGCGACGCAGCTCGGTTGCAACGACCTCGCTCGAGTCGTTACCCTCGGGCTCGCCCTCCCCCGCCCGGACCGCGGGGCGGAGTCTACTCCCGTTTCGCCGCGCTTCGAAGACCTGGAGTGGCGCTCTCGTCCCCGCGACGACGACGACCGCCGGTACCGGACCTCTTTTTTCGTTGCTGACCCGTTTGGTGTGCGTGATTCCCCTTTTCCGCTCGCAGCACCAAAGAAGAGAAACCAACTCTTGGAGGAGTCCGCATCAGACAGAGAAAGCGTAACATCAATGTTCCTCTAGATCCTGCCTCCTTCGCCGAGGGCTTGCTGGACATCTTCAGCAGCGCTAAGGATGAGGCCGACGGCAACGTAGAGGGCGCCCTCGAGGGCGCCCTCGGCGGCATCGACCAGTCCGACCTGGACTACAACCGCTACAATGAGACCTTCTTCGAGGTCCTCTTCACCGGTTGGATTCTCTCCGCGTCCAGCAGCGACAAGGGTAGGGAGGGGGACGACGAACTCCACCTCAACGTCCTTGCCGCGGGCGCCACCAGGCAGGAGATCCTCCCTTACATCAAGTTCATGCAGATGATCATGCGAAAGAAGCCCTTTTTGGTCAAGGGTCTGGAGGCCACCCTGTGCAAGCTCCTCAGGCAGCTCGAGTTTTTCGACGAGGAGGGTAAGGCCAAGCTCGCGATTGCGACCGCGCTGGTCTTCAACATGAAGCTCGGCCCGCTCCCCGAGCCCGTGATGCAGTCCCTGCTGGACGACGCCAAGGTCAACAAGGGAACCTCGTTGTCCTTCCTGGTTGCCTTCTGCAAGGAGTACCTGAGCAAGGACCCCATTGACGAGCTGGACATGCTCTTCAAGAGGGCCAGGCTGGACAACAAGATGCTCAACTTCTTCCCCCAGGGCAAGAGGACGATCGACAACTTCAACTCGTACTTCACGGAGAGCGGCCTCGTTGCGCTGGTGGACCTGAACAAGAAGAGGTTCAGCGACGCGAACCTGAAGACTCTGGAGGCCGAGCTGAGCGCCCACATCAAGGAGGAGGGGAGCGTGAAGGAGGGCCTGGAGATTACCTCCGCGAAGATCGACGAGCTCAAGCTGGAGATCGTGGACGTCATCCCCGTGCTGTGGAGGTGCGTCATGGACTCTGTCCAGAGGTCGAACAAGTCCTCCACGCAGCAGCAGACCCACCAGAGCGTGCTCAAGCTGCTCAGGACGTGGATCAAGCTGTTCCAAACCCACTGCCAGTCCTCGAGGCAGGAGCTCGTGCTGATGAACACGATCCAGGTGTACCTCTACCAGGATACCGCGATCCTCAAGCTCTTCCCTCAGATCATCAAGCTGATGTACGACGCCGACGTCATCGACGAGGACACCATCATGCTGTGGCACAGGAAGGGCAGCAGCCCAAAGGGAAGGCAGGTCTTCCTGAGCGACATGGAGCCCTTCATCAAGTGGCTGCAGGAGGCCTCCGAGGAGGAGGAGTCCTCTGACGACGAGTGAAGTGGGAGTGACCCCGGGCCCGTGACTGCGGCCTGGCGGAAAAACCCTCCCTCGTACGAAAAGAAGATTACATAAATGTATAAGCTCAACGCTATATATATTACACATAGGCTTTCTCTTTCTTTGGACTCACGCCGTGTCGGGGTCTCCTCTACAGGCACGAGCCGTCCCTGCCTCTGCCCGCCAAACTCTGCCTCAAAAACTCAAAAATTCTTATTTTTTTCAGAATCCGTCGAAAGCTGAGCTCACAAGCTGAGCTCACAAGACAACTCGGCTTCGGCTTCAGTGACCTCTTCGAAAGGGGATTTCTACTCTCTCCCGCCCCCGCCCCCGACCTCCGAAAGATCTTTGATCAAAACCAGCGCCACGGGGTTTTCAGAGTACTGAGTAGTGAGCGCGCGCGAAGCGAGCCCCGAGGAGCCCGATCACGATCACGATGAAGACGACGACGACGTCCAGGAGGGGCGCGGTGAGCGTTAGGGCGTCCGCGGACCCGCGGACCCAGAAGAGCGCGGGCGCGCCCAAGGCCGCGAAGAAGGCCGAGGGTGGAAAGAGACTGCAGAGGTTGGGAAACCAGAATCGGTTGATCGCGACGGTGGGGGACGCTGCAGTGGCGCCTCCCGCGAGGGCCGACCCTTCGGGGCAGCTGGTCGGCGTCGCCTGCGTGGCCGCGGCCGCCGGTGCGGCAATCGGATCCTTCGTTCAGAAGAAGGTCGGCGGACCGGGCAAGGCCAAGGCCGAGGAGCCACTCGGTGTCCCCCTCGCCCTCCCGTCCACCACCGCCATCCCAAAGGACTCCGAGTCCCTCGCTGAGAACATCGGGTGAGTTCCCGTGATTTTGCTGGCCTCCCCGGCCGCGACCGAACCCGACCTGACCTGACCGCGTCTAACTCATCCCGTTTTGGCCGTCCTTGAAAAGGTACCACTCCAAGTACACAGCCGGCGGCCTTCCCCTTCGGTTTACCCTTCCCCAGGCCTACCAGGCGACCGCGGAGAGCGTGAGCGAGAGGCTGCTGGAGCGCTGGGACACCACCTTCAACAGCTTTGAGACCGAGAACCCGAAAATGGCGTACTACCTGTCCATGGAGTACCTTCACGGCAGGACCCTCAGCAACGCGGTGAACAACATTGGGCTCCAGGGCGAGTACAAGGACGCGCTCCTGAAGTTTGGACACAAGCTCGAGGAGGTCGAGAGCGAGGAGAAGGACGCCGGACTCGGCAACGGAGGCCTTGGAAGGCTCGCCTCCTGCTTCCTGGACTCCTGCGCCACCCTGGATCTGCCTGTGTGGGGGTACGGCCTTCGCTACAAGTATGGCCTGTTCAAGCAGAGGATCGAGGGCGGGTTGCAGCACGAGGTGGCCGAGGACTGGCTGGACCTTTCCAACCCTTGGGAGATCCGCCGCGATCTCGTCAAGTACCCCGTCAAGTTCTCCGGTACCGTCGAGAACGGCGAGTGGATCCCCGGCGACGTCATTGAGGCCACCGCCTACGACCTGCCCATCCCGGGCTATGGCACCACCAACACCATCTCTCTCAGGCTGTGGAACGTTGAGGCCGAGTCCTCGAGGTTCGACCTCAAGTCTTTCAACGACGGGTCCCACCTCGTGGCCCACAAGTCCCAGATCAAGGCAGAGGACCTTTGCTCCGTGCTGTACCCTGGTGACGACACCGACGAAGGCAAGGAGCTCAGGCTCAGGCAGCAGTACTTTTTGTGCTCCGCCTCCATGCAGGACATTGTGGCGACCTTCAAGAGGAGGCAGCTCGCCCAGGTCGGCAGGATCAACTGGCAGTCCTTCCCGGAGAAGGTCTCGGTGCAGATGAACGACACTCACCCCGCACTTAGTGCCCCTGAGCTGATGAGGATTCTGATGGACATGGAGGGCCTGGACTGGAAGTCCGCGTGGAAGATCGTCCAGAAGACCTGCAATTACACCAACCACACCATCCTGCCCGAGGCCCTGGAGGCTTGGAACCTTGACGCCATGGAGTCCCTGCTGCCCAGGCACGTGGAGATCATCACCAGGATGGACAAGGAGTTCAGGTCCTCAGTCAGGAGGGCCTCGGGTGAATCCGCGGAGGACCACTCCGCTAGGGTGGAGAACATGGCCATCCTGAAGAACGTGGACCCTGTCACGCTGAGAAAGCCGGAGCCTAAGGGCGTGAAGGTCGGAGCCAAGCTCTCTGCCGCCGCAGTGGTGGAGGAGGAGGAGCCCCTGCCGGACCCCGTGGTCAGGATGGCCAACATGAGCGTCATCAGTGCCGCCAGGGTCAACGGCGTGGCCACCATCCACACGGAGATCGTCAAGGCCGAGACCTTCAACGACTTTTACAAGATGTGGCCAGAGAAGTTCCAGAACAAGACCAACGGCGTGACGCCGAGGCGCTGGCTGGCTTGGTGCAACCCCGCCCTCTCCGCCGTCATCACCAAGTGGCTGGGCACCGAGGCCTGGATCCAGGACCTCACCCTTCTCAAGGGCCTGGAGAAGCACGCCCAGGACCCAGAGCTCATGAGGGAGTGGAGGGAGGCCAAGATGGAGATGAAGGTCAGGCTCGCCCAGTACGTTAAGGAGAAGACTGGGTACGTCGTCCCGCTGTCTTCGATGTTCGACACGCAGATCAAGCGCATCCACGAGTACAAGAGGCAGCTGCTGAACATCATGGCAGTGGCGTACAGGTACAAGCAGATCAAGCAGATGTCCCCTTCGGAGAGGAAGGAGGTGGTCCCAAAGGTCGTCATGATCGGAGGGAAGGCCTTTGCCACTTACATCCAGGCCAAGAGGATCGTTCAGCTCATCGTGGCGGTCGCCAAGACCGTGAACAACGACAAGGAGGTTGGCGATCTCCTCAAGGTGGTCTTCATCCCGAACTACAACGTCTCTGTCGCGGAGGTCCTGATCCCGGGGACAGACCTGTGCCAGCAGATCTCCACCGCGGGGATGGAGGCCTCGGGAACCTCGAACATGAAGTTCATGATGAACGGGGCGCTCACGATCGGAACGCTGGACGGCGCGAACGTCGAGATCCGCGAGGAGGCCGGCGAGGAGCACTTCTTCCTCTTCGGAGCGACGGAGCCCGAGATTCCAGGCATTAGGGCTGACCGTGCTGCGGGAAAGTTCGTACCACACCCAAAGTTTTCTGAGACCATGGACTACATCAAGTCCGGCGTCTTCGGCGAGTCCTTCCAGGAGCTCCTCGGGTCATTGGAGGGCAACGAGGGGTTCGGCCGCGGGGACTACTTTTGCGTCGGCCACGACTTTGCGTCTTATGTCGACGAGCTTGACGCCGTGGACGAGCACTGGAGGGACCAGGACAAGTGGGTGACGAGCTCGATCATCAACACCGCCAACTCGGGCAAATTCTCCAGCGACCGCACGATAGATCAGTACGCCAAGGAGATCTGGGGGGTGAAGCCAAACTCGGCCAAGTAACTCGGCCAAGTAGGGCGGAGGGGGGAGAAAGCGGCCTGTTGTTTTGTTCACTTGGCCCCCAAGCACCATCATTCTTTTCTAACTTTGCTCCGATTGGCGCGTCCCTCGTCCCGCTTGCGTGCGGACAATTGTAGTTCAAAGGATTAGCCGTAGGATTGGTACTCATCAACATTCCCCCCCCCCTTGCCGCTTGGCTCCATCCCCGCCTGGCCGACTGGCCGGTGATCGAAAAATCGGGGCTACGCTGCGAGAGCAGAAGAAGAAGAAGGCGAGGCGCGGCTCGAGGCGCAGCGAACGCTGAGCTAAGCTCGGTTTTGTTCGATAAGGGTTGACACGATGCGCGTGTCGGGACCTCGGTTCGGGCGGAGGCGGCCCCTCGGCCTCTCTTTCGCCGCGGCGCTCTTCTTTCTCCTGGCCTGGTGCGAGATCAGTACTTTTGGGGTTCTCTCGATCGCTGTGGACGAGGCGGGAAAGAACGACTGGCACAGGGAACAGGTCGGCCTCGTCCATGGCGCCCAGTTTCTGCCGGCATACGCCGATCCAGCGACGAACGCCACGATGAGGTCGGTCGCAGTTCTCACCGAGCAGGCCGTGGTGGCCGTCCTGAACCAGAGGACTGGGGCGATCGTTTGGAGGAAGCAGCTCGACGGCGCGGCTGAGGTCTCCGCCGTGGCGCAGAGCCAACTGGTGACGGTGTCGGAGGCGGGCAAGCGCGTGCAGAGCTGGGACTTCCGGACGGGCGCAATGGTCTGGGAGGCCAGGGCGGAGGGAAACGTGGGTGATCTGGTCACCTCGGAGGACGGAAAGCTAGTGGGGGCGGTGACCGACAACGAGCTCGTGGTGTACGATAGGGCCGGGGAAGTCCAGGAGGCCGTCGCGATCGCCGGCAAGGCGAAGAAGGGCAAGACCGTCTCCGTGGAGGCGGCTGGGACAACCTTCTCCGTTGGGCGGGGTTCGCGTGCTGACCTGGCCTCCGAGTTCGGCTTCGCCAACGGGGCGGCCACCAGCGCGACCTACCGCCTGGACGGGTCGGACTACGCCGCCGTCGTGGGCTACGTCGACGCCAAGCTCGTCGCCATGGTCGTCGACCTCGGCACGAGGGCCATCGTGGAGTCGCAGGAGTACGCTCTGGACGCCTCGGAGAGGGGCACCCCTCGCGAGGTCTTCCTCACGGGATATGCGAAGAAGGGCGGTTCCTCGGCCGGTTTCAGGCTCTTGTTGGTGTCCTCGGACGAGTCTCTATGCCTCGTGCAGCAGGGCGAGGTCGTGTGGCTCAGGGAGGAGGCCCTGGCGTCCATCACGAAGACCGTCGTGGTGGACTTTCCCGTGTCCTCTGAGAAGGTGGAGGCCGGCGGCGGGTTAAGCGGCCAGGCCACGGCCCAGGACCGCCTGGGCGCCCTGGTGCTCGGCCTTAAGGCCTCGCTCAACTTCGCCACCCGGGAGGAGGTCGAGCTTCTCGCGAAGAAGAAGGTGGAGCCGGCTCACTTTGACCCCAACGGATTCAACCGCCAGGTGCTTGCCCTCACCTCCTCTGGAAAGCTCTTCGCGCTGCACACGTCAGACGGCAGGGTGGTGTGGTCCAAGGGCCTCGCCGGCGAGCTGCGGGGCGACCATGTCGCCATGTGGGTGTACAGCCAGGATGCAGCCCACGGCAGCCCAAAGATCGCAATCGTGTCCTCTGGCGGGAGCAAGGCCAACTTTGTCATCGTGGACGGGTGGACGGGAGCAGTCCTGGCCGCCAGAGAGGTCGGAACCGCGTCGTCCCACCTCGTCAGGCTTCAGCCGTCGGGCCCCTCGGCACTCCAGGGTGCCCTCCTCGTAGACTTTGAGGCCTCTCAGGCCCTCGCCCTTGCGGAGAGGCTGGAGGACCTTTCTCACTTCGACCTCGGGTCAACCTTCGTGTACAGCGTGGACGACCAGGGCGGAGCCGTCTCGGGCTACAGGGCCTCGGTCCCCGCCTCCGGGCTCTCCATCGGGTCGCCACTTCCTCTAACGAACCTGTGGACGACCAATCTGGCCCCCGGCCAGACCATTGTTGCATCCGCGGCCCCAAACTTTTTCCAGAAGGTTTACTCCAGGACGAGGGTCTTGGGCGACAGGAGCGCCCTGTACAAGTACACCAACCCCAACACCCTCTTCGTTGCGGCAGAGGGCAAGGACAGCGAGTCCGGGGAAAAGAAGCTCTTCTCATATCTTGTTGACACAGTGACCGGCAGGATGCTGTACAGCATCGCGCACAGGGACGCCTCCGGGCCGTGCCGCGTGGTCTTCAAGGAGAACTGGGTGGTGTACAAGTACAGGAGCGAGAGGGGAAACAGGGACGAGGTGAGCGTGCTCGAGCTGTACGAGGACGAGCCCACCAAGAACCAGAACTCCATCTCGGCCCACTTGTACGACCTGGTCACAAAGGCCAACCAGAGCTCCGAGGTCTCCAGCTACTCCCCCACCGCGATCAGGGTGCTGGGCCAGAGCTATGTGCTCTCCCTGCCCGTCAAGGCGATGACGGTGACCTCGTCGGCGCTGGGGATCACCGCGAACCAGGTCCTGGTCGCCACACTCTCCGACCAGATCTACGCCATCGACAAGAAGCTTCTTGACCCGAGGCGTCCCACGCAGAAGCCCACCAACGCGGACAAGGAGGAGGGCCTCATTCCTTACAACGAGTTCCTGCCCATCGCGCCGCAGAAGTTTGTGACCTACACCCACCAGGTCGCCGGGCTCAGGGAAATCAACTGCTGGCCCACGAGGAGGGAGAGCAGCGTTGTGGTCTTAGCCCACGGGACGGACGTGTTCTACGCCAGGATGATGCCCTCCAAGTCCTTTGACATGCTCGAGGACGACTTCTCGTACTCGTTGCTGGTGACCACGATCTTCGGCCTCCTGGTGGCCACCTTCGTGGTGTACTCCATGGTCCAGAAGGACAACCTGAAGCGGAATTGGGTGTAAAAAAAACATAGTGAAATGGATCTGGACGCTCATCGAGACGTCTCTCCCTTCTCTTTTATTTGAAAGGCCTCGGTCCACCTCACGAACGTCGCCGCCTTGATCCTCCAAAGCTGGTACTCCCGGGCCATGGCGTAAACGCCCTCCACTGGCCTGATGCACTCCCCGTCGAAGCCCGAACCCAGGTGGAGGTGGGCCCCACGGCCGTGCCTCCTCGACCGCTCCGCGGCCTCCCGCCCGAGTCGAGATCGAACTCTGGCCCGCCGGGACCACTCGAGAAAGGCCCGCTCGGCGCGGAACTTGGATTCCCTCCTCTTGGAGGCCTCCCGCTCCGAAAGCAAAGCCCTGAATCGCGACTGGATCACGGTGGCGGACCGAGACCTCCTCCGCCGTAGCGACCGGTAGGACCTCTGGATGGCCACGGCCGCGGCCTGCCGTTCCAGCTCCCGCTCCCGCCTCGCCCTCCTCTCCCGGCTCTTCCGGGCTATCTCGGCGTCCTCGTCCTCGTCCTGCGCCGAAGAAGACTCCACGAGGTTGGTCAGGTCCCTCAGCGGGGAGGCTGCCCTCGCCAGCATACGGTCCTTCGCCCGGAGCCCGCGCTCGATCGCTGGAAAGTGACACGACCTCGAAACCTGGCCAGCTTTGGGGACCTTGCAGGGCCTGACGTCGGTGTGTCGTCGCCGGGCGGGCGGGTCCAGACAGGACGAGGAGGTGGACTCATAGACGCACGCGTCGATCTCGTGCGCGAGCGACAGGCCCCTCGCGATGATATACCCGATATCCTCGTTCAGGCCGTCTATGCACCTCCTAATGGCCCTCAGCTTGGCGCCCGAGGCCGGGCACGCGCGGCCCCTCGCCTCCATCCTCACCTCGCGCTTCTCCTACACCCCTCCACCTCGCCCTCTGCCTGTCTGGCTTTGGGCGGGAACGGGAAAGCACTCGCGAAGATTTCCGTGTGGGAATGTTTGGCAGGCAGCAGAAAAAGGGAAAGTTGCTTGTGGTGTAGAGATTCCAGCTAGTCGGGGCTGAGTCACGACCCAGGAGAACCAGCAACCAGAAACCAGATAAGAAACACACGCGAAACAAGCATCATAACCGCCGGCCGCCTTTGGACCCAGTAGGCGAAGGGGTGGAGCGCTCGGTGCAGCGCGCCCAAGAACCAGGAGGCAGCGCCGTCGTCGGTCGTTGCTCCGCGTCAGGCGACGCACGGTCTTCCCTCGCTCTCGCTGTCGTCGTCGCGCGCTGTCGGCGCTGAGGTGTTGTGAACGAGCTCTCGAGGTCGTAGTCGAAGGTCGCGGGGAGCCGGAGCCGGGCCATCATGGGGAGGAGCAAGGGTAGGGGGAAGGGCGGAGGGGCAAAGGCCGCCCAGGCGGCGTCCGGCACCGAGTCCACGAAAAAATGGAGCGTCGAGGAGGACAAGATGTTCCTGAAGCGCTCTAAGGAGCTTATCAAGGAGGGCAACAAGCACTTCCAGCAGGCGAAGCTCGAGCACGCGAGGCAGTCCTACGAGAAGGCCCTGCAGCTGTGCAAGGGCCACCGAAAGGAGTCCGCCCAGCTCCACTCGAACCTGGGCGCCATCCTTTTGCTCCAGCACAAGTTCGACGAGGCCATCCAGGAGTGCACGCTTTCGCTGGAGCTGGACCAGTACAACGTGACCACGCGCAGGAGGCGGGCGCGGGCGCACGAGCTGACGGGCAACCTGATCGGCGCGCTAATTGACGTCAGGTGGCTCATCAGGATCCACGCCCAGGCCCCCGCCAAGCTCAGGGAGCCGTTCGTGGCCTTTGAGAGGAAGCTGATCGACCAGATCAAGCAGGGCCAGGCCTCCAGGAACCAGGCTCCCGCGGCCGCGGAGCAGGCGGCCGCCAAGCAAGCGCCTCCCGTCGGCGTCAAGCTGCAGAGGGGAGACGAGGTCAGGCTGGTAGAGGTGCGGCCGGACGTGAGCTACGCGGACCTCAAGTCGGTCTGCCTGCAGAAGTTCGATGGCCTCGGGGACTTCAACGTGACCGCCAAGGACGAGGACGGTGACGTCATCACCCTAAGGAGCAGGGAGGACGTGAGCGCCGCGCTCAAGCTCGCGACAAACCCCAAGTTCTTGGTCTCGGAGGTCGACAAGGAGGCCGAGGTCGTGGCCCCGCCCGCGGGCGAGCTCGACCAGACCAAGGTTCCTCCAAACCTCATGGTGGAGGAGACAAACTTGCAGCAGCAGCAGCAGCAACAACAACAACAGGGGAAGAAGAAGGAGGAGGAGGTGTACGAGCTCGACGACTGGATGATCGACTTCGCGGAGCTCTTCAAGGAGCACCTTGGGATCGACATCGACACCCCACTGGACCTGAGCAAGCTGGCGTGGGAGAAGTGCGCAGAGGCCCTCGACACGGCGGTCAAGGACGACAAGAGCGAGGCTTTGCTGAGGGCGGCGGCTGGAAAGTTCGAGGAGGTCATCCAGACGGCGCTGGTCAACCTCGGGAACGTGCACATGTGCGTGGCCAGGAAGTTCATCGACGCGAAGAAGGAGGGGGAGGAGGGGTCCGTCGAGGTGCTCAAGGCGGCGGCCGCGGAGCTGGACATCGCCGAGGGCCACTACTCCGCAGCGCTGGGCCGGCGCCCGGACTTTGCCGACGCCGTGCTCAGCCTGGGCCAGCTCGAGTTCGAGAAGGGCAAGATCAGCTGCTCGTTTGGGGCGCCGGAGGGGCACGAGTACCACGCCGACAGGGCCGAGGGGAGGTTCCTGTCCTCGATCGAGAAGTTCAAGGAAGCACTGGAGCTGGTGCCTCCCTCGCCGGAGGGCGAGCAGGCCGCGGAGGGAGACCAGGGGGAGGGGTCGCCGCAGGTCACCAGGGCCCAGGCCCTCGTGATGTGGGGAAACGCGCTCTACGAGATGTCGCAAATTCTCGCGGGGGCCAAGAAGGAGTGGAAGCCGACGCTGGAGCTGGCGGTTGCAAAGTTTGTGGATGCCAAGTGTCGGAGGGAGGAGGTCAGCGCTGCTCTCGAGCAGCACGTTGGAGCGGGAGAGATCGAGAAGGAGAAGTACTTGAAAGAGTTTTCTTGAAGAACTTTTAGAAAATTGCCCGCGTGTAATGTGATGTTTAATCGGTTGTTGGCCGACGGCCTCGGGCGGCCTCGGGCAGTTCCTCGCCCTCTCCATCACCGTCTGGAGCGAGATCCAGACGCATCAGCAGCAGCCGGCTTGGCCGAAACTCCTGCTGCCTCCTGCCGTCCCCGGTCCCCTCTCGAGCAGCACGTTGGAGCGGGAGAGATCGAGAAGGAGAAGGAGAAGTACTTAAAGAACTTTTGAAAATTTCTTGAAAATTGCTCTACGCGGCCTTCCTCTTCAAACCCCTGCTGCTGATATCCGCGCTCGCTGGGATAACCTTGCCGTCCTTGTGCACCTCCCAGTCATTGGGGTCGATCCTGTCGTCCTCCTCCACCTTTGTCTCTGGGAGGAGCGACTTGAGGTCGATCACGAACCTCTTGGTCCCGTTCTTTCCCTCCGCGAGGTCCGCGAGCGCCACGTTGACCTTGCTGGCCTCCAACACAACAACGTCACACTGAATGTTGTGCGCGTTGCAAAATATCAGGGTGTCCTGGAGGTCCTTCATCGATCCGATCAAAGAGCCCACAAGGCTACGGCGGTTGGTGACGATCTTGAAGGCGTTGACGTGAAGGCCGTTTGGCGGCAAGCCGACGAGGCAATAATGTCCGTCGACGACGAGGAGGTCAAAGAAAGGGTTGACGTCGTACGTCGCCGCCGCGGTTGAGATGATCAAGTCGAAGGACGACGCCTCACGACGCAGAGCAGCTGCGTCAGAGGTGAGCAGGAATTGGGCGCCCAGGGCCTCCGCCTCCTTCCTTTTCGCCGCCGACCTGGACAGGACGGTGACGCTCTTGACGCCCATGGCCACCGCCAACTTGACGCCCATCTGTCCGAGCCCGCCGAACCCCTGGATGCCAACCTTGCGAGAAGAAGAGCGAGGTCAGAAGCGAGAACGACAGCAAGGGGGAGGAGACTTACCTTCATCTCCTTTCCCTTGAGCGTGTTGCACCCAAAGTGAGACAGCGGGCTAAACAAGGTCACGCCGGCGCAGAGCAGGGGGGCCGCGCTGGAGAGCTCCATGCCGTCCGGCACCCTCACGACGTAGTTCTCGTCCACCGTGATGGCAGTCGAGTACCCCCCAAAGGTCAGCTCGCCCCCGTAGTCCTTGAGCTTGCAGTTGTAGGTCAGGTGGATCCCGTCTTTCTTCTCAGGACACCCACCACAGTACTGCTCCATGCCCCGCTTGCAGCTCGAGCAACTTCTGCAGGAGTCCACGAAGCACCCCACGCCCACGCGATCCCCGACCGCGTACCTGGTCACCGCCTCCCCAACGGAGTTCACGATGCCTACGATCTCATGCCCCGCCACCATGGGAAAGTAGTTGTCGATGGCCCACTCCGCCCGAAGCTGGTGCAGGTCCGAGTGGCATATCCCGCAGAACTTGATCTCGATGTCCACGTCGTGCGACCTCAGGCCCGGCGTTCGATGGTCGCGTTCCGCACGATTCCGGACGTGTCCGCCGCCACGAGCGCCTGCACGGTGCGGGGCATCTCTCTGCTAGACGACCACCACCTTGGTGTGAGCGAGCGCTCCCCTCGTCGTCGTCGTCGTCGTCGTCGTCGTCGTCGTCGTCGTCGTCTTTCTTACCCCCCTATCCTAGCTCCAAGATCACGCGAAGATTGAAAAAAGTACGAGATTGAAAAAAGTGATCCGGAACTCGAGATGCTGAAACTGGAGAGGTCAAAATTCCAGGGAAAATGTATCACAATAGGTCCATGAAAGCCTTTGCAGCAGCAAACTTAAGTTGCGCGTTTCCAGTTCGCGGGCCTTCTTCCGAAGGCAGACTTCCGCCGCGGTTGCGTGTACCTTGGGTACTCCAAGAAGTGTTTTTTGCGTACGCATTCACAACGACAACTGGTTGTGATTGAACAACGATTGAACCCACAACTTTTTTTTTCCTCCTCCTCCTCCTGCTGGTGAGACACGACTGAAAGGTAGACACGGCATAATTAGATTAAACATCGCATTACACATCAATTAAAAATTAAAGAAAGAGGTTGTTGGCCGCCCTCCTCAAACTCTCCGGGCAGTTCCTCGCCCTCTCCATCACCGTCTGGATCTCGCTCCCCATCATCAGCAGCCGGCTTGGCCTAAACTCCTGCTGCCTCCTGCCGTCCCCCGTCGCCTCCACGAACTTGGCCTCCACCAGCCTGAGGTAGCTCTCCAGCGCGGCCTCCATGCCAAACCTCTGCTCCGACCCCCCCAGCCCCGTCACCTCCTTGTACACGTGGTGGAAGTTGTAGGACTTCCTGCCGCGCTTCTCCAGGCGCTGGCACGCCAC
>Ga0160423_10003039_pt1 | contig 13975 bp, 18 predicted proteins | sample CRUFie14St8metaG_FD_108191 | JGI IMG/M metagenome (GOLD analysis project Ga0160423, IMG submission 108191) | Marine microbial communities from the Costa Rica Dome - CRUD Field 142mm St8 metaG | ecosystem: Environmental > Aquatic > Marine > Oceanic > Photic zone | place: Costa Rica: the Eastern...
ACAACACCAATAACTTCTTTAAATGAAGCTTCATTAATATCACTTCTATTCTCAATCTCAATACAGATAATTTCTTTACTAGCAAGTTTGTTATATTCAATAAGAAACTTTGAAATTTCTTCAAATACAATTTGTTGAGAAGGATTTTCAAAATACTCTTTTTTAATAAAAGGCAAAACCTTTCTACCATATTCTTCACAGTGAAGGAGATTCTTTAAAATTAAAATTTCAATTGTTTCCATTACTTCCATTAGGATTATTTCTTGGAGCGTCAGCTAGATATTCACATGAGAATGACACACTTATCCTATCATAGTCATCTTCATAATGTGGAGTAACAGTATGAAGAAGATATGGAGGAAATATTAATAGTACTCCAGCAACTGGATATAAGTGATAATGGCTGAGGGTGAATGGAGATTGTTCTTTTATTACTAAAGTAGTTTTAAGACCGAAATTAGGATCTTGAAGTATTAAAGCACCTCCTTCTTCTTTTTCATTTCCAATTCCAGCTTCAAGAGATACTCTCTCTTTATAGTTAAACATAAGTTTATTATCTTGAACACACTGCACCGGATAATATACTCCAGTCAGAGTACTTAATCCATGATGATGCATCAAATTATAATTCTGTGCTTTATTTACATTTCCCCAGATATGATCAATCTTAAGATCACCATAGAATCCATGTGTCTCGCAATAAGCATCAAGACAAGCTTCAATATGTTCAATCAACATTTTGAAACTTCCATGATGAGACATATCATCACTATGCCATCCACCAAGATTACTTCGTATTACACCTCGATTATTAAAATAGTCCATTTCATCAAGAATATCATTAGCAACTTTGATATTCAATTCATGAGCATCTTTCCCAAAATTATAAATTGAAACTGGAATAGGAAAGCAAGGGAATGATTGATCAAGTTCCATAACTAAATTCCTTTTTTGCGATTTGATCAAGTTTTTCCATAATCTCAGGTGTAAAATATTCTTCTGGATCTTTTAAAATTGCCTTGGCATAAACTTTCTTACCGTTCATTTCATAACGACCGGCAACATTTTTCCATAAACCTCCTATTTCACCCAACTCCAGGAGACCATAATACCGATCAAGACCCCGCTCATCATAATAAAGGCGTACTGTGACATCTTTGTTCTCCTTACTTAAACGTGACTTAGCAGTCTTTGCTTTGATAAGATTGCCGACGATTTCCGTTCCATCCTTTTCCTTTTTCTTACTAAGGTAGATGATAGTACTAGCAGCGTACTTGAGGCCACTACCTCCTCCCATTTCTTTCGTAGGTACATAAGATCCGATGACATCATAGGTGTGATTAGTAACAATCATTGGAATGTTTGCCTGACCCAACTTGAGAGTGAGCATACGGAAAGCACCTTTGATAAGTTGAGATTTCGTCATATCACGAACCTGCTTATCATTAAGTGCATCGTTGATTTCCTTCTCAGTGGAAAGCATACCAAGAGAGTCTAACACAAACATTAGTGGTCTGCGTTCGTCTTCAGGATCTTTTAAGTATCGGTCAACAGTCTTTAGTGCCTTTTGCCTAAACTCCTCTACTGTGACCACATTCATTACTACGGTTCGATTTAGGTCTAACCCACGACTTGCGAGTAAAGACTTATTAACAGCGGCTTCAGTGTCAAAATATAGACACATCCCATCAGGATTAGAATCCAGGAAATTTTTGACGACGGCAAGAGAGAAAAAAGTTTTTCCAGTACTAGACTCACCAGCAATGGCAGTAATCTTATTCCCAGATACGCCACCAAATATAGACCCCGAAACAAGTCCATTAAAAATGTACGAACCCGTATCAACAAATGTTTCAGAGTCGTCAATGTCTGCTGCGAGTTTTGTGTAGTCATCTCCAATCTCTTTTACAATATCTTTTAAAAAATCCATAATAATTAATGCGTAGTTTAGTTTGTAGTAAGTCTATCATATTATTCACTCCCCATTACCAAATTAAAACTTAAAGATCTCCTCTCAGAATTAACTGGAAGTGGATATGTTAAATGAGACAACCAATTTGGAAATATAAGAACTGTTCCCTCTTTTTGTGGTGGTGCATATTCCCCATTTGAAAAAGTGTAATTGCCACCGTTAACAAATTGTACATGTCCACCCATTCTTCCATTACCGTCTCCATTAGAACCTTCACTTTCTGTATTTTTTAAATTAACTTCATACATATCTTCTTCAGGAAGTTTAAGAATAATAATTCCTGCAAGACTAGCTCCATGTTCATGAAGAGGAGTATAATCACCTTTATAATATCGGTTTACCCATACATCAGCATAAAGAATATCTTTTGAAAATTTAAATCCAGGGTCGTTATCCGCAGGATCAATAACAGCAAGTTTTACAAATGAATCACCAATTTGATGAGAACCATGTGCATTTTCTATGTAATAATCACCAAGTGTTTCAACAAAATCATTAAATCCAATTTCTTCTAGAAAGTCATATGTGAAATTAACTACTTCAATGTCTCTAAGAAGTAAATTGGGAACATTTCCTTTAGAAGAACAATACTTTTTCATCTCTTCAGGATCTGAGCAGACTTGTTCTACTTTCTCATTTAATGCATCCAATATATTTTTTGGACAAGTTGTTTCCAACAAATAAGGTCCAAATGGTTGATGAATTTTGACAGGTAATTTCATTAAACAAAAAATAACTCTAGGTTAACAACCTTTTCAGATGACCAACCAATAGAATTCAAGATAGTTTTTACTGGATCAAGAAATCCCTTTTCAAATTGTAAGTCACGATCAATATATTTGTCAAGACCAAGTTCATGGGGAAAATCTTGAATGAAAGAAATTACATTTTCATGAATAGGATTCGGTTTCTTTAAATAAAGAAATTTAATTTTTTCACCATTATTAATAAGTGAATACTTACGATCTAATTTATTCTTCTTAATGTGGTGATTAAAAAGTCTAGAACCTCTTACATGAATTGGTGTTCCTTTAGCATATAAGTGTGATGGAGATTTCCACTTATCTACATCAGAAACTGATCGTGGGAAAGCAATCTCTTCAGGAGTTAATTTTTTAAACTCTGCTCTACTATTATCAATAAATTCAATAACATCTTCTTCAGTTCCATTCATCATCAACTGCAAGGCATCTTTAATCATTTTCCTACATGGTGCAGGTGTTGATGATTTTACTGCTTCGATACCCATAATTTTTAATTTAGGTTCATCATACCGAACACCTTCACTGTCCCAAACATTAAGGATATAACGTTTCTTGGCAGTCCAGATACCACGATCCGCAATATTCTCACGTTTCATTTGCATTTTCTGTTCATATGCCGAAACGTAATCCGCAAGTTCCTGATAAGAGGACTCGATGAATGGTTCCAACTTGTCTTCACAGATCTTATCAAGTATTCCAACAATCTTTGTTTTATTATCAGACATGTTACTAAAAAATTTAGTAACAAGAGGTCCAAGATTAAGATAAATTGAATCGGTGTCGGATGCAATAACATAATCAACTTGCTCTGTCTGCAAGAGTTTATTTAGATATTCATTTACCTTATTCTCAATCCAACGGATAGAGACTTGACCAGAAAGCGTAATCGCCTCCGCATTGGCCAGTTTATAGTACCTAAAATACTGATTACCGATAGCACCATAAGCAGAGTTGAGTGAAATCTTTTTAGCCATCTGAATATTATTACATCTGGCAATCTCTTTCTCAAGTGTTTTAGTTGGATTTTTTTCATATTCCTGCTTTGCCTTAAGCATTTTCTTTTTAAAGATGACACGATCACCGTACATCTTTTCCATCAATTCAGGAAGGAACCCTTTAACATCCTTTTTATACATGGCACCATTGGCACACACTGCATAGTTGCTATGCAGATCAAAAGAAAGTTCTTTACTCAATATTTTATCCACACTTACAGTAGGATGTTTTTCATCCAGAAGAGTTTCTGGTGAAATATTATACTGCATGATCAAGTGTGGGTATAGTGAGTTAAGGTCAAAACTAACTACCCAATCATACTTACCAGGGATAGGTTCTTTTACATAAGCACCAGCATATTTTTCAGATTTACTTCCACCAACTTTTGGGGGAATAACAATATCCCTTCTTTTCAGATAATTGTAGATAATTGCATCCCAAGTTCTTACCTGATAAAACACATCATTATAATTTACCTTAGCTTCATATGCCATGGTAATAGCAAGTTCAATCAGTTTCATCTTGCTTTCCAAACGGTCAACAAGTTCCACGTCAATGATATTATATTCAACAAACTTTTGCCAGTTACCAGTATAGAAATCTTTGAATGTTTCAAACTCGGAGTGATCGAGTTTCTTTTGCCCAAGTTCTACATTAGCAATGTGATCTAGACGATATGATTCCTGTGCTTTATAAGTAAACTTCTTATAAAGATCCATGTAATCTAATTGGGAGATTCCACCAATATCGTATGCAATATGCTTTCGTCCAGCAATATACACCTCAGTCTGAGATACTAATCCCCAAGGAGAGAACCTTTTCATTTGCTTCTCACCTAGGACACGATCTAGTCTCCCACAGATATAAGGAATATCATAGAGTTGTAAATTCCATCCAGTAACAACTTCCGGTGGATTTGCATCCCACCAATCAAGAAATGTCTGAAGAACTCCTCTCTCTGTACTGCAATGAAAATACTTAACATTATCTTGCTTTACTTCAAAAGGTTTTACACCCCAAGTATAGATTTGCTTGCTGGCATAGTCCTGAACTGTAATACATAAAATTTCTTCTGAACAAGAAAGTGTATCTGGAAATCCTTGTTCAGAAGAAACCTCAATATCAAGTGTTACCAACTGAATTTTGTTGATATCAAACTTAATTTCTTCTTGAGGATACTTATCAGAAATATACTGGCAAATATATCTGTCATTGCCATAGATTGCAAATCCCTGTACATCCTCATATTTTTTATAGAACTCTCTACAATCTCTTACAGAACCTGGTTGAATTTTTTCAACATACTCACCATCAAGAGTTTTATATTTGGTTTTACTTTTAGAAGGTACAAAGAGAGTTGGTGAAAACTCTTCTTTGTACATCACGCGTTTACCATCCTCATAACCACGAAACAAGAACTTGTTTCCGATCATTTGGACATTGGTATAGAAATTCATTTCAAGAGATCTTCATATTTTTTTAGAAATGCAGAATTAGGTTCTACAAGTGTCAATATTTTATCAGATGAAATCATAAATTGATTTTCATCTGTTACATCAAGCAACCATGGAGTTAACATACCATCTTTATCAATAACAAATGGTTCTGTTAACTTACAATCTGGTTCACCAATATCTGCTCCAGTTTCTTCAATTTGACTAATTAGTTGAGTTTGGTCCGTCAAAACCATAATCATTATCGCTGACTTCTCCATATGCTTCATCATCCTGTTCTAAAATTTGTGTTTTGTATGCTTCCATTAATTTATTAATTGGATCAACGAAAGTCATAATCCAATCCATTGCTACTGGATAGACCGGACCTTTACCAAGTGGAACCCAAGGTGTCAAAGAAATATCGAATGTTACTTCTGTCTTTGAATCAACTCCTTGAATGTTTTTCATACGAACCACACAAGGTTTTTTGAAAAAATAACCGACGACTTTATCATCACTGATCATTTCTTTTACATCGGCGACAACTTCTTCACCGGATTTCAATCTTGCTAGTTTTACAGTCATTGTTTTAAATTCCCTAGAATAATTTTAACATAAAAAAAGGGGGGAGTCAACTGGATTGTGCCAGTCTCCCCACGCATTGCGGCGACGATACCAAAGTATTTAGTCCTTAATGATAACCTTTATTCTTGTTTTTGTATTATTTTTAAACTTAAAACAAGGTGTTAAATCACTAATTTTGCGTTCAGTATACCATCCCCATTTATCATAACGAGTTACATATTTAATTTTCTTACACCGTTTCCAGTCATTTTTTACCATGACATCTTTTTTTGGATAATGGTATATACCACCCAAGTCAAGATTTCTTGGGTGTGCATAAACTGGAGACGAAATCAATAATGCTGTCAATCCAATAATAAACTTTTTCATAAATAATCTCTTCGTTTGTGTGCTTCAGGAACAATTTTACCCAAAGTAATGGCTAGAAGCCCATCCTCAAAGCTAACTGATCTAACTTCCGTTTCGTCACTGAGTGTCCAGCACCGTGTGAAAGATCGTTGAGCCACTCCTCTATGGATATACTCTGTTCCAGTTTCTCCATCTTCTCGTTGTCCTTCGACAAAGAGTTTACCGTCTTGTGTGTAGACATTTACTTGTTTCTTTTTAAATCCTGCCAGTGCTAATTCTAATCTAGATTCTACGTTACTTACTGTAACTAAATTATACGGTGGATAATTGGAAGTTGTTTCGTGCAGGTCAAACAACCTACCAAAGTATTCATCCATACCAATACTATTCTTATTTATGCGATCCATTAGCTGAGATAAATCAGCGGCATTGTACCGTGCAAGGTTTCCCATTTTTACTTCTCCTTTTAAAGCGAGATTTGATTGTGTGGACCCCGAAGGCATCCGCACTTATTTATATCATAACATAAAAAAACGAGGTGGTAAACCCCGTAAATTTTTATTCGGTTTCTTCGGTTCTTTTTTTCTTTGCCCCGATGTTATATTTTTGTTCAAGAATCCAATCACTCTTTTCCTTATAAGCAATAACTTTAATTTGATTTAAAGGTGCAATATCAAGAATTTTTTCTTCATCTACCAAATCAACAAGTTCCCAGTCAACCAAAAGTTTTACAATTCTATTGCGACGTTGAACATCATTGAAAGTGATATTGGCATATTTGCCGTCGAGAGCAAATAATTCTTTGAAGTGTACAATATAGTACTTTCCTTGTTTATGAAGGATGTGGCAAGATTGATATAACTTTTTTTCTTTACGAGAAGCAACACCAATACGAGTAAGAGTTTCACGAACCTTGAGGAAATCATCAGGTTCTCTTAAGTTGATCTCAACCATCATAGCTGGAGACCATGTAACCTGAGGTTCAACAATCTTTGTCATTTTTTTCCACCTGTTTCAAATTTAGATCTAATGAAATTGATCTGGTCAGTTGTCAGAATTCTTAAAGCTTCCTTTGATTTTTCATCAGAATATCCATAATATTTTTTTATGGTATTAAGATCATCAATTTTTTCTTTACGAATCCAAGGAGAGAATCTCTTCTTTTTCCTGAGACTATTTAGTAAAAATGAATATTGCATATCTTTATCTAAAAAATGATACTTATTCATTTCATTAACAAACATAATACAATCAAGATGTCCGGATAAACATCTATTGATGATATATGGTGGATATTCTTTAGAAACAGAAGGATCTTCTTCAATCAAATTTGTTTTTGTTTGATTAATAGAGTTGAGCCAATCTTTCAGTTCCATTGTTCTTCTAGGGGTGTGAGTGGTGTAAGAGAATAATTTGTAACAAGTAACTCTGTCTTTACATTATCCTGAGTGTTTTTATCTCCACGGTGGACCATGGAATAACGTAGTTTCCAATACTCAAGATGATAATCTTTGTACAACTCAAGTAAACGATCATTTACATTATAAGTGATCATGAAGTTATGAGGACATGAATATACTCTTTCAGCAAATAACTCATGATCAAATGATCTGTGCATCTCACGATTCTTTCCATACAAAAAATCTTTGATGTCATAAGGAGGATCAAGAAATACAAAAGTATTCTCTGGTCCAGAGGCATTCATTACTTTAGAATAATCAATATTAGTGATATTCCAATTTTCGATAAGTTTTGAGAATTGTGCAAGTTTGTCTGCACCAACTAAAGAAAAGTTAGAATTGGCAGCAGTGCGAGAGAAAGAACTATTCTCAGTTAGTCCAGAATAACTACACTTATTCATGATAAAGAAAGCAACTGCTTTCTCAAATTTGTCATAGGTGTCGATCTCTGAGGCATACTTATCAAACAGGTTTCTAGCAAACTTGTCCTTCTCTTCTTGAGTTCCACTCTCAAGCATCTTCTCTTTCTGCTCTCTGACACTCTCTGAGAGGTCTTGACCACGATCTCGTAGTTGTACCCAGAAGTTGTACAAGGGCACATACAGGTCATTTATCCATACGGGAATGTCTGGATTTGCCTTGGTTATATCAATCGCAATAGATCCACCACCAATAAATGGTTCACGATATTCAGTGATAATCTTTGGATACCACTGAGAAAGAGTCTTAATTGCTTTAGACTTTCCTCCAGGATACCTTAATGGTGTCTTCAATGCTTTCATAATAAAATAATAAATTAAAGGATAAGTTTTTTAGAATCAGGAGTAACTAGTTTACTACCAAACATCTGTTCATACTTTTTACATACATCCTCTTGAACTTCTACAATATACACAATATGTTTTTTTGAAATAGAAATTTCAGGTTTTTCTTTACTGATGACAGTTGCCCATGGTGCAAATCCTACACCAGTATTTGTCGGAAGAACTACAAGACCATTTCTAATAACAATTTCTGCGGCATTCTCTTCTACAAGTTCTGCAACAACTTCTTCTCCCGTCAAAATTCTTAGTAATTTTACATCAATCATCAGAATCCTCCTCCTTTTGTTTTTTTCTTTTGTTTAGGTAATAAATTTTTTAATTCTTTTTCTGTGTATTGATCACAGAGTTCTAGCATTTTATCTAATGCATATTCAAACTGAGAACCTTTACTCATTCTACTGAGTAAATGATGTGCTACATCATATCTGAGTTCTTCAAGTTCTTTTTTGTTCATTTAAACTCACACTCCACCATGATTTCAGTCAAACACGCAAGCATGTTTATCTCTTGATCAGCAACAAAAGCACCTTGATACTGATACTTAGCAAGAACAAGCACAGCAGCAGGAATAGAACCAGGAACTAAAGAATCATAACAAGCATCGTAAATACGACGCAACAGTACAGAAGTATCATTATCTAGATTGGAAACAATCCACTTTCGTACTTCAGGAAAGTTTTTGTCTTTAAGAAACTTGACTAGAGTTTTAGTATTGACATCGGAAAATTCTGCAAGAATAGCACTATCAATTTTTCCACTAGCAGAATATCTTTGACATTCGTTTAGAACACGTCTCCAATCGGGAAAATGTTTGTTTACAAGTTCGATGAGAACTTTTTGATCATATTTAATATTCTCTGTCTCCAAGATAGTCTTGAGACGGTTGAAGAATTTTGCTGCAATTTCTGGTTTACTCTTTCCGTTGATTCCAAAGTCGATGACACTGCATCTGGAATGGAGAGGTTCGATGATTTTGTTTTTGAAGTTACAGGTAAATATGAATCGGCAGTTGTTATAAAATGCTTCAATATTTGCCCGTAAGAGGAGTTGTACATCGTGGGTTGTGTTGTCAGCCTCGTCAATAATGATGACTTTGTGCTTTGAGTCAGATGACGAAAGTGATACGGTCGAAGCAAAATTCTTGGCTTGGTTCCGGACGGTATCAAGGAATCGTCCTTCATCGGATCCGTTGATGACATAATAGTCAGCTCCAAGTTGATGACAAAGTGCCTTAGCAATCGTTGTCTTTCCGATTCCAGGTGGACCTGCTAGAAGCAGGTTAGGAATCTCTCCTTTATCTAGGAAACTTTTAAATGTTTTTTTGATATTGTCAGGAAGTATACACTCTTCTACAGTTTTGGGTCGATACTTCTCAACCCACAAAAATTCATCACGCATGGTCATTCTAAAGGTCTCACAAATTCATTAACGATAATGTCTTTTGCTTCAAGAGCAAGACGCATATATTCTACTGCCTTTTCTGGTTCTGTGTGTGCTCCACATGTAAAAACATCACACACTGCCATACCTTTCTCTGGCCAAGTATGAATACTAATATGAGACTCAGCAAGCATTGCCAAACAAGTTACACCTTGAGGTTCAAACTTGTGAGAGTTTATTGCAAGAAGTTTTGAACTACAAATCTCTGCCGCATTAGTAATTAAATTTTTTACGATTAGTTCATCATTAAGGAGAAAGGTATCACATCCCTTCAAAGTAAATAAGATGTGTTTCATTTTCAAATTGTTCATTTGTTTGCCTGAAACCACCTTATGCCATGGAGCATAAAGTGGTCCTTGATAATCCTTTTTATCGGATTGATCAATCATTGTAAGTAGAATCTGGTTCTAGTGCTACCCAGTAAGTCAAATTCTTATCTTCACTAACAAACTTGGAAAGAAGTTTCTTAGAGATAGAAACATTGTAACTACCAGGAAGAATCTTAATATTCTCAACTTTGAAGTTAAAACTGAAAGTTGCATCAGTCTCACCAACAATAATAGAGAAGTCATTAGATGTATCGTTCTTACGGTCAGATACAACTAGTTTGACTATACCAGCATTACCAACTACAGAAAGATCAGGCAATTGATAAACGGAAGATGCCTTCAGAAGTTTATCAAGTTGAGTAGTGGAGAGAGTAAAATTAACATCTTCAGACTGAAGAACAATATCTTTTTCTGGAGGTGTGACAATTACATTGGGATCAGCAAAGAAATACTTAGAACGCATCTTGCCTTCACGGATAACCATGTAGGAATCGTCCTCAATATCAAGTTCAGGATCTTTATGCAGACTTAAACCCATAAGAAATTGACTCAGATCATAGATACCAAAATCTTTTGGAAACTCTTCAGTTACTTCAACTTCAGCAAGAATATTCTTCATCACACTAATTGTGCGAAGTTTGTTGCCACTCTTGAATAAAAGAGATTGATTAATATTAGAAAAGTTTTTTAGAATATTAATCGTTGAATCAGAAAGTTTCATAATTACCTTTATGTTGTTTGTGAAGTCCAGAGAAGTGATAGAGAAGAACGCAATAGTGAATTGCTTTTAGGATGTCTTGTTTAGACTTGCCACCTTTCTTACCAAATCGAGAGAGGTACTTAATAGCATTTGATCGACAGAATGGTTCTGCATCACCAATACTTTCAATCAGATCAAGTGTCTGAGTTTTACTGTCTTTAGAAGTATAGTGTGCATTGTAAGTTTGTGACAGATACTCACGAACTTCCTTCATAGTCAAATCTTCTTCATACTTCCAGAAACCATTCTTAGAAGTACTTTCAAGATTTAGATTAATTGAACCACCAAGAGATGATTCAAGATCACTGCGTCCCCAAGGAGGCATGTTGTCATTCAGTTTGAAATCAATTTTGTCGTCACTCATAGAAGATAATGGTGTAGGATATTCATCAATGTAGGTAGATTGATCTGTTGGTGGTAGATCATTTACCTTTGGCCAAACAAACCCATCAGCAGTTAACTCATATTCAGAGTCTTCTCCACTTTCAATTTGTTCACGTCTTTTTGCATAATTTTGTTCATCATCTGGTCCGTACATTTCGTCGTATAGGAAACTCCAAGCATTAGTCATTATATCACTCAGGACTATATGTGTCAACTGTTTCTTCAGAAGGCATTTCAAAATCAGCATCAATTTTGTCATACAGTTCCATGAAAGATTGCTTGGTTTCATCATCGAAACGATTTACACAAACTTGCAATGCTTTCATTTTATTGCCAAAAATAGAGTATGCACGAATGATATGCACCAGACGACGGGTAGAAATAATTTCATCAACACCACCATCAAAGAAAGTCTTGCGGATGATATCACCCCAATCAACCAGTCGTTTGCAGAAGTCACGATCCTCCACACCAAGATCCAAGGCAATACCCTCAAGAATCTTTTGCTCAATAGCAGGAGTTGGATATTGTTGCTCAAAGGTAACAGGGAATCGTTCTAGGAATGCTTCATTAAGAACATTAGTACCGATAAAACGACCATCATCAGAACCTTTGCCCTTAGTGTTAGCAGTGGCAATAACATTGAAACCTGCTTTAGGTTGTACATACTTGCCAATCTTCTTCAAGAACACACCTTTCCCTTCAAGAATGGATTGGAGACAGAGGATTTTGTTTGAAGCAAGGTCAACTTCATCGAGTAGCAAGATTGCTCCTCGTTCAAGTGCTTCAACGACAGGTCCGTTATGCCAAACAGTTGCCCCATCGACAAGACGGAAACCACCAATAAGATCATCTTCATCGGTTTCAATAGTAATGTTTACACGAATCAGTTCTTTTTTGAGTTGAGAACACGCTTGCTCAACAGAGAAAGTTTTGCCATTACCGGAGAGTCCCGTAATGAACGTTGGATAAAATAGACCGGACTTAATAATTTTTTTAATATCAGTGAAGTTACCAAACTGGACGAAGGTATCATCTTTGCGAGGGATAAGGTTTTGTTCTACAGCTGGCAATGCAGCAGGTGCAGTGTAAGTCGTTTCTAGTTCTTTTACTGTCTCCTTTGTTACTTCAAGATTCCACTTACCACGACCAACTTTACGATCTTTCAGTTTATTGGTAATGGTCTGGTAGTTGGCACCATTCATTGCACACCATGCACGAACATCGGATGTAGTTACATTTTTACCATAAAGTGCTTGGAGTGAAGTGACAACGTACTCAGGAGAGATGGACATGTGGTTTCGTTTGTTTGAACTGAAGTTATTATAGTGTAGAATTGTGGTCTTTGAGTCAGTCGGAGGACAGTTTGCAAACTGACTCATGGTTGTATTTTCTATACAATGAGAGAAACAAATTCGTTAAGAACTTTTTTATTGAACTTTTTAGTTTTCAAACTTTTCACAAAAGCATTTTTGATTTGTGATTTTGTTGCAGAAGGATTAACGACAAAGGAATCATCATTAACTAGATCACTTCCAGAGAGTCCGAAGTAAGTATCATATCCAGTATTGTCTTCACTATTGAATACAATTGACTTGGATTTTTTCCAAATGGCACGATACTTTTCTACTTGAGAAAAATCGGAAGCATAAGTTCTGATGAAAGAACCAGAAGACCCAGTTTCTAGAAGACGAATACCAATAAAATTAGTATCTGGATAATGGTCTTTTAGATTGTTGAGAATGCAGTTTGTAAAAGAAACAAAAGCACAACTATGCTGAGAATCTACTTTGTATGTAGAACCAGTTCGTCGATCACGAATAATTGCATTAGCAGTCATTCTACGAGTTCTCATTTTAGGTTCTGGATCCCAAACATTTTTGAATGTGGAATGATATGACATAGGAGCAGCTTCTCCATCAGTCAAAACAACACACTGAACTTTTTGAAGACTATTGTCCTTTTTAAATTTAGGAATAATGTTTCTTAGAGAAACAAGTGCTTCATTCAAAGGAGTTCCAGAAAGACCCATACGAATAGGTGCATCATAGTTTAGATATCTTCTAAAAGAAAATACAACACGATAGATATTCTTCATTTGAGATTCTAGTTCTTTCTTAGAAACTCTACTGGTTAGAATATTAACCATAGAAAAACTATCTTCGACAACAAGTTGATTGTCCTTTGGTGTATAGTGTGAAGGCGGGAAGACTGGACGATCTTTTTCATCATGTGTAACAACATGCCAATCATTAGTAAAGGAATATACATCGAAAGGAATATTTACTTTACTACAGAACCAGATAAGATTATAAAGTTGCTTGATGGTGCTTTCAAGAATAGGACTCATAGATCCAGACCAATCAAGAACAAACACTAGACCGTGATTCTTACCATCAGCAAGAGTCGTGACCTTTTTGAAAAGATCTTCATTGTATTTGTATGTATGCAGTTTAGAGCAATCAAGAACTCCAGTACGAGCAGTGGTAGAACGAGCATAAGAATCTGCTGCCTTCTTACATTCAAACTCTTTTACCAGATAATTGACTTCTTTCTGAGCAGACTTTTTAAATTTAGTATAATTGGAATCTGCATAATCAAAGCAATCAGACTTTGAATCGACATATGGTTTCCAAAAATCAACACAATAATCATGCACTTCTTTATTGGAAATAAC
>Ga0160423_10003042_pt1 | contig 13969 bp, 5 predicted proteins | sample CRUFie14St8metaG_FD_108191 | JGI IMG/M metagenome (GOLD analysis project Ga0160423, IMG submission 108191) | Marine microbial communities from the Costa Rica Dome - CRUD Field 142mm St8 metaG | ecosystem: Environmental > Aquatic > Marine > Oceanic > Photic zone | place: Costa Rica: the Eastern...
AACAAAGAATCTGGCTGGACTAAGACAGAAAATCCGATGCAAGGCTCGTTCATTGTTGACGAGTTAACCGACTTAGTAGAGGCTGCTGTCTTGGAAGAATTCGAAGCCATTAGCCGTCGAGGTGGTGTACTTGGTGCCATGGAGACCATGTATCAACGTGGCAAGATCCAAGATGAATCAATGTATTATGAGCACCTAAAGCACGATGGTACCTTGCCAATTATTGGTGTCAATACTTTCCAGAATCCAAATGCTCAGGCCTTCGATGAATCAGCTGCCGATGATTTCGAAATGGAGTTAGCCAGAGCAACCCCGGAAGAAAAGCAAGAGTGCTTAGAACGTGTTGAAGTGCGCCAAACCTGTGAAGCGGAACAAACTACTGCGGCGCTGAGGCAACTGCAAGAAGTTGCTCGTTTAGGCGGCAATGTGTTTGAAGAATTGATGGAGACAGTCAAGGTGGCAAGCCTCGGACAAATTACCGATGCACTGTTCAAAGTTGGTGGGCAATATCGAAGAAACATGTGATTTTACGCCAGTTTTATGTTTCTTTTGTTACATCAGAAGGAAAATGGATCCTTATCCTCTGAGCGATTGTTGAACTCTTTAGTGATTTCTTTATCAAAAACCTCTAGGGTATCAATTCTTATTTGACTCTCGACGTAATCATCTTCAAAAAATGGTGAAACTATCTCCCATTCTCTACCGCTAGGCAATTTGATTTTAGCGTCACCTATTCGTTTTATTCCATCCCCATTATCACCAATGAAATTGGCATATGCACTTATGGCGCCATCTAATCGGTCCAATTCATTTCCTTCCGAATCAAATCCAAAGTCATTGGGTAATGGCTTCCTGTTTGATTTGAAAAATTGTGCAATACTCCAAGCCAATGGTCGATTGATTGTATCATGGTCTCGACGGTTCTTGAAATCTAGTAAACACCCAACACAAGCCCTACTACAAGCCTTCTTTTCTAAGCAAGAACTACCATTCAGATGGGTTATGGCACTATCGAGATATTCTGACAATTTATTTTTCATTTTCTTCACTTGAGATACCAAACCAGCCCCTCCAGAAACACTGTCATAAAGAAAAATGTCAACATACTTCTTTCTTCCCTTACTTACCAATCGATAGCCTGCATTAATTTCACGATGCATTAACTCCAACTCTTCAACTAACTTAATTTGTAATGAGTCTCTTAAACCCATTATTGCTCCATGAAAACTAGGCATAGTCCAATCAAAATTGAAACTCTGGTTGTCAGGAGTTATGTCAAATCTAAATAAAATCAAATCAGTCATGAACCTTAACCCCATTGCGATTGGTAAATCATTTACAGTCTCATGAGGTAATCCATCACAACCGTGTTGTATTTTCTTCTTCACATCTGCATCCAATAGCGAAAGTTCCCGCTGACTTATGATGTATGGGCGGTAATGTCGGTTTGGAAATGATTTGCTGTGGTGATGGACGATGTGCTCCTTGTGTAGTGAAGCACCGCATTTGCCACAAAATTGGAATCCTTCTTCATCTGGACCCGGATTTATTATAACAAATTCAGTTCCTAAATTTTCCTCTGATGACTCCTCGGCTATGAAAAGTTGGCATAAATTCCAAGCGCTAGAACCCTGCCAGAATGGTTCACCGTTACTAATGTCTTCCGTTGCTGGCGCTGGCAGTTGAACTCGACCAGAGAATCGGGCAGTTTTCTTTGATACTTCTTTGTGAATAATTGGATGAACCTGTCCTGTTTCATGATCTATTGGAACATGTTTTTGTGGCACATTATTATCATGTGGAACACAAATTGGAGACAAACCTTCTGGCTTTAAGATTAGGTAGGTCTTGACATTAGTTTTATTCACTTTAGGATCCTTGCTAGTCATACAAATCGGACATGGTTCACCTGTAAGGTCAGTAGTTTTGTCTTCGCTAACCCAACCACATTGAGGGTTCAAGCATAAAGACACCTTGTTAGAAGTTAATTTATCAAACTCCTCGAAGAATGGTCTTGCCCGATCTATTCGATCTTTAGTAAATTCAAAGTATAATCCACCAATCTCTAGTTTTTGACCATTTACCGTTCGTTGTTGTCCAGGTGCTAATTCAGATATTGCCAACTTAGTATCACGAGTATATCTTGCCATGTGTTTGACAGACTTATCTTTCTTGCTTCCAATCATTTCGGCAGCAAACATAGTGGAATCTAACGGAAATGAAAAAGATGGTATTTGCCCTTTACTAAGTAAATACTCTAATACGCTGTTTACATCAGATTCCATTAACCAAGAACCTCCTTTCTGTAATTGTTTAACCTATTGATAAATTGGTCTTTCCATTGCACATATTGCTTCACCAATGAAGGGTCATTTTTAGCAAAGTGAACTATAATGAAATCTTCATCAACGAAATTATCTAGCCATTCTCTGAACGCTTCGTAGCCATATGGATGGTCTATATCTCCAAAAAACGTATCAACCATTCCCAAAGATTCAACCATATTTGGAGTTATGGCTTTATTCTTACTTGCCATTCCTTCAAATATCAATAATTCACGGATATAAGGCTGATGTTTCATAAATTGTTGGAGAAGGGCGGCGTGGAAGTGACGTTGTCTTATTCTTTGATTTTCCATGTAAAGAAGCGGTGGGGAATCTGGATGGTGCAGTAAGCGTTGGGGTTCCTCAAACAACTGCTGCGCATAAGCACTGTTATCTGCCCATGTCAAGGCGACTGAAACTTCAGATGAACCACGTCCTGCGCGTCCAATTCGTTGTTGATAATTCGCAGAATGGGGCGGCATAGACCTCAATGCAACACAAGTCAAAGAACCAATATCAATACCCACTTCCATTGTTGTAGTACAAGATAAGACGTCTATCGGGGGAAGTGTGGACCTCTCATTTACTACGGAAGTAGAATCAGGTACTGGCAAATCCTGGAACTGTAGTTCATGTAGTTCAGCTGGCGAGTATAAATCACTATCATCCAATTTGTCACCAATCTGTGCAGTATGCTCTTCTGCTCGTAATAAGAACGCTTCCTCACCATCTAGCAATTTCTGAATAGATTTACGCCAAGAGTCAATTCTTAAACTTTTGAACCGCCTCGAAAATTCTGAATTCGACGAATCAATAAAATCAACACTCTGACAAGAACCACATTTTGTTTTATCTTCTTCTATTGGAGTCAACCTAGGCCTGTAACATGTTTTGCAAATTCTAACTGAGCCGGAAATAACAGGTTTAATTTGAATAGCCTCAGCATTAATTCCGAATTTAGAATATGCCCCAATTAGTATATTGTTATCAACAAATGTTGTCAATAATCTTTGAAGGAACATTTGATTGATATCTGGCTTATCGCGTAGATATGTTTCGCTTATCAATTGTTTTAGTTTAGAGAGATCTATAGTGCCTGGAGTGTCGTCATTAAATGGATTATCTTTGCCAATGTTCTCTGGACTGAATGCTGGCATTCTTTTATCACTAAATACTGCACTTCGCATTGGCGACCCATTCTTAATCCTGTTAAACGAATGACTGGCTATACGAGGAAGAAGATATCTTGCTTCCGGAAACATGCTGCGTAGTTTTTGATCGATTTTATTCCAGTAGTGTTCTGAAATTTGATTATACCCGATACCTATCTCTTCAACACCATACTCTCCATCAAACATAATTTTAATGATGAAAGTAGCCCAGTTGTTTGTCCAACGCCCTGACTCTTTTTGGTGGATTGGAAGAGCCTCATCGGCCCCTTGGAAATAGTTCCAATTCTCAAAGAAGTTCTGAACATCAGAATGAGAAATTAATTCTATACATTTAGAATAAAGCGTGACTAAATTGATATTCGAAACTAACCACTTCCTAGCAAGTGTTGAATTAATTCTTTGAAAGGACCCCCAGAATATAGCAAATGGTATCGGGTCGTTTAGTGCTTTAAGATAAATATTTTTTACCTCAACTAACATCTCTAGATATTCATTCCAATTTGAATTTCTAGGATTCTCAATCTCCTCTTCAATTTGTTTTTCTAACTCTGTAAGTTGTTCGAAATTTTCTGCCGATTTGGCAACGGGAATCAAACTCTTTACGAATGATTTTATTTTCATTTGCGCCCTATTCAACCCTTGCGAATCATATGGTATTTGATTGTTCAAGCCCCTTATAGCCATACTAACTCGTTCATCGAATTCTAAACCATCAAAAGAAAATGGTTGTTTGTGTGATGGCTTGTATTGATTCATGATATTTTCCACCATGCTTTTATTTGGACTAAATTCTATTTCTCCTTGACCCGAAAATTTTAGTGCATAAGCTGCTAAAATAGAAGATAAGCAGTTCAGTCCCGCAGCTTCTATGAGAGTTCTGTCATCGGAATATTGGCCACCTGCAAATGGATTTATCCCTTTAGAACCACAAAATAAGGCAAACCAAGGATACATACCTGCTATTGAGTGATGAATAGAATCTAATTCGTTATACCATTTACAATTTAAAAACTCGATGAGAAGGCGTCTTGTTTCATCATGATTCGATAACTCTCCTAATTCTACTGCGACATTTGCTGCCTGTTGTCTGCTGTCAGAGAATATCAAACACTTTTTCCCTTTATTTGGTAAGTGTGATGATTCGTTTACAACGTCTTGGAGTTGTAGTAATCCGTCAATTAATCCACTGAACGCTTCATTACCTCTTGTTTCTAAATTACTGACCTGTCGGGCCCATCGACTACCGTGTTTGCGTTTGGTTTCCGGACATTTATTGGCAAAATACTCTTTGTCCTTGCCCTTAGTACGCCGATTTGACCAAAGTAATTTGTAATCAAAACTACCATTAGAGAATCCTGCAACTGCTAAACAACAGTGCTGATCATCCCGGTATATTGAATGATTAAATTTATTTCTGGGTATTAATTCTCCACTTTTCATGTCCAAAATATGTGTGTATTCATCGCTTTTTTTGCATCGCCAGGCAGCCAATCCTACACGCCGAGTATTTTTAGAACCGTCAATCGGGCTCGGATAAGCCATTTGCGTGTCGTTTGAGACTGATAATCCGTCACGAGAGTCACCGCTGTCCAAGCGCTCTAACCATAAATTTAGAAATGCTACGCCGGTGCTTCTTCCATAGACTAACTCAAATGGACGAGAATTGCAAATATTACCATCACTCAAGACTTCATCGCATCTCAGAGTCTCCAATGTGTGAAAAGTAGAACATCGTGGGCAAACCGACAATCTAGGCAGTCCGCGTGAAAAAATATGCCCCCTAATTGGCATTAAAGGGGAACCTGTTTTGCTTGCTGTCTTTCCTACCCTTGACCCTGCTATCAAGTCAAGTAATCTCGACAAAGCGCTTTCATTGTTTGTTCCTATAACTAACTCTGAGAGATTATCTAACTGCCATGGTGATGGTTTGTCTCCGTTAGGCCGTAAGTGATGCAAATTTTCTGAAATCAAACCGGGGTGTTGTAATGCCGTATACAAAGCAACAAAAATATCAGATTCTTGTAAGATATTATGTCGTAGTTCCATTCGTTCATATAAATCTCCACTTGATTCATAGTGGTTCTTTAGACGGTTTTGTAATGATGAGTCATCACATATTTTTTTGAGAAAGTTGTACTCTCCCTCCTCCATAAATTCAGTCTTAGCATCACACTTCATCAACTCCTCGATACAGGAGAATCGTTCCTCTAGATCATCCCAATTTCTACCAGAAAGTAAATTGGTTTTCTGTGGTTTAGGAACGACCACATCGTCTGGATCTATACCGGTCAGATCAGCAACGAATTGCTTTTTTAATGAATCATCATTACCCAAACTAGCACTTGTTATGATTACCTGGATGGGTGGGTTCTTGCCATCTTTACTAAGTACGGATCTTAATCTGTCAATCAACATAGATACTTCTGTACCCATCGCTCCTTGGTACAAATGAGCCTCATCCAGCACAAGCATTAGTTTTCTCGGTTTCTCTCCGTCCTGTAGTTTACCATGTAACCAGGTTTTGGTATCTTCCCAAAACACATGCTCTAACGGTCTTAATAGCATATATTCCAACATACTGTAATTGGTTACTAGAATGTCTGGGACTCCAAGATGATTTGTCAACTCTGCATATCCCTCTCTTTGTTCATCACTTGGTTCTGATGAATTAAAGGCATATTGGATTAGTCCGCCTTGATGCATTTCGTAACGAGCGAATAATTCTCTATCGCCTTTTGTCCCAATGAAATTAATGTCTTTACCTCTGCATTTGAACGATTGATCAGAAATACCTTGGGAAAATTCCTGAAGACTCCAGTTCTCTGTGCTACCTTTGGCAGGAACTCTACGGTCATCAACTAGTCTTTGCCACAACTCTGGATGTTCTTGTTCAATGTTTTGATATGCTTTGACAATGTTCATCACCTTGCCTCTCGGTCCGTTACCTTTTATCTTCCATTTACCAGGTTTAGAGCCTGGTTCAGAATACCATCCGTGCGATGGTGTGCGGCCGGTATACATACCAAACTGGCAATATCTCCCGGCACCTTTTTCCTGCAGCATTTGCGCCATTTTATGAGTTCCAAATAAATCTCTTATACGGACTGTTTGGTCAGCAACCAACGCATTCATTGGATAAAGGACTAGGGCTTTAACACCACGTTGCATTACCTCATCTCTTTGCTTTGCTCGTTGTGATTCACGCAAGAGTTGTCCGAGCATTGGGTATAGGAAACACTCTGTCTTACCAGAACCCGTTCCGGTTGCAACTACAACATGCTTACCCTGCTGCCATTGCTGAACTGACTCAATTTGATGCGGATATGGTGTCCACTCTGCATACGAGCCTAAAAGTTCAGCTAACTCATCAAGTTCTTGCTTATCAGTACCGGTAAACCCATCAGAAAGATTTGACCACGTCCAAGATGCATCTTTATGATATCTTGGTATCCCCTCAACAAACGGCTTTTTTAGGATGTTAAACCGGTTTTTTATGAACTCTCTACGAGTATCTTTGAGAGTTCGGGACCAACCATTTTCAACTCCTGACGAGATAGTATACATTCTATCATAATACTCTAACTGATCTGTTAAGAGTTCATTATACAACTCATCCAAGCGCATGATGATTAATAGAAAAAACGAGTATATAGTTTAATCTGAATTTCCAAGCCAAATCCATTTAGCGATACTCGATAAGAAGGCCTTTTTCAATGATGGATATTTGCCGATTACCGGTTGATTCAGTGCGCCCCCCATATTGTCAGTGTTTTTCTTATTACGTTTATCATACTTACCTCCTCCGAGTAAATATTTTCTCAGCGGTTCCGGTGCTGCCCTTGAGATTTCCGTCCTAAATGGACCAACATGTGATACCTGCGATATACCGGTATACTTACTATTTAGTGCGACAAATGAACGAAGCGACTCAACCGCGATGTAATGCCAATCATACGCCCTAACCGAATAATCTCTATCATATTTTGAACAAGTCTGGTTCAAAAACTGGTGTAGGTCAACAATCCTTTGATTCTTTATGATCGTAATCCATTCAGGAACAATAGACTCCATGTATTGTTTATTTGGGATTACCTTAGCGATGTCCAAATAATCGCAGCTTTGATTCTCACGAATACATCTGATAATCAGTCTCCTCTCATTAGTCATTTTATGTTTGACGCGTAAAATGTCTAAACAGACTACTTTACCAGTAGACAAAGTTACTTTTAGACAATATTTTGATAATGGTAAGTCTGTTATTTCATTCACACTGCAAGTAGCCCAATTTTCATCGTTTGCTACATTTCCATTCCAATCCTTTAATCCTCTTGTATTACTGCCTGTGAAATACAATTCTGCTTTGAAATTTCTATCTAACTCTCTTTTCAAGTCTAACAAATGATTTTCAGGGATAATTGAAAATAAATTAATTATAGAGTTAATATGTTGTTTCGGTGATTCTGATATGTGATCTAAGAACATTGGTTTATGTCGCTTTTCTATGTGATCAAATTGGGGCGGTATTGAGTTACGAAGGAATGTTCCGTGATTAGTTACGATAACATTGTCGTCGCCAGGTTCTATTACATAATCAATTAACGGCTCAGGCGTGAATAAGAGGTACCATTCGTTTGATAGTTTTACGATGTGCTCATCAAAATGCGACCATGTATAATTTGGCTGATCGTATTTTTCTAAAGAATTATCTTCTTTTGGTAAGAATATCCCAGTTGACCTAAATCTGCCAGACAACGGTTCAGTATTCTCTTTATTAAATATAAGTTCATCAAGACCTGGAAATATGCTGTCCAATTTTGTTATGGGTAAACTATATTCTCCAGTGGATTCGTGCATTGAATTTTGGAAAATAATTTTAACTAGCTCTGTGTAATGTAAGTTGTCATCATTATCAAAAAAATAATCACTTATAGAATCATCAGAAAGATCGTACAGAGACTTTAGTTGATATCGAACATTTGCCCTAAGTATCTCCTTGTTTGACGCAACACTGGTATTTAAGTTTAGATCTCTTAATGAATTCTCAACCGACAGAGGGAGATTTATTATACTAAATCTCGTCATATCTTGAACGTTATCTTTACCAACACAGTCTACGATAAATTGTAAGTTAGTGTTAGATTTATCATTTACTTTTGGAATTTTAAAACTCCAAAACTTCGATTGTGAGTAACTTGGTTCTACTGTATGTATTGCTTTTTCTTGATTGGCTTTTTTGATTATAATGCTTAATTCTGGCTTTGCGAAGCCATTTGCTCTGATGAATATTCTGCCATCACCACTTGGTATAGAGAATGACTCCTTTGGCCTAATTCGTTCAAGTTTTTCTTTGTCAAAGTAGAATACCGATATCGATTTTATTGCTGTATCAACTGTGGGAAGCACACTATCTGGGTATTTTTCCCGAAATCTGGCAATAAATTCTGAATCCTCGGAACTTTTTTCTTCATATTTTATTGATGAATATCTCAGATTACCAGAATCGCGTTCTTTGCTATCCAACTCAATTGATGTTGGGTTAAATTGATGTATTTGCCCGATGCTATTGCCCCATCCTAAATAGTTACTAATCATCTTTATATGTTCTTGTTGTCGTGGAGTTGTAAAGTATCTATCTGAGTTTCCATTATCAAACAACTTGTCTTTTGTTAAGATGAATAATCCAAGGTCAGCAGCAGCGAAATCATCATAATTTATCATTACCCGAGCAGTTGAATTGTGAATTTTAAATAAATATTTTTTACCACCAATATCATCGTTTCCATATCTACAAATTCTCTGCAAGATTACAAATTTATTTTTCCCGAATTTATCGGCAAAACTCTTATTTATTTCATCTCGCTTTAATCTTCTAAATTCATAATTACTATTAGATTCCAAAGCAGTATACTCGATTAGACTATGAATTTTCTCTTCGTAAACTCTTGCACTTATTTCCTTGACATATGTTTCATTTGGTACATATTCTCGAACTGATTTTGCATACTTTTTGACTACTGGGAAACCTTCCGGTTCTAAATATCGGAGCAGAAGAATCTTTTCCCAGTGCATACCCCCATCTTCAACACTGAACAATAATGCAGAATCAACATCATGGCCTAATGGTGCTCTATTAGTGCATTGATATCCCCCCACTTTAGATTGGTTTATGCGTTGAGGATGTACAGCATAGTCTCCTTTATTCAAAGAGATATTTATTGAGTTATTTGAGGCACTTGCGTATCCCCCTATGAAGGAAAACCAAGCCATATTTCCAAGGTCGATACTGAATCTATTCTCCCATGTCAGATTTTCTGGGTATCTGTTATACTGGTTCATCCATTCATTTAAACAATGATAACATGCCAATCTAGATTGAATATTTTTATAAGTAAAATCACTATAACCATTACGTTGATTTGTATTTCTCAATGATTGTCGATACATTAACCGTAATTGTTCAGGGTTCTCAATTCTGCCGAGAGGAATTTCATGTTGTTGCTTATTTGTAACTGAACGTATATCAACGGGATCTAATTGTAAGATCCTATCAATTTCCTTATACAACTCAATGGCTAACTCTTTCCACTCTTGCCGTTTGTTTTCTCTAGATTTATCCCTCAGCCTAATATTAAGATCCATTACTTTCTTAGATACTATTACTATCTCAGGGAGTGATGGTTGATATCCGTAACTCATATTGATGCCTCTTTAATCTTTCAAATTCTTAAGGGATGGGTATTTTCTTTCCAAGTCACCTTTCCTACGTTCTAAACTTCTCCTCACTGGTCTTTTTGGCTGTGGTACTCGATTAAGTTCTTCAGTCAAGTATTTGTATTTATCAAAATCTTGTTTCGGAACATCTTGAGGTTTCTCAATATTCTTCGTTTCCGAACGTGAATTTGTTGATGGATTCTTTTTACGTCCTCGAGTTGGTTTAATTGGGTTTGATTTCAGTACAACCTTTGCAGTATTGTCTTTAGCAAATTTGCTTATTTTCGATAGTGTTTTAGCTTCCTCAAGGTCATCAATTGGCATATCATTTGAATCTTCCTCACTATGTAACATCTCTGATGTTGAATGTATTTGTTTGTCATTTATTTTATTATCAGATACTGTAATATTTTTATCAAATTCTTCCTCTTCAATATCAACAAAACTGGTTGGTTGATTTTTTGCTTCAATCAAATCGTTATCAGTAATTGTTGTTTCTTCTTCTGAAGATGACAATTCTGCATAATCTTGCCTAGGAGGTAGATTTTCTAATTCTGTAAGAATTTTAACTTTTACATCATTTTCCATCTGTTGCCTTCTCTTCTTCGCAGCTGCACCCCACTCTCCAACGGGCTCTATTTCTTCAGTAATCTGGATTAGTATATTCCTGTATTCAATCTCTGAAAGGCCATATTTTTCTTCATATTGCTTATACCAATGGGAGCCCCAATTCAACTCTTCGATATATTTCTTTAATTTGTTAACATATAGTGATATACTGTGCAAGACTTTTCCCATTAGCACCAGTTCGTCATCCCCCTTTCGGTTATGAATTAATTTCCAATCCTTGTCAACTAATTCTTCATTATGGATTTTGATTACATAATCGTTCCAACCACCTTCATTTAGATTTGATTCTTTAACCACTATTTCTTCGCCTTCAACTTCTAATCTCAAGTCTTCGATTCTGTAAAATAGTGAGTGAACAGAAATTATCGACTCTTCATCAGCGTGAATTGACAAACCCTTGCATTTTATTTTTTCACCCTTGAACTTACTTACCACACACCTTCGAGTTATAGCATATTCATTATTTCCAAAAGGCAGAACTGTGATTTCTAATTCAAAGTATTTGACTTCAGTAAAAGTCCGGAATACTTCATCTACAACAAATTCCTCGTTTATCCCTGAAAAATAACTCCTTAACGAACTTAGACTTGTTGTAAAGACATTCTTTAAACCGTCATTTCCTTTAATTGCGTAATTCTTAATCTTAGAACTATTTCCTCTATTGCCAATTATTCTAATCTCCATGGTTCCTTCAAACTTATCACCGTAGGAAAGTTCGACAAATGAGTATTCATCACCCTTGACGTGTCTCAATTTGTCCTTAATTTGGCAGTTTAGGAAATAATTATTTTCCAACTCTATTGTTTTTCTTAAGTTGAAATTTTTTTCAAACACTTCTACTTTGAAACTCTCTTTTGATAAATCTATTTTCGGTAAATCAATGGTTACCGATTTATTTTGGGCGTTATTTACAGACTCCCCAAAAAAATATCTTCCCGCTCCTATTGATTGTTCACTCTTACTAAAACCGCTAAACTGTAGATAACCTTCCAAACTTTCTAATTTATTAGGAAGTCCAGAAAATTCAACATTTACCGCGAAATTACCACTCTCTGTATGTATTATATTAGCCTCGAAATTGATTTCATAGTAGTTGAATTCGGGTGGTTTAATTTTAACACTATCAGAAAAAAATAGCGACTCATTTTCATCAAAAACCTGGACCTCAATTTCTGTTTCATTAACAAGTTCATCGAACAAGAATTCAACGAAATCTCTGTCAAAATGTTCACCATTAATACTCTCGTAAACTTGTTCGCCATGATGAAATGCTTTTATGGAAAATTCATCTAGTTGATTACATATTTCTATATCTATACCTCTTTTTGAGTATGCTGTCTGTATGTGAGTAAAGGGGGGTTGAATTATAATTTGCTTTGAAAGACCTTGTACATTACAATAAAATTTAAGTGGTTGCAAGTGTGATTCAGATTCTACTAAGAATGAGTGTCCGCTTAATTTGCCATCAAACAATGTTGTCTGTTCATAAGTTTTGGTAATTTTATATTCCGAATTTGGCTCTAAATTAATGCTGCCTGAAATATCTGTTTGCCATGGATCGGTGACAATACCGTATACTTCCACTTGGCAGGTTTGGGAATTAAGCCACCTAGTATTTGCATAAACATCATCGATATTAAAATCCTTATTTTTGAAAGAAACCGCATCACTGACTAATTGTTGAAGTCTAACGGGGAAACTTTCAATCTGCAACAGGAACCCTCGTGCCTACGACACATTAGCAGTGGTTTAATTGGTTTTTGCCGCCAAAAATCTAACTAATCCTCTACAATATCTAACAGCAAAAAATGGTTCAGGATCTTATACAGAAATTTGACTTATTTGAAAACCGTTCAATTACCATTTAAAACGGCATATTTAGTTTGAAAGCATGATGAAGACTACTTAATGTCGTAAGTGTGAATGAACTGAGGAGAATATTCCTCTGGTGCAAAATTTGTCCTGCACAAGTTAAACATCCCATTGGGACAGGGACTCCGGGCCCGTTCGCTCGAGGCGGACTTACAGAAGCGTATCGATGATGGACACAGTGTCTATATTATCGGTGACGTTCATTGCCATCTAGACAACTTTCGAATATTTAAACAGTGAATCATATAACGATTTAACGACTGTAATACGCTTATTTGCAGCGGACTGGCGGGCGTTTGGGCTCATACAGTACTCGTGACTTACGAATGATTAGGTAAATGCCAAAACCGAGCAGGCCAAGGAAGAACATCCATCCAAAGCCGGCGATGACCAGAATAACATAGCCAGCTAAGTTGAATGCTTCCGAATCTTTGTCAAGATCTGTGTCTTGAGCAGCTGCCGGACTGATACATATTAGTGCAACGAGTAGCACTGCGGTCAGAAGTTTTGCTTTCATGTGTACCCCTCAAACAAATAAAAATGCAATATTGGCAAGCAACATGGCAACGGTTAACCAAACACTCAATTTGTGGAGAATGTCGAATTTCTTCTTGTTGCCCTCATCGGTGGCGCGATTAGTGGCTGGTATGATGGCATAGCAAAATCCGGCGCTCAATGCAGTGAACCCGGCAATTCCAAGATGGATATTGTTACCGTCACCAGTGACTAACATCGACACTAGGCCAATTGTTGCAACTGCGGTCACCAAAATGAAAAACTTCGGCCAAATTTTTCTGATTGATTTGCCGAATTCCTCTATCTCTAGAGTTTTGAATAAAGACGGAGCAATTATCGAGGTTTGTAAGATAATAATTCCGACGACAGCCCCGGGAAAATAAAAGTGCATGTCTGTGCCCGGACCTAGGGCAATATAAATCGGAGTATTTTCTGCGATTTCACAAATTGATAATTTTGATAAATAATCGCCATTGTTCTATAATCGTGTGGGGTCCTGATAAGAACTGGCAGTGTTTCAGATGCTATAAGTCGTTTAAACCTAATCAAATGGTCCTCAATAAGTCGAATAAAAAATGGTACTGCAATGAATGCATCATCCCTGAGGTAGTAGATACGCCGTACATATTAACCCAAGATGAGATCAACAGTATCTCCTTAACCTGCCCAGTTTGCAATGAAGTGTTTCTATCCCAACCAAATTCCGTACTACTAGAAAACAGTGAAAATTTTGTCTGTAGAAAA
>Ga0160423_10003043_pt1 | contig 13966 bp, 12 predicted proteins | sample CRUFie14St8metaG_FD_108191 | JGI IMG/M metagenome (GOLD analysis project Ga0160423, IMG submission 108191) | Marine microbial communities from the Costa Rica Dome - CRUD Field 142mm St8 metaG | ecosystem: Environmental > Aquatic > Marine > Oceanic > Photic zone | place: Costa Rica: the Eastern...
AAGGTACGTCGTCTTCTACGGCTGGCTCTGTAGGTGTTTCCTTAACCTCTATCTCACCAGACTTTACGGACTTAGCAAACTCCACTGCCATATCAAACAAGCCACGCTCAGTAGCAAGGTCAATCGGACCAGTTTTGTTTATATCCCAACCGAACCATGAACCTTTGTCATTGGACTCAGCAACCGTACCTAGTTTGTATTTATGGGACATCATGGGTAGCGTGTATGTTCCATTCTTACCCTGAGCGGTAAGGCTGTTCATTTGTGTTACCCACTTACGAGCTTTCTTCAACTGTGAACTGCTCATGGTAATCAGGCAACGCTGAGGACCATCTTCATCCAACAGTATTACAAAGAACTGTGCTGTGTTGGTAAGTAGATTACCGTTAGGCAATACATCCTCACCACGCTCATTCTTTGTAGTTGTATTTACGATAGCGTCATCAGGCGTATAGCTACCGAAGTAACCACCACCCTTTTCTCGAGGAGCCCACTCCACATACCGCCTGTTATAATAACAAGGTATGACAGTAATACCGCCCTCACCGTCGTAAACTTTGTTCGCAACGGTATTAAAAATCATTCCGGCTTCAGCACCGTCGACATATGCACCATCACGTTTGTTTACTTGAGGACTAAGCTGTGCAAGGATACGCAGAAACGGAACAGCCATATCTTCTGTTTTTGTTTCCTCAAACCCTAACGAACCGAACTCCTCAAAGTCACCAATAGCTACCGCAGTAGACTCTTTCTTTGCTACTTCTGTTGCCATAATTAACTCCTTTTAATCTTGGCTTTTTGCCCCACATAGATACCTAGCAAGTCATACGGAAGGTTTTCACCCTTCTCGACTTGCTCCTTAACAAAAGACTTGAGTGTCATGGGTTCTACCCACGTCTTTGTTTGTGTTGCCATGCCTCGCTGTCCTAGCTCGGCAAGCAAGTCTTTGGCAAGGTTATCCTCGCCCCTACCAAAAGATGCTGTGACATGGTTTTTAATTAATGAACCATGCCCCTGTTCGGATAGCCAGTTGAAGGCATCCTGTTGGCGATCTTTTGGAATACTTGCACTATAAAATGGTGAGACAGAGATTTGTGAACCGTCCTCCATTTTAAGTTCAGCAACACCATACTCATCCATAGCGGCAGGAAGTAGATCCTCAGCTATTTTGCGATGCTGTTGTTTTGCATCCTTGAGCTCTTGTTCAAGGTCAGCTATCCGTGTTTCCAACGTGATTTGCTGTTTGCATAGGTTACTGATAGTGCTTATACCTGATTTGTCTATGCTGGACAGGTCACCAGCTACACTTTCAAAGTCCATTACTAGACTCCTTCCTATGATATAGGTCAACCTCCAGAGGGAAGTATTTGTTTTCAAGCCTATCCCACTTCAATACTTTGAACCTACCATTGTTAACTCGTGCCGCCTCTGCACAGGCAATACCTATACAAACAGGGTCACCAGACAATAGTATGTAATCATTGTCATTGAACTTTTGTAAGCCTCTACCAATCCTCCTTACTGTAGGCTGAGTACTGAAGGCCACTTGCTCCTTTGCAGGAACAAGTATTTGCAAGTCACCAAAAGCAACTGCGTCAGTGATATCTCTACCACGCACTTCTTGGGTTATGTATACAGTCACGGCTTTCTACTCCGCTACTTTCTATGCTAGGCGGGATTGCCCAGCCTTTTTATACTACACTTTATTATATAGCAGTAAAACAAAATATTTATCAATGTGCTCCATCTGATATTTAAATATATGATATCTGGATATCTAGCTATCTCGCCTGTCCGCGCGGCTTATATGTAGATATAAAAGTGTTGGTAAGATTTTTTGTTTTGGCCTATTATGTAAAGGCCAACAGAAAGCGGTAAAATGAAAACAAGTGGGTTACAAAACTTTTTGCTGTCACGGCAGTATAGAACGCCGCACAGTATACATGACGAAGATATTGTGCTGATAGACTGCTATGTTGCAAATGAGAACGTGCAGACATTTTTAGATTACGGTTGCCACTTTGGTCATTTATCTATTTACCTTGCACTTACATATGATGTGCATTGTTACGCTGTAGATAATTTTACAGGCACACCAAATGACAAAGTAATGGCTAACACCATAAAAGAACAAACAGGAACGTATGAGGACACAGACTTTTACTTAGCCACCATGCAGAACATAGCTAACCATCATGTTTGGTTTAAGGGCAGTGTTAGTTTGAATTATGCAAAAGACTTTTTTGCGATAAAACAAGAACCCCTTGACTTTGCATACATTGACGCTGGTCATACTGAGGAAGAGATAGGTGACTTCCAACGTATATTAGATAAAGTGAAAAAGGGTGGCCTGATAGGGGGTCATGACCTACACCCTGAGATCACAGGCGTGGTCAAAGGGGTGCAAAGCATAGAGAGCCAATGTGACTGGTTAGTAAAAGGTTACACATGGCTGATGAGAAAAAGATGAGATACAAGTTTAAACATAAGCCGTACGAACACCAGTTAGAAGCCCTGACAAAGTCGTGGAACAGAGAAGAGTTTGCGTACTTCATGGATATGGGTACAGGTAAATCTAAAGTTCTTATTGATAATATGGGTATCCTGTATGACAGGGGTGAGATTACTGGTGCATTGATCATTGCCCCTAAAGGTGTGTACAGAAACTGGGAGAAGGGTGAGTTACCTAACCATATACCTGAACACATACTTCAGGACATTGTTCTTTGGAATCCTAGCCAAACAAAAAAGCAAATAGAAATACAACGTAAACTATTTTTCCCAGACGATAACCTTAAGATATTTGTAATGAATGTAGAAGCCCTCAGCACTAAAAAAGGTGCGGATATGGCTGAACGATTTTTGGTTGCACATGATGCACTTATGGCTGTTGATGAAAGTACAACTATAAAAAATAAAGACGCAAAGCGTACAAAGACAATAGTTTCTCTAGGCAAACACGCTAAGTTCAGGCGTATACTTACAGGTTCGCCCGTAACAAAAAGCCCAATGGACTTGTATTCACAGTGCGAGTTTCTTGATCCGTGGTTGCTAGGACACAGTAGCTTTTTTAGCTTCCAGCATGAGTATGCTGTTATACAGCGTAGAACTATGGGAGCGCATAGTTTTAACCACATTGTAGGATACCGTAACTTAGAAAAACTAACGAGTTTGCTAAACAAGTTCAGCTACCGAGTTAAAAAAGAGGATTGTTTAGACCTACCTGATAAAGTGTACGTCAAGCGCACAGTAGAACTTACAAAAGAACAACGCTCTGTGTACGACAGTTTAAAAACGTTCGCTATGGCATTGTTAGAGGAGGGTAGTGTCAGCACTGATACTATACTGACCCAGTTGCTCAGGATGCAACAGGTATGCTCTGGTCACGTAAAAACAGATGATGGTGTGCTAAAAACATTTGACTCAGCTAAACTACCTGAGCTTATGTCCATACTTGAAGAAACAGATGGCAAAGTAATTATCTGGGCTACGTTTACACATGACATACTTGAAATACAGAAAGCAATAACTGAAAAATATGGTGAACAATCTGTAGCTACATACTATGGCGAAACAGAGAGTGATGAGCGGCAGGAAGTAGTAAACCGTTTCCAAGACCCTAACAGTGGCCTAATGTACTTTGTTGGTCAGCCCCGTACAGGTGGGTATGGACTTACCCTTACAGAAGCTAAAACAGTGATTTACTACAGTAATAACTTTGACCTTGAGGTGCGTTTACAAAGTGAGGATAGAGCGCACCGTATTGGGCAGACCAGTAAGGTTACATATGTAGATATTATAGCCGAGAACACTACAGATGAACGGGTGCTAAAAGCGTTACGAAATAAAATCAATATAGCCAGCCAAGTATTAGCAGAAGACTTTAGGGACTGGATTGTTTAAGCCATATGGCAAACCATATAAGAAGACCAATCCCAGAGGCACATATGACTGTAATAGTTATTATCTCACTTATCTTTCTGCGTAGCTCTCTTTGACGATAAATTTCTTCTTGTCTTTTCTTACGGATTTGCCCTTCTACTTTGAGTAGTTGGCTCCAAGAGTCAGGACCAAGCGTAAACATCATCCATGTGCGTAGTTCTTCACGTTGTTGTTGAGCTTTTTTCTTCGCCATGAACACTTGCATCGCTTCCTCTTCTATGGATTTAGCGGCTACAATTTTCTTCAGTAAGGTTGGGTTTTTAGTTTCTTTTTCAGCTTGATCTAAATCACTGAGCGCACCCATCCAACGACCAACGTCCTTGGACATTGACTCTATATCTTTGCCAATCGATATGCCTTTTTTGATTATAGAAAAAGCGGCGGTAGCAGTGGCTATGGCGGTGGCTGGATCCATTACTCAATGAACTCCAGTATCTCCCCATTTAAAACCATGACTTTATGCTCTTTGCATGACCACTTTTTATCAAAATTATTAGTATGGCCTACGTTACGTTTTATCTTACGCCGTACTGACAGGCACTCAGCTAAAGACCTGTACGGTGTGTACTCCATCTTCTCGCCATTCATTACCAATAATAACACAAAGGTAAGTTCAATCATCGCCGTTTCGTAACTTCTCTATGCTTTCTTCTAGACTTGTAATTCTACGCTCGTAAAAATCCAGTGTCAGTTTTTGTTGTTGGTCAAAAGGTGCTTTCCCACTTTCAATATCTGTTTGCAACTTTTCTAGCTCAGTAGCTAGATGCTCTATCAGCATAAACTGTTCAGAGTCTGCTGGCAAACTACCCATTTCACCACGAGGCCATTTTATACGGAACTCTGTGTTCTGTTCTAAATCAGCTTGCATCATAGTGATGTTTGTCTCTATGGTATTGAGGCGTTCTATTATACCAAAATAAGCCCATGTTGCCAACGATGCCGCCGCAACCATACTGATTATATTTCTTAGAGGTAAAGCTACTTCAGTGTTTTCGCTCAGCTTTGGCATTTAGGCCTCCACTTGACGCATACGATCCACTAACCTTTGAGCTCTATTTGTGACTTGTTCATACCACCGAGAGTCTACCATCTCGTCGGCGGCTCGTTGCCAATCACCAGCTTCAACACCCGCCTTCATGCCTTTGAATTTACTGAGGCGTGGGTAGCCCATGTTGAACATCATGTTAGCAATTATAAGCCTAACTTCTTCCGGAAGGTTCTCATAATCTTCGTAGAGTTTATCACAGTCCACCAGTACAATATCGATATCTCTATTGAAAGCTTCAGCGACACGATCTTCCGATACAGGAGTGCCGACAGCTTGTCCGTGTTCTGGGTCATCCTCACGAACAAGATGACCAATACCAAAAGTAGGATAGCCCAAATGATCCAAGTATATTTCATACTTACAACCTTCGTCGTACTCTATTTCTTTACGTAACTGTTCTAAGTTCATGCTAGACCCATAATCCCTTGACGGTTTGCAATAGCCCCACCTAGCTCATCCCTTGGAAACAGAGACTGAAAGGGTGCTGAGCTTTTGCCAGTAGGAGCAGAAGCGAGTTGTATTGGGGGTAACTCCAAACTAGGAGACTCTGTAGGCACAGGAGGTGCGCTTACTGTTTGTACAGGTGCTGAAGGGGTGGCTACTGAAGAAAATTTATCGCCCATTTCAGGTAGTTTACCTGTGCGGTCTACTTCTTCTTTTGGTGTTTCTACATCTTTGCTTAGACTTTCACCTAATTGTCCTAATAAATTTGCAATTACGTTGCTACGTCTTTTATTCCAAAATTTTACAATCCCTTTTGGTGCGCCGTCACCATGAAGTTTTTTCAACTGTGCAACAGAGGGCGGTGAAGCGAAAAAACTAGCCATAATATTGTTAGTAAGAATAGTTCTATACCCTGAAATTTTTAACCTAGCTAATTTAGAAACAGTTTCTGCGGCTTGTATTTGACCACCCGCATCTAATTGGAAACCAGCAAGAAAAGCTGTATAGATTTGATTATCTTGTAAATTTTGTAAGTATTGATTTTGACCTTCTTGATACTTTGGTACGTCACCATCTAATTTAGCTCTAACAAATAAGGGCTTAAATCTACCATAATTATCTTGACTGCTAAATCTAACAAGTTGAGTAAAATCTTTAGCTAAAGTGTCTGGTGTTATTTTAAACAAACCTTGTTTATCTTGTATGGTGCTTCTGTCTAATATTCTTTTAAAGAGAGCTGACCGCATTTGATCAGCAACTTTACCATCTATGCCGCCATTTTTATTTATAAGGTCAATTACTTCAGCTTCAGTCATAGAATCAAGGGCTTTTAAAGCTCTTTCACCAACTGTCATTTTACGTTGTAGAGCGGCATTTACACCATCAGATTGTACCCAAGAACTTTGCATTTCAATGTTTTTTAATGCCGCACGTTCTGCAGGGTCCGGAACCATTTTTTCAAATAAATCACCATCTGCTTCTCTTATTTGACGAATGCGCTCCTGGGTTTTTGCAGGGTTTTGATACAGCCATGTAATAAAACCATCTTGAACATCTGCGATAAGTTGTTGAGCGGCAATTTTGGCATCAGGTTTGTTACCAGCCGCACCCTTTGCCATTTTTGTAAAGAAATCCCAATCTTGAGAAGTAAATTCTCCTTTCCAAAATTTTTCTGCAAGTTCATTTGGCATAACTTCTGACTTGCGAGAAAACATAGTCGCTATGTTAGAAGCATTGAGTGTATCAGCCTTAAGTTTAGCTAATTGTTTTGCTTCATCATAAAATTTTAAAAACTCTTTGCCACCGCCTACTGGGTTGTTCATAACTTCATCAATAGCATCAACTAACTCTCTAGCCGCTACACTATCATCTGTTCCTACAAGTCTACTGGCTCTGTCCCGGAGGGCTTTTAATTGACTCAATGCGTCAAATGCTGTTTTTGCACTTGTGTTTTTATCTTTTACAACAAGTTTTTTAATAGTTGGGTCAATAATATTAATGAGAGCATTTGTTATTGAGTCAAGCTCACCGCTTAATTCACCTTGAGCACGAACAGTTGGAGTAGCAATTAATTTACCTTCGCTATCAATAGGGCGACCAGCTTTGTCCATACGCTGAGGTTTTTTACGTATACGAACACCCTGTCTAATTCTATTAGCGGCATCTACTGCAGGACTAAGATCAAAAACTACGTTTTGTGCTCCTGATGTATTAAACGCTTTTTTATACGCCTCATCAATAAGCTCGTTATGAGAAGTTTGTAGTTTACCCGCAGATTCTCTTATGCTTTTTGTAAGATTTTCTAACGTCACACCCTCTGGTAAAGATCCACCATACCTAGTTTGAAGCAGTTTATAGACCTGTTCAGCTAGATCTAATTGTTGGAGTTTTGTGTATGTGGTTAGTTCACCTTGAGTAAATGCGTCAAAATCACTTTTTGCCTGTTGTTCTAACCTTTCATACAATTTCCGTTGTTGGTTATTCATCAACCGTCCTGGGATACTAGATGTTCCTGCCGTTTGTGTAAAGGCGGCTTGTATTAATCTATTTTCTGAAGCTAACTGTGCCGCTGTTAGCAAAGGCAGTTCTAAACGTTCTGCCGCTTTTTGAGCTTCTAACGCTTGTGGTCCTGAGGATTTTTTCGCAAGTACAGAGCCACCTTCGTCTGCAAACATTGCCGCTCTAAATTTACCACCCAGAATAGGCATAAACTTAGTTATAAGACTATCTATAAGACCTATTGTTGCCGCATCTCCTACCCGTAATTTTTGCATTATTTCTAGTTTGCTGTCTGCTGTTTCATTAACTAGAGCTTGATCGATAAGATTTCCTAAAGCCGCTCCCCCAAATGTCCCTACAAGAGGTTCTACAAAAGTACCCGCAACACTTCCAGCTGTGGTAAAGTTTAACAAATTCGCCTCTAAACTAGCGAGCTCATTACTAATGTCACTAAAACCCGTAGGATCTACGTTAAAGACATCACCTTCTGGTGTAATGCTGTAAACTTCTGAATACTTTCCACCACCTGTAGGTATTCTTGCATATTTACCTTCGGGGTAATGTTTTTTGAAATATGCTTGGCGATCAGCAAACGTGCCAGCCGCACGTCTACGAGCTAATCCGTCAGACACATTAAAACTCATTGGTCCGACAGCTTTACTACCCTGCCATTTTTCACCAATGCTATCGCCTATGACTTGGTCAACACGCATTAATTCTGTGTTTATATAGTCGTTGACTTGATCAAGCCTTTCTGCGTCGGTAGCACGGGCGGCATCAATATCTACTGGTGGAATAGCAGGATCAGGATCACCTAATCCAATTAATTCTAAATCTTGTCGTATTTGTTCTTCAAGAGCGAGAGCATCAATATCATCGTCTTGATCTGTAGCAACAAAATCTTCTATGCCAAAGGGAGTAAACCTTGAACCTTGAGGAGTAAACTCTATATCAGGTATATCAGAATCAATTGTTGGAAAACTGACTCCAGCTCCTTGTTGAGCGGCTACACTACTCGTCGCACTACCACCCGCTTTTGGAAAAGAAATAGCCATTAGTTAGATTTCCTCATACCTTTAAGCATATTATAAGTGCCTGTTGGGTCGTTATTTTTAAATTCAGGATACAAACTAATGATAGTTTGCCAATCTGCTAAGAAACTATTTACATCCGGAGCACTTTGCACTCTGTCAAAAACTACCCTTTGAGTTGCAGTTAGAACATCTGTACCACCGTTCGGCAGAGTTACCCTTATGCCTCCAGCAGGAACAGCCCCTTCATCAGTGCCTCCGCTTAAAATTGTTTTTAATTCTGTAGTCAAAATTGGGTTATTAGCTTGCACCTCTGTAAGACCGATATTGTACTTAATATATTTTTCTTCTGGGCTAAGAGACTTGTTTGCAGGATCCTCTACAAATGTTTGTGTATATTCTTGCTCTGCTTGTGCGGCGTTAGCGGCATTTTCAAAAATCTTATTAAGAGCGGCCAGACCTTCTCTTGAATTATAAATATTTGGACTTGCGTCTGAAATCATTCTGATTTCTTCAACATTCAAGTTTCCAGGAAACGCCTCTGCAAGCATAATTGCAAATTGATTACCTGTCGCAATAATAACTTCACCTGCCGCCTTATCATTATCTGTATCGGTAAAGAAAGCATCGTATCTAGCATCGCCAATCATACCTCTAAGTTTTTCTCTACCGCCAACTGCATCAATCATTTTAATAAAGGTCAAACGAGCTTTTGCAAATGCACCTGTTTCAAAGTGGTTTGAAGCCTCTTTTATAAGACCAGACATTTGTGCTAGTTTTTGTTGCCTTTCTACTTTTTCATTTACGCCCTCAAGTTTACCAGCGTACAGTTTAGCAAACTCTTTATCCATAGCTTCGTTTGGATTGTAGTTAGCCGCAACAGTATTTTTAGCTGTAATATAATCATCTAAAGCTGATGCTCTATATTTATTGGCGGCGGCTTGCTTTTCTGACTCAGTTCCCGCTGTTGAATTGTAAATCATCTTCACTTTTTCATCTAAAAGTCTTTCAAACTCACTACCCTTCAAAGGTGTGGTTGCATAAGCAAGTGCAGTTATTTCTTCTTGAGTGTTTTTAAATTCTACACTAAGCGGATCTACGTTGTTAGTTATCATATCCTGCATTCTTGCTCGTGCGGCGGCTAAAGCATCAATATTTTTCTTGAGATCTGTGGGAGGTGGACCAGCTTTCACACCTGACTCTGCTTCTGTAATAGGACTTATATTACCTTCTTTGTCCATTTTAAAGAAACCATCTGTGCCGTTGCCATGAACAGTGTACGATACTGGTAGACCATCAATTGATTTAAACTCAGTATGACCAGTTTGTTTGTTCATAACTATTGCGCCGCCGTCTACAGGCTTTATATCAAATTTATTTTCACCTTTTTTGTCACCCAAATAAATCACGTCATCTCTATCATTTGGATTTATAAGAGCAACTCTACCATCATCCATGTTGATAGAATCATATTTTATCTTCCCCTTAATAGTCTCATATGCTCCTGTTCTTTTGTTTAATATGATTGTATCGTCTCCAGCACCATAGGCTGTGAAATCATCACCTTTCATTAACTCAGGAATAGCTTTCATCATTATATCAGACTTAGCAGTAGCCTCTGCTGACTGTGATTTTGTTGCCGCATCAAGAGCTTTTAGCTTTATAGCTTGGTCTGTTTTACTTTTAGCCTGAGCCATTTGTAAAATAGGATCACTAACAGCTTTAATTGTTTCAGGAGCTAAAATACTTTGAAGTAATTCACCTTTTGGCGCATTAGCTATTGCCGACGCTAAATTCAAACTAGCTATATATGGATTAAGCTCATAACCTGTTTTGCCGTCACCTAATATCTCTTTATATCGTTTCATATAAGTATCAAAGCCAGTTGCTTCAGGAACTAAATCTTGTAACGTTCTTACTGTTTCTAGACCTGAAAGAGCAACACCAGATCTACTCTGTTTTGGAGGGGGGTCTTTTGGAGGGGGGTTTATGTCATTATTCAAAGTAGGAAGACCAGCTAATTCATCAACCGACGCTTGATCTTCTTCCAGTATTCGCAACAATTGAGTATTTAAATCGCCACCATTATTAAATTTAACAGGTTGTTCACCCATAGCCATTCGAGCTATAGCTTCTTGTTGATCAGGTGCTTGCATCATACCAGAGTTAATACCACCTTCAGGTGCTTCTTGTTCTACTACATCTAAAACATTTAGAGTAGGTTGTACTAAAGTCAACACTGATTCAGGTGTAACGTCTGCATCTTTACTACCAACATGAATAGCCAGCTCACTGCGACGCTCTTCTATGGTTTTCTTATCTCCACGTAAAGCGTTCATTACACCAGCATAATCATCAGCGGCATCTATTTCTTGTTCTAATGCCTGTGTTTCCTGTGCTACTTCAGCCAAGCCACTTGTTATACCTGTGCCTTCAGAAGCACTTGCCTCAAACTGTTTGAATTCTTTTGGGTCTAAATTTGTACCAAAAATTTCATTGTATTGAGGTACTGTGACTCCTGGGTTTTCTTGAAAAAATCGATAGATATTGTATATGTTGTTTGGGTTAAACCCACCCTCTTCATTAGGATCAGCTCTACTTACATCGTCTAATCCAGTAAGCGGCATGAGCATTTTTTCATCGCCTTTTAGTGTAGCATCACCCATAGTTTTAGGTGTCATAATACCTATAGCTCCACCGACCGGACCAGCCAACCGACCTAAAGTAGATAAAATACCTTTTTTAGCTACTGGATCAGGGTTCAGGTAATCATCAAGGTTTTTATACTTTCTAAAATCCTCCATATTTTGTCCCGGACCCATGCCAAGACTTTGTAATCCTGCCAACCCTGTAATAGCACTCATAGTGCTCGCTGTAAGATCTGCTGGAGTTATTCTTCTTTCACTCATTATCCAAACGCCTTATTCGCCGCACCGTACAAGCTCAAACCGCCGATACCAGCACCAAGTATTTGATTGAGTATGCTTGGGTTAGCCTCTGCAGACTGTATTGACTGTACCTGAGTAGATGGCGCACCACGAAGCATATCGCTGTAAAAACCAAGCCTTTTATATGGCTCATATATATTTTGCATTTCTGTTTGCCTAGCCGCTTCATCTTGCGCCTGTAGCAAGGAACGTTCCTGTTCGCCAAGTTGAGCTTGTGCGCTAATGCCTTTTAAGTCCATGCCCTGAGCAAGTTCACCTAATCCTGCTTGTTGGACTCCAAGCTGAGCCATACCTTGTCCTGCCGCTAATTGCCTTTGCATTTGGTTTTGCGCCGCTTGCTGGGCTTGGATGAAGTTTTGCGCTTGGGCTTGGGCGAGGGCTTGCGCTTCGTTACGCCCGATTTCCGCTTGTTGGATGGCCGCCCTACCGCCGCCGAAGGCTCCTGACCCAACAGCTTGTTGACCAGCTTGCGCCCTTTGGATATTAAAAGCTCTAGATATTTCATCTCCCACCGCCTTTTGATAAGGGTTCATATATGACTGTATTTGTTGCTCAGTTGGCGCACCAGCTCCAGCCATAAACATTCCACCAGCCAGAGCTTGCGTTGCCTGACCGCTTTGTAAGTAAGGAGAGTATGCTCCTATCCCTACATTTTGTGCGCCTTGAAATGCTGTACTTTGTAAATCTGTCGGACCTTGAACAGTAATATCAGGAAGCCCACCTACAGGTGGTTCTTTTGTAAGATCTTTTGCCCGTTCTAGTAACCCGAGTTTGTAGGCTTCTATTTCAGGGGCTTCTCTTTGGATAATGGTTTCTGTAGCCATTATGCTGTCCTCTCATACTGCTTCATCATGGCGTACATTTTCTTTGCGCCTTTTTGTCTGTCGCCACCACCAGCACCCTTAACAGCATTTGCTGTCATTACAAACTCACCGTCACTTAGCATAGCTGGCACTGAATCACTTGTGCCTGTTCCCGGACCAACGATCTCGCCACCCTCTCTAGCCATCATTGGCATTATGGAAAAATCATCTCTTCTATAATACGGATTGTTACCATAGAATATAGTCGGGTCAAAAGCATATTGATATGTGCCTTCTTCTATGTCTCTGTCAATTAGATCTTGCCCCGTTAGCATAGCTTCTTCTGGCTCTTCATCTTCTTGACTAAGGCTAGAAGCTAAAGTTACACCACCTAACCCGAGTGCCGCTAATGGACCATATTTAGCAAGTAATCCTGGAGCTTCTGCTGTTGCGGCCTTGTTCAACAATGATGTTTTCATAGTTTCAAAATCAGCTGGTTTTAGTAAACCTTGATCTACTTTAGTTTGTAGTTCAGCTATTTTATCAGTAGCTTGGTTTAGAGGATCTAGGCTTTGTCTGTTCGGGCTAAAGTATTTTTCAAACAGCCCTTCATCCGGACCTTTGTCATAAATATACTTTTCCATAAAACCTTTAGGTTGCGTTATGTTTTGATCTACAAGTTCTGTTTTTGTCGCTTCTAATGGCGCACCTGTTTTCTTATCAAACAACCCACGGATACCAACATCTTCACCAGTAGCCAAAAAGTTTCTACCGCCAGTCTTTGCCATAGCACCAAGACCAGCAATACCACCAGTCAGTAATGCACCTTTAAGAGCGTCTTCAGTTGATGCACCGCCTATTTTGTTTCCTACAAAACTACCAAGACCTGAAGCAAAAGCTAGTGGCATAGTAGGAAGTAAGAAAGGCGCAACGATAGGAAGTGCGATTGGCGCAATCTTTTTGACTACACTCTTAACAGACTTAAACAATTTTTTGAGGAAAAATTCAGGCTGACCTGTTACAGGGTTTATACTGTTTAACTCACTGCCAACAATGTAACGCTGAGGGTCAAGACCCATCTCTTCCATTTGCTTGAAGATCATTTGCTTCATGCGTGGATTTTTATCAAGCACTTCTACAGGAATAACTGTTTCGCCTTCAGCGGCGTGTACAATATATGTATCACCCTCACGCCCAAAATCAGCCAGCATATCAGCCGCCTGTTGATAAGGGTTTATCTGTGGTTGTTGTAATGTTGCTATACCCTGCATCTCACACTCATTAAGACGTAACTATAGTCACTGACCCAACTGACAGTGTAGCGTTTGCGCTGTCTGGTACAGCGATGTTTAGTAAGGAAATCTTAACATCATTTCCACTTCTATACAAGCTACCAACTTCTAAACCTGTGTCTGACGTTGGGAGTTCAGTAAGAACAAGTTTTGTAGCCCTCTCCTCACCTGCATTACGCTCCTGAGTTATAAACAACTCAATAGAGCGAATAAGGTCAGCCATGTAATTTGTTTCATATTGTAACGGGGCGGCTGGTAATCTAGGAGCTGGTTGTGATACTTGCGCCATTACCTTCTCCCATCAGGACGTATGTCTATCCTAGGTTTGCCTAGCTCCCACTTAACCCCTGTTGTATTAGAATCTACCCTAAACGCAAATGACCTGCCCCTCAGCCGCACATCTATTTCGTTAGTCCACTGCTCCACGGGGCTAGTAGCAGTACGAGTAACCGTGCCTGTC
>Ga0160423_10003044_pt1 | contig 13965 bp, 8 predicted proteins | sample CRUFie14St8metaG_FD_108191 | JGI IMG/M metagenome (GOLD analysis project Ga0160423, IMG submission 108191) | Marine microbial communities from the Costa Rica Dome - CRUD Field 142mm St8 metaG | ecosystem: Environmental > Aquatic > Marine > Oceanic > Photic zone | place: Costa Rica: the Eastern...
CTAAACAAGTCAAGTGTTAGAGACACTATCTCTGGCATATTGTTTGGTAGTGCATGGGTGGAAATACCGGAAGACACTTGGAAGCGCCTCAAATCCAACAAATACAATCAAAATGGAGAGCGCATATCTGTTTTGATTGCAGATGATGAAGGATACGAGGAAGAATCGAGTGAAATCCCAGCAGAGGACGACAAGGAATCTGTTGAGGAGGATGTGGAAGACTTCTTTATAGCTGAAGAAGAATAACGACAAAGCTGAAAATCGACTTTAAAAGGTCGGCTGAGCTCAGCTGATAAGTATAAGTATAAGTAAGTTAGGAGACAAAAAATGTCATATAGTACTACAGGTACCATTGATGAGGTTCTTATTGGAACCGGTGTTCTCTATATCAAGGACAATACTACAGCTTCTCTCGCATTTCCGGGAGATGATTCTAATGCAACAGGTAGTTGGGAAGACCCAACAGCTATGTCTGTTGCTTGGGATGAAGTAGGTTATTCTGAAGACGGTTGGACTCTTGAAGTAGACAAAACATTTGAAGATGTTATGGTCGCTGAAGAGCTTGACCCAATCAAAACCTTGAAATCAGCACAAGAAGTTAGATTAACTGGAGAGCTTTCACAAGCTTCTTTGGACAATTTAGCAGTTGCTATGGGTGGCGGAACTGCAGCAGAAGACGCTTCAAACTACGCTAGTGGATATTTTAAATATACACCACCTGCAACTGATGGTTTCACAGAATATGCTCTTGTTTTGCATACAGACGGTAAAGCTGGTGCAGATAGACAATTCCATATTCCTAGAGCAGTAAATACTGGTTCTTTTGCTATGGCTCATCAAAAGGCCCCGCAAAAGGTAACACTTGCTACTGAATTTAAACTATTAGTTCCAGAATCATCTGGTCTAAATGTTGGTGCAGTAAATGGTGCATACAGTCTGTTCATTGTCGTTGAAAATAGAAACGATACAGAAACATTAGATATTAACTAATAATCGGTTAATACATTAGATAGGAGAGATATAGTGGCAGAGTTTAAAGACTTTGACGAAGCGGTAAAAGCCGACGAACCTTTGCAGATTAAAGTAGCGGGACGGGCATACGAACTGTCCCCTACTTTACCTGCTAGAGTAGTGTTGACTCAAATGAGACACTCAGCAGACGGCGCTAACATTCCCTTTGAAGTAATACCAGAGTGGATAGAAGCTCTTGTTGGTCCAGATGATTTCGCTCAAATGATGGAAGACGGAATCACTTGGAATCAAATGCAAGAAGTTTTAAATTATCTACTTGAGTTTTACGGATTAAATGGCGAACAAGAGCCAGCTGAAGACGGAGATGAAGAAGCCCCAAAATAACTTGGACGCTAGAGGACATACTAGAACTCTGGGGTCCTATAGAGGTAGACTTTCTTCGGTATTATAAAATTGAGTCGCCGCTCGATATTGAGTGGCGTAAATTCTTAAATTTACTGGCGTTTATGCCACAAGATGATTCTACATTCATGAAGATATTGTCTAATAGACAACTTGAATTTGATGATAGTGGAAACATAGTTAAAAAAGCTAGCAATCCAGAAACAGCTTTTGCAAAACAAGAGCTAAGGAAACAGCTAGGAAGAGATAAAAGTCGTAAGACCAGACAGAGAAAAACTCTGGATGATATTATGAACACAACCGGAGGAACTTTTGCCTAAAGCAACAGGGAGTACAGTAGCACCAATAACTATGGCCTTAAAGGTCGATATTGACGCTTCTAATAAAAAACTCGCAACCGAAGTAAATAAATTTTCTAACAGCATAATAGGTGCCTATCAAAAAATAGGTAACTTTGGTATGGCGGCAGCAGCTGGTGCAGTAACAGGTATTGCAGGTATGGGTGCTGCTATGATATTTACTATCGGAGCTGCTTCTAAATTTGAAGATTCTTTTGCTGGTATTAAGAAAACTGTAGACGCTTCTGACGCAGAGTTTGATAAATTAGCAATATCTATCAGACAGTTAGCTACAGAAATACCTATTGCTACAAGTCAGTTAAATCAAATTGGAGAACTTGGTGGACAGTTAGGTGTAGAAACATCTGGACTACCTGTATTCATAGAAACAATAGCTAAGTTAGGTGTAGCGACTAGATTATCTACTGAAACAGCAGCTTTGTCTTTGGCTCGACTTCAAACTATTTTCCAACTTCCAGAAGAAGAAATAGCAAGATTAGGTTCAACACTTGTTGAATTAGGTAACAACTTCGCAGCTCTTGAAGATGAAATCTTATCTACATCACTAAGACTTGCAGCAGGTGCTAAAGTAGCTGGTGCTACTGTGCAGGATACTTTAGCAATTGCTACAGCTCTACAAGCAGTCGGTGTTCAATCACAGGCTGGTGGTACTGCTATGGCTCGTGTATTCCAAGCTATAACACAAGCTGTTAATGGTGGAGAGCAACAATTATCTGCATTCCTAAGAGTTACAGGAATGACAAGAGAACAATTTGTTCTCTTAGCTAATACTGACCCTGCACAAGCTTTGAATGCTTTCTTGATGGGATTGTCTGAGTTTATTAAAAACGGAGAACCTATCATTGATGTTCTTGAAGACTTAAACTTAAAACAACAAAGAACACAAAGAGCTATGTTAGCTATAGCAGAGGCAGGTCCACTTCTTAGCGACGCATTAAATACAGCAAATGTTGAATACATAGTAAACAATGCTTTGAACGAAGAGGCAGCAAAACGATTCGAGACTTTGAAGTCCGAAATGAAACTTACTAAAAATGCTTTTACAGAATTAAGAATTGAAATAGGTAACTTTTTCTTACCTGCTGCTAAAAATATTCTATCTGCACTAGGTGCTTCAGCTGACGCTATGACAGACAATGAAAAATCTATGGAGGGTATGTCTAACTCTCTTAAAGGTGTTATCGCAGTATTTACAGCAGTAGGTGTTGCTATAGGAGCTATAGGTGGGTCTTTTGTCCAGTTAAGAGCTGGTGCAACATTAGCTAACATGTCACTAGCTGAATTTAAGGCAAATATATTAGAGGGTGGAAAAGCACTTAGTAAAGAAGCAACTCCGGGAATGATTCGTTATGTAAAAACAATGAACAAAATTGGAAAAATGTTACCGGGTATTACTGCTGTTTTAGCTGTAGCGACAATAGCCTTTATTGCAAATGCTGCTGCAAATAGAAAAGCAGAAGCTGCAACTAGAAAGTATGGAGAAGCTATGGCAACAATAGTACCTTTAACTGAACAGCTAACTGCTGCTAGAGAAAGATTAAATAGACTAGACGCTATGGGTGGTGGAATAGGTGCTGATGTTGTTACTGCTGAAATAGAAGAATTAGAAAAAGCATTATCAGAAGCAAACCTAACTGCTGTACAAGCTATGTTAAATATTCCAAAATTTACTGAAGACATTAACTTAGATAGAACAAAACAAGTTGTAAAAGCGTTCGATAGTCTAGCCCAAGGATTTGCAGAAATAAATGATGTTGCAGAAAATCAACCAGAGTTTTTTATAGAGCCTAGATTCAGAGATATGGACAGTCTTGATTTTAATGAACAACTATCTCAAATACTACAAATAGACGAAAATCAATTAGGTACATTGTTACAACAAGATTTGTCAGCTTTCTTAAATTTTGTTTATGGTCAAGCATTACAAGATGACACAGTACTAGAAGAGTTAGGTACATTTTTTGATGATTACGAAACAGTCATTCGTAAAATGTCTAACAATCAACAAGATTTGAGTCCAGAACAGCGAAGATTTGTTGCTGAACAAATGACTTTTTTAGATGATATTGAGTTGCTTAGTTTCAGAATAGCAAAAATGAAAGGTAAAGAGCTAGACCTTATATCAGAAGACATGAAGACAAGGTTAGATGAATACAATGCTATTGCAAAAGAAACGCCGGGTCTACAAAGAGCAACTATGCAAGAACTTATGGCTGGTGGAGAAACTGCAATTAGAGTTTACTCAGTTCTTTCTGGAAGTGTTAGTGCGTTTCAAGATGACCAACAAGCTGTAAGAGATGGTGCTGTAGAATTAGCAAATGCTTACAACGAAGCTTTTAATTCTATTGTTAACTTTCAAAAACTAGGTTCTGAATTTGAACCTATTCCTTTAATAGAAATGGAAGATATACAAGCAGGAGTTCAAAAAGCAGAAACACTAAAAAAGGTTTTACAAGCAGGTGTGTTTGATTTAATCGCAGCAGGATTTCCAGCACTTGCAAAATCATTTGCTGACGGCGGTATAGAAGCAGACAACCTAGGAAAACTTATAACCATAATGAATAGTGGAATAACAGAAGGAGATGAATTACTTACTAGTATGAACAACTCTATTGCTGACTCATCAGAAGATTTTGCTACATTCGGTAATGTAACTATTGAGCAACAAGAAGAATTATTAGATGAATTAGAAAAACAATTTGGCGTACAAGGAATGTTACTTGACGCAGAAGAAAAAAGAGCTCTTATTGCTGAAGTATTAGCTGGAAATGTTGCTAAACAAACAGATAGTTATCTTGGCTTAATGAAAGAAATCATCATGATGAGTAGAGAACAAGAAGACAATGCTAAGAGTATTGCTGCAATACAAGATGAAATAAATGCTATGACTGAAGACTTGGTATTTGGTAATGTAACTATTACTCAAGAGCAGATAAGACAAGTAGAACTAGCTGAAGATTTACAAAGCGTTTACTCTGCTATATCTGACTTTGGACTTGAAGGTATTGTAACAAATAAAGAACAGCTTACTATCTTACAGCAACAAATGAATATACAAAGAATGAGAGATAAGCTCGAAGGTAAGATGGACGCAAGAGCTAAGAAGTCTTTACGAGATAAAGAAAAAGAAGTCAAGTTCTTAGAAATGGCTGTAGAGCAAGGTGTTGCTGACCAAATAGATTTAGACGCTGCTAGAGAAGAATTAGAGGAGATGACTAAACCTCTTTCTAATATAGAAAAAGAAATACTTGAGTTACAACTTGATATAGCAGAAGCAGAATTAGAGATACTAGAAAATAGAAAAGAAACATTATCTCCATCAGTAATTAATGCAATACAATCTTACAATGACAAGTTAAAAGAAACAGAAGGTTTTGCAGATAAAGTAGCAGAAAAAGAAGACGAATTAGCTAGAGCAACTGAAGACGCAAATATAGCTCTTGCAGAAAATGCTATAAGAATAAACGATATTAAAAAAGAATATCCAGACTTTGCTGCAAAAACATCAGAGATAGCAAAACTAATAGGACTACCAGCACAGATAATGCAAAATTCTTTGTCTTCTATGGAGACAACATTTACTAAATATAAATCTTTAGTCGAACAATTAAATGGATTGACAGACAGCGAAGAAAATGTTTACCCAGAAATTGGACCACAGAATCCAGACCCTCATACAAACCCAATATCAAAAGGTGGAGTTGCTGGTCTTAATTTTAGTTACATGGGAACTGGATTTGCTTATGGTGGAAACATACCTCTTGGTTCTAGTGCAATAGTTGGAGAGATGGGACCAGAAAGAATATTCTCAACACCGGGTGGTGCTTCAGTATTTGCAAACCGCGGAGGTGGAAGTTCCGGTGTTACAATTAATAATCTGAATGTAAATGTCACAGGATTACCTGCTGACCCAATAACATCAAGAAAAGTTGTCATGAATATACAAAGAGAATTAACAAAACTAGAAAGTGAAGGTACCTCTGGTACAGGTTTGAGAAGAAGATAATGTTGTATTCACACGCTAACTTTCATATACATAGAGCTACTCACGATAATGAATGGGTAGAGTGGGAAGAGGAAGAATAATGCTTCTTAGTAATAAACAAGACGAAATACTTAAACCTTGTGAGTCTCCTTATGCTTGTGGTAATTACTTCTATCACTCAGAGTATAAAGAGTGTGAACTATGTAGAACAAAGGATATGTGCTAATGGCTAATGAACATCAAGTTACTATTGGACATTTAAGTTTTACTTCTCCGGGTTCCCTTAGTTATAGTGGTGGTCCAGAAAACAGACAAATAATTATTGACGGAACACTTGCTCATACAACTAGTAATGGATTAGATGTAGCTCAAAACAAATACATCAGAGATGAACTTATATCAATGTCTAAATATCCTATTGTATATCCTTTTACATACACAGGAGATACCACAGTTCGTGGATATGTAAAAATAGATACAGCAGATATAACTGTAGATAGATTTGGTGGTGCAGGTATGAAGTACAACTTACAACTGAATTATCTAGGCAATCCCGGAGAGATGAGATTTGAATCACAATTCTCTGGTGCTCTATTAGACAATGACCATAGTATTACATCTACTAGTTCACAATTTTTTGCTCCACCAGCAGGTGCATATTCAATACACATACCAGATGTTGGAACAGGTTCAGCACCAGCAGTAGAGGATAGGATAGCTTCTTATGGGGATTCAACAATAACACTTAAATATTTTAGTGGCTCTGGTATAAGACCAGACAATGCAGAGTTTGAGTGTAATCCAGAAGATTATCTAAAAGGAGCTTGTAAGGTTTCTACTAACGGAAAAGTTAGAGGTGGTTTATTAAGTACTAACGATAATGTTGACCAAACAGTTATAGAGAATGGTTTAGTAAAAATGGAGTTTACTAATAGTAATACTGAATCAAGATTCACTACTTTTGTATGGGATAGTGATGATTGGAGAAGTTCTAAAGAATATAAAATAGCTAAAGGTACTTCTAAAACTGAATGGGATGGTTGGAATACTGTACAAATAATTAAAAATTATCCAGAGTGTGTAACTGTAAGATTTACAGCACAAGCTGATACTGATGGTACAGGTAGGTTAGTGTTTGATGTATCTTTGCGTAGAGGTTCAAGATACTTTAGTCTTATTATTAATTCTTATGGCGTTGCTGACGAAATACATATAGAGAGAACAACAACTGAAGCTTCAAGTGCAGGGACAGGTTATATAGTTTCCAGCACTAATGATTCAGAAGGTAATTTCTTTATCTTAGGTTCTCCTAACACTTTCAGTACTAACTTAACTGATGGTGGTATCTACCTTACTGCTACACAGATGAAAGCATTTGTTGGATACTGCTTTGATGGTACATCAGCAGCAGGACAAAACACAGCAGATAATATGCGTGACGCATATTTTGATTACATCTATGAGCATGTAAGGTCGATAAAAACATGAGCGTAAATGAAAAATTAATGGCTCCCGGGTCATTCAATGTATTCCTAAATTTAGACAGAACACCCAACTCTATTGTAAATGCTATAGACCCATGGGGAAATATTGTACTTACACCAACTAGAGTTTCGCCAGACGAATTTACTGACGCTCAAATGCGTGACATGGCTAGATATGTAGGTATTGTTACAACTCAAACAATTGGCGAAGAAGGAATAGAAGTTGCCGGTAAAGGTATTCTTGCATACTTAGGAGATAGTGATTCAAGAGGATTAGCTATTGCAAGAAATGCAGGTGTAGGTGCTCTTAGAGATTATGTAGGAGATACACTTGATGATGTAATTGATAGAAGCAGTTCTACTCCCTATGGTATTTTAAGAAACGAAGAGGGTAACCAAAGAGCTGTTAGAAAAGGAACAGTTACAGAAGTTCCTTATGACGATACAGTATTACTTCTAAATTTTGAAGGTAGTGACGGAGATACAACTACTACTGATGGCTCTGCATATACAAACAATCAAATAATTACTTTTTTAGAAGCAGAAATAAGCACAGACCAAGCCAAGTATGGAAACACAAGTTTAAAATTTTTACCGGCTGGATATATAACTGTTGCAGATAGACCAGAACTAGATTTAACTTATCAAGAATTTACAGTTGAGTGGTGGGAATACAGAACTTCTTCAAGTGGTAACCCTACTGTTATGGCTAGAAATGATGATACCTATTCGCCATTCATATTCGGTAAAGCAGTAAATGGTAGAAACAAAGCACTTATAACTCATGACGGAGATGGGTATAACGAAGCAGAAGATTTAAATATAGATATGGGTTCTATTGATACAGGTCAATGGAATCACTTTGCTATATCTCATAAGGGAGAGTTTTTTAGAACATTCAAAAATGGTGTAATACAACAAACTGATAAGAGACCAGACTTGTTTGTTAGAGTTAGCTCTGACGCATTACAAATAGGTAGAGCTCAAGGAGGAAACTCATTTTCTGGTTATCTTGATGGAATAGTTATAACAAGAGGTAATGCAAAATACTGGACTGCTTTTACACCTAGTACTACTGCTCCTGTTGCTACAACAGAAAATAAAACATATACAGGAAAGCACTACTTAGAGTCTGCTTACAAAGCTCTTAAAACTATTAGTGCAAGTACAGACGCAGAATTTAAAATTAACAATGACGGAACATTAGATGTAGGACCTCCTACAGCTTTATTCTCTGGACACGAAACAGATACTCCAGAAGGAATGATTGTCAGAGATATGTCTGGTGCAGACCCAAGTATTACAGGTTATTCCGGAGTAGATTTAAGTACAGAGTTTGACGCTGAAGATTTTGTAAGTCGTGTTGAACTAACAGTAAATCAATATGGTAATGAAATAAACTTAGGACAAGCCGACGCTAAAGATGTTCCTTATAAAGATTTGTTTGGTAACGAACTAGAAAGAATACAAATACTTGCAGAAAATGATATTCCTACTTCTTTGCGTAATGTTAGAGCAGAAGCATATCTAAATGAATACAACAAAATACAAAAAACTTTATCTGTAGGATTAGAAGATTATGACATATCTGGAGACATAGGCACAGGAGATATTATTTTTGTTTGGGACCCAGATGTTGGATTTGAGGATACCGCTGCCGACGCTGCTTTAGAAAACAGAGACAGACATGAAATAACTTATCAAGGTCAGATATTACACCCAATCAAGATAAGAGTTATGGGACTTAGCTTTCCTATTGCAGAGGGTATGGGAGTTTACTACAGAGACGGAGATGGTAACTATATAGACTTATCTGACTATGTAGAATTTGAAAGTGGTGTAACACAAATAGAAGTTGGTGCTACACAGAAAAATATTAGAGAAGATTTAAGAGGAACTGCTTCAATTGTTTCTGTAGGAGGTAGTAATGAATTTACGGTACCAGACGCTCCTACTAATTTTTCAGCAGCCGTAGGTTCTTATCAAGACGGAACAGGTAAGCCTGTAGCTTTTGCTCAACTTACTTGGGACGAACCAACTAACACAGATGGTACAACAATTACAGATGGTAATATGTATCGAGTTAGATACAGACAAGTAGCAGATGTTGATGGTAATGGACTTATAGATAGTAACGACAATCAAGTAACTGACTTCGAGTATCTTACTGTTAACTGGGGAACTAATGCTGCGATTGTAAAAGGATTAGGTGTAGGAAACACTTATGAGTTTGGCGTTACAGCAATTGATAACTCTGGTTTCTCTGGAGGTTTTGCTGTAATAAACGCAACGCAAATGCCTAACGATACTATAGCTCCGCCAGAACCATTACCTCTAACAGGAACATTTGGTTCAGTAGCAGGAAATGCAGCTCGTGTAACTGTCGTTCACAATCTTGGTGCAGCTAAAGATTTAGATGGTAATACAATTGCTAACCCTGTAAACTTTTCGCTTCCTAGAGATATAGACCATTTAAATGTTTACAGAGGTACTACTTCTAACTTTACAATAAGTTCTAATAATCAAGTAGGTCAAATTGTAGCTAAAGCTGGACACATAGATGGACAGATACAAGCTATGGGTTCTTTTCCAACAACTACATCTGGAACTGCATACTATAGAGTTACAGCAGTTGATGTAGCTGGTAATGAATCTGACCCTTCTGTTTCAGCACAAGTAACAGAAGAATTAATAGATACACAATATGTAGAGAATGGTTTTATTACTACTGCTAAATTAGGAACTGCTTCTGTAACAAACTTAAATGTGTTTGATGTATCTGCTACAAAAATAACAGCAGGAACTATCAGTGGTAAAGAAATAATTATTGATACAGATGAAAGTGACCCTTCTAATCCTGTACTAGGAACAATACGAAGTGATAACTATCTTACAGGAAGTGACGGTTGGATAATTAATTCTGATGGCTCTGCTGAATTTCAAGACGCAACTATCAGAGGTACTTTGAATGCTAGTGACATAACAACTGGTACTCTTGACGCTTCTGCTATAACAGTTTCTAATTTAAGTGCTTCAAGTATTACAAGTGGTTCTTTATCTGCTGATAGAATATCTGGCGGTACTATTGACGCTAATAATGTAACAATAAACAATTTGACTGTTAGTTCTGCAAATGTTACAGGAAGTTTTAATGCTTCAGTAATCAATGCAGGAACATTAAGCGCTGACAGAATACCAGACTTGAATGCTTCTAAAATTACTGCTGGAACTATGTCAGCAGACAGGATTAGTGGTGGAACTATAGACGCTAGTCAAATAAATGCTGGAACTTTAAATGCAAATAGAATACCAAACATAAGTGCAGGTAAAATAACATCTGGAACTATGTCTGCAGACAGAATATCTGGTGGAACAATTGACGCTGGTCTTATAACATCTGGAACAATGTCTGCTGACCGTATATCTGGTGGAACATTACAAGGTATGACAATATCTGGTGCACTCATATCAGCCGTATCTGTTTCATCTGTTGGAGGTGTTTCTGGAACTAGTGGTACTTTTTCAAGCATTGTAAGAGGTTCTACATTTCAATCTGCAACTAACAGTTCTCAAGTTGGTTTTGGAACTACATCTGTATTTTTAAGAGGTGGTGGCTCTACAAACATAACAGCAGGAAGCACTAATAAATCTCACGGTAATTGGGCTCCATCTATAAATAATTTATATGATTTAGGTACAACATCTTTGAAATGGGATGATGTAAGAGCAACAAACTCAGTCATACAAACTTCTGATATAAATCTTAAAGATAATGTTGTTACTACAGACTTAGGTTTAGATTTTATAAATGATTTGACACCAATCGAATACACTTGGAAAGCTTTTGGTGGCGGAGAAGAAGATGACGAAACTATTAACCCTATAGCTGGAACTAGAACACATTTAGGTTTCTCAGCACAAGATATAAAAGAAAAATTAATTACTCATAAAGGTGCTGACCAAAATATAGCTGTATATACAGAATCACAATATGACGAAGATTTTGATTCAGAAACTATGACTAATGAATTTGGACTAAGAACAGCAGAGCTTATCCCAGTGTTGGTAAAAGCACTACAAGAACTCTCAGCAAAGAATGATGAGCTAGAATCAAGAATAGCTACTTTGGAGGGGTAATGGCTGAACCGTTTGAATATAAATTATTAAATCATGCAGACAAGTTAACTATGTTGCTTGACGCTTTGTATGAATTAGAAACTGCATTGTTTAATCACAATATAAATATGTTAGATGAAAAACATTCTCAGTATGCTGAATGGAAAGCTACTGATGATGAGATTAAAAAAGAAATAGGTAGGATTAGATTTATTTATGAAAAGATGGGAGGTGCTTGGGAAAACTTGCAGGATGATGAGTTCGACGAGCGTGGAGAACAAGTCTAATGCCCCAAGTAACACATTCCGATTTAACAAGGGAGATGGCGACATCTACTTCGTTTACTTATTCATTTGAAGGTTTTCAAGCTCAAGATTATGTAGTAAGCATTGAGTCATTTCAAGACATCTTGTATATGGACGGTAAGTCTATATTTTCTGATGGTGCTTTATCTATAGGTACAACAAATAGTAATCCAGTATATTTTGGTGCTGATTCACAAGAATACTTAAAAATAGAAACAGACGGAAAGATAAACTTTCTTTCTGGAAAAATGTCTATCAATGGCGATACTGGAACTGTTGGACAGTTCTTACAGACTGATGGTAATGGAAACATATCATGGGCAACCATGGATTACACACAAAATGCTTTCGGTAATATTGCTGTATCTGGAGAAGTTACTGTTACAGCAGATAATACAGAAGACACGCTTACTCTTATAGCAGGTTCTGGAATAGATATATCTACATCTGGTAATAGCATAACTATTGCTAGTGACAGTACTGCTCATAATACATTTAAGTTTTTTGATGTTATTGCAGGAGCAGGTCAAGCTAGCGGTAATACCATTGAAGCTGACAATCAAAGTGACACTGTTACCTTTGAAGCAGGTCAAGGAATAGACCTAGACTTTAACTCACAAAACGACAGAATAACTATATCTTCTGTACAAGTAGGGGAAACAAACCAAAATGCTTTAGCTAGTATTGCAGTTTCCGGTCAAAGTACAATTACTTCTAGCTCTGCTACAGATAGTATAGAATTAGCTACTTCTACAGATAGAAACCAGCTAGAAATTACAACAGATACATCATCTAATACTGTTAACCTAAAAGCTGTCTTACCGAGAACTTTAAGTATGAGTGGTAGAATACCTACAAGAAGAGCGGACGGAACACTGTCTGGAATGCCTATAAAAAACCACTTTATAAATCGTACTGTATCTGGTGCGGAAGTAAGTGGAGGCGGAACATCAGTAGGTTTTAGCACAAGAGCTGTTGTCTGTAGAGAAGCAGATGGAACTACTATTCACAAAGTAACAATGCCTGCTTCTAATGATAATACTCTTTTGTTTACCCTTAGAGAATCAGACGGAACTACAACGCAAGAGTTTGAGATAGACATGGCAGAAAGTGCAATATAGTGGCAGCTAAAAGTCCAATTAGATATTTTTTCAACGGCAATGATATTGTCGAGTTTACTGAATTTCTTGCTGACGACTTCATTGCAATATCAGACGGTGGTACTGGAGCTAGTTCGGCCTCTGACGCAAGAACTGCACTAGGCTTAGAAATAGGCGTAGATATTCAAGCTTACGACCCAGAACTACAAGCTCTTTCTGGACTTACAGCTACTGACGGAAACTTTATAGTTGGTAACGGAACTACTTTTGTAACAGAATCTGGTTCTACTGTAAGAGATTCTCTAGGCATGGGAACATCTGATAGTGTCCAATTTAACACAGTAACTACTTCTAATTTAACAGTTGCTGGTCCATCAATCGCACTAGAAGGTGCTACTGATGACGCTTTTGAAACAACTTTACTTATAACAGACCCTACATCTGACCAAACAATAACTTTCCCGGACGCTACAGGTAATGTCTTATTAGATAGTCTTGCACAAACCATAACAAACAAAACTATTGACTATGACGACAACACCATACAAGATTTTGAGTTAGGTGCATTTAAAGCTTCTGTAATTGTTACTGAAGCAGAAGGCATTGGCTCAAATGATAGCGATACACAAATTGCAACTACTGCTGCAATCATTGACTATGTAGGAGCACAACTTACACTTGAAGATTTAGATATTGCTGGAGACAGTGGTACAGGTGCAGTAGATTTAGATAGTCAAGAACTTACTATTGCTGGAACTGCAAATGAAATAGAAACATCTGCTTCCGGACAAACAATAACAATAGGTTTACCTAATGATGTCACTATAGGAAATGACTTAACTGTAACAAATGACTTAACAGTTCAAGGAACATTTAACTCTGACGATATAACTGCTACAAGTATATCCGCAGCAGGAAATGTTACTATCACAGGAAACTTAACAGTTCAAGGTAGTACTACATCAGTAGAATCTAATACAGTAACTATCGGCGACGCAATACTAGAACTTAACGCAGATGAAACTGGAGCACCTAGTGCTAATGCTGGTTTACTTGTAAACAGAGGAACAAGCTCAGATGTAGAATTAGTTTGGGACGAAGCTAATGATAGATGGACAGTCGGAGCTTATGACTTTGTAGCCGCTAACTTTATCGGAGATTTGACAGGAACAGCTGATGACGCTGACGCTTTGTCTTCTGCGGTAACGGTAGAGCTTACAGGAGATGTATCTGGTTCTGCAA
>Ga0160423_10003047_pt1 | contig 13952 bp, 7 predicted proteins | sample CRUFie14St8metaG_FD_108191 | JGI IMG/M metagenome (GOLD analysis project Ga0160423, IMG submission 108191) | Marine microbial communities from the Costa Rica Dome - CRUD Field 142mm St8 metaG | ecosystem: Environmental > Aquatic > Marine > Oceanic > Photic zone | place: Costa Rica: the Eastern...
AAATACAAGGTCTTTGCTGGGCGGGATATTTGGAATGGGCCAAAGTACCTCTGTCCCGCCGCCATCGAATACAAGGCGTGTTGTAGAAACATCGTCTTACCAGAGCCAGAGTATCCGTGTATTTGAATGATGGTTTGAGGACGAAGCCACGGCTCTAAGAAGTAAACCCTGTTCTTGCCTGCCTCAATAAGGTTTTCACAGTCACCAACTGTAATTAGTTTCCTGTCTCTCTTCTCGCCTTCAAACACCTCGATGTCGGGACGTTTGTAAATGTACTCACCAGTGCGCGAATCAAATCGTTCGGGATGATTGCGCTTCTCCATCCTCTCAACACTTTGTAGCGTGTCTTCAAATTCCTTGTTTGGTAAATGGTCTTCGAAAAACCAATCCATAAATGCCCGACATTTAACACGCAACTCAGGTCCGAAAGCTCCAGTGAGGACGCACTCAGATGCGTACCTCATTACCCTGTCGTTCCGCGCATTACCCATGCCGCTAGGTATCTTGTTGTTAGGGAATTCAGATTTCTTGATAAACGCCTCTGTTCTTTCCCATTCTGTCATTAGGGCAGATGGGTCATAGCGAATGTCGCTCAGGTTGAGTTCAGAAAATATGAAATCGTCAGCCTCTAAAGATGAAACCGATGGTGACCAATCCTGCCATAAAGGTAGGTCGTCTATCCTATCTAAACCCTGAGGTATCTTCCACGAGTAGCCATTACTTGGCGGTAAAAGAGCGTAGCTTCCGTCACCTCGGAAGTCCAAGCCATTCGTTCGGGGCCAGTCGATACCAGTCGAATTACCGCCTGCTCTCGGCCCCCTTCTCGTACCATCCTTAGGATGTGCGAACCAAAGGTGGCACCCCCTCTTGGTCGATACGCTGATGGGCGAACGCATCCCGCAAGCAATCGCTGAATTAAGAGCCTCGTCGTTATCGCAATCGACAATACAGACGCCTGAGAGTTCTCCAGTGACAATGGCGATGTTCGCTTCAGGCCACGTGTTGAACCACTCAGTAACTTCTTCTGGCGTGGGAAGGCGTGTTTGGTATTCCTTCCAACGAATGGCTGGTCTTTTTGTTTCGGGGAGTATCGGTACGACCGAGAACCCTTCATCCAGATATTCCAGTGCGGCGTTCAGTATTTCTTGGGTCATCAAAACCTCTCTCAATATAATCGTCAATTTTAAGTTCTGGGTATTGGCCTTTGATTTTTACTAAGACCCTGCTAGACAACATGTTCTGTTTCAGCCAACGGTAGGGGCTGGTGCGTGAAACACCGATAGCCTCAGCGAGTTTGGCTGGACCACCGCAGTCGTCAATGAGCCGTTGTATGTTAAACGTCATCTGAAACCTTCCGTATTTAGTTGTTGACAGTGTATGCAGAACATGACACTTTACGTTATCTTTTTCAAGATATTATTTGAGGATTAAGATGAAGCTAACTAACACACTGGGTGTCGCCCCCAAAACCAAAGGCGTCTTAACTCCACAACCGAATTGGGTAGCAGAAAAAAACGGTCATGTTTGGGAAGTCGAATCGGAAGAATTCGAAAACTGGAGCTCACAGGCTCATGAAATCACTGAACGTATTGAACGCCTGCAAACTCAACTTGAAGAGGCTCTTCAACATATCCGTGAGATGTCAACAAGAGTTGCCACGAATTCAACTGATGACGTTGTGATGTCAGGTGGTGGGTTTGAGGTGACCGTCAAACGGCGCTCACAAAACAGGTGGGACACAGCCAAATTGGAAGACATCTTTTCTGATATGACAGACCTTCCTGCACATGTGAAGAAAAATCTCGGCGTAGACAAGAAGGTTTACGAACGACTTTCGGAGCATGAGAAAGAAGAGTTACGACCAGCACTTGAAATAGTGCAACAGAAATCCGCAGTAAAAGTTAGGAGAAAGTAATGTTTAGTTCAACGTCACAAGCGGGGGTCAAGAACCACAAGACCCTCCTCTACGGACACCACGGCTGGGGCAAGACGTACCAGTGTCGGTTTTTTGCAGAGGAATATGGCAAGGGCTTAATCATTTCCGGTGAGAGTGGGCTTGCGTCTCTTTCAGATGTCGAAATTGATTATGTAGAATTTCACGGCTGGAACAGAAAACACCACCCTGATTTGCCAGAAGATAAGTTCACATTCCTTGACATCGTCAAGCTAATTAAAAAGCCTGACTTTAAAAAGCAGGGCTACAAATGGATTGCAATCGACAGTCTTACGGAAATGTCAGACAGATGTATGCAAGACATCGAAAAAGACTTTGATAGCCCAACTGATTTGAGGAAGTGGCAGGACTACGAGCGCCAGATGATTGGTGCTTTGAAGTTTGTTCGTGACCTTCCGTACGAAGTCTTCGTCACTTGCCTTGCAAAGGAAGAGAAGAACGATAACGACGCTATCGAATACTGGCCTATGGTCACCCAAACCAAGGTGGCTAAGAAGTTGCCTGCACTATTCGACCACGTCTTTTGCGGTCTTCGCTCCACTGACGAAAGCAGTGGTGCAGTAACCGTCTCACGCCAAATCATTACTGACAGTGTCCGTGGATGGCATGGCAAAACCCGTGACCCCCGTGGTCGATTAAAAGCCGTAGAGAAATGCGGCAATGTCGTTGAGCTATTGAAGCGCATCAACAGCGACGATTCACAACTCAAAGTAGCGGAGTAAGATATGAGTGATTGGAGTTTCGATAAAGTAGACCTTAGCGGTATTGATGAAGGCGGCGGTCGCCTTACACTTCGACCGGGAAACCACGAAGTCAAAATCAGTAGCGCAGAACTGAAGACGACTAAGCAGGGCACTGGCAAGTATATAGAAGTCCGGCTTGAATCTGAGAATGGTCAATATGTTACTGACCGCATCAATGTAAAAAACCCAAGTGCAAAAGCACAGGAAATAGGTCTTGCCAGACTCAAGTCTCTTTTGACAAATGCAAATCACCCGACACCAGACAACCCGAAGGACATTAATTCTTTGGTTGGTCTATCTGTTGGTGTTCGTGTGGAGACTGGGCCCGACTGGAAAGACGGTGATGGCAACGTCCGTCCGGGCGGTGGGCAACCACGCCAAAACGGTGCTTACTTTATGCTTAATGGAAGCGTAATGCTGGGTGAGGTGGACGAGGGTCCAACTATGAAAGCACCTAAAACAGAATCTCCGGCACCGTCTTCGGACAGTGACGCAGATATACCTTTCTAATCCCTCCCTCACGGAAAGGTATATGGGGGGCGCACATTTTTTGAGAAGGATGGTGTGTGTCCCCCACCTCTTATGAGTATCGAAGACGATATAATAGCCAGCATCGACGATGCAGAACGCGAGGAAGGCGAACAGCGCGCGTATCTCGGTGCCTCGATGATTGGCAATCAATGCGAGTTTTACTTGCAGATGGGCTTGCGCGGCTACCCCAAAAAGCCGTTCCCCCCGAACGTCCTACGCATCTTCGCCTTGGGTCATGCCATTGAGGATATGGTTGTAAAACACCTCAAGAAGGCTGGCTATTCAGTTATGGAGAAGGACGACTTCACTGGCAGGCAGTTTGAGTGGAAAGCTATCGGAGGCCATGTCAAAGGACACGCAGACGGGATGATTGATTTGGGAAAGGGCAGTCTCTCTCTGCTTGAAATCAAATCCATGAACGACAAGAAGCACAAGGAGTTTGTGAAAAGGGGAATTAAAGCCGCCAATGCTACGTATTACGAGCAAATGCAGATGATGATGGGCATGGCAGGGAATATTACTGAGTGCTTATTTATTGCCTATAACAAGAATGATTCGACTTATGCCTGCGAGGTTGTCGAATATGATGAATTCGACTACGCGTACATCGTTGAAAAAACAAATCGCGTTTTAAGTGGTAGCGCCCTACGTCTACGGGACGCTCCCGATAAGTTCCCTTGCACTTGGTGCGACCGAGCCCAGCTTTGCTGGGGCGAGGAGCTTGATGAACAAATACCGAAACTCTGTCGTACTTGTCGTCATTCACGTCCGACAGACGAGGGTGGGTGGAAGTGTATTAAACACAATAAATTATGTCAGAACCCATGTGACGACTGGGCTCGATTAGAAGCGGAGCCATGCTTATGAAGGACGATATATCACTAACAGAAAGACTAGACCGCCTAACAAGTCTGATAGAGGATGAAAGTCACAAGCGCAAAGAAGAGATAGAGCTTCTTAGGCAGATTGACTCTATGGATGAACGTGAGCAGTATCTTAAAGAATCGAACATCACACCTCATTCTGCTGATGTCTGGAATCAAATCATCAAAGTCACTGACAAACGTAGACACACAAAGGACAGACTAGCAGAAGTTCGTTGTGAGTTGGAAACTGTCAGGCAAGAGAAAGAAATAGCACAAGTGGAGTTGAACTTTTATGACTACTAAAGCCAGCCTTATAGAGGAGGCTCTACAAGCCGTAGAGGAACGTGGTGAAAAATACGGTCACCCTCGAGAAAATCTGAAACGTATTGCTGAGATGTGGACTTCTTACTTGGGGTTCTCAATAGAGGTTCAAGACGTTGCCATGATGATGATATTGCTCAAGGTCGCTCGTACTGTCGAAACGCCTTGCCATAGAGACAGTCTTGTAGACATTGTGGGGTACATACATACTATAGAAATGGCTCTGTCTCGTGACTGATTGGGTTGGTCGCCACAAATAGACTCGCGACACTCCACGGTCAGAGTGTCTTTTAGTTCCACTTCTTGGGCCAGCTTCGAGTCCACGGGTTTTGTCGTGTTCTTCGTTTCTCTTGTTCGCCAGCCACAGCATCAACTACACCCTCTTTGAAATTACGCATACCGCCGAGAACAGGTATTCTAGCCGCTAACTCTCGTACTGCCTGACGTTCTTTACCATTTCCATTTTCGTCTGCAAACAAGGCGTCACCTATGCCTGTACCAACATTCCAAAGTGATGGTAACGTCCCTGCGGTCGGTCCGAACACTGTAGACAGAGCTCTCGAGAAGCCATACTGACCATTGTCAGCCTGTTCAGCGACATCATACATGGTGTTTGACAGCAACCCTAGACCCCCAAGGTGGACATAACCCTCGAAATACCATCCAAGGAATTCGTCTGCCTCGCCATGAATTCTTGGGTCGAAGCCTAACGTCTCAGCTATTTCTAGGAGTGTTGAAGAATTACTTAGCTTGCGTTCTCTGAGTTCAGATTTTTCGTCCTCGCCCCTAAACTGTGCCAAGTCTTTTGCGGCGAGGGCTACGGCACCTGCCGCCGGACCCACAGTAGCAAGAGAAACCAGTGGCGCTATACGTCTACCACCGCCAGTAACCGGGTCAACAGTAGCGGCCTGTTTGATGTTGCCATGCACCAGCCTACCTAACTCAAGAGGGTAAGATTTCAGTTGGAACACAATAGCCCCGATTGGACCCTGAGCCCAAAGCGGTATTTTGTTTGGGTTTGGTTGGACGATGGTTTCATCAGCAAACTTAATTAGGGCGTCCCGAAGCTGTGGTTGTTCGCTGTAGTCAGTAATCGACCTCAGGTCTATGACACCTTGGTCAAGAAAGCTGTCTAGTCCGTAAGCTCTCAGCACGCGGAACGCTTTTTTAAACTGTTGGTTCTGCGCTGTTACCGGGATTTCTGGGTTGAAATTAGCTATCGCGCGGTCATACTCACTGTAGAACCACTCTAAGCCTATAGCCCCCGCCAACTTTCTGTTGAAGTTCGTCCACGGCGTCAGCATTGTCGCGTTGAAGAACGCTACCGTGTTCTTTGTGGCGGTGGTTCCGTATAGCCCAGTCATGCGCTCGTGAACCATATTTTCAATCGCCAAGCCAGCATTGTGTATTAGGCTCCTGTAGTGCGGGTCTGCCACCCACTTAGCAAGAGACTTAGAAAGAGCCACAGGACCGATACCTGACTTAACCAAAGCTAGTGCAGGGTCAGCTATAGATGTAAGAGTTGTCCAGCCTAACAGTGTTACTGATTGGAATGAGCGGGAGAACTTGCTAAATCCATGCAACGCTTTGCTGTCATGTATGGATTTGCGTTGAGCAACCCGGAAACTCTTCTGAGCAATTTTGGACATTTCTCCTGTTATGCCCTTCCCACCATTTGCTCGCCTGTCCATAATAGCTCCGACGATAGCGTCTACGCGCTTGGAAAACACGGCCCGGTCAATCTCGTTATTCGACGGGTCAAGAGCCATGAGGTACTCACGAATTGCCGCTGGCCCATCTTCTGCAAGCGAGATTGCTTTTTGAGCGGCCTCTCTTGCGCCTAACTCGTCTCCTTCAAACGGCATCAGGGTTTCCCTGACTAACTGACCGTGGTCAACCTCTCCTGTTCCCTGCTCGAAGGAAGACATACTCCGTGTTGAAACCTTCTTCCGCATGAGAAGCAATTTAATTGCCTCTACGCCAGTGCCTTCATCCTCCATTACGGATAGATAATCATAAAAACCGTGAGCTTGATTGCCGTACTTCTTGGCTTGGTCAATACGTCTTACGGCACCATCAATGTACTTAGCTAATATCGACTCCAAGTCGTCTTCGAGGTAGACGCCTATGTCATCTAATAATTCAGGATATTTATCGAGCCTGATAAGACGTGTGTAATCTATGTGGTCACCAACAGCGTCGCGTGAGCCACCTGATGGTGGCTCCACGTACAGACCATCATCGTCTACCAAATGGTCGAATACCCGGTTTGCGCTTTTCATTGCCTGTTCTGGGTTGAACATGCGGCCCTCTCTAGCGGCCTCAGTCTTGTAGTAACGAACAAGGCGTTCAACAAAGTCATCCTTGTTTTGTTGTATCTTTTCTACATTCCAGACTTGGGGGAAATAGTCTCTGATTTCACCGACCATCACGCCCGCTTGACGCAGTTGAACAAGCAATGTTTTAAACGTATCTCTGATTTTGTCGTGAGCGGCACGCTCTTCTACAGACAAGCTGTTCATTTCGTCACTGCCTTGAGGACGTTGTAACGCACGAACAATCTTTCTATACGACTTGGGTTGCTTTCTACCGAAACCGGGAAGCATACGGACCCCTGTAAAGTTAGTAGAATTCCTAAACCAGTTTACCATTACGTTTGGTTTGTCCGGCAGTTCACGCAATGCGTCGAGAATAGGTATAATAAACCCACCAGTCTGACCGCTAGTGCGCTCAAAATGACCCGTACCTTCTGTTCTCCCGGGGGACAACCAATCTGCAATCCAGTGCATGTTATTTTGTCGTAGACGTGAAGAGATTTCTCCGAAGGTAACGGTCAGCGCCCTAGACAAAGCCCCGGCTTCTTGCGGGGTAGGCATCTTACCCTGTGCCATTTTTGACACACCAGACGCGGCCTGTGGACTGACGCCATTTGATTGTAGGTTATGACCCAATTCGGTTGCATGTACAGGCTGAAACGTCCCAGCCTCTCCGTAACCCAAGAAAGTTCCAAGGGCCCTGCGGACAGATGGCAAGCTCTCTTCTACATAGAAAGACGGCTCTGCATCCCCTGCGTCAAACGCTTCGTCTTTAATTCCCCGTACGTTTGCATCGTCGAATACCAGTATCTCTCCGCCTCTTTCTCGTATAGCCTCATAGCCCAGTTCTTCGGCAACATTGCGAAGTTGTTCTCGCGCTTTTGGCTGGTTCCTGTTGGTTGGGTCTAGTGCGTTAAGCAGGAGACGTTCTACAACCTGCCCGTTACGGGGTATCTTAGGCATCTGCTGTAGACGTTGGAGGGCGTTCGCATCAATCAAGCCCTTCTCTAGCATTTTACGTGCCAGAGCGGAGATTAACGTGCCACTGGTGAAGTGCTCCCTGCCCTTGCTCAAGTCGAGAACATTATCCACGCTAACATAAACAGGCTCTGGGCTTGTTCTGTCGCCTATTCGTTTGTCCAACTCGTCGTCTATCACACCTATCGTGCGGACAGTTTCAGGCAAGCCACGGTCTTTGTTTTGACTTTTTGGGTCTTCGGACCGGGTTGTTTTTATTGCGTCATCTTCAAGCATATTGCGTGCCTGAATTAGCTGACTGACGTTATCGTCTGCATCAGCACTAACGTCTGCGTCGAACAAACTATCGGTATCCGGCGCTGAGTCGTGGATACGCACACCTGAACCGTATTCTGTTTGGACGACCGGGATGTTACCATCACCTTGCCCAGATGCCACGAAGAACGTCCTCGGTCTACCGTTGTCTTGTATGCGGCTTAAACCACCACCGACAAAAGCCTCAATGGACGAACGCCTGCTTGGGTCACTAGCCGCCCAAGTATCGTCTGCAATATCGTTTGCCAAGAAGGAAGGTATTCTTTTTCTGCGCTGAGGTAGGGAAACACCCGTATTTTGTGACGTTTCGAAGAACCCGCCACGCATATCAATACCCGGGAACGCACGCCGTACGTCCTCACTTAATAAACCATTGAGCATGTAAGACACGCGGTCCAGTAGAATCTCTTCATACGAGTTGTTTGTTGCTTTGTAGTAATCTGGTGCGTCGTATTGAGAGGCATAATCTCCTCTTGAAACCGCCTCTACCTCAAGAGCATACTCGTCAGCCTTTTTTGCAGAGCCGCCTTGGTCTAGCCTGTAGGCCAAAGCAATCAGGCGCAGTACTGCCTGTCTTTTCTGTTCTGTTGTTCCATTTACTATTGTAGTGGCAAAGCTCCTAATACCTTTTCTGAATTCATTAAAAGCATCGCTTGTGTAGTCGCCATTAAAACTCAAGTCTGGAAGGTCAGCATCAGGAATATTAGGAACCAGCGCTTCTGCGGGATTGCCCTGAAGGTCTTTTGCAACACCCTGCATTATTGACAAAGGAAGATTATCGGTTCCACGGGAAAAGATGTTCATCAAGCGGTACGTAATTAACCTTGCGGCGTGCTGTACCTCTTTGTCTCGAACAGTGATTTTTGACTGGATTTCTCTTGAAAGAAAACCACCCATAGGGGACACACTATCATCTTCGACGCCAACTCTTTCAGTGAGTTCTTGGTCGATTGAACCCCTTGTTTCTGAGTCAACAACCCTTCTTGTTGGTAGGGTTGAATCAACTCTCTGTGTTCTTACCCGAGCTTTAAGTTCTCGAACTACGCCAAGCTCTTCTGCTGTAAAAGCGTCCCCCCTCTCTCTGGCCTTGGTAACTATGCTAACAAGCTCGTCCCTTGAGAGAGTTTGGGGGTTGTTCATCTCTTCAACTTGTTTTGTGGCGACAGGGGACTGCTTCTTGTTTACCTCAGATTTTTCTGCCGCTTCGATTTCATCAAGCTCTTTCTCTCTTTCGGCCTTCGACTTACCAAATATTCTGCGCTGGAATTCTCTAAACTGACCTTCTTTGCGTACGCCCATGACGTCCAGTTCGCTACCTATCCGTGTCTGACCCCTCTCAACTTGGTTATATTTCTTCACAACATGTGTGTTGATGACCTTGTGCACAGTCATGAAGTCGTCTCCAGACGCAGGCTCAAGAGCTTTTAGGACGTTGTCTGCAACCTTGGGGTCAACGATGTTACCTTCAAAGCCAATCTGGGCAAGCTCGGAAACCTCGGCAAGCCTATCGCGGTCCATGCCAAGGGCATCAAAAATCTTGTTTCCGAACCTAGCGACACGACCATTTATTTCTTTTGTAAGCTCAAACGGTGCGTATTCTTTAAACCTGCTCGCATTTGACATGCCGTAAAGCGCCTTAGAGAGCTCTAGCGCACTATCAATAACATCATCGGGGTAGCCACCACCACTCATTTCGTGGCGGGTCATTGCCTCACTGAGACGTTGCACCAAGTAACTTACTTCTTTACCCCTTCTTAGCAGAGCTTCACCAGCCTCTGTGGTCGGGTCAACCGCGTCTCTCATTCTGATTGCTTCTGCCGTGTCTGGGTAAACACGCTCAAGTATCTGCGTGACAGTTGGGTCAAGGGTGTCAGGGTCAATCATCTTCTTAAAGACTGCTCGCGCGTATTCCCTAATACGAGCCCAATAGCCCGGCGTGAGTAACTCACCGAGTTTGTCTACATAGGCAACATCGCGAAACCTTGGAGACATTTTGTTTTGCATAGCCCAGTAGGAAAACTGCTCTGCAAAGTATTCTTGTGGACTACGGGGATGGACAGGCTCCCACCCAAACATTGTGTAGTCCTCAACACCTTCTGCTATGCCCTGTCTGTAGCGTTTGTAAAAAGAGCTTGCTGTACCGTCTGCTGGGTCCTGCTTCGCCATTTTCTCCATGCCTTCCCAGAACTCCATCTTGTCGCCATCAGTCAGGAGGTTTTCGTAAACCCAATGACCCATTTCGTGGAGCAGTGTGTGAAGACGAGGTGTGTGAGGTGCATTTAACTGGTCAAAGCCCTCCATAGCTGGACGAGAGTCTAAAGTTATCTCGTTAGTCGCTGTGCTGAATGTCCCCAATGCGTCGGCGTCTGTATTTTCAGCGAACTTAGGAGCGCCCGCTCCACCTGCCTCAGCTAAGTCCTCAATAAGTGCATGGGCTTCGTATATTTCTGAGCGGCTCCAACCCACAGCAATTTTTTTAAATTGCTTTTGTGATTCTTTTATTGTTTCAGTATCGCGTCGTACATATTCGGGAACGTATCTATTCTTAAAGGCATAAAGCTCTTTAATAATTTCAAAGGTTTTTCCGTCGCCATCTGGAAAGCCTGCAAAACCATCTACCTGATTGGTCATCATGTCGATGTCTGCTTTGGTAACCCTTCCGTTTCTGGCACGCGCAAACTTTAAAAATGCTTCTATTACTGCCCCAGACATCTTGAGGTTGGGGTCTCTACTAGTGGCATAATCTTGAGTTCTGGGCTCTACAGCATAATCACCGTAGTTAAGCTCCTTGACACGAACTGACAACCTTTCAAGTTCATTCAAGTCTATATCAACAAACTGCTCGCTTGCCTCTTTAACGGACAGGAAGCGTTTACCGGAATCATCAATATCAGGCTCAAAAACCTCAAAGGTTCTTTGAGCTAAGTCGGACTTGGAGCTTGCTGATGCACTGACATACCCAACCTCAAATTTCTCAGGAGCCATTTTCCCAGCAAGCGTAGCCACGCTACCAGTCCCAGCCCTTTCCTGAGCCCTAGAGACCACACGGACGTCTCCATACGCAGGGTCTTCCGGGTCTGTAATCATGATTGCAAGACGTTTACCCTCGCCATTGAACACGGGCAGGTCTGGATGGTTGACTTCTGGGGCTTCTGTCTCTGCCCGCAACTTAACGTCATCAACATTATCAAGGGCCGCGAACAGGTCATCTAGCGAGCCGCCGTCCTCAAAGGCTTTTCTAGCTTCAGCTAGAGCCTGAGAAGCTGGTTTGGTTGGCACATCGTGGTCTACAGGCGCTTCGGTCTTTTCGTTGTCCAGCGCATACCGCAACATCTCTGGCGTCTCAAAAGATTTACCGCGATAATCAACATATAAAACTTGTTTCTTTTTAGCCTTCGGCCTTCTTATAATCTTCTTGCCTTTTGGGGTGCTTGTTGTTGTGCCCCTATTAGTTCCGTATACGTCCTCTCCGCCAGTAGAGACGTACTCAACAATGGCCCTGTTTTCTTCTTCTACTGTTCTCCCGGTAATAGGGTTTTCGACTTTAACAGGTCTGCGAGCTATATCGACAGCCGCCTCTTGACCATAAATAGTCTGGCTGTTCTCGCCCTCAGTCCCCCGTATAACCTTTGGTCTTTGCCCAATAACAGTTCTGCCATCACCAACGGGTGTGTTGCGACGCAGTATTTCTTGGATACGTCCCCTTACAGTACGTCCTGCTGTAGTCTCTGTTGGTGGGTCAGCCAACGTGCCCTTGATTGAGACGTCTGTTTTCTTGGCGTTTTGGGCGTCTCTCTTAACCTGTATGACAGCCATAGCCTCTGCTGTTAGCTGGTCGTCGGCGTCACCACGAGCAAGAATGTTTTTCGCAATCTGTCGAACTTTCTTTTTCTGGGTAGTGGTAAGCTCTGACGTGTCGAATAGAGAGTTTGTTTGCCCCTTCTTCGGCATCGGCAATGACTGCCCGCCCATTGGCGGCATGTCATTGCCCGTGACCACGCCAATCGTCCAGTTAGTAAGAGCATCGAGGTCTGCCTCAGGGGTGCCACTTTCTTTTAGAACTCTTCTAAGAAGTGCTGGGTCTTGCTCTGCTATTGTGCGAACCTTGTCAGCACCATACTTATCAATCAATGGGCCAGCATATTGGTCGAACATGCTCGCCATCGTGTCGTCAGACTTGAGAGCGTCTTTTTTATCTTTTATGTGTTTGCGTAACGCTTGTTGAGCCTTCTTCTGTACAAGAACACCGTTGTCGTCTACCGGGATTACGCCACGCTCAATAAGGTCAGCTAAGTCATCCTCAGTCATATTGTTAGAGTTCAGTATTTTCTCGATAGAAATACGCTGATTCTCAGTGTTGTACTCAACCTTCTGAATTGGAATATTGCTCGGTGCATCTGGTTCTTCTGGGCCCACATCATTACGGGCATCGGTACGCATTTTCTTGAGTTTTTTATGTGCTTCTTGAGTAAGCGTCCGTTTTTTTGTGATTTTAAGCTCGCCAGACTCGACCATTCTGTTTAGGTCTGCGTCCTCCAGATTGAGCTCGTCCATAATTTCTCGCACAGAGGCTTCCTGCTCCGCTGACCGGAATGACCAACCAGTTGGTTCTGTCTTCGTCGGAGCCTCTATGGGCTCCTCCACAGGGGCTACGTCTGCGTCTGCGGCTTGCTCAGGGGCATCAGGGGCATCAGGTGCGTCAGGTGCGTCAGCTACTGTGGGTTGCTCTGTTGCGGCTGGTGCGGCCTCAGGAGCCTCTACTGGCGCGTCCTGCGCCTTCTTGGTTTCAAACTGCTTTAAACGCTCAATCAGCGTCCCCAAGTCAATTTCATCACCAGAGTCGATTACACTTCCGTATATTGTTTTTAGCTCGTCCAGACCGCTTGCCAGTGTCTGACCACGGGCTATCTTTGCTGGGTCGTTGCTTTCAAGCAGGGGCTGTATTTCTTTTTCATAGTTATTTAGTCTTGCGGCGAGCTTCTCTAGCTGACGGAAAACACTGCGTGCCTCTGCTAGGTCTTGGTAGTCGTCGCCCTGAGCGCCGACCTCCAACATTTTTTCTTCTATCTCTTTGGCCCTGCGGCGTACGTAATCTTCGTCAATGTTGAACGTACGGTCTACCTCAGAGCGACCAGATACCAGTGCCTCCTCAGCGGCCTCAGCTTCGGCTCTAGCTCTTTCAGCGGCTTCGGCTTCTTCTGCCGCCAAAGCCTCTTCTTCAGCGCGTCTAGCCCTATCCGCTTTACCAAACAAACTGTCTTGACGAAGAGTGCCGTCTCTTAGGGTTTGGCGAACCATGCCTTGGTTCATGTTTAGAATGTCTTCTGGCGAGTATCCTAGTTCTGCAAGGCGTTCGTTTTCACGAGCAATCGTTGCAAACCGTGTGCGCGTTTGCCCTGCTGAGTTTGTTTTGGGTAGACGACCGTTGACTTGGTAAATACCAGCAATACCACCTAGCGTAAAACCAGATGCACCACCAATAAGAACGCCCCAACCAGCGGCTTTTGCGAGTTTCCCTAATTCAAATTCGTCTTGTATACCAAGATTTAGGTCGCGTATTTGCTCCAAGGAGTTGAAAACTGTTTCTGTACCCGCCCCTATAGCCGCGTCTACACCCATACCAGCAAGACCCGCTCTGCCTATTGCTTTGGCTTTGCCCCCTAAGCCAATCTGAGTGCCTGCTCTCGCGGCGGCGTTCATGCTCGCCCTAAGGGATTGCTTCGCTACCTGACCGCCGACACCAAAACCAATGACATTTATAGGGTCAGCTAGTGCCGCACCCACATTCTGAGCCAGACCAGCGGCTCCGCGACCACCTTCTTCGTAAAAATTAGGTAGGCTTTGGTAAACCTCCTGTAGACGAACCATAAGCTGTCGCTGACGTTCGTCTGCGGTTAAAGCCTCTCCAACGTCTTTGGCAAGAGAAACG
>Ga0160423_10003048_pt1 | contig 13950 bp, 29 predicted proteins | sample CRUFie14St8metaG_FD_108191 | JGI IMG/M metagenome (GOLD analysis project Ga0160423, IMG submission 108191) | Marine microbial communities from the Costa Rica Dome - CRUD Field 142mm St8 metaG | ecosystem: Environmental > Aquatic > Marine > Oceanic > Photic zone | place: Costa Rica: the Eastern...
GTCTATAGTAGAACCACCGCCTCGGTTAATCTGTATAACACCTTGGTTTTGATACAACCCTCCTTCTGGAATTCCAAGAGCATCTGCAGCTGCATCATTGGTAGCCGAAAATGTTGGAACAGTTGGAAGCATAACCCTTGGTATCTGAGGAACGCTAGGTGATCCACCGTTTATTCCGCCTTCAGTAATTAATAACGCGTTTGAATTGGTGTTTGTGCTTAATCCTGTAGAAACACTAAATGTAACTTGCCCAAGCCCCTTGTCTCTGTCTGTTGAGGGATATTCAGCAATATTGTTTCTGAATCCTATAGCCACTATATCAGATCCCGCACCTGTAAGGTCAAGATTATTACCTAAAAGCACATTACCTATTCCATTTCCTGAATTATCATTTCCAATAACAATTGCTTTTTTACTTGCATTACCTGTTATTATTTCATAAGTATTCCCTTCCCCTAAAGCTCCCACACTACCTGCAATAGTATTATTATTTCCTATAGCAAAGTTTCCGTCTCCAGGGTTTGCTACTGCAATGTCATTTACGTTGTTCTGATTTCCGAAAGCAATATGTCCTTGACCCGCATCTTCAACTATATTATTATTACTACCTAAAGAAACAGAACCGTATGCGTTTGAAATTGATCCTACGCCACCTGCAATTGAATATTCTGCATTTGTTGTGGCACCTGGAAGAGCTAGTGAATTATTTCCATTTGCAGTAGAATTTATTCCTATTGCCACTGCTGAAGATCCCGTAGCTTCTGAAGCATTACCTAAAGCTGTTGAACTTAATCCTGATGCTGCAGAAGTTGGACCAATAGCAAAAGCATCGGTAGATGTAGCTGAAGCTTGATTTCCTATAGCTACTGCATTTGTAGCTCCTTGACCTGTAACAGCAGCTGTTCCTAGCGCAAGTGAATCTTGACCTTGAGCATTAGGTGTATTTCCTATTGCTACAGCCCCTGTGCCTGTTTGAGCAATAGCCGAAGTTCCTATAGCGACAGCTCCATTTGATAAAGCCTGTGAGCTACCACCTATTGCAACAGCTTGTTCTCCAACAACTGAGTTAGCAGATCCTAATGCTATTGACTCTCGAGCCGCTGCATTTGTAGTGTTTTGCTGTCCTGCGGCAAAAGAATTAAGCCCATTTACTTCGTTATTTCTACCCAAAGCAACACCATTTCTACCTCCTACTGTGTTATTAGAACCCAATGCAAAAGCTGATTCATTACTTATTGAGTTGCCTGTACCGAAAGCACCTGAATTTACACTTAATGCATTATTGATAGCGTTTCCTTCTCCAGAAACTATGCCTCCTGGACCTTCAATTGAATTAGTTTTTCCAAATACTGCAGAGTGCGTAGCTGTAGATGCCGTAGTTGATGTGTCACCAATTACTATACTATGCTCGCCATTGTTAATAGTTGAAGTTCCTCCTGTGAATTGTGCTCGACCTAATCCTTTTACGCTATCGCCATAAGCAAAGGTATTATCTGCTTTTGCTTCAGTACCACTACCTCCTGAAAAAGAACCTAGGCCAGTTGACTCGGAGCTTCCAAAAGCAACACTTTGAGAACCTGAAGATACAGCTTGTCCACCAAAAGCAAAAGATATGTATCCTGAAGCAAGAGCTTGCTCTCCTCCTGCAAAAGAGTTGTCTCCTGTTGCCTGGTTATCTAATCCAAATACAAATCCTTGTCCTCCTGAAACAGTATTTCCATTTCCTACCGCAAACGAATGATCTCCTGTAACATTATTACTTTTTCCAAGTGCAACCGCAGCATCTCCGCTATTGTCGTTACTCAGTCCTGCAGTTAATGAATTATCTGCATTAATTACGTTACTATTACCAAATGCTGCTAGATGAGATCCCTGGATACTATTTGATTCACCCCAACCAATTGAATGATCAGAATTTAACTGATTGCTTTTTCCTCCTAATAATGAAAAGTCGTCTGTAAGACTATTTCCTGACCCAAACACATTTGACTGACCCCCATTTATTGTGTTGTTTGCGGTGTCATTGAAGTTCAATGATGTTCCTCCTGGAATCGGGCTTATAACTATTGGAGCGTCTCCTATCTCTCTAGCTCCTGTCCATAGTGTAATATTACCTGGTGTTCCTTGTCCTGTTATAACAGGGCTATTATCTATCTTAGCCCAAAATACGTTTCCTGCATCATCTTCTGAAATGATTGCCCAATCTTGTGGCTCCCAATCTGTGATTCCACCTAAGTCTGTATTTCCTGCTACTGATACAACCCAATATTTTCCTGTATTACCTGGAATAAGAGGATAGTTTACAAGATCAGGAATGTTTTGAGTAGCATCCCATGTTCCTTGAAACTCAAGACCTGAACCCTGGAAGTTTTGCCAAGTAACACTTCCTGATGCATCTGAAACTAAAACTTGTTCACTATTTCCTAATTGATTGGAAGCGTCATAAACAGGTCCTAAAAGTTTTGTACCTCCCTGTAATGTTGAAATTCCTTGAACGAATAGGGTTCCTGACAAGCTAGTATCATTACCTACTAATAAGTTTTGTGCAATTTGAAGACTTCCGACTCCGTTTCCATCATTGATATAAACTGTAGTTCCAACAACGTCAGATGGATTACTTCCATCACTTGCTGTGTTTTGATATATTAAAGAGTTAACAAGTTTTATCGATTCTTCTCCTGAAGCTGAACCTGTAAAAACGGGGAGCCTATAAGACACCCCGTCAAACGCTTGATCAATTACAAAGTCAGCAATACCTTGTATTGTAAAAGTTTTAGTCTGCTTATCAATTGGGGATGAGTTCGCAGCCGTTCCTATTAAATAATCCGCTCCTTCAATTGGAGATTGATTCGGATATGATAAAGTATTGCTAATTTTTGCCATGTTATTCTTTTTCTTTTATTTCCCCTGTTTGTAAATTAATCACAGAGTTCTCTCCGTATTTTTTAAGAAGCTTTTCTTCTAATTTAGCGAACTCGCTTCTAATTACTTCAACCTTCCCGATGATAAAAGATTTTTGAATCTCTAAATCACCTAATTGTGTTTTTGCATTTACAAAATCAGAGTTTAATTGTTGTAATTTTTCTAACTCTTTTTCTTCTACTTTTTTCATTATTTTATATTTAAGTTAATATTGCAAAGGTAATCATTTATTCTTTAATTTTTTTTCGCTATTATTTGTGCTTATTGTTGCCCATAACCTTCTCAATCCCTCGAGAACCGAAGTATGCTCCAACAATAAGTGAAAGCACTCCTGACACGCTATCTAATTCATAGTCTAAGTACCATCCAATAATGTAAGCTATTGAAAAAAATACTAACGTAAGAGGTCTTACATTTTGAGACAACCATGATGTACTTGTCATGTCTGCTGTCCACCTTTTGCTAACCTCTTGCATTTCAATCATATCCATCTCTAAAAGCTTCATTGCTGTTTCCTTGTCTTGTGGCGGGAGATCTGGATCCTGGTCAATTAAATTTTTAACCACACCCAAAAGTCCTTTATCAGGCATCACATCTCCTATGGAATCAAGTAGCCCTGATTTTCCTAACAAAAATTTTCCAACTTTCGTGTCCTTGAATTTTTTTCGGTCTTTACTCATAAATTGCAATATTCATTGTATGCATCAAAACAAGGGCATGCTTTTGCTGAAAATTCATTATGTCCATGAATTGTAGCATTAGGATGCAATTTTTTTAATACACGCAAAAGTTCTAATAATGTAGCTATCTGTTCAGGAGTTCTAGTGTCTTTTGCTGTTTTAGTAACAGCATCAAGACCTCCGATATAACAAATGCCGATTGAGCCCTTGTTGTGATTCTTCACATGAGCTCCTGTTTCAGTTATCGGTCTTCCGTATTCAATCATTCCGTCTAGTCCAATGACATAATGATATCCTATACTTCGCCACCCTCTAGCTTTGTGCCATTCATCTATTGTTGCTGCTGATATCTCTTGGCCTTCTTTAGTTGCAGAACAATGAATTATGATTTTATCTATTTCTCTCATAACCTATATTCTAACTACTAACGGTGATTATTGACATGATCTTGAATTTCCTCTACAGTAACTGTGGGCTCAAACATAATATTACCCTCCCAGGTAAATAGGGGTTGATCGTTTTTTTTAATAATAATAAAAGGAATTTTAGCGAACTTTTTTTTGACGTTAGTATTTTGATCTTCTAAGTACGCCCACTCTATATTACAGCCGTGAAGTTTATCAATATTAACTGCGTTTTGTTTATTCCACCTTGCATTAATTTGAAGTACTGTTAATGAGTATAATGAATCATTTGAGATATTTTCAATGGGTTTAATTGGGTAAGCCAATATAGCTCCAACAAAAAGCACCAATAAAAGAAAAGTGGTTCTCATTTTAATTTATTTCATACAATCTTTCTTCAAGTAATTTTAATGTTTCTTTTACTTCTGCAATATCCTCTTTGATGACATCAACATCTTTTTGTGTCATCATTATAGTTTGGCGAACAATCTCGTCTTTATATTGATATTCTTGTTGCGTGATAACGGGCTCAGGTTTTTCCATAGCTAAAGCTATTTCTGATTTTAAACTAAAATAGGTCGTTGCTAAACTAACAGTAAATCCAATGATTAGACCTATTGTTTTTGCGTCAAGCGTAAACTTTGTATTTTCACTAATCTCTGTCGCCATTACATTCAACTATTTCATATATCACTTCGATTTCTCCAAGTGTCGTTGTTGTTTCAAAATATTCTACCATAGTGCTACTATCTCTCCTGCTGTTGTTCCTGTTGCATAAACTTGAATAACCTGAACAGGAAAAAATTGACCTGCATAAACTCCCACAAATGTAACATCGTCTCCACCAATTGTTTTGACTCTTACATTTCCAGGCAGTCCAATATACAGAACACAACCATTATTGGTTCCCCCTGTTATTGCAGGTATCTCATCAGTATCACTTGGAGTGACTAATAGGGCTCTACGGCCTTGTAATTTTTGATACGCCATTTTTATTATTTATTATACGGAAATCTACGATTTAAAGAATCTCTACGTTCTTGACAACCGCAAGGTTTCCCTGTTACTTTTTCATATACTTTAGCAACTTTATCCGCTCCAACTAATTTAGCGGCTTTGTGCACAGTATCACCTAATCCTTTAGATTTCATTTATCTTTACATTTACACAGCTTGTTAGGACAAGAATCCACTTTTACTGTTAACTTAACTAACAACTCATTCCACTTGCACAATAATTTATTCCACAAGCTTGATATCCATTGTCCTAATTTTACTAAAGCCTTACCCATTTATTTTGTAATAAGTTTTCCTAAATGTGATTTTACACTACTTGGGTAATGTTTTTCATAGTGCATTGAATGATCACCGCCATACGAATGCCCATAATCTTTTTTAGACATCGCTTTCGATTCGTCTCTACGATCTTTTAAAGACTGAGAGTGCTTACCTTTATGCTTGTTTCCAAGAGACTCATCTAGTCTGTCATTATAACCTTGTGCCATAACTTTTTTTTAAATTATTAATTCTACAAATATACTAATATTTTCCACGCCTATTTTTGGGACTTGACTTCTTAGAACCGCCTTTTCCTGCCCACAAATTTTTGCATGCCCAATAACGAGCTGTTAGCTTTGATTTTGCTGTTCCACACTTATGACGGGCCTTGAAGCTCTTTCTTGCAGCTGCTGAATAATTATGTCCATATCCTTTTGCTCCAAAGTGAATAAGCTTTTCTTTTCCTCCTTCGCAAGCTTTGACCATACGTTTTTTACCCGCTCTATCAGAAGGGCGAGGTTTGTTGCAAGGCATGTTTTTTTTATTCGCCATATCTTTTTATCTCTTTGTAAACCTTTTAGTTACTTTTCCTGCTTTTGTGTTGGCTACTACTGTCTTGCCTTTGGCACCTGCTCTTTTCTTTTTGCGAGCTGTTTTAGCTCTCTCGGCCTTACTCATTGATCTAGCTTTAGCCAATGGCAGACAACGATCAGGGTTCTTTTTATCTTTGCTTGTTCCACAAGCGCCCTTGATTGATCCATCCGTACCAATCCTCACCCACTTCTCATCTCTCCATTTTTTAAGCTCACCCATTTTTATATTTATTAGAAGCCTCCCAAGGTAAAGATCTATCGAAAGTATTTATTTTACTTGAAGGTATTACCTTAATAGCAGATTTAGGACTTGGCTTATAATAATAATTATTATGATCAAATCTTAATTTGCCTGATTGAATTTGTTTTAAATGTTCAGTTTCGTGTTTTACCACAAAGTTTTTTCCCTTTTTGTCCAATCTAGAGTTTACCTCTATGATACCATTAGGGGTTATTTGACCACCTGTTTTATCTCCAAGTGGCAACATCTTTACAAGCTTGTCTCCACTAGAATATTCTTGATCAAATCCAAATACTTCGTATATGTTGTCAAGCTTAAAAGCCATTTACATTTTTTTCATTCGCCCCATCTTAGGCATTTTCATTCCACCTGCTTTTGCTTTTTTTACATCGTAAAATGCTTTTGGCTTTTGAACTGCATTTAGTGGTAGTTTTGGTAATTTCATCTTATCCATATCTTTGTTTTTATTTATTAGTTTTTTTTCTTTTTTGCGTACGCCATGATTATTTTTTCTTAAGTTTTCCAAAAACTTTTGCTGCTGCTTTTATAGCTCCCTTTATTCCACTTCCGCCAACGGGTAGCGTTCCTCCAAGCCTTGTGCTTTCTGGAGTTATCCCTAAATCAGAAATAGGTCTCTTTTCTCCTTTTGGCTTTGGCGTTTGAGCTTCCATATAAGGCCCTGGATTATTTTTAATACTACCCTTGTTCATTTTTGCAAACTCAAATGCTTGTGCTTTTCCTACTGCATTGTATGGAAAAGACTTTTTCATTTTCTTGCCTGATGTTGGGCAACTATAACTTACTGTTGGCATAACTATTTATTTTTTATTTTTTTTTCCGTAATCAAAATTATCTCCTGCAATAGCAAGTTTTTCAATAACTTCTGATTGATAGTCACGAAGCATTTTTTCTACTTTATCTTTTTCTATTGTAAGACTTTTGATTTGTTTTTCATAGCTCTCAACTTTAGCTTTTAAATTCTCTACTTCTGAGGGATCTTTACCAACGAAAGTGGTGATCACCAAAGAAAGTGAACCTACAAGCATACCTACAATAACTTTAAAAATATCGTTATTTGTATCTGGTATTTCAAAAAAAGCTAAAAACAACAAAAGACCCATCACAAGTAAAAATACTGTTGCAGAACCTAAATAACCTCTTAACTCTTTATCTTTAAAATTCATCTACTACTTCTTTTTTGAGATAAACTTAGCTTTTGGATCTGCAGCTGTAATTGCAGGATTGTTATCAATCCCATAAATTACACTTTGCATACCTAAGTCTCCTTTACCATTTTTTTTTCTTGGCCTATTATTTTTCGCTAGTTTACTCATTTCTTTTTCTTTAATGATTTTAGCATACGATCAATTTTTGCTGCTTGACCTTTGTGCATGGCTGAAGCCTTTCTTAGCTCCGAAGCTATCTGTTTTAGTTTTTTTGTATCCATTACTTTTTCTTTTTAGCACCTTTAGCGTAATTAGGATCTTTACAATATTTACTTGCCGCCATATTTGCATACGCTGACGGATATGTATCAAAAGTTCTTTTTGCCCAAGCTATTCCTGCTGCACAAATTTTATTTCCCTTTCTTTTTTTAGCCTTACTCATTATACTGGTTGTATTGCAATTACCATTTCCATTTCTCCGTCTGAAGATGCTATACCTCCTGTTTCAACCCCCGATACATTGATAATATCTCCTGCAGACAATGAAAACTCGGTTGAGCTTGTTTTGAATGGATATAATCCGCTGTCTGCACTTGTAAGCAAAAGACCTACAAAGTCTCCAACTAAAGTGTAATTACCCGCTACATTAGTATTACCTGCTGTGTCATTCATCTTGTAAAGCTTTACTTGCCACTCAGCTGAACCATTTATTACAGGAGTGTCGTCAGATATCCACTTAATAGAAGCACCTACTATTTTACAATCAAAAGGAATAGTTAAAACTGATGAGTGATCAGCTGAAGGAACTGCTCGTGCTGAAAACTCTAGTGTGTCACCAAAGATTCCTGCAGGACTTCCTGCGTCTGTAAAGAGGTTTTGAAAGATTCCTGCTACCATAGATTTTGGCGGCACGATTAAATCAGCAGGATCTATTTGTATATTATCAACCCCTTCATATCCAACTAACGCATCAATGTTTGCGGGATTTGTCCTTACATCAAATTGTGAAAATTTTTTATTTGCCATTTTTAATTATTTATTTATTTATGTGCAGAGTTCAGGAATCATTCTGCTGTCTTCTACTACTAACTCTAGTTCACAAAACTCATCGAGCTCTGTAATTATAAAGCACAACTCAGGAATGTCTTCATTCCTTTTTTGTGGAAATGGCGTTCCATTTCCTATTCCTGCTGCTAGTCCGCTCATATTTTTTTATTTACCTCCCGTGTTTCCTTTATTCTTTCTCCCTTTACCTTTATATCCTCGAGCTCTTCTATCTCCAGGTGTGTTACTTTTGCTTCCTCTGTTTTTCTTTTCAGACTCTAAAACGTAACGGCCACCTTTTCTTCTTGAAACATCAAGTCCGTCATAGTTTCCATAAGTTCCTTTTTTTCTGTTTTCACGGTTATCTCTAACTCGTTGTCTTATGGATGATTTCTTTTTATTATACTTGGCTTGATAAGCTTGTCTTTTTTTTCGAGCTCGCTTATTTTTCCGATAGTATTTTGCCGTTCTACTTAGGGCCATAATAAAAAAGTTATCTTTGCAAAGATACAAATTTAATCTAATGGAATTTTCACCAAATAATGACTACCTCAAGTATTGGAAAGTAGTAAGGCAATGGGCTAGATCATACTACAAATTATCAATTGCTGAAATAGAAATGCTACTATTTTTATATAGTGAAAGGCCTTTTACTAGAGGTCAGTTTGAGGAATACAACGAAATAATGTCGTGGGATAAAAAACGATTTCACAACCTACTTGCTAATGGTTGGATAATAAAGTGGCGTGAACGCAAAGGGCGTGAAGCTACATTATACAGCTTGTCTTTTAGTGGTAAGCGCGTATGCGCTTCGATTTACAAAAAATTAAACAAAGAAGAAATGGTGTCTGAGCATAGGAGAAAGAATCCTATCTTCAGTTCTTCGGCTAAGTATAGCGAGAAGGTCTATAGAAAGATTATCAAAAAGATGAATAGGGAAATGAAAAAAGCCAACGGATAGTTGGCTTTCTCGTTTGCTCCATTTCTGGAAACCCTTAAACTATTACTGTCTTAAAAATAACATTTCAAAAATAGTAATAATGTTTTAATTTACAAAACTATTACTATATCTCTTTCAAAAATTATTGTAACTACTTCTTCATTCAGCATCATCTTGTGTCCTGAGTTTTTGTCGTAGTATATTGTATCTCCTTCCTTTACCACATCAACATCAGTACCTGGAATAACTACCAATCCTTTTTTGTATCTTAGTTGGTTGCTATCGTCTGAAGTTAGTAATATTCCTGAATCAGTTTTGTGTTGTTCTTTGATTTCTGTAATTACAATGTATTTACCTACTGCTTTCACGATATTATGTTTTTATTTAAAATTAGTGGTGATTGATCGTGTTTAGTTGTAACGAAATAAACTGAATCGTTTTCCATTACAAATATTTGTTTTACGTTTTTGAACATCATTGGGTATTTCTTCAACGCATATTCTTTTACTTTATTGTATTGCTCGTCAGTCATTTTTACGTTTCATTGTTACAATGGCATTGGTAGTTAGTATAGTTGTTGCAACACTAACGGCATTTTTAAGTGCGTTCTTTGTTACTTTGGCAGGATCTATGATTCCAAGCTTATACATATCTCCAAACTTTTTGTTCTTCACATCATACCCATGGTTGTGTGGAGCATCATTGCAGTTACATATTTCGTCTCTAATCTCTTTTACATTTTCTCCTGCGTTCTCCAATATCTGTTCTATTGGTGCACATAAAGCTCCGTATAGTACATCGCCTGCGTCTGATTCTTCTAGTTGTTCTGCACATCTTAGCAAAGCAATCCCTCCTCCAGGGAGTATCCCTTCTTCAACGGCTGAACGTACAGCACATACCGCATCCTCGATGCGGTCAAATTTTTCTTTTTGCTCAATATCTGAGTTACCTCCAACATATATCACTCCGACTCCACCTGAAAGTAAGGCTATGCGCTCACTTACAAAGTCTCTGTCCTTTTTCAGCTTCTGATTATCTCTTTGAGTCTTGAGTTCTTCAATTCGCTGATGTATCTCGGAGCTTTTCTCCGAATCCTTCACGATTACTGAAGTGTCTTTGCCGACAATAATCTTGTCTGCGTGTCCTAAATCTTGCATTGTTAGCATACCTAAGTTATCACCCTGCGACTCGCTGAAGTATTTAGCTCCTGTCGCCAAGGCAATATCCGATAGTAGTTCGTTAGTCTTATATCCAAACGATGGTGGAATAATATTACATAGTTTTAAATTATTCTGCACAACATTCGCAGCAAGTGTGTTGATTACGTTTTGTGCGCAGTTCCCTATGATCAAAAGTTTTTTGTTTTGGTTGATGATTGGCTTTAGTATGGTTTCAATTTGCAGAATGTTTGTTATCTCCATGTCTGTAATCAAAATCTGCACATCATCTAAAATACACTCATCGTTTCTGTGGTTATTGATAAAGAGCTTTGAAGTATATCCTCTATCAATCTTGATTCCTTTGGTAATGTCGTAGTAAGTTTCTTCAGTCTTGCTGTTCTCCACGGTTAAAACTCCGTCTTTACCTAATTCCTTATAAGCTTCTGCTATCATCTTGCCGAGCTCAGGATCGTTGTTTGCTGAAATCGTAGCCACATCACGAAGTGTCTTGCCTGTAACTTTCTTTGAAGACTTAGTAAGCTTACTTATTAATTCTTCCGTGATTTTGTTAATGTCACGAACAAGTTGTGTCTTGTTGATATTGTTCTCACGCTTAAATAGTTGTATACCTTCACGAACAATCGCTTCAGTAAGTACAATTGCTGTAGTTGTTCCGTCACCTGCTGAGGTAGCAGTTCTATCCGCAGCTTCTTTCATCATTCTGACTGCAAGATTCTCAACTGAGTCTTCCAGATCAATAGACTTAGCCACGGTGACTCCGTCTTTTGTAATGGTTATTCCGTGTGTATGGTTTTGTGATTCTATTAGAACGGTTTGTCCTAAAGGGCCTAATGTACTCTTAACAGCTTTGGCTATTTGTGTGATGCCGTTAAGTAACTTTTCTCTTCCTTCCTCGTCAAATGAAAGTTTCTTTGGATTCATGCTGATTTAATTTGATTATAGGCAAATATACAAATAAAATAACACATGTCGTATGTCGATTTACTGCTCTCCTATACTCTCTTATAGAAATTACTCTCTTTTTATTTTATTTTTTTTTAAAAATACTATAAAAAATCGACATAATTGACATAAAATTGATAATCAGTAAGTTAAGTTAAAAAATATTGACATAAAAACGACATAGCTTGACATAAATTTCCAAAACCGACATAAAAAAACGGGATTAATTGTATTAACCCCGCTTTTTCAGAAACACAATTTAACTATTGGGAAGAAAGTTAACTGTAAATACTTTTGAAATCTTTTCTCATATCAGCAAGCTCAATGCCTTCAGCCATCATGCTAATTTTCTTTGCACGATTCTTAGCTTGTTTGAACTCAGCTAGTTTTTTGATTCCTGTCTTGTAGTAATCGAAACCACCTGCAAGCTCGTGTCTGTTGCGATCATTCAGGAATTGCTGCATAATAGGTTTTTTACTAATCATTGTCTTGCCATTTTAAGTTTAAACTTATAATCCCTAAATAAACTACTAATTCATTGTAAGGATAATTCATTGTTGCTCCGTAGTAGCTCCATCCTAATGCGAACCCTATCGAGAGTCTTTCTTGTATTTCTAATTTAACTTCTTCCATACAGCAAATATACGAAAAGTTTTTCAATTATCAGATACATTGAGTATTTGGGTAATATATACATATCACGCTGCGTCACGCCCAGGCAAAGTCACTATTTTTTTGATAGGGGGGGTTGATTTTTTTCTGCTTTGCTCTGATTTTTTTAGCTTTTTACCACACCCCCCACCACACCCCCACCCCACACGCACCCCCACACCCCCACACCCCACACCACACCCACCACACACCCCACAAACGTACATTTTGCACCTCGTTTTTTTTGTTGCATACAAAGACAAACGAAGTAACAACAGCCCAAAACAAAATCAATGCTTAACATTTTCACCCCAAACGCCTAAAAGCTGGATCCAATTTTTTCGCAATAAAAACCCTATTTTAGTAAATAATTCGTAAATAAAACGTAAATAAACTGAGAATATAATAAAAATCAATACTTTTTTACTTTTTTTTGCTTTTTTATTTTTTTATATCGTTTTTTAGTTTAATCTTTGTACCACAATAAAGCGTTAAACGGGTACACGCCGACAAAGTACCCTAAAACATTAAATTTAAATTTTATTATTATGAAATCAGTTAAAACAAATTCAGTTCAAAACGTAGTGAAAAAAGCTACTAATCGCAAACCCTTAACAAAGGCACAAAAGGAGGCAATCGCTAAAAAACGAGCATTAAATCCTCAATTTGCAAACGTACAAAGTGCAAGACGTAGAACAGAAAAAAACACCTTAAAAACAAACCCTGTCTTATGTTTGTTGGAGGTTAAGCGTACTATTCAGCTTGATAACGTAGATTTATCATCTTACGAAAATATAGCGTATCAAAACGAATGTAAAAAAGCCATCAATTTTATGGTCAAAAATCAAGATAAATTTGTGCCTATGTTGGTTCGTGCTGTACGAACTTACAAAGGGGCGTTTGTTGTGTACTACTTTGAGCAACTTATTCAAAAGGTTGTCAAAATGGGTATTGACAAAGGTTTTGACTATCAAACTTCGCTTGAGTATCTTGCAACAAAACGAGAATTAGAAACGGCATAAACACCCAAAAAAACCCCCTTTAAAACGCTTTAGGCGTTTGTAAAACTCATATTTTAAGGGGGTGCAAAATACGTTCTTTGTTCTTTAGTGCCTTAGGGCATGGCTAAAAAAGTAAATCGCATAAGCGTTTACACCTTAAAAACATGGTTGATATATATCGCCTAATTTAGCCGAGCAGACATAGTAAATAAGTGAGAGATAGCTATTGTTAGATAGTAGCTAAGGCAGTCGGCACCTATACGACACTAAACTCAAGAAGAAAGGCTAAACACTTATTTCAATGGTGGCAACACACAAAAATCAATGCGTAGCGAATAGCATCGCAAGGGGGCAAGGTATGTAATTTTACTACTTGGCTATCAACTCTTGCAACTTGTAGCAAATGCTCTCGCATATTCACTTAGATATCTGTGCAACCTGCAAACATTGTGAGCAGAGGCTTGGGGGTACAATGGGTTAAGAACCGGAGACCATATCAAACTCAAGGGCGAAATGCATACTATCGGCACAGAGTCAAAACCATCAAACAGATAGGGAAGAGAAGATAGAGACACGACACTCTCAGGGCTACACTTGGGCTAATGAAACAGAGAGGGAAGAGTAAAAAGTGAAACACAATAAAGTCGTAAAATGGGAAGATGTAAGTTCGACTTATTGAAATGCCCCTGCACTCGTAGAGAATATAGTGCAGGGGAACTAAATTAAATCAAATGAGAAGTAGAATAAAAACAAAGGTAAGAGTGGGAGAGCTCGGATCCTTTATTCAGCAACGACACAACGAAGCTAAACAAAAGTTTGGTAAGTTGATGGAGATTATCATGCAAGAGAACAGCTGTTCTTGGGAAGAGGCAAAGGTAATCTACAAGAGAACAAAGATAGAACGAGCA
>Ga0160423_10003049_pt1 | contig 13949 bp, 14 predicted proteins | sample CRUFie14St8metaG_FD_108191 | JGI IMG/M metagenome (GOLD analysis project Ga0160423, IMG submission 108191) | Marine microbial communities from the Costa Rica Dome - CRUD Field 142mm St8 metaG | ecosystem: Environmental > Aquatic > Marine > Oceanic > Photic zone | place: Costa Rica: the Eastern...
AGAGGCTGTTGCGTGAAGGCAATCCTCCCAATGAGGTGCCAGCCTCTCCGGCACCTGCACCAGCAGTCCAATCACCAGTGCAAATGAAGGGCCAAAGAGCCCTGTCTGGGGAGAATGAGGACGGGCAAGTAGAGAAAAGGGAGGAGAAGGCTGGTCGCGATGGAGGAAGTGATGAGAGCTTGATGATGAGGGCCATGGCGGGCCTTGGAACCTCAGCAAATCAGGCCTTGCGCGAAAAAAGCATGGAGGGGAGCGACAAAGGCAATAGAGAGGTTATCTCACCGGACGACTCACAACATCTCGCTCTCGCGGATGCTGTGCAGGGAGCTTCAGGGGAGAGCGAGAGTGAGGAAGAGATCCTAGACGACCATCTTACGACACACGGCTGCAACCCTGTCGCCTCGCTCGATCCAAACCTCGGCCAGGCTATGGTCAGGGTCAGGTACACCCCCCTCGAGAGCGAGAGTGAGAGTGAGGAGGAGCTCAAGATTCTGTCCAAGTACATCTCGCTCGAGGCGTACAGGAACAACTAAGGAATCAAAGTCGCCGCAAAAAGGCAAAGACTCTTTAAAACTATGTATCCATGTATATTACTGAGTGACAGAGAAGTGGATTTTATATGGTGAACTTCCCTTTCCCCACAGGACCCGCGCCACGGCCGCTGCCACAGCTTACTCGTACTTCTGCTGCTGCTCCTGCAAGATAGTGAGCTTGATGCCCTTACCCTTGGCGAGGGAAACCAAAGGCTTGTTTCCCTTTCCGATCACAAAGACGTTCTGGATTCTCGTGGCGAAGGTGTTTCCAGCGGCATCCTTCAAGTGGACAATGTCGTTGGAACCCTTGTGCTTCTCCCTGTTGAGGATAACTCCGACTCTGCCGGCGTTATGGCCTCCGGTGACCATGGCGACATTGCCGTTGTCGAACCTGATGAAGTCCTTCATCTTTCCAGACTCGATGTCAAACAAGATGGAGTCGTTGATCTTGACAAGGGGGTCTGGGTACCTCAAGGTCCTTCCGTCGTGGGTGGTCAGGGTTGGGATGGCCTTCTCGCCAAGCTTGATGTCCTTGACCTTGCAAAGCTTGTAGGAAGCCTCCTCGGCGCTGATGCGGTGCACAGTCATCCTTCCCTTGCTGTCGTACAAGATGCGGAAGTACTCGTCGGACTTCTCCAGGGAGATGACGTCCATGAACCCAGTTGGGTAGCAAACGTCCGTGCGGACCTTGCCGTCGACCTTGACGTACCTCTCCATGAGGATGGCCTTGGCCTCGCGGCCGGTCAGAGCGTACTTCAGGCGGTTACGCAGAATGAGGATGAGTGGCAGGCACTCCCTGGTCTTGTGTGGACCAGGAGAGGGCTTGGGGGCCTGCGATTCAAGAAAAAAAAAGAGGAGGGAAGAAGGTGTCAGCGAAAGGGTTCTCAGCAATCTTGGCGGGTTGCTCCCCGGCGACCCTGAGAGTGGCACCCAGGTTCCCTCGCGACCAGGAACACTGGGAACGTCGGGACACCTCCGCAGCAGTCAGGGTGGGTGGGAGACCCAAGGGGGGCACGACAACGAAAGACGAAAGGCCGTGCCGTGTCGTGCGGTGCGGATCCTCAAGCGAAACGGAGGTAGGGTCGAGGAGGGGGCACACGGCCCTCCCCGCAACCCCCCTCTGAGACTCCCACGCCCCGCCCGACCGGGAACCTCGCCCCCACAACCCCTTGCCCGTTTCGGGGGGGTCCGCAAAAGAAACTTACGAAGATGCCTCCCAGCTTGTCGAGCATCCAGTGCTTTGGGGCATTGATCCTCTTAAGGTGCTTCGTTGGTCCGCGGCGTCCCATGGTTTCGCTTCAGTTGCTTCAGTCCTTCCGCTGCTGTAGGCCTCCTTCGCGGCGCTCCTCGCTTCTATTCTCTTCGGCTTTTGTGCCTGCCCCCCCCTTCCCCCCCCCCGAGCCAAGGCGACCCCAAATCCCCTGTAGAAATCGCATGCAAATACCCCAGAATTCGGGACGGGGGGGCCGCCGCCGCCGCCCGGGAAAACTTCCCGGAAATGTTTAATCTCGTTCCGGCTTTGGAAATTTCTTTCTCGAGCGCTCAGCCAGCCGGGCAAGCAAGGCTTTCAAAAAATGCAGCTGAGCTTGGTTTGGTCGCACAAGATGGCAGACCAGGGCGACCGAAGAGGAGGCGAAGGGGGCTTCGAGGTGGACGAGGCGAGCTTGGAGCGGCTGAACCTCCAGATTCAGCATGTCATGCGAAAGGCAATGGTCGACCTCCTGGAGGAAGGGTTAAAACAAGGGTCCTTTGACCACGTTCTCCGCCTGTGGAAGGAAGTGCGCGAGAGGCTTCTGAGGCTCTCCAGGGGGTCGGCGGCGGAGATAGAGAAGACTAAGGCCGCCGTTGACTGCGAGTACGCAGAGGAGCTTGTGCAGAACCAAGCGCTGGACAACTCGATCCTGGGCGACATGATCGAGCTGGCCTCCCGGCGGATAGGGGAGCTCGGGGCGGTCGCCTACGAGGCTCAGGTTCTGGAGTGGGGGGCGAAGCTGGCGGACGAGATTAGGGCGAGCGGAAGCGGCGAGGCGGAGGGAGAAAAGGAGAGAACTCCCGCCAACATCCTCGCCCACTTCTTCGACACCTCAGACGTGCTGCTGACGAGGGTTGAAGCTGGCGTGGCGGCCCACCTCCTGTGCCAGGCGCTCCTCTCGCACCCGGGGCTCAGAGCCGCTGGTTGATGGGACGCGCCTTAAAGAGTCTAAACCTATGAGAAAGTCTAAAAAAAAACTTAAAAACCTGTATGAGTCTCTTTGCTTCCTCCTCTTCCAGTCGCCTCCCCGTCCCTATCCCTCGCGGCAGTTGTCGCCACGGTTACTGCTGAAGTGGACCGAGGCGTGCAGATTACAAAAAAAATTTCTGGCAGTCCCTAAAAGTGGAACGTGAGCCTCAGACCCCTCGGTCCCAGTAGCCGGGACGCCACTGAAGCACCCAGTCCCGCCAAGAGTCCGGCGACCAAAGCCCGTTTGAGCTTCCGCTCTTTTGAGACACCCTCCTCGTCCTTGTCCTCCAGGCCGAGCTTCTTCCCGACTGCCTCGACCATGGCACTGGTCACAGAGGTGGACATGCCCCTCTGCCTGGCCTGCTTCTTCTGCTTGCCCGTCTCAAACATCGGAACCTGCGAGAGACAGCCGAGCCAGGAGAAGTCAGGGAGTGTGCCCACGCGGCGAGTTTCGTCAAGGCAAAAGAGGAAGGCAGATGAGCCCTGGTTTTGGGCTTGCGACTCACCTGAATACCCTTCTCACGGCAGCTCACCGACAGGGACCTCACAGTTCTGCAGACCCGGAGGGTCCCCTCCTCTCCCACCCCACACGCAATCACGTCGCTCGCACTGAAAAGCTGATGGTCGGCAAGTCCAATCGAACGGCAAGTTCCAAGGAAGAAGTCGACGTCGCTCACGGCCCGAAAGCCCTTCCTCTCCTCCGTCAGGTCCTCCTTCGAGAATGCCGATGGCGAGTCCGCATTATCCCCCAGTTTATCAGCGACGAAACGCAATACCTTGCCGTTCCTGAGGACGCCCTCTAAGCCAGGGAGCCCCAGCGAGCGCAGATTCTGTCCCACGAAAGCTTCGAGCCAGTCAAGCGTCCTATCCGCCAGGTAAGTCTCCTCCACCCTCCTCGCTGTCGACGGCGACGCCGGAGCTTCCTCCGCCATGCCCAAACTCCCTGCAACCGCCGGTCGATCGAACAATCTTCATCTGTCCACAAAACGTATTCGATGTCCATCGAGCTGTTTTTTTGAATCGCGGTGGACGAGTCTCCTGAAGACTTGAGAGCGAGGCACAAGAGCGACGGGGAGAGCGAGAGCGGGAGCGGGAGCGAGAGACGCGGCCAAAGGCGCGGCAGAAGACGCAGCGGGGAGAGCGAGAGATTCGGTGGGGGGAAAACACAGACGGAAGTCGAGAGGAGCGGACTAAGATCACCATGCCGGTTCCCGATCAGGTTATCGTGCACCCCTTGGTTCTCCTTTCCGTCGTCGATAACTACAACAGGGTGGCCCAAAACACTCGCAAGAGGGTCGTGGGGGTGCTCCTAGGGGAGGTCAAGAGGGGGGTTGTCCACGTGACGAACTCCTATGCGGTTCCTTTCGAGGAGGACGAGAGCCAGGGGGCGATCTGGTTCATGGACTACACCTATCACGAGAATATGTACGCTATGTTCAGAAAGATCAACGCCCGCGAGGTTGTGGTCGGCTGGTACAGCACGGGTCCGAGGCTAAGGGAGGCCGACCTGGAGATCAACCAGCTGATGACCAAGTACTGCAAGCAGCCCCTGCTGGTGATCGTGGACGTGAAGCCCAGGGGTGACGGGATCCCGATCAAGGCCTACTGCGCGGTGGACGAGGTCAAGGAGGACGGGACGGAGCGAGCGAAGAAGATCTTCGTCCACATCGGCTCGGAGGTCGGTGCCCATGAGGCGGAGGAGATAGGCGTCGAGCACCTGCTTAGGGACGTCAAGGACGCCACCATCTCAACCTTGTCCACCGAGGTGTCGAACAGGCTCTCCGCGCTTGGAGACCTCAGCAAGTACCTGGAGGACATCAGGTGCTACATGGGGATGGTCCTGGAGGGCAAACTGCCCATCAACCACGAGATCATGTACAACCTGCAGGAGGCCTTCAACCTGATGCCAAATTTGAACGTGGAGGAGGTGGACAAGGCGTTCGCGGTGAAGACTAACGACATGATGATGGCCATGTACATCGCCTCACTGGTGAGGTCGGTCATTGCGCTGCACAACCTGATCAATAACAAGGAGGGGCGGATGGCAACGGCCAAGGGCAAGGTTGCCGAGCCGGCAAAGAAGGCAGGGGAGGCCAAGGCTTGAGGGAAAGAGAAGAGGAAGACGAGACAGGGGTAGGCTGTTTGTCCATCACAATTTTCTTGGTCACCTTTTGCTACCTGCAAACGCTTTGTTTAAAAAAGGAAAAGAATAGAATAGAGATGGGCTCCTGTTGTGATTCGACCGACTGTAATCTGTACGTTCTAAGACACCACGACCTTTGTTCTGGCTTCACTTTCCTATGCAGAACTGGCTAAAGATGCTGTCCAGGACATCCTCCGTCACGTCAGACCCGGTGAGCTCGTTGAGCGCCTGCAGGGCCCCTCGGAGGTGCACAGCGCAGCAGTCAACGGGCCAACCCTCTTCCACCGCGGTGATGAGCTCCTCGAGCCTGTCGCTGCAGACCTGCAGGCAGGCCGCCTGCCTCGTGTTGAGCTGCCAGACGCTCTTTGAGTAACCGTCCTCGCCTTTCAGGCCAACAATCCTAGTCACTTCCTTCCGAATATCCGGTATCCCTTCTCCAGTCACCGCCGAGGTGAGTACCTTGGGCACCTCGGGCCCGCCAGGGGGCTCTAGCCTCTCCATCACGTGCGTTGGCACCGCGGAGATAATCTCGGCAGGCGTCAGGCCAGACCCCTCAATTGCATCGACCTGGTTGAACACCAAGACAAGGGGCGGAAGCTCTGAGCTACCTGAGCCGGGCGGCAGCAGGGAGTCAACGATCTGCGTCTCTCTCTCACCCCAGCCCACCTGTGAGTTCACTACCATCACCACCGCGTCCGCAGCCCTTGCCGCCGCGGACGACCGCTGAACGCCAAGCTCCTCCACCATGTCAGACACATCCTCACGGATTCCCGCCGTGTCCAGCAGCTTGGTGGCCACGCCGCCCATGTCGGTGGTTGCCTCCACGATGTCCCTGGTTGTTCCAGCGATCTCGGTAACGATGGCCTTCTCTGCGCCGGAGAGTGCGTTCAACAGCGAGCTCTTGCCCACGTTCGGCGCCCCAATGAGCGCCACTGTCAGGCCACTCTCCAAAAATTTGCCCCTCCTTGCAGTCCCCAGGGCCTCCCCCGCACTTCTCCTCAGGTCCTTGCACATCTCCAGAATCTCCCCGCGGTCCAAGGGCTCCATCTCATCCTCGTAATCTATGTGGGCGTCCACCCTCGCCAGCAGGCCCACGCAGCTCGCCCTCATGCCCTCGACCAGGTCCCGGAGCCCCCCGTCCAGGCCAGCCAGAGCCGCATCCGCGGCCTCAACAGTCCTCGCGTTAATAACGCTGGCCACAGCCTCGGCCTGGGTCAGGTCCAACCGGCCGTTCATGAAGGCCCTGTACGTGAATTCCCCTGGTTTCGCTACCCGGGCCCCAAGGGCCACACAGCAGTCCAGCACCCTCCTGGTGCAGATGCTTCCCCCGTGGGTCTGGAACTCAACTACGTCCTCTGCGGTGTAGGATCTCCTGCCCAGCATGGGGATAGCCAGGGCCTCATCTACGACGACCTCCTTCGCCGCCACGGACCGTCCTCCGTCCTCGCCTCCCGCTTTTACGCTGGCCGCTTCCACTAGGTGACCGTGGTACACCCTGTGGCTGCAGGGTTCCCAGGTCGCGTTCCTTTCCGCGGCGCCGAGTCCGTCCAGGGCGGGACTCCCGCTCCTGCTCGTCCTCACGAAGATGGACTTGAGGATGGGGACCGCGGCGGGACCTGAGATCCTCACGATACCAACGGAGCAGTTCGGACCCCCGGAGACGACTGCCGCTATCGTGTCGTCGCCGTCGTCGTCTGCCCCAGGATTGCTTGCGGTCGGAAAGGACAGGGGGGCTGAAGAGGTTGAAGCATCGTTGCTCGAGGACGTCCGGGACACTTCGACCCGTCGTCCCGACCCGTGGAGAGAACTGAGCCCGGAGCCCACCACTGAGGAGGGCAGAGGCCTCCAGTGTGACGGAGGTCTAGCCAGCAGCCAAGGTCGCGCCAGGGCGGGACTCGACCCAGCGTGCCCCCAGCGATACGAGCTCTGCTTCAAGAAACCCCGCCGCAGCATGACTAGAGGGTGGTCGACCTGCCTTTTCTTCGTCCTCGGCCGCGCTGTTTCGGCGCCTACTCTCTCGGCTTCGGCCGAGAACTTTTTGGATCACGATCCGACTGGTCCCCCCTGCAGGACTGAAGGCCGTGGAGGGAGCGATGTCATTCACCATTCCGCAGGTAGAGCACTCCTTCGAGTGGGGACGATGGCTGCAGCCCGGGCACAGATCCTGTCGGGGCCGGCGAGGCTCGTCTCGAGACGGGTTCCGAATTCCCCTGGCTCGCGCTCGGCACGCGTGGCCCTCTGCCGCGCAAGTGGCAACGCGGACCAGGCGTCCAGCTGCCTCTGCCTGGACTTCGACGGAGTGGTTTGCAACTCCGCGGGAGAGAGCTCCGTTTCCGCATGGCTCGCTTCTGAGAGGTACTGGCCGGAGGCCTACGAGTCCGAGGAGGCGCAGGCGCGGCGGCAAGACGTGATCGATCAGACGAGCGCAGTGCGGCCCATCGTGGAGACGGGGTACGAGAACATGCTCTTGTCCAGGGCGCTGCTTGAGAGGAAGGCGAGCGTGAACGAGATCCTGGAGGGTTGGGGCGAAATCATGCCTGAGCTCATGGTCGAGTGGAGCGTGGACAGAGATGAGCTCGTGACGGCCTTTGGCAACACGAGAGACAAGTGGCTAGCAGAAGATGAGGACTCCTGGATCAGGAAAAACAGCCTGTATCCCTCGGTGGCGAGCTCTCTGCAGAAGGCCCTGGAGAGGCGTGACGTTCTGGTGTACATAGTGACCACGAAGCAGGCTCGATTCGTGGTGCGAATTTTGAAGGACATCGCTGGGATCGACTTTCCTGAGGAGAGGATCATCTCGAGCACGGTGTCAGGCATTCCAAAGTCCACCACGCTGTGCACGCTGATGGCGGAGCACAAGCAAGTGGAATCATGGCACTTCGTGGAGGACAGGTACAAAACGCTTGAGGGAATTAGGGCCAAGCAAAGGGGCAGTGGGGACGAAGCTGCGGATCTGGGGAGGCTGAACCTGTACCTCGTGGACTGGGGGTTCAACACAGAGGCAGAGAGAAATGCGGCACGCGGGGATGAGAAGATCGAGCTCATCGACCTTGTGACCTTCAGCAAGGAATTGCAGAGTGGGTTTTGAAATTTAAACTACATCATCATAACAAAAATAAAAGCCACGCTGCTGCTCATTTGTACTCCTCTTTCCGCTCCTCTGCAACTTGGATCTCCTCAAAGTCGTCCTCAATTTCATGGTCTGTGGCCAAGTGTTCTGCTCTAACTCCTTCTTCTTCCCACTCGCCATCCTCGCCATCTTCACCTCCCCCCTCCCTCATGCTCTTCAAGAAGGCCATGGCCTCCTCAGCGCCAGCGACTTTACCATCGCCACCTTCCTTGACCGGGAAGCTATCGTCATGAAAGCTTGCCTTTGGCAAGCTCTCTTCCCCCTTTCTCGCTCCGACCTGGTACTTTTCGTTATGGAAACTCGCTGTAGGGATTGTATTCCCTGGCAGCGAAGGGAAATCTTTCTTTCTTTGCACGGCCTTCTGGGAAGCGCCCTTGTGCTGGTTGCCGCAGTCATTCCCTTCCTTGCTACGCCCAAAGCAGGTCTTGAGAAATCCATCCCTTTGGGCGAAGACAGAGAGGATGGGGGTTGCGATCCATGTCAGCAAAACTTGCGCTCGGGTGGTTTGGGAGGAGAGAGAGGAGCGCACGGAGGGGGCGGAATGGAGTGGAGGGGAGGGAGGCGGAGTTCTCACCGCTCCAGTTGCATCACCAGCGCCTTCTCGGCGTCGAAAGAGTGCACCGAGTCTCCTGTTTTCCTCTCCGTGTTCCTGAACTTGTAGTACTGGTACAGGCCATGCCCACCGTTGCCGAAGCCGTAAACGGTGACCTTGTCGCACAAGGAAAGGGCCATGAAGACCTCGAATAGACCGGACGAGATGGTGCTCCCGCCGTGGAAGGTCTTTCCCCTCTTGTGGCACTTGACATAGTCCTTGAACTCCTCAAGAACTTTCCTAGACGCCCCGGAGATCTTGCTGCTCATGGTGATCACGTTCACCTTGGGGTTTTCCTTGTGCTTCCTGTACAAGGTGTCGATGACCTTCTGATCGCCGCGCGAGGTGACAAGGAAGACCCCCCTCTCGAGCGGCAGGTAGCCCACTCCTGCGGAGTATGTGCCCAGCCACCGCTTGTTCAGGATGCGGAACGTGGTCTTCGAGCCGACTTTGTCCTCGTAGCGCTTGACAGGCGCTTGGTTGGCCCTGAAGACCACCTCGTGGCTGTCGATCGACTTGCCGTATTTCGTTGTCTGGAGCGTTCCCCCGTTGCCCACCACCGCGCAGGTCGAGAAGTTGAGCCTCTCGAAGGCCTCCACGCTCTGCGGTTTCTTGGACTCGTAGACCTCCTTCTTCAACGCGTGCTTGAAGGCAGCGTTTGTGGCCTCGACCATGCTTGGCGGGCATGAATCCTTGTGCTTTGCCTTCTGTGGTTTGGTCGCACCCGAGTTGGAGTTGAAGAGAACGAGACTCGCGCCGACCTCGACTCCGCTGCACAGCACTAAGGCCATCAGGACGGCCAGCGTGGCCACCAGGGCGGGGTGCACTTTCACCATCCTGTCGCTCGGGACCGCGGCCACCGGTGGTGCGGGCCCACAAAGATCACCCCCAAGATCTCTGTCGGTTTCCCCCCGGTCAGTACCCCCCGCCAAATCTGCCTTGCCCCCCGATCTTGCCGACCCCAGGAAAATCGTCTGCAGCTGCTCGGGGCGGGGGGGAACTCGCAGTGGCACCACCTTGCCTGGGAGCGAGCCGGAGCGAGCCGAAGCGAGCGGGCCAGGAAAGGCGGTGAGCAAGAGGAGGGCGAAGATGGCTTCGCCTAACTTCGCGATGGGCATGGGGAGGGCCATGCTCGCTCAGCAGCTGTTTCACGAGGTCAAGGGCGACTACGAGAAGAGCCTTGAGGGCAAGGAGGGTGACGAGAGGGAGAAGACTCTGCAGGAGCTCCACCTTCGCTCGGCTGATAAGTGCCTCAAGCTCGCGCAGAGGAATGGGGGTATCTACAACAAGGCAGCCCAGTTCGTGGCGTCGCTTCAGGCCGGGGCGGGGGACGCCTCCATTCCAAAGCCCTACATCGACGCCCTGAAAGTTGTCTGCGACAAGGCCCCTTTCCGGCCCTTCGCCGACTTGGCTCAGGTCGTCAAGGAGGACTTTGGCGTTGACAGCCTCGACGAAGTTTTTAAGAGCGTGGACGAGAGCCCGCTCGCGGCGGCCTCCCTGGCGCAGGTCCACAGAGCGGTCCTCAAGGATGGGACAGAGGTGGCGGTGAAGATCCAATACCCAGGGCTGCTGGAGCAAATGGCGTCCGACTTTGCAGTGTTCCGGATGTTCGGCCAGCAGATCAAGCCTGGGGGCTTTGACCTCACATGGGTCGTGAACGACTTCGAGGTTTCCATCAGCGCCGAGCTGGACTTTACCATTGAGGGAAGGAACGCGGAGCTCACAGGCAAGGACTTTGCCCACCAGCCGTACGCCAAGGTTCCAAAAGTGTTCTGGGAGCACACCACCAAGAGGGTGCTCACTATGGAGTTCGTCACAGGAATGGTCCCGACGAACGACGCGAGGGCCCTGGCCGAGGCGGGGATGGACCCTTACCGGGTGGGATGCATGCTGTCTGACCTCTTCGCTGAGATGGTGTTCTGCACCGGGCGGGTCCACGGCGACCCACATGCCGGGAACGTTTACGCAATCCTGGACAAGGAGACGAAACGGGAGAAGATTGTGCTGCTCGACCATGGCCTGTACCATGACGTGGCGAACGACCTCAGAAAGGATTTCTGTGAGTTTGTGTCTGCGTGTGTGGAGAGAGACGGGGGCCGCATGAAGACGCTTGGAGAAAGGTTTGCCGGTCCCCTTTACCGATTCTTTCCTATCATCCTCTCTCCTTGGTTCGTGTTCGGCTCCAAGGTCTCTCTAGAGGACATCAGAGCTGCCAAGCAGAAGAGGATCCCGCCAGGGGTTGAGCTCAAGCAGGTTGGCGAGTTCCTTGTGGGCTTGCACGACACGGGCGGGAACCTCCTAGGGGTTCTGCATTCGATGGGTTATATCAGGGGAATTCTGAACTGCCTCAAGTTCCCCGAGAGAAGGAGGCTCAAGTCCTTCGCAAAGTACGCAAAGGCTGGATGTGACTACGAGGTGGAGCCATATGATGAGGACCTGGGCAAGGCAAAGGAGCAGGTTAAGAAGCCGGCACTTGAGCTGAGCACAGCGGCCAAAGTGGGCGTTGCAATGATGCATGTAGACCTGCTGGCCCTGCTGATCTCCGTGCTGGCCCCCGTGGCCATTGTGCTGCTCGTGCTTGGAAAGAGAACAACTTTTGGCATGGTGGGGGCAATCTTGGTCCTCATTGTCTCGTTCTTCTACCAGCGCAGTGCTGGTGGTCCTGGCACGGCTGCAGCTGGTGAAGGTGAAGCTATTATCCTGGATTAATTATTTTTCAAGACATCTTCCAAAAAAGATTCCTCTCGCAACTTCTCGTCGTACGCCCTGGAAAAGAGAGAGAGAGAAAGAGAGAAACTTCTCGGAGCTGTCATGGCCCTCCCTCCCACTCCTGGTGTTTTCGCTCCACCTTGCCCTCCAGTTCTCCAAGTGCAGAAAAGTCCTGCTCCCACTCAACCAACGACCTTTCGTTCCATACCGACAGTGCCTTCTGAAGGTACATCTGGCTTTCCGAGTGCGTCCACCGGTTCACGCGCATGAGCTGAGACGACACGAGCTTCAACCCCCCGTCCACAATGGACCTCCCCGCATGTTTGACCTTGTGACATGCTGGGCAGAGGGCCACAAACCCCCTGAAGGTCTGTCTGTTCCGTGAGAGAGATTCAGAGTCATACTGATACTCTTCCTGGCAGACGACCGGCCACTTGTCGCCCTGGTCCCCACAAACCTCGCACCTGTACCCGGCCCTCTCATAGGTCTGCGTTCTAACAGCGTCCCAGTCCTCATCAGGCAGCTCCGCCTTCATGTTCGTCCCCCACACAGTCTTCGGGACCAAGTCGATCGTTAAGGCGGGAAGATTTGGCTTGACCGTGACGCACAGGTACCAAAGGTCGTCCGCCTTCTCAGACTCAACTGTTTCGCCCTCCTCCGGAGCGTCCACCTGAGCCTCGTCCATAGCGACAGGACCCACAGACTCCACCACCCCGAGAACGTACCGCTGTTGGCGCAGCAGGTGCGTCAACGTCCTCGGTACGTAGCCCAGCTTCTCGCCCGACAGGGTATACACCGCCACAGCCTTGGGGTCGAACCGGTTCAGGGGCTCCTGTTCCAGAAGCACGGCGTTGCCCACGCGCATCATCTTGACCAAGTCCTGACGCTGCTCGAAGGACACACCCGCTACGTTTACAGACAACGTCCTGGCCGCGTAAATCATCTCTCTCCGAGGTCTGAAGGGCTGCAGTCTAGGAACGTTCAGGGTCGTGCGCTCTAGGTCGCCATCCGAGGGTGTAGAGGTCGACGAAGCCGCAGAGTTGCTGTCGATTCTGGAGGAGAGGCACAGGCGGGGAAAGGTCGAGGCGGTCTGGCCCTTCCTCTGTCCCCTACTTGGCGGTCCCTGCCGCAGGGTGAGAGCCCCGGGCCCATGCCTGGCCCCCTTCGCCAGGAGGGCGCGCATGATGCTCATTTGTTTGAGAACAACGGCAGCTGGAAAAAGCAAAAAAGCGCAATCTGCTTGACATGGCGATCGGCTGCGGAGGAGGGCAAGGCCACCGGGGCGGCGGGCGAGGATGGTAGGTTGGAGAGCGGAGCCGGTGGGTCGGTCACTCGCTGCACGCGGGGCGCGCGCGAAAGAACTCACGGGGGGCGATACAGGAGTCCCTCGCCTCGGCAACCTCGTGCGTGTCGTAAAGGTGGGGGTAGGACCGGATGTCGCTGAGGCCCGCCGTCGGGGAGGAGGTAACCTCCAAGGGCTTGTCCTATGCTGGGGCGTGCATCGCGCAAGAAATCGGTCGGTGCGTTTCGGACGAACTTGTCCGCTGCTGGCTTCCTCCCAAAGGAAAAGAGACGACGGGCGCATTCGGCCGTCAGTCTCTCGCGGCGACGAGGCGGCCAGGGAACCCGCGTACCAACGCTTCCTGAGCAAGTACTTTTTGACAGTAGTCATTATTTGTGGCCTCTCCGTCTGTGGAAGCCTCTTTCAAGCTGGTACTTTGCAGTGCTTCTTGGTATCGTGGGCCGTTGTGGCCACGTTTGGACGCTGGGCTGTTCCAAAAATGGGGGGACTCAAGCAGAGTTTTCAGGGAGATGGCCCAGACCACGCAACCAAGGAGGGTACTCCGACAGCTGGTGGTATTTTCTTTGTTCCCATCGGCCTTGCCGTGGGCCTTGCACATGCCTGGCCAACAGCTGAGGGCCAGAAGGCACTCCTGCTTGGTGTTGTACTCTGCACGCTTTGTTGTGGCATAATTGGAGCAGCGGACGACTACTTGATAGTTACGAAGGAGACAAATCGAGGTCTTTCTCCGAGAGTGAAGCTTCTTTTTCAGGTATACTGGCGTGCCCCACATTGCGGCAAAAGCAATGCATGAAAATGGACCCACTGACTTCCGGTGCCATTACTCTTCGTATAGGCAATAACAGGCTTCGCCTTCTGCTCCTTAGCCTATCTATCGAACTATGGGCAGATACGCGAGGCTATTCCAGTGCTCAAGGAATTCAGAGTGCTATATCTTCTGTCCTCTTCCATCCTTATTGCGGGAGAAAGCAACGCGGTAAATCTCACAGATGGAGTTGATGGTCTTGCTTCGGGCCTCTTCGCCATAGCGGCCATCGGACTGGCTGCGACCCTTAGCTCGCCGCCTCACTTGAGCCCTTCCTTAGCCCTCCTGTGTGCATCCATGTCAGGGGCGTGCTGTGGTTTCCTGGAACACAACGGGAACCCTGCAAAGGTAAGAAATTTTGACGACTCTGACACTTTCGCAGGACGATCGTGAAGCGCTGACTCTTTGAAATTCCAGGTCTTCATGGGCGACACGGGGTCTTTAGCCTTGGGCGCATTCCTTGCTTCTGTCGCCGTGGGGACAGGATGCATCCTTCCGTTCTTGCTCCTGACG
>Ga0160423_10003050_pt1 | contig 13944 bp, 12 predicted proteins | sample CRUFie14St8metaG_FD_108191 | JGI IMG/M metagenome (GOLD analysis project Ga0160423, IMG submission 108191) | Marine microbial communities from the Costa Rica Dome - CRUD Field 142mm St8 metaG | ecosystem: Environmental > Aquatic > Marine > Oceanic > Photic zone | place: Costa Rica: the Eastern...
AAGAATGGTCACCTCAAGCTCTTGATCTGGCTGATCAAGGAGGAATGCCCCTACTACAAGAAGAGCAAGTGCCGTAGGGCTGCTGCGAGGGGAGGGGAGCGTGCGAGGAAGGTTTTGGAGTGGCTCGACGAGTGACCGCGGAGAGGAAACTTGCTAAAAAATTTATGAAAAGAAAGAATAGATACAGTTGGGAAGCTGTGAATTCACATCCTATGTGTGGGCAGAATGAGCTTGGAGACGTCGAGGAAAAGACGTGGGCAACAACAAAACAAAAAATTAGAGTGCCAACGCTGCTGCGGTCCGAGGCTCGCCCGCCCGCGCCTCACGCCCGGTCAAAGTGGAGCTGCACGCTCGTTGTCTGCCGGAAGAGCCCCTTCTTGTTCTTCCAGGCCTTGTCGAGGTCCGCCAGACCAAGAGTCACGGGCGCCCCGATCATGTCCCCCGCAAAGGCAGTGTGGAACCAGAAGAAGAAATGCAGCCCCTGCTCCTTCCCCGCCTTGGTGACCAAGATCTTGCTCGTGATCTCGCCAATTGTAGGAGCACGCACGCCCTCTGGCAGGCCAAAGACTCTGACCCTAACGTCTCCTTGCACCCGGCACCCGCCGTCCTGCGACAGGTCGATCTCGAAGGAGCCGTCCTCGCGGACGGGGGTCTCCCCCGTGACCTTGAGAAAATCCTGGTTTTTGGTGTCCACCACGCAGTACACCGTTTTGGGAACCTTCTCCGGCTTCTCCCCAGCCTTGGCGTCCGGGGACCTGTACGGATTGGTCTCGAAGCAAGTCGGCGCCTTGAGGTGCCTCAGGCTGATGTAGACGTCGGGCACGTAGGGCAGGAACCCGAGCGGCGGCAGGGACTTGGCGTTCCTCCAGTCCCAGTTACTGTTCAGGTGGTGCTCAAAGTACTTGACGTACCTCTTCTGCGAGGGCGTCTCGATCCCCTGCAGCTTACCCTTCTTCGTCAGTTCCGTCCTCTTCTTGGCGAAGAAGTCCATCGCCACGTCACTGTTGGGCTGCTGTTTCGAGTACAGCAGCCACGCGACCACCGCGGTCCCCGTCCTGCCCTTTCCCCCTCGGCAGTGCACGGCAACGACGGCCTTGCTCCTCTCCCCCTTCCTCGCGGCCTGGCTCTCCGCGGACTTCCTCTGGAAGAACTCGTGGGTCGACCGGCACAAGTCAACGAGCTGGTTCATGCTCGGGGGCGTGTGGTCCTGGACGTTGAACCTCACAATCTCCCCGCCCGACTGGTGAAAGTACGAGTCCGCGTAGGGCAGCTCGGGACACAGGTTGTGGATCTGGTACATTCCGGCCAGGCCCCTGCCGTCCACCCTCATCTCCGTGTGCTTCAGCCTGAAGAACCGCTCGACCTCCTCGATCGGGTTCCTGTACAGCTTCAGGATGTTGTCCACCGCGGGGACGGACATCGCGATCACGTCCTTGGTGATGTAGCAAAGGTCCAGGTCGAAGCCCTCCTTCTGGAACCGCTTCTTGTTCGTGCCAACCCTGTTCCTAGCGGCGACCTTGGCGCTGGCCGTGACGCCGAGCGACCTCGTGATGACGCGAAGGGAGTGCGTGGCTAGCCTCGCCCTCTGGATCAGCCGCAAGTGGCTTGCCACCCTAACGCTCCTTCCGGCCAGCAGGGCCCCGGTGTAGTCCAAGTCGGCCATCACCAGCGCGACAGACCCGATCGTGATGATGAAGTCGAACCACTTCATCTTCTTGGAGAAGAACACCTTGGCGGTGTCCGCCAGGATCCTGAGGCAGATCTCAAACGTCAGGATAATGACGATGAGCGCAGTGCAGATGTCCACCGCCTTGTGCACGTTTAGCTTGTCCCTCTCCGTGGCCTTCGTGTCACCCCTATCCACGAAGACCTCTGTGATCAGCAGGGCGACGTCCAGGAAGAGCAGGATGATGATGAAGGTCTGCACATAAACGCTGTACACAAAGTCCCTGCACTTTGTCCGCATGGAGAAGGACTCCTCCTCCTTGGAGCCCGCGGCCAGAGCTTCCGGGTCGCCCCCACCGCCTCCACCCTCCCCGTCGTCCTCCGCCAGTGCGTTCACCCTGACAGTGGACCCCCGCTTCCCGGCCTCGACGTCGGCCTCGCCACCGGCGCTGGCCTCGCCCGAGAAGATCGGGTTGAGCTTGGGCGGGCTCCTTGTGGTTGCGTCCGAGCCAACCGGGCCGAGCTCGGCCTCCATTGTGGCGGTGGCCTCCGCCTCGCCGTCCTGTTGCAAGCTGCTGAACAGAGGGTTGCTCTGCTGCGTCGTCCGCTTTTGCACAGTCACTGAGGTCTCGGTCCTCACGACCTCCTCTTGAGTCCGAGGATTTTCGTCGTTCCGCATCGAGTTTTCCCAGCTGATTTCCGTCAAGGCGATGGCTTGTTCGTCTTCCTCGTTGCTTCCCTTACTGTCCATCGAACTTCATGCTCCGCGCCCGCGCCAGCCTGTCTTGGTGAACGAACGAAGCACGCTCGTAGTGGGTGTGTACCTCCGGTGTGCGATCCTCTGGACCCGCAATTCGCAATCCTGTGGGAAAAGTTGAGGACCCCAAGGTCTGACGAAACAAAAGGAACCGTAGCGAACCGACGCTGCGTCACCCTCAAGGCTATCCTGGATGACCCCTCCGCCTTTTGCCCTGCGCGACGCTTCGTCAGCCGTCGCCCGCCAGCACAGGTGCCCTGGTCTTGGTTGGCCGGCCAAGATTTTCCAGCCTTGAGCCTGGAGGAAATGTTGTGAATCTTGGAAATGTTCAAGTTCGGCCGAATTCGGCACCACTGCCGAGGTTTTTCGCTGCCATGAGAGTGCTCGCGGATGGGTGTAACGGCTCAGGTCAAGCCGGCCGCGCGTCCCCTGAGGAGGCGAGGGAGGGAAGGGAACGCGCACCGCCGGGCGAGACCTCGGGCGAGAGGGGCCCCGCCGCACACACCCGAGAAAGGAAGCATGTCGCCCCCGAAGGTCGTGACCTTTGACGTGGAGAGCGGAGGTGCAGGCGAGTCCGAGAGGAGCGCGAGGAGCGCGGCGACGAGCTCCAGGAGCACCGACTTGACGGTCAAGGAGAGGCTCGCGGCCGTGAACGTTGCCCAGAGCGGGAGGAACCCCTTCGTGAACAACACCCCGCCCTGGTCGACGGACCTCGTGGTGCAGACCATTCTGGTGTGCATCTTCATCTTGCCGCTTCGATTGTTGCTCTTCTGCCCGTCCATCGCCATCGCGTGGATCCTGGACGCCGTGGCGAACATCGGGCACTACGTGGACGACGTGCCCATGCCCAGGTGGCGGTGCCGCATCGTGAACTGGAGCTCCTACTTTTGGCGCGCCTGGCTCTTCTCTCTTAGCTTCCAGCGGATCAATGTGGTGGGCGAGCCCGCGAGGAGGTCCGAGGCGCCCATCTGCGTCGTCAACCACACCAGCTTCATCGACATCTTCCTGATGTACGCCTGCAAGCGATTCATGTTTGTGGCGAAGAAGGAGGTGACCAAAATACCCTTTGGGCGCGATATCATCCGAGCGGGGCAGACCATTCTTGTGGACCGCGCCAACACAGAGTCCTCACAGCATGCCAAGGAGGCCATCGAGCGCAGGGCGAAGCACACGACCCACCACCCGGGAGCCCCGGAGTGGCCCACGCTGGTGATGTTCCCCGAAAGCACCTGCACCAACGGCACCGCGCTCATCACGTTCAAGCAGGGTGCGTTCGTGCCAGGGGTGCCGGTGCAGCCCGTGGCAATCAAGTACCACTGGAAGACCGCGGACCCGTGTAAGGTGTACGGCGGGGGGCCAGGGATCGGCTTGATATTGCTCAGGATGCTCACCTCGCTGCACAATTCTGTGACTATCCATTTCATGGATGTCTACCAGCCCAGCGAAGAGGAAAGGGGGGACCCCTCCTTCTTTGCCGAGAACGTGAGACAGCTGATGGCCAGTACGCTTAAGGTCCGGGTGACGAACCACTCGTACGCGGACGTGCAGCTCCTGCTTGCGGCGCAGAAGATGGACATTAGGAGGGACTCAAGGAGGAATCTGAATGTGGAGCTCTCGACCCTGAAGGACATTCTCGACGCCAAATGCACTGTAGCCCAAGTCAAGTACTTTCTCCAGGAATTTCACAAGGAGGCAGGCCGGGAGGGCAAGCTCACGCAAGACCAGCTTTTACGGGTGCTCAACATGGAGAGGAACCCGGTCACGGAGAGGATCTTTCAACTCTTCGACATCAACTCGGATGGCGCCCTTCAGTACAAGGAGTTCATGGCAGGAATCGCGCTGCTGTACTACACAGACAAGAGCGTCCAGGAGGACGCCCTGATCGATATTCTTGCGTCTGAGAAGGACGAGGAGACGGGGATGGTATACTTTGACAAGAACCTTCTCAAGAGCTTTGCGTTTAGCAGGCACAAAAAGTACCCAGGTAAGAGTGGCGCGAGCACGCAACGCTTTCTCTCCTTACTCTTTTCTTGGCGTTGTTGCTAACTTCTTTTTCGTGGGCGGGGCCTTCCACTCTAGCCGAGAAACTTTACAACATGAGCGTATCGGGCCACACCAGTTCGGTGATGACGTCGGGCCACACGAGTTTGGGGATGATGACGTCGTCCCTGGAAACAGTGGAACTGGACTCTGTCACGAGCCCAACTTCATTGACAACACCGCAAACGCCACAGCAGTTGTGGTGGACAAGAGAGGAGCTCATCAAGTTTGTTCGAGATAATCCGCAGCTTTTCGATTGGCTTAACTCGCCCAGCTTTTTGGAAAGATGAAAGAAATATTGTAGTTTATACTTTACTTTCTTTCCCCTTTCGTGCGTCCACAAAAACGTAGAGATGCGAGGTAGTCCTGTGGACTGACAGCCCTGACGCTCCCGCCGTCCTTAATCTCGAGCACCTTAGTAGCCACCCTTCGCACCAGACTCCTGTCGTGGGTGACGAACAGAACCCCGCCGTCAAACTCCTTGAGAGCATCCGCCAGCGCGTCCACGGACTGCATGTCGAGATGGTTGGTGGGCTCGTCCAGAACCAAGATCTGGGGGTCCTTGAGCGCCTCGATTGCCATGGCCACCCTCACCCTCTGGCCTCCTGACAGCTGTGACAGTGGCCGCACCGCAGACGCTCCACATACGCCGAACCGGCCCAGAAATTGACGGATGGACCCTTCGTTCTGGCCCGCCTTGGCATCGCTCAGCTTCCTCACCGGCGTCCTCTCGTCCTGTTTGAGCTGATCGGCACTTATCTGGGGCAGGTACGCAACCCGCGGCCGGGAGGGCAAGCGCACCTCCCCCGCAGTGGGCTCGATCTCCCCGACGAGCACCTTGATGAGGGTGGACTTTCCCGCCCCGTTCGGCCCCACAATCGCGACCCTCTCTTGGCCAGAGAGGCCGATCTCTCCGCACACCAGAGCGTCCTCAGAGGCACCGGGGTACCGAACCCTCGGGCTCCTCAGCTCGATCTGCATCCCGCCGCCGCCCGCACTGCCCTGGACCTGGAATCCAAAGCCGGCAACCGTCCTGTCTGGGTTGACCAGGGCCGCGGCGGTCATCTTTCCGTTTTTCCAGCCGCCGTCGTTGTTGTTGGCTGCGCCTTGTCGAACGCCGTGTTTCTGTGCGTTGAACTTTTTCCCATCTTGGGTCTTCTCCAGACCCGTCCTTCCCAGCTTCTTCGCCAAAGAGGCCGCCTTCCGCCCGGCACTCTCGGAGCCCTTGCCCGCCGCGGCCTGACAGGCCTTGATCTGGTCGGCGAGGGCAGCCTTTTTCTTCTCGAGGGTCTCGACCTGCTGCTTGACCTTGATCTCCATGTCCTGCTGGGTCTGCTCCCAGTCCCCCAGCGTCGTGTTGGTGAAGTACTGAGCGAGAAAGGAAAGCCATGACAGTTAGCTGAGGAGTTCTTCCAAGGTCGAAAGCTGGCCTCGGTCTCACCTGGAGCTTCTGGTTGGCGAAGAGAATGATGTCCGTGCAAACCGCGTCCGCGAATTCGCGGTCGTGAGTCACGAAGAGAACCGCGTCGCCCGCGTACCTTTCCTTCAGGTACCTCTGCAGCCACACAATGGCGTTCACGTCGAGATGGTTGGTGGGCTCGTCCAGAAGCAGGAACTGTGGCCGCCGAGCCAGAGCACAAGCAAGCCCGACGCGGGCGCGCCAACCTCCAGATAACTCCTCGATCTTGTCGTGATCCCTCCCCGCGCGCTTGAAGCCAAGACCCTTGAGAAGTATCTTGATCTCCTCCTCCGCGGACGACGCTTCCTCCTCCAGCTCGTCGATCCTGTCGTAGAGCTCGCACAGGTACTCGGCAGTTTCCTCGGCGCCCAGCGAAGAACCGCACGACCTAAACGAGTCCTCTCCGGTCTCCAAGGCCTCCGCCTTTGCAAGTAGGTCGTCCAGTTCCGCGCGGGACTGCCTCAATACGAAGCCAGTCACCGTCTCGCCGGGCGGGATGTCTCGCATGAATTGGAGCTCCTGGTCCAACAAAAACACAGACACGTCCGTTGGGAAGTCCTGCAACCCATTGTCCCTGTTTGCGATGGCCTTCAGCAGGGTCGACTTGCCGACACCGTTGGCCCCCAAAAGCAAGGTTCTGCTGCCCTCCTTGATCCTCAGGTTGGCGTCCAGGTGCGCGTAAGCCCCGGCTTGGTGGTACGGCCAGTTCCGCGAATCCTGCAGAAGAGCTTTGAGCTCCGATTTGGCATCGAAATCACTCGCACCGTCCCCCAGGCCAGCCGTCAGCTCGTGCACCGGGCACTCCGCTACCATCCTGCGCGCCCCTCTACCCTTCATACTTGGCCTTCGTGTGCCGCCCCCCGCGGTCGCCCTTTGTCCTCCATCGCCCATCTCCTCAGAGCCATCGCGCTCAGGGATGCCCGGTCTCGGAGGGGCTCGCAGTCACGCCCACCGTTTCCGTTTCCGTTTTTTTTTTGCTAACTTTTCCAGCGAAATTTCGCTTTTTCGCTGGAAAAGCGCCCCCGAGGATAAGACTCGGTTCGAGGACGTGGCGCCGGGAGGGGAGAGAGAGAGAGAGAGCGCACTAGGGCGGCCGCGTGAAGGAAGGCTTGATTCCAGGATGAAGGGACGCGGTCTTTCGGCGATGGTCGCGAGGGCGAGCGAGGGGCTTGGCGCGGTGGCCAGGTCGACGACGACTCGAAGAAGGCCGAGGCCGAATCCAGGGGCTATCCTCCCCAGGCCCCTGAGGAGGAGTTTCGTTCCATCGCAGCGAGCCGGCGGGTCGAGACGCGCGGTCACCGTGTGCGCAATCTCGGTGAACGAGTTCAAGACCGGCCTCACGATCGAGATTGACAAGGCCCCTTGGCGCGTCGTCGAGTTTTTGCACGTAAAACCGGGCAAAGGCGCCGCCTTCGTGCGCACGAAGCTGAAGAACGTGATCACGGGGAACACCGTGGACAAGACCTTCCGGGCGGGCGAGAAGGTCGATTTGGCCCAGATGGAGAAGAGCACGAAGCAGTTCACTTACATGGACGGCGACCAGTACGTGTTCATGGACATGGAGACCTACGAGGAGACGAGGCTGGGCCGGGACGACGCGTGGGCAAAGTTCCTCAAGGAAGGGATGGAGGCCGCCGTGCTGGAGTGGGAGGGGAAGGTGATCGGGGTGGAGCTCCCAAGGACGGTTGCGCTGGAGATCACCGAGACAACTGCGGGCGACAAGGGGAACACCAAGTCCGGCGGCGGGGACAAGCCGGCCACCCTGGAGACGGGCCACGTGGTGACCGTCCCGCTCTTTGTGCAGGAGGGGGAGGAGGTCATTGTGGACACCGTGACTGGCAAGTACGTCGAGAGGGCGAAGAAGAAGTGAGGAGGCGCGCGGAGTGAACTCCGCGTGAAGACGGACGGACGGGACTCCCTTACCATTGTAGTATAAGCTCTTGAAGAGGTCGAGCGCGACGCCGTCGGAGGCTCAGCAGAAATGAAGGCTGCCGTCCTCCTCGTCGTCGAGCCAGCCTCCCCGGCTCCTCTTTCCAGCGGACTCCAGAGCGTAACAACCCTCCCAACCCCCCACCCCAAAAAAACAAAAACAAAAACTGCACGCGTCGCGCGTCTCCGTAACGGTTCCAGCAAAATTACGGAGACAGATGGCGAGCATGGCGGCACCGGGCATGCAAGCGGGGGGCATGGTGGGGTACTGGAAGCGCCGGGAGGATGAGGACGAGAACGACGAGGGGCTCGGCCAGGGCCTTCTCGACCCCGACGAGCCGCTCGCGCACGCCTCGGGCGCTCAGGAGCCTGCGTGGCTCATCCGGTTTCGAGCCGCGCTCGTCTTGCTAGGTTCTTTGACCTTTTTGGCGAGCACCAGCTTCATCCCCGTCTTCAACAAGCGCCTCTTCGCCAAGGACTTCCACTACCCGCTCTTCACGACCTCGGTCTACCTGCTGCTGTGCGTCCTGGGGGGCGCGATGTACTTTCTCGCGAGGTGGGCCGTCGGGGCGGCGGGCAGGAGGCAAACGACACCGCATTACGCGACCTGGGCGTACTGGCGAAACGTCGTCCGCGCGACGTGGCTGCTCGGGCTTGCCTTCGGGGCGAAGCTGGGGCTGACGAACTACGGTCTGGACCTGGTGAGTTCCACCCATCGATCGGTAATCCATTCATCGGTGACCAAAAGACAAAACTAACGAGCCTTGACCCTGCCGCCCTCACGTTCTTCTTCTCAGGTGAGCGTGGACTACCACGTCCTGTTCGCGGCCACGGCCTTGATCTGGGTCGCCCTGTTCGGCTGGGTGGTTCTCGGGGAGAGGCCCACGGTCGACGTCTCCCTCCTGTGTCTGTCCATGGTCGCCGGCCAGATTCTACTCGGACTCCAGTTTCAGAAGGAGAGCAGCGCGAGCTTCCTGGGCCTCGCGGTTAATTTGCTGGCGCCCGCCATGCAGGGCGTGTGCGTGGTGTGAGTCCTAGGAAAGAGGAGGGAAAAGTTTACAACAACTCTTCACGTCCGTGAGAGAGAGAGAGCAGCAGCTGACTCAAAATTCAATACTTTCTATTTTGTTCCAAAGCCTGATGCGTTACACTTCGGTTCTCCTGTTCCCCGAGTGGATGACGAGGCACAGGGCTTCGCTTAGGGACGTCACGGCCGCTCCGCAGTGCCTCATGGAAGACTTTCCGGAAACCTTCGGTTTCCAAGTTGACACGCTGGTGGCTTACACGGCTGTTAAGCTCCTTTTCAGCTTCCTGGCTTGCGTACCTGCAGCCTTGCTCATGGAGGGAGTCTACGCCGACCGACCCTTCTGGCAGGCTTTGGGTGGCACCGACGCCCGAGCCCTCGCCGTGGACCTCCTCATTGGCGGAGCCGTCACCTTCTTCCTCCAGGCCAGCCTCGTCCTGCTCAGCATGGTGTCCGTTGCCCTTACGTTGGGTGTCCTGGGCTCCTTCAAAATCGTCCCGCAGCTCGCGGCCGGCATCGTTGCCGGGACCAAGGCCTTCGAGTGGAGCGCCCAGCACGTCGCCGGCGTCCTGCTAGTGGTCCTCTCTAGCCTGGGGTACATGGTCGCTCGCATCACAAAGTTCAAGCGCTCTAAACAACAACAATAATGAAAAGAAAAGCTTTCTTAATCAAATTTAAACGTCGCGGCGACGGTTGAAAAAAAATCAGCTGCAGCTGCAAGGACCCCGGGGGCTCTCAGCGCTGCAACCTCAGCCTTCGTCTTACTCGGCGGCAACAACGCGCGCTCCCGGCCCTTGGTCTCCAATTCTTCTGCCCCCCTGCGGCGATTTCGGAGAGCTTTCGAGCTCTCGAGCGCCAGCAGAAGCACAAAAGCAGCGAGGGTCGCTCCCCCGTGAAGCGTTTGAGTGCCCCTTTGAGGAGGAGGACTGATGGGCGAGATCGAGGAGCACGGGGGGCAAAAGCCGCCCGGGAGGCGCTCGTCGCCGAGCATCCGAACCACCATCAGCCTGTCGCAGCCAGCCGAGCCGAGCCAGTCCCGCGGGCAGAGCGCCCGGATGACGACGTTGCCCACCAGCCAGACACGTCGGGAGGACGCGAACAGGAGGAAGAAGAAGGAGGACTCGGTGTTCTCGGTCTTTCGGAACCCCTTCGCAGCCATGTCGAAGAAGAACACCAGGGACATCACCGCGACCTTGGGCCACGTGGACGGCAGGAGCCTGCGCCGTGACGACTCGTCGGAGGCTGCCAGGAACCACGCCGGGGCCCTTAGCTCGACCCCCACGGACTGGGACGGCCTGGAGGCCAGCCAGCTAGGCACCGCGGACGTCAAGCGCACCACGAGCTTCATGCAGAACAACCCGAGGATCCAGCAGTCCATCGACGCCTTCGTGGTCGAGAACCAGTCCTCCAGCGTGAGGATCGCGGCCAGGTCGCTGCGCAGGCAGGCAAACGCCAAGGGCCTCAGCCAGAGACGGCACAAGAAGGTGATCAACAAGTACATTGGGATGGTGCCCACGGCCCCGGTGAGGGACCAGCCCGTGGGGACGGAGGGCCAGGACGACGGGGTGAACCTGCGATTCAGGTACAAGCTGACCAACTTGAGGAGGAAGGTCATCAACAACCGTGATGGAAACTCCAAGATCGTGAGGTTCAACGAGTCCAGGATGGCCAAGTTCGGGTGGCTCTTCGTGTGGCAGGGCACCGTGTTCGCCAAGCCCAGCGCGCCTTTCATCTGGTTCCAGTCCCTGTCTCTCATCCTCCTCGCTCTGGTCTCCTTTGCCGTGAGCTACTTTTGCTCCAAGTATGTGTACACGGAAGCCAGCTGGTCACGCTTCGAGCACGAAGACCTGAACCAGATCTGGGAGGTCCTGGACGAGTTCAAGGTCGTGGCGGACACGAGCCAGGTCCTGACCACCCTCGTGAGCTTCCTGCTGGGCCTCTACGTCACCAAGACGGTGGATATCTGGTGGAACATTAGGCACGAGCTGCTGCAGGTGAGACTTGAAGACAGGGGTTTCAGGAACGAGATGGACTAGAGTCCCATCGACAGGACCTCTGTCTCCTGCCATACCCTGTCTTTCCGAAGGGCAGCACTGACTCCCCCTCCTTTTTTTTATCTCATTCTTTGTTTCTGCGTTCCATCCATCTCTCAGGGCGTTCTGAACCAGATCGACTCCATGTCAGCGAGGCTGGCGATCTACTTCCCAGGAAACACCAAGGAGGACGAGGAGGCCAAGGAGACCATTTTGCGGTATGGCGTGCTGAGCGTCAAGCTTCTCTTCAAGGACGCGAGGGAGGTGGACTCATGGAACATCCAGGACAGGAAAAGGCTTGGGTGCGACAACTTGAGCGACCTGGTGGATGAGGGCCTGCTCCAGCCTCACGAGAAGGAGCTCCTGAAGGACTGCCCCAGTCGTGCCCAGGTCGTGTGGGTGTGGATCGCCTCGCTCTTCACCAAGTGGTGCCTGGACGGCCGCCTGCCCAACCCCCTTGAGAACCAGAACACAATCCTGGAGGAGTGCAACACCGCGAGAAACAACATCGCGATGATTCTGGCCCGGGTCAACACGCAGTACCCCATGTCCTACAGCCACCTCGTCATCACCATGGTCAAGGTCCTGCTGATCATCCAAGCCGCTGTGGCGGGTTACATCTTCACCCTGGCCGTCTTCACGGGATACTATTACTGGATGTGCACTCAGGTACGGCCCCCTCCCCGGTGTTCCTTGGATCGCGCCACCCCGACCTTAATCACTGACTCCAGTTCGCCACCACTCTAGTTCGTTTACCTCATCGTCTGGACCATCTTCCACCAGGCCATGATCGACATCAAGGAGCACATTACGAACCCATTCAGAGATAACCCCACGGATTTCTCGGCGATGATGCAGGCAGCGCGGAGCATCAACACCTGCAGGGCCTTCTTCAAGGCCGGACAGCACCCCCCTTACGCGCACAAGAACAGGACGAACCCGGCAGCCCTGCCCCCGCAGCTCATTGTCAGGCAGATCATCAGCTCGAGGCTGAAGAAGCGCATGCACCACCATCAGGGCTCCAGCCCCTTGGGCACCCCTGGCGGCGCGAGGGTGAATCCAGTGCGCCACCCGGATCCCACGAGCCCTGGGAACAGCGGAAAAAACTTTGAGATACTCTCGCCTACGAGGCAGCAACAGACTCCTCCGGTAACCCCGCCGAACGCGGCGACCCCCAAGTCCAACGAGAGGAACACCTACTTGTAGTGAAAAAGCCTAGTCTACATTACATGCTACATATTCAAGTAGAGAAAAAAGATGAAGGACTGCTTAAGCGAAGAGATGCCTGTACAACGTTCCCGCCAGGGTGTACTCGTGGTCCCCGTCCTGCCTCACGTAATCCCTGATGAGCTTGGACGACAACTCCCCGACCTTCTCCCCCAGCGTGAAAGGTTTTTCGAAGAGGTTTTTCGTCACCTCCAGAGTCCAGTCATTGTTCCACCTCCTGTCCTCGAACCACTGCACGAGCGCGACGGGCGACAGGGGGGACTGCGGCGACAACATCATTTCCGTCTCCTGCTGCGCCCTCTCGTACTGCTGGGTCCTTTCCCTCGCCATCGAGAGGGACCCGCTCAGCACGGAATTCTCAAATGCCAGCGCACTGTTCTCCTCCAGCAGCTTCAGCCTCTGCTCCTCGCACGCCGTGATCATCATCTGCAGGGCCTCCACCTGGTCCGACAGGTCCTGGTTGTCCCTCATCAGGATCTGCTTCGCTCGGTGCAGCGCCTCGGCCTGCTTGGCCACCAGGTTCTCCACGCCCAACGCTTCCTCAACCCCCTCGCCCTCCGCCGCGGCAGGACTGGCCGGCGCCGTCGAGGCCTCCGATTCCGACTCGTACACCTCGAACCCCTCGGTCTGGACGCCCTTGTCCTCGAGCTGGAGCGCAAGGAATGCCAGTCCCGTGGCGTCCCCCCTCTCCACCTCGCGCAGCCCTCCTGGCGTGCTGCTGCTGTTGTTGTTGTTGTTGTGGTTCCTCCCGCGCAATTCCTTGAGCACACTGCGACAGCGCTCCGCCTCCACGTCGAAGTCCGTGGCGGCCGCCACGGCCTTCGACCTCTTCGACTTCTGCCCACGTCTCCCCATAATCCCTCCCTCACCCTCTCCTCGTCGCCGCGCTCGAGCGGCGCTTCCTGCACGCCCTTTTCGCGTCGGGTCCTGCCCCTCGCAGCACCGCAGGGCCCCGCGCTTTCCCCCATCTGTGAATTCAAAATTGCGGATAACGCATCCATCCTCATTCATCAAAAAAGTTGAGGTCTTGCCGTTTCAGTATCAATTATTGTATTTGTTAATCAGTTTGACGCTCGCCGACCGTCGGCCGGGTCACTCCAAGTTCGGCAGCCACTCCACGGTGCCCTGGGACGAGTTCAGGTCGACCTCAAAGTCGTGGTCCACCTCCGGAAACGAGTTCGCCCTCATGTGCTTGGGCATACTTGCCAACGCGGGATTCCTCGCCTTCCTCGTCCACTGCTGCTCTGAGGGCTTCTGCTCCCGGGAGGCGTGGGCAGGGGAGGCCTGGGCCCGAGATCCGCCTCCTCCTCCACCGCCGTTGTTGGAGGCCATGAACGGAGAGTAGCTCCCAACAAGAGACCCGATGAGGTCGGCCTGGTAGAGGCTCGAACCGTAGCTGTTGGACCCTGAAGGCGTCTCCCTCCGCGACCCACGATGCCCGCGGCCGTGATGTTGGTGGTGACCGCCCCCTTGGCCCGCGGGGACGTACTCATTTCTCGAGTACCTGGTCGCTGAGGCGGGCCCGGGCAGCGGAGGCCTGCGATGGGAGGACCCGCCCGACAGCCGGCCCTCTCGCCTGTTGGGTGGCACGTACCTCCCCGTCGCGCTCCCCGACTCGCCGTTGGGGTGCTGCGCCGCCGCCGCCCTCTCCGTCAGTCCCGAGGCGTCGTTGCGGTCCAGCGAGGACTTTCTGAAGCTGGCGTAAGCATCCCTGCCCTTCGGCAAGTCCCCGGGCCCACCATTCTTGTCGAAGCTCCGGCGGCCCCTCACCACGTAGTGACCGTCCCCGCTCCCTCCTCGGCTTCTCCTC
>Ga0160423_10003052_pt1 | contig 13941 bp, 33 predicted proteins | sample CRUFie14St8metaG_FD_108191 | JGI IMG/M metagenome (GOLD analysis project Ga0160423, IMG submission 108191) | Marine microbial communities from the Costa Rica Dome - CRUD Field 142mm St8 metaG | ecosystem: Environmental > Aquatic > Marine > Oceanic > Photic zone | place: Costa Rica: the Eastern...
ATTCTTTAAATTGAAGGAGAATTTAAAATGAATAAAAATGATCCGTTTGATGCTCACGGTATAGAGCATCTTTCACCTTCGTCTCTCAACACTTACCTAGATGATAAAGCTATGTGGATAATGCGTTATCTCTTTGGCTACAAAAATGGCGGAGGCCCTGCCATGTGGAGAGGTAATGCAGTAGACGGAGGCATTGGTGCATATTTTGGCTTTGAAGATAAACTTTATTCAACATCAGAGTGCGTTGATCTAGTCAAACTCTATTACGAAACAGACAAGAAGCGTTGTAGGGCAGACTTTCCAAAACAATCTATTGATGAAAATAAATACATTGAAGAGGAAGATAGGTTAGAAAGATATTTTAAAACCGCAGTTAACTTTTATGATGATATCGGAGTTCCACTAGATTATCAAAAAAAGATAGAACTACAGTTGCCTGATATCCCCGTTCCGATTTTAGGATATATAGATCTTCTATATGAGGATTCTATAAGAGATATAAAGACTACTGCACGTAGTCCTTCAAAAGTTTCAGATGCACATGCTAGGCAGGTTTCCGTTTATGCAAAAGCTGAAAACCGTATTCCTTTACTTGATTATGTAGTAGTAACTGCTAAAGAAGAAAAAGTAGTGACTCACGAAATAAAAGATGTTGAAAGGAATATAAAAACTGTAGAACAAATTGCATATTCAATTATGCAATTTTTGTCCTACTCAAATGATAAATATGAATTGGCAAATAGTTGTTATCCTAACCTTGATGATTGGAAATGGGGGGAGGATGAAATAAATTTTGCTAAACAAATATGGAGTATATGAAATGAATAACCAAGCGTTAATAAATGCCATGATTAAGGCAACTGAAAATCTAAGTCACATAGTAAATGATTCTGATAACCCATTTTTCAAAAGCAAATATGCTTCTTTAAAACAGGTATTAGATACTGTTAAACAACCTTATGCAGATCAAGGCATACATATACAACAAATAAGCCATGAATCTGATACAGGCGCAGTTGTAGAAACTGTATTTTTTGGTCATGGTGGAGAGTTATCTACAGGCAAAGTGCACATGCCTTCACCTAAGACTGATCCACAGGCTTACGGGTCTGCGCTCAGTTATGCAAAAAGGTACTCATTACAAATGGCTTGCGGTCTAGCTACTGTTGAAGAAGATGATGATGCAGAAAAAGCCACTACAACTTTTTATTTTAAAGATGTTGAAGGTAAAATCCTTATAGAAGAAAGAGATACTACCAAATACATAACATCACTAGGAAAATATCTGCCGGCAGAAAATCCTGATACAGATTCAAAAAATCTATATGAGATTAATGCAAAAGAGATATACAAAGCAAAAGAACTTACAAAAGTTCTGAAATATCAAGAAGGTTACGAAAGACTTATAGAAGTTTATGAGCAAACCTAATAGCGTAACGGATTATGTTTACTTAGCTATGAGAAACGGACAATGGTGGACTTTTTGGGAACTTCAAGACGTTATAAATAGAAATGTCGGAAAGTTTTATGGAGAGCCTACCATTAGTGCCGCTATTAGAGAACTAAGAAAATATGAACCTAGAAAAAAATATGGTTTACCAATTAATGGCGAGATAGTCATAAAGCGTAAAATACAAAATAAAAAAGGTAATGAATACCGATTAATAACTGGAGTAAATAATGTCAGATAAATATGAACTACAAAACAATAGAGGAAATTTTTTTACAGAAAACAATGTAACAGTTCCAAGAAAAGGTAAATGCAAAATAAATAATAAAGAGTATTATGGCTCTATACTTAAGTACTCAGGTGAAAAAGATAAATATGAATTCTGTATATCTTTAGGCCTTTTGCATTTCAATTCACCTGATCAAAAAAAGAGTGAAGGAACACCTGATATAGGGGGCAAAATAACTCTTCCTGAAGTAGATTTAGGATCTATAGAAAAAGCAATAAATGATATAAAAGAAGGTCAAAGTCTTAGCGAAATACGATCAAATTTAAAAAAATCTTTATCAGAAATTGTAACTGAAAGAGTTTACAAATTGGGCGGTTGGCAAAACATTTCTGATAAAGGAACTTCTTATACTAATATTAAATTATCACCAGAAGAATTAGTCCTAGAGCCTAAAAATTTATCTAATTCATCTAATGACGAAGATATACCTTTTTAAATTATGGAAGAAGTTATTGAATCATGGCAATCAAAAATTACATTATTAGGCCCTGAAATAGCAAAAGCAGAAGAAGATTTAGCTAAAGCTGAAGCAAATGTAAAAAAGATTAATGCACAGAAACAACTTGAAGCAACCGCAAGAGGAGTAAAAACTGTTTCAGCACAACAAGTGTTTGCAGATAATAGTGATGAACTTTATCAGGCTCGTTTGAAAGTCGGAGTATGTAAAGGAGTATTGGCTTTAAAAAAAAATAACGTTGAAGGAATAAAAATAGGCTTTGAAGAGTGGCGTACAAAAATGGTTAATGCTAGAGAAGAGAGAAAAAGATACGACACAAAGTTATGAAACTTAAACTTAAAAATGCTTCATGGTCACTTGATTGCAATTCTGCAGTTTATATTCTTATACTAAGAGGTGAAATAGTCTATATAGGTGAAAGCAAAAATCCATTTTCAAGGATTGGTTGTCATGTAAAAGATATGCACAAACGATTTGATAGCTTGAGGATTATGCCTTGTGCAGATCATAGACGTAAATATTGGGAAGCAGTTTTAATAGATAGGTATCAACCTATTTTCAACTCTAAAGGTAAAGATAAAGAAACTAATGCAAGACATATTTTTGAACTAGGACAAATAAAACGCAGGCAAGCAAAACAAAGAGTTGTATGTGTGAATTGTAAAAGGGATAGACAACTTTCTATGAGTAACGGAGGTAATGCTTTTTTTTGTGAGACAGGAGGAACAACAGCTATAACTACTGCAGGTTCAGTGTTTGTACAAAGCATACCTACACCAGATGAAGAATATGTAAAACTTGCAAAACAAGAGTCAAAGACAAACCCTATGCTGAAAGAAATATCACCTAAAAGATCAGACAACGATGTTCCTGCAGTAAAAGTTGTTAAAGATATAATTTATAATGTTACAACTTCTGTGACTGATCCAAAGTCTTTAAAAACGTTATTCAACAGAGAACACGCTAATGAAAGGAAGAAACCCTAACGCCAAAGAAAAAAAACACATGGATAAGGTTAGTCAACTAGGTTGTATTGTTTGTTATCTGCAAGGGTTCTATGGCGTTCCTGCAGAGATACACCATATTGAAGGCAAGACAAAACCTGATACACATTTTAAAGTACTGCCTTTATGCTTTGAGCACCATAGAATGGGTAGTGATATGGAACCTATAAGTCGTCACCCATACAAAGCTAGGTTTGAAAAAGCTTATGGATCCGAATACGAATTATTAGAAATAGTAAATTCATTAATTTAGTATTCCAAAAAAGGTTGATTTTTGTCTAAATCCGTATAGTGTTTATAGGGTAAATTGAAAAAGCCGAAAGGCGAGGAGTAAAATGAAAAAGAAAATAATATTAGATCAACTCTCAAGTGATGATTTGTTAGAGCTTTTAGACAAAGCTTTATTTGCAGGTAATATCTGCAAAAAGAATCAGAGACAAAAATTCGTAGATCTTCAACACAAAATAGTCAGAGTAATTTATAGAGTTTATCCTGAAGTATATAAAAAAGAAGGATTCGTACTATTAGGAGAAATAAAATGACTATATTAGACAAAAACAAAGGGCTTCTTCTTAAAAAAGCTCAAGAAAATAAGCTATCTTTACATCAGACATTTAACTTAATTAAATTTGCACCTAATATTAGAAAAAATAAAATCTCAAATAAGAATGCTCACTTATTGATTTTGAAAGAAAAGCTAATAAAAGAAGGCATAATGATAAGAGGAAAGGGTGCATAAAATGACTAGAAAAGACTATCAAAAGCTCGCAGGAGCAATCCAAAGAAATACACAACCATTTATGATGCACCGACCTACGGTTATATATAAATCAGCATTACTTCAAGATCTTTGCACGATTCTGAAAGAAGATAATCCTAGGTTTGATGCAGAAAAGTTTATAGAGGCTTGTTGTGATCCTAAAAATGAAAAAGAAAAAAATCAAATGCTAATCGTTACAGATTGGTTAGGAGATACAGCATGAAAAAAATGGCCACTAAAAGATTTATTTTGATTTATAAATATAAAGATTATTTATATCTTTCAATATATTTAATTATATTTATTATTTTCTTTTTTCTATTTTTATTTCAATTAGGAGCGTGAAATGCAATATCAATATAATTTGACATTAATGCGACCACATAAAGACGGAGGATTTAGAGAAATGCTTATATGCAGAACTAAGTCTTTAGAAGCAGTCTGTCACGAAATACTTAGGTATAAGGCAAAAAAGAAAAAGCCAGAATATCCTAATCAATTCTTAGGGCATGATTTTTCTGTTGATGCTAGATTTACTAGAGAAATATTAGTTGAAGAGTATAAAAATGAACTCGGACAAATAGAAGAAGTATGGGAAACAGACTACGATTTTAAAGGTAATGACGATATTTACGTCGCTACTTATGTTGTAGGTTGGAAAAAATTTGTTAGAAATTTATTAAAAAATCAATGAATCAAGAAGAATATTACAGAAAATACAGAAATAAGATCTGCATTATGTATCTTGATAATGAAGAAAGAAGAATCAAATGGTTTTCCTCATTGTCAAAAGCACAAGATTTTCAAGAAAGCGGACAAGTAATTTTGTCAATGATAAATCTTAAACATGCACAAGATGAACAAAACATAAAAGACTTTTTAGATGCTCTTTTATATGAAGGTTTTAATTTATAAAAAAAAGGAGATATGCTTATGGTTGAGAATATGATAGAACCGAATGAGCCACACGACCATTGGGGATTGCCTATAGACGGAACTATAAATATAGACGGAAAAGAAAAAGATTTGATAACTATGGCATTGCTTGACTTTGATTTAAAAGAAGAAGAAAAGATAATTGCAAGAAAGCTAATGAAAAAGCTATGGAGAAAGTAAGAGATATTATTTTTTATAGTATTCTAGGCCTAATTGTAATTATTATATTTGGTTGGATTACGTTGATTTTTCTACCTTATTATATAGGACGTGAAGTTTGGCAAAGATATGAAAATTGGTATATAAATAAGGGAAGAAAAAAATGAATTTAAAAAAAGCATATAAAAACTGGCAGTCAAATAACCCTGATGAAGAACATATCATGCAAAGAAAACGAACTATAAAAGAAAGTACAAGAAAGTTTTATCAAAAAAAACTCATTGCTCATAAAAATAAAAAAAGGCTTGGGTTAGATAAATAAATGAATTCTTGGTGGTTTGCTTGGGATGCTGAGATCTCAAATATAGATTGTGAAAATATAAAATCTTTATATAAGGAAGAGACAACAGAAGAAGGCAAGATTGGCAATAATTCTACAGATAATTCCATAAGAAAATCTAATGTATTAGGTTTTCCTTATGGAACTGAAAATAATAATACTATAAATAAATATATAGAAAAATATATAGTCTTAGCAAATAGTGAATGCTTTGGATTTGAACTTAATGGATTTAAAGAATTTCAAATAGCTGAATATAGAGAAAATGGACACTATGAAGAGCACTTGGATATGAGAATAGATAATAGATCTTCTGTAAGAAAGCTAGGCATTACTGTTCAACTTTCAGAGCCAGAAGAATATAGAGGCGGAGAATTTTTATTTACTAAAGATATAGAAACACCAAGTCAAGAAATTATTAAACAAAAAGGAACTGTTATAGTATTTCCGTCTTTCTTATACCATAAAGTTACTCCAGTTACACAAGGCAAAAGATATTCACTCGTCGGTTGGTATGAAGGGCCTAATTGGCGATAGTATTTTTTTCTGTACTATATTTAATATTCAAACCTGCCAATGTGCAAAGTCTGTTTTTTTCATCAAGACCTTTTGCTGTAATAGCAAACTTATCTCCATTTCTTGAAACAAAGCCTTCTTTGACTATTTCTTGCAGATGTTCTTTAGGCGTATCTTCTTCAAACATAACAGAAAGAATAGCACCTAGTCTTTTATTTTGTTTTTTAGACAGAGCCATTTTGCCATTCTTTAATCAATTTTTTCATTGCTATGCTATCTGATTTTGCATTTATTAAATCCGCTCTCAGCTCATCCGCAACATAAGTCTCAAAATCATTAAGAGATTCGGACTCTAAAAGCAAATCTAAAGCTTCACATATTATAGGTAACTCTCTATCATTTATACGATACCACTCTGAAACAAAATCTTCTTTTTTATACTTAGCCATCAGACTGCGAACCAATCCCCTCCCATAAACATAATTGCTTCTGCTTCCCTTCTCCTTACTAAGCCTTCAAGTACCTCACCATTGCTTTTGTTCCATCTTCGGATTTGTGCAGGAACTTCATTATATTTGCCTTCATTAAGAACTTTAAGCAGGGTACTTTCTTGAAGAGCTGTTGGTCCTAAATTAAAAATCCATGCTACTAATGCATCCCATTGATGCTGTTCTAAAGGTACTTTCACTAGCTTTTCTAGGTAAGGCTCATATTCATCCTCTATCTCTTCTCTTAATATGTAGCTCGCATGATCTAGTGTCCACTTATCATGTTCTTTGACTGTTCTTGTATGACCATAGCCTATTGTCAAAACACCTGCAGGACATATATATGGAACTGCAAGGCCTCCTTTTGTCGGACAACCTTCAAATTTTTTTATAAGTGATAAGCCTTCTTCTGATATATGCATTTCATTCTCCCCATGTTCCATCTTCTTTGACTTTGGCTTTCTTTTTGCCTCCCCAGTATTCAACTGCGTGTCCTTCTTTGATGAGTTTCTGGCAAATATCTTTGCCATCTTCTGTATAAGGTATGCCCAAGATCCTTCCATACTTGCCTTTTCCTAATGATTTAACTTTGAATGTGCCTTGACATAATTCTTGTAATCTTTCTTTCGCTTTCAGTCCTAAAGCTTTTTCTTCTAAATTTCTAGTACGGCTTTCAGGAGTATCAATTCCTGCTAGTCGGATCCTCTGCTTTTGTAAAACGACAGAAAAACCCAACTGTAAATCCGCATCTAAAGTGTCCCCATCAACCACACGCACTAGATTAGCTCTATAAACGAAAGCGTCAGGGGATTTACTCATTACTTAGGATCTATAAGTTTGTTTGGAGCTTGTTCTTTGGCACGTCCAAAATTAATAGCAAGCAGGTCCACAGCCTTATAGATCTTACCTATAATAGCATCGTCCTTCGGAGTTGGAGTAGATGCTGCGATAGCAGAAGCTGCTGTTACTATCCAAGTTATATAGTTAATGATCTCAAAAATTTCCATTTATACCTCCCTTGATCAAAATTATTCGCTTGATTCTAGCCTAAATCACCTCTTTTGCACATCTTCTTCTGCTTTATCTAACTCTCTATAGTATTTAATTATAGAAAGAATATCCCTTGTATATCTTGTAACTTCGCTCATAGTCATTGATAAATTCTGATATTCTTGACTTGAAAGTGTATAAAAGGCACGTTCCGTGGCATTACCAGACTCAAGGTTGTCTAAGTATTCCTGCATTGTTACTGGTGTCATTACTTGCCAATCAACCTCTGTTAGGCTCATCGGGTAAGGAAGAGGTGGATGATAAATAGGTGCTCTTTCAGATATAGTCTTTACTTGAACTGGTTTGACTGACTGCAACATTGAGCAGTTAGCTAATAGAAAGCACAAACTAATTATTGTTATAATTTTCATCAAACTGTTTTGGGTCTGTTATATTTTCAAGTGTTGTGAGCACCCTAAGAGATCCTTTATTGATTCTATTTTGCAAGTCTATCGGGTCTGCTAATGCTTCTTGATCTAGGTCTAGGTTTGCAAAAGTTTTTCTTAGTTTATTCACATCTTGCATTGCTTTTCTTCTTTCTTCTTCTAATACGTTTAGTTGTTCTTCCTGTGATTTCTGTTGTTGAAGATAGCGTTCTATTGAAGCATTTTGTTCTTCTATTTGTGTCTCTAAGACTATTTGATTTCCTTTGAGGGTACTTATTTGATCAGCCTGATAATCAATATACCAAGCTGAACTTGCAATCGTTACTACTAACAAGCCTCCTAATATTAATGATAAATTCATTTCAATAAATACAATAACAGTATTAAGGGATATGAGCAATCATACCTAGTTGCCTTGTCTTATCTTAATAGTGTTATCTGAACCTCCATTTATCTTAACTAAGTTTTCAACGCCATTCTGTTCAAGCAATAAAGTGTATGAACTAGAACCATCTAAATCTAATCTTAATGTATCACCTACTGATCTTCTAACACTTACTAGTTGTCCTGTAATTATTGTTGTTATTTGTGTTTCTTTATCTTGCCCTATCTCTGTGCCTGTAATTCTTATTCCTGTCGCAAGTTGATTTAATTTATCTTCCTCTTCAGATACAGCTAAAGCATCTATAATGTTTAACAAATCTTCAAGAAAGTTCACATCAAGATAGTTAATATCCAACTCTGTAAATGTAAGTTCTTCTGAGTTGTCTAAAAAATCTTCAGCTAAAAAATCTATATCAAGGTCAGCAAAATCTAAATAATCAGAATTAGATTGCTGTGATTCTTCTGCTATCAGGTTATTTTGTTCTTTCGGTGGATTAACAATGAGCATGTTGTCTATAAGATCAAGGGTTATATCTAAAGTTACTGGTTTGGTAGGTGGGGAGTTATATGTGCTTGTTGTCGTGGCTTGATATGGTTTATTAAGTATTACGATTCCTGCGGCTGTTTCTACATATATTTCACCACTAGACGTACCATCAAAATCTGGCAGCAGAATAACCAACGACCTGCCTAGCTCGTCTACTGTTATTGTAAAATCCGTGCCCCTAATTCCTATAGTCGCACTACTTGTGCGAATCTTTATATTTTTCTTTCTTACTTTATTTAATTTACCCGTAACAAATCTAGCGGTACCTTTTGCAAAAGTAAGTGCCATCTTTGATTTATCAGGATTAGGATCAAATATAAATTCGTCAATTAGTACCTTTGAGTTTTCTGTAAGTCTTATCTGTGTCTCATCTATAAAAGTTATACCCATACGACCATTAGCAGTTTCTACTTTGTCATAACTAAATATTTCAAAGTCTATCTCTGCCCCGTATGGCTTATCTCTTACTACTTGTGCGTTTCCTTTTAGTTCGCTGATGCTCCCTATATCAACATCCTGTGCTTGTGCCTTGATCGTTTTGGATAACACAAACACTTGAAGTAGTAGAGCCAGTGCTAATAATCTTGAGCCAATCATTGTCTAATGTGCTTTGTTGTTGAATATTAAATGTCCTATTGCTTCCAGTATGATCTAGCCAAAAGTAGCCACCTGCATATCCATCACCATTGTAGTTTACTGTATTATCTGAACCATCAATATCCATATAGTTAGTAGCACCATCAATGTCTATAGCAGAAGTTATACTGTTGCTTGAGCCATTTATTATCCAATCAAGATCAAGTGTACCTGCCAAAGCAACGGTAGCGTGATTCAAAGTAAAAGTATTGCTGTTGCCTGTTACGTCAACATTTACATTAGATGAGTCTGCTCCGTAAGTGTTAGTTTTATCTGTATTCATGTTGAACGTATTACTGTTGCCATCAAATTCAAAGAATCCAGTATATGAATCTGCGGTGATATCGCCTAAGAACTTGTTAGTGTCCCCTATTTGATTTATATCAAGATTCATGGCGGTGCCGTCAAGATCAAGAGCAGTCATTGTTCCTGCTACCGCATCTATACCTCCAATTATGTTGCCTGAGCCTAGTTGCTCTAAATCCATATTAGAGTTTGATGAACCACTGCTCTGGTCAACGTATATTTCATTGTCGGCACCCATTAATAGCATAGATAACGACAATATGAGTAAAATTTTCTTCATTTGTACCTCCAAAAATTATTTTTCACTCCTTCTTCTATTGTCTGAAGCACTGCTGTTTCTATTGCTATCTGCAAAGCTATGCTCATTGGCTCGTTCTTTACAGTACCACCTTCCAATTCTACCAGTTCTGTCTCGTCAGATATAAACCTAAATACATCGTTATCAAGTGATGCTGAGAAAACTGTTTTTGTTACTAATGTCTCTATAAGTACACGACCTGTAGAAACTGAGACTGTTCTTAAGCTTACTGTTATTTGGTCACGTCTTATTTTTCTTGACATTCCAATGCCAAGATACCTAGCAGCTGTGCCTCCACTTTCTATGTTCGCTTCGTAGGAAAGAACACCGCCAGTCATAATCATGTCCCCGAACTTTAAAGGCATTAGCTTTTGTTCTTCTTCAAATGTTTCTCTTGTAGAACGTATTAGTTGCCTTTCTTTTGTAACAGCATCAAGTGATACCCTTTCCACTACTTCAAAGAACCCATTTTTATTTACTCCTGCGTGTTTTAAGGCCCTTATCAGGTACGCGTGTGGTGCTTGTGTTATTGCTGTGCTAAACGTGGCATATTTTGAGTTAGATCTTCTTTGTCCAGTTTGATCCTTAAAATCATTCGCATATACAGCTATGACAGGCTTTCTTTCTGGCTCATCTACATTTGCTAGATCAGTATGGAGCACTACTGTATTTGGTTTTTCTACATACTCTACAGGCGGTAAGTTATTCTGTAGAGGATCAATCATTAGAGTACAGCTAGAAAGTAAAACCGCCAATAGGCACAATGACTTCTGTAACATTTCCATCCTCATCTGTTATAGTTACTCTAACTTCCTCATCTGTGATTTCATATTCAATAGTATTACCATCTAACTCCATCTCACCTGACTTACTTGTTTGTTCCCCAAACAAAGATGCTTCTATTTGTCTGGCAAGGTTGGCATAGATACGACTCGTCAAATTGCGCATAAAGCGGGCCTCTACAGTATTATTTTCTTCCCGCTCTATCTCATCACGAAGTGCTTCAATTTCTTTCCTTATAGCTTCTGCCCGGTTGAATTCTTGATTCTCTATTGTAAGATAATGACTTGATGTGCCTTGTCCATTAAAAGATGGTGATTTGAATTCATGCACCATTTCATCGGCGTTTACAGACGTAACCATAAAAATAACTAATATTAGTAACAGCATTGTTTTATCTCATATACGCTAATTACAAATATGTGATTACCAATCGTACGCTATCTATTGTATCTATCCAAAAGAAGGTAAGGTAGCCTATAAAACCAAATGCAACTAAAAAGAAAGACATTACTGCGTATCTTTTCCAATTTTCTTGTAACAAATCTATTGTATTATCAATGAAATCAAATACTTTTTGTCTTTTAGATATTTTCTTTTTTTTAGACATGTTACTCCTTAATTTAATGCCCAAAGTAGAACCGCGAATAACCCAGTCAAAGACAATAAGATAAACGCAATGGAGGTTCTTTCAATAGTCCTACCTAGTTTTTCTAGGTAAATCATATCTTCTTTTGCTCTATAATTTTCGTCCTCGTAGATATACTTGTCTCGCGGATAAGACCTTTTAGGCATGGGTTCAAATATTACATTGTCTATTGATACAAGCTGTTCTTTTTTTATTTTTTTAATCTTTTCTTTGGTCATCTCTATCTGCTTTTGCTACTTTGTCCGTGTCAACTAAATGACCTAATCCCGTTGCTGTCTTGAGCATTACATCCAAACGTATGATCTCATTGTCCAGACTGCGAACTCGGTCAATTAATGCTACCAGTATTCCATGCTGTGAGTCTAGTTTAGTGCCAAGCCTTTCTTCCATATTAGATATCAGTTCGGCTTGTTTATCATCTAGGGTATCAAGTTTGGTTTCCATACCATCAATAATTCTGTTTATAAGTTTCCATATAAAAAAACCCAGACCGCCTGCGGCAGCTATAGGGAATCCTACCTCATTAATTAATGTTACAGCTTCTTGCATTAGTTTATTATCTCATAGTTATAGTAAGCATCCCTAAGTGGCTTCTGCTCGTCTTTGTTGTACCACTCCATGAACTGATCTCTCGTTATTATTTTCTTTTGATATGTGGTCGGTGCAATTCTATCTGTCCTTGTCTCCCTTACATCATCTGTACCTAAAGCATCAAGTGAGGCATAGGAGTTTTCTTTGTTGAGTTCATCTACTGGTATCATGGATATCTGTTTTTCTATATGCGTATATGTTGTGAATAAGATCTTATTGCCCATGAGATTACACTCTCCAAAGTAACCGTTGCCTCTGTAACTAGGTCTAATAGCTGTAACATAGTGATAGTAGCAATTATCTGAAAACTTGCCCCTAGTAAAGCCTATGCAAGTATCGTCTGATCTAAGGTATATTCCCTCAGTCCACCAACAATCTCTTCTCATAACATTCTCTACCTTTAGGTCATCCTCTTCTGCAACTCCTTCGCTTCTCATTAGCTTATTTTGCTCTAACCATTTTTTAATTCTCAGATCAAACTCATAGTCTGATTCTGTCACTCCATCTGCCCTCCAATCTGATAGCGCATCCTTTAAGGCATCTTTATCTTCTATCTCTATGAACTTAAAATATAGTCTTTCGCTTGTAGGTTTTGCATATCCCATACTAACTCCAAGTAAGATTATAGGTCAGGTCTTTCTTGCTTGAACTGTTTAGCCATGTAGTCCATTCATCTTTAGTGATCTTGGACACTCTGTATTCTCCCTGCTCTATTGTGTAAACCTTCTCGTCTGTTTTATAGAGGCTATCTAAGGTTTGCCTAACTGATTTGTTAGTGCCTGTGTTTGCGGTCGGTATTATTATTGTTGAGTCCTCTGCTTGCAAAGTATCATAGTAGAATCTGTGTCTTGCTATAGTGCTTTCTGTGTAGTATTTCTTGTTTCTTTGTGCAGGTATAATGGCTGTCACCTTTTGTTCTATGGATTTACCCACATATCTAGTTACACAGAATCCTATCGGAGAGTCATCAGATTTAAGGCATATTGTCATATTGAAATGTCCAATCTTACTATCACCTAAAACTGTTTCTGTTGTAGGGAAAGTATTGTTTTGTACGTTTGCTTTATAGTAAAAATACTTTTGATCTGTCTCGGTAGGTAAGGCATCAAAAGCATGAACTCCTATCATTGCGGTGGCTATCACGGGCATATCTGATTCTGCCAAAAGCCTGAGATAGATATTGTCTGTCTCTATCTTTAGCATTACCCACTCTTAAAGGTGAATCCAGTAAATGTCACAAGGCTAGCAGACACTGTGCAACTTGTGCCTCCTTTTGTGAATGTTACAGTCATAAATGTAGAGTCTCCTCCTGTTACAGAACTAGTAACACCCGATCCTGTTACGTTATTTGTGATGCCTGAATTATCAACATGGTCGTTTGTAGTATCTCTTGTAGCTACCCATCTTGAAGTGGCCACAGTTGTTCCATTACCATCTTTCCATGTAATGTTGAATGTAAAAGAAGTTGCTGTTGGAACGTAACCCGCATTACTTATCTCTGACCAAATGAAGGCTTGTTGATTGACTGAAAAGGTAATCACATTTGTAAGTTGTGATTGTGGTACAGCCCTCTGCACGTTACCGCTTGAGTCCAAACCTGCTATTGACCTATCGTGTGCATCTATGATCTCACTCATGCTTTTTGTAGTTCCATTACTTCTCACATTACCAGTTAGATCACCAGTAAATCTGTTGTTTGAATCAATAGTGGCATTTGCCCTAGTTGCCCCTGTGACTATTGTTGAGTTTGCAGTACCACCTATAGTGCCTGTATGGTTGCCTGATGTTTCTTGACCTCGTATTGTTGCTGAACTTTCATTATCTACATTACCTAATCCAACATCATCTTTAGTTGTGTTTGAGTTTTTGTGAGTTGAATTGGCAAAGTCTGTGATACCTGTGCCGCCTTTTCCAG
>Ga0160423_10003053_pt1 | contig 13937 bp, 12 predicted proteins | sample CRUFie14St8metaG_FD_108191 | JGI IMG/M metagenome (GOLD analysis project Ga0160423, IMG submission 108191) | Marine microbial communities from the Costa Rica Dome - CRUD Field 142mm St8 metaG | ecosystem: Environmental > Aquatic > Marine > Oceanic > Photic zone | place: Costa Rica: the Eastern...
ACCTAGGTGATGATTGGCAACATCGCCCTCTTAAACGGGCGTTGCAAGAGGAGCAGGCATTGCCTCCTGACGCTTCCAATGTGGCGACGGACAGCTGACGCGCTATCGTGCCGAGAGGTATTTGCGCGGACCATCGCAGGCCCAATAAACGGGTAAACTGATCTTGGTCGACGTGACTAGCGAATTTACCCGATAATCATTGAAATTCGCTGTTGACTGAAACTTAGAACGCTTGAGTTTGTCTCAACAAAACCCCATGTCATTGAGTGACATCGCTGTAGGTAAACGATTCATGAACCACACTGCCATCGCCGGTCTCGAAACCTGGCTGAGTCAGCAAATTATTGGCCAGGCTGATCTCGTTAAAAAACTTCTCATCGCCATTCTTGCCGATGGTCACCTCTTGGTTGAGGGTGCCCCGGGTCTCGCTAAAACCCGCGCTATCAAAATGATGGCCGAGGGCGTTGAGGGAGATTTTCACAGAGTTCAGTTCACCCCCGATCTTCTACCCGGCGATATAACCGGTACTGACGTTTTCCGACCTCAGTTAGGCACGTTCGAATTTCAGGCAGGTCCTATCTTTCACAATCTGATTCTGGCCGATGAAATCAACCGAGCACCTGCGAAAGTGCAGTCGGCGCTGCTGGAAGCCATGGCAGAACGTCAGGTTAGTGTGGGTGGGACAACCTATCCACTCCCAGCGTTGTTCTTGGTGATGGCCACGCAAAACCCCATCGAGCAAGAAGGCACCTACCCTCTTCCCGAGGCACAGCTCGATCGTTTTCTGATGCTCGTCAAGGTCGATTACCCCAACTCGGCAGCAGAACGCGACATTCTAAAATTGGCCAGACGCGAAGCCTCCACCGGCGAGCAGGTGGACCAACCCGAGGTTTCCGAGGCGGTTATTTTCGCCGCGCGCGAAGAAGCACTGACGCTGCACATGTCTGATGCCGTCGAGGAGTATATCGTTCAACTGATTATGGCGACGCGCCAGCCCGCGGCTTACAGCGAGGAGCTGGCCAGCTGGATTGAGTACGGTGCTTCACCGCGAGCAACCATTGGTCTTGATCGCTGTGCCAGAGCGCATGCATGGTTGCTCGGCAAAGACTTTGTCAGTCCTGATGATGTGAAAGCCATGGCCTACGACGTATTACGTCATCGGCTGGTTGTCAGCTATGACGGTGAAATAGCCGGCGTAACGGCCGACGACGTCATTGATAAGTTGCTAGACCTCGTTCCTGTTGCCTAAAACTGGCGAATGATGGACTTTCTGCCAAAAGGCCACCAAGTATTGGCTGAGCGGTTAATCGAAGGGCGCCACGTGGCTCGGATGATTAACATCAACGCTCAGTCAAAGGCATTGGCGCTCCTTGCAGGCCGTCGACGCATTCGTCAGCGAGGCAGAGGCGTCGACTTTGAGGAAGTGCGACTATACGCGCCCGGCGACGATATTCGAACCATCGATTGGCGAGTGACTGCTCGCTCTGGCGACCCCCACACGAAACTGTTTCAGGAAGATCGAGAGCAACCTATTGTATTGATGGTCGATCTCCGATCCCCCATGTGGTTTGGCTCAAAGAACTGCTTTAAATCCGTCCTCGCGTCGCACGTAGCATCCGTTCTGGCGTGGGCGGGGTTGGAGGCCGGCGAGCGCGTGGGCGGTATTGCCATGACCGATGCTGGCATTTTTGAAATCAAACCACAGCGCTCAAAGCGATCGGTGCTGAGACTTCTGCGTCTACTTGAGTCTGCGCCGGCGCCCGACGTTGCGACAACTGACGACAATCCGGCCGTCTCGTGGTCTACCGCTCTGAATCAACTTAAAAACCTGTCCCGACCCGGCGCCCGACTCATGTTGATCAGTGATTTCAACGATTTTCTGTCCGAGCCCAATGTTGAAAAGACACTGCGCGACATTGTTGGACACCGTCAGGTCGTATGCTTCAAGGTAACGGACCCGCTCGATGCGACGCTACCGCCCGCTGGACGCTACGCGATTTCAAATGGGAGTCGTCAAATCAAAATGGATACCTCGCAACAGGCGATCCGTCAGCGATACCAGGTGGATTTTGAACGCTCACAGCAAGAAGTCATCGACTACCTTCGTCGTTATCAAGTGCCGCTGGTTACCGTCGATACCGACGAAAACCCCAATGAACTGCTGCAGCAGGTTTTCCCGAAACGATGAACCCTGAAGACCTCATCCAGCATCTCGCCCCCCTGCGAACACCGGATCCCATAGGGTTCTGGCCGCTGGCTCCCGTGTGGTGGGTGATCGTCGGGCTGCTTGTCATTGCTCTGAGCCTTCTGTGCTTTCAGTGGTTGAAGCGTTATCAACGGAACACCTACCGGCGGGAAGCCCTGAAGTGGCTGTCTGAACTGCAAGAAGCGAACTCAGATGTGCAAGCACTTAGTAGTGCGCTCAAGGCTACAGCACTTAACGCCTATGAAGCGATATCGGTCGCGAGCTTATCCGACGAATCCTGGCCAAACTTCCTCCGCGACTCATGCTCAAAGCTGAGCAGTGATTCATTAGATATCCTATCACGTGTGCACGCACCCAACCCTGGATCATTGAGCGCATTGGATTGGCGCGATGCGATGCTCTGGGTGAAACACCACGAGGTGCCACGTGCTTGATTTTTTGTGGCCCTGGGCCTTCGTATTGATTCTGTTACCTGTGGTGGCACGCTTTTTACCTCCGGCCTCTGAGTCACTAGGCGCCGCAATTCGCGCACCATTTAGCGCGCGCTGGCAGCGACTCGAAGGTCAGGGCCGTCTAGCTTCAAGCGTGAGCTCTGCACGGGTGTTAGGCCTGTTCTTGGCATGGGCGCTCATCGTGGTCGCCATCGCACGCCCGCAGTGGGTAGGTGAGCCCATCGAACTACCCAACACAGGTCGAGATTTAATGCTCAGTCTGGATTTATCGGGAAGTATGCAAATACGGGACATGCAGGTGGGCAACCGCACCATCTCTCGTGTTGAAGCAGTAAAAGCCATCGCCTCAGACTTCACGGAACGTCGCGTCGGTGACAGAGTTGGACTCATTCTGTTCGGGTCAAAAGCCTACGTGCAGGCGCCACTCACTTTCGATACCACAACGGTGACACAGTTTATCCGTGAGGCTCAGCTGGGGTTCGCCGGTGAAGACACGGCGATTGGTGATTCTCTGGGACTTGCCATCAAGCGTCTTCGAGATCGACCCGCCGCCTCACGAGTTTTGATTCTACTAACCGACGGTCAGGACACCGCAAGCAGCGTCGATCCCATGGAGGCCGCAGCGCTCGCAGCGCAACAAAACGTCAAGGTGTATACCATCGGCATCAGTCGCAACTTGGGTACTACCAGCGCCCGCGGCGGTGAAGTTGATGAAGCCTTACTCCGCGCTATCGCTGAGGCGACGGGTGGCGAGTACTTCCGAGCCCGTGACCCACGAGAGTTGCAGGCCATCTACGGCATCATTGACCAGTTGGAGCCCGTCGAACAGGACGCCAGCACGTTCAGGCCGCGTCGGTCCCTCGGGTTTTGGGCCATGTTAGGTGCATTGGTCATTGGCAGTCTTGTACTGCTGACCGGCGGATTAATTCCCGGCTTATCACGATCTCATAAGGCGGTGAACGCATAATGGATTTGCATTTCATTCGCCCCGAACTGCTGTGGCTCCTGCCGGTGATCATCCCACTGTTATTACTTGCCTGGCGTAAACAGGTCCAAGGGGGTGACTGGGCCAAGGCTATTGATCCCAACCTATTACCACACCTCATTACCACCGAAGGTGGGGGCAGCAGCCGACTGCGCCAGTTGTGGTGGCTCACCTTACCCCTTTCAATAATCGGCGCCTCAGGCCCCTCTTTAGAGCGGGCTGAACTGCCCGTATTTGAAAAATCGGATGCATTGGTCATAGTTCTCGATCTCAGCCGATCGATGTGGGCGACCGATACGCAGCCAAGTCGCATCCGTCGCGCGCGACAGAAAGTGATGGATATTTTGGATGCACGGACCGAGGGCGTCACCGGCATGGTGGTGTTTGCGGGCGATGCGCATGTGGTAACGCCGCTGACCGATGATACCCGCACGATTGAAAACCTACTGAGCGCCCTTGCACCCGACATCATGCCGTTACAGGGTTCTAACGCGACTGAAGCCATATCACTTGCAGCCGGGTTACTGGAAACCTCAGGGCTGACTAACGGTAGCGTGCTATTGATTACTGACGGTTTACCCAAGTTTGAAACCTCTCGCGTGGAGGGTTTGTTAGCCTCGGTGGGTGCTGACTTGGGTATTCTGGTCATGGGAACCGACACCGGTGCTCCGATCCCTCTGCCTGATGGCGGTTTTCTGCGCGATGACAATGACCAAATCGTTATTCCAGCCGTCGATCGACAAGAAATTCAACGAATTGCTACAACGCTCGGTGCCCAGCGCACCGATGTTTCGGTTGATAATAGTGATATTCAGTCTCTTCTGTCAGGGGCTCAATCGAGCATTACCAGTGACGATTCACTGGAGCGCAAAACCGATACCTGGATTGATCTTGGCTACTGGCTGGCCATCGCGGCTGCCCTACTCATGCTTCCCTTATTCAGACGTGGGGCACTCAGCGCTCTACTGGTCGCAGTATTGATGACTGATGCGACACCAAGTCAAGCCAATACCTTGCAAAACTTCTGGTCTACAGCCGATCAGAAGGGGGCGAAGGCACTGGCAGAGGGCGACGCAGCGCGCGCGGCAGCACTCTTTGAGGCACCAGACTGGCGAGGCACCGCACACTATGAAGCCGGTGACTTTCGCTCCTCATCAGCCGAGTTCGGTAAACTCGAGACGGCCGACGCGCTTTACAACCGAGGTAACGCGCTTGCCCTATCCGGTGAATTTCAAGGTGCTATCGACAGTTATGACAAATCACTTGAAGCGGAACCCGACCGGCAAGACGCTATCGACAATCGAGAGCTAGTGAAGTCGTTACTCGAACAGCAACAGCAAGAACAACAAGGTAACGATCAGGACAGCAATAGCGATCAATCGGATCAAGAGGGTGAGTCACAGGACTCTGAAAGTGATTCTTCTCAACAGGAGCAGGACAGCAGCGAATCTCAAGAAGGAAGTTCAGACCCTTCCGACCAACAACCTAGTGACCAGGAATCGCAGCCGGGCGCCGACGGCGAGATGAGCGAGGATATGAACCCATCTGAGCTTGAGCAGGCAACAGAAGAGCAGCTGGCGCGCTTCAACGAGGCACTGGAAGAACAGCAGGCCCTCGAACAGTGGCTACGACGTGTTCCCGATGATCCCGGCGGCCTACTCCGTCGGAAATTCCGATATCAAACGATTCAACGCCTACGAAATGGAGAGGAACCCGATGAAGACGTTCGCTGGTAGCCTGATGCGAATCTTAATATTGCTGAGCTTGATGGTCTTTTCTGCGATAACGGTGGCGGAAATACGCTCTGAGGTTGATCGCGAGACCATTGGCATGGGGGAATCTCTGCGACTCACCATCACCGGTGATGCCAGCGAGCGACTCGATCAACTCGACCTCGCCGCGCTCCAGTTTGATTGGGAAATCCTGAGTAGCAGTAGTTCAACCAACACATCGTTTATAAATGGTTCGCGCTCGACCACTCGCACCCTGTCATTGGATCTTTTGCCCCTGCGCGATGGCATTCTTTCCATACCCTCACTTAGCACGGGAGGAAACCGCACAACGCCGATTGCAATTACGGTTAATCCGCAAACGGTCAGTACTGGTGGAGATGACTCAATTCGATTCTCAATAGAGGTCGATAAGCTCGATGTCTACATACAGGAACAGCTGATTCTTACCGTAACTATCGAGCAAGCCATAAACCTCGATGGTGCTGAGGTTACTCAGCTCGAGCTCAATGGCGCCATCGTAGAAGAACTGACTCGCCGAAACTTTCAACGCCAAATCAATGGCCGTCTGTGGCGTGTGACCCAGCTTCGCTACGCCATCTACCCGCAGCAGCGAGGAACCCTCGAAATACCCTCTTTATCGCTAACGGCGCGCGAGGTATTACCGGGTCGATCGCTCTTGGGCGCGCGCTTAGGTAAGCGATTTAGACTTTCAGAAGACGCGATTGCCATTAACGTAAAGCCAGTGCCCGAGAACTTTCCCGGTGACGTCTGGCTTCCCGCAGCCTCGCTTGAACTTGCACAGTCATGGTCAACGCCGCCCGAGGCGATGGAGATTGGAGATTCCACCACGCGAACACTGACCTTGGCTGCAGAGGGCTTGTTGAGCAGCCAATTGCCGTCGATTACGAGCATGTCAGGTAGCAGTAAAATAACAGGGATTCGGGTTTACCCGGACCAGGAGTCTAGTGGTCAGATAGAGCGAACAGGGGGTTTTCTGGGACAACGAACGCGCAGCGAAGCTCTCGTGGCAAGCGGCAGTGGCTCATGGACTCTCCCTGAGGTCAGGGTTGCTTGGTGGAATACGGAGACCGACTCACTAGAGTTTGAAATCCTGCCCTCGACCACCATTTCAGTTGGTAATCCCGTGGTCCAAAGCCCAGTCCAACCCATCACTAGTGCAGCTGAGGCTCAATCGACAGCGGCGCCGATTTGGCTCAACGTGCTTGCAGGCATCGGTTGGCTTCTAGCGTTGCTATTTGCCTGCATGCTCTGGCGCTCGCATGTTAGTAAAGCCAGCAATGTCTCAATCGACAGTACCGAGGAAACCTTGCGACCACTATTGACCGCGATGAAAGCCAGTACGAGCCAGAATGACGCTCCAGCAACGCGACAACTGCTCCTCCGGTGGGCGACGCTGCACTACCAGCAACCTGTGAGAACGTTGGACCAACTTAAAGGGGTCTGCCGCTCGGTATTGGCTGACGAGGTCAGCACGCTGGAAACAGCTATTTATAGTCAAAATGATGACGCTTGGACCCGGGGTGCGGCGCTATATCGAGCGGTCCGTGATGAGCCCAAGCTAGGGGCTACCGATAGTACCGATTACCGGGCCCTATACCCCACTTCGTAAAACGAATGCGAGCGATTGCTGACGCGCCTCAACCCATTTCCCGCTGCACTGTTGACTGGATTTCAGCAGAACGCGCTAGCTGTCTTGTAGCGATCGATTAACAACCTCGTAAACGTCCTGCGACAGCCCCTCCAGGGACGCAATAGACTGTAGTTCATCGTGCATAACCGCTTGCCCATGATCGTATCGACGCCAACGTGTCATCGGCGCAAGCATGCGCGCCGCAATTTGCGGGTTATCCGACTGAAGACGACGCACAGCATCGCCCAGGAGCCGATAACCCCCACCATCAAATGCATGGAACGCGGTTGGATTGGCGCCTGCGAAGGCACTGATTAGGGAGCGAACCTTGTTCGGATTACGCCAGTCAAACGCCACGTGACTCGTAAGCGCTATTACGTCTGATACACAATCGGTTGAGGGGCGAGTCGCCTGCATCACAAACCATTGATTGACCACAAGGTTCTCGGTCTGCCAGCGATCAAAAAAGTGCTCCAGTACTTCAGCTCGATGTATTTCGTCACCTTGGTGAACGACCAAACGTGCGGCACATAAACGGTCAGATAAATTGGTAGCCGCGTAGTACATCTCTCTCGTCGGTACCAGCCACTCGGGATCACTCTCCACCAGCAATGACAACGCGGTGTGTAATAGTGAGCGTCGCCCAATCTGCGCAGCACTTGGCTGATAGGCGTCAGTCACAGCGAGGCTAGACATTACAATCGCTTCAAGCTCGTTGGATAGCGCGTGTCCCAAAGCAGCCGCTACATTGGTTTTGGCGTAATGGATATCATGTACGTTTACGAGGCCTGTTTGCGCGGCCCGATCGGCCAACGAGGCCTCTGTGGGCAAACTTAATAACTGCGCCTTCATCGCATCCTCGATATCGCTTGATAGCACCTGCTTTAGCGCGTCTACGTAGTTTCGCTCCAATGCGATAGCACCACTATCGATTGCGGCATAAGCCAAGCGCTGAGACGCGTCCCATTTTACAAACGGATCGTTATCAGAGCCCATCAAGGCGATTAAATCATCTTGGGATTGCTCCATTTTGAGTCGAACAGGCGCAGAAAATCCGCGTAAAGCTGAGATAACGGGTTCGCTACCGAAACTCTCAAACGAGAACGTTTGTGTCGACTCCGTTAACTCCACCACACGAGACGATGTGCCGTTTCCCATGTCAACATGCTGACCGTTCTCCATCAACGCCAACGTCAAAGGAATATGCAGTGGCGCTTTGTCATCCTGGCCCGGAGTCGGCGGGTTTACCTGTGTGAAGGTCAGATCGAGCCTGCCTGAAGTTTCATCGAATGCTTTCTTTATCGAAACCACTGGCGTGCCTGCCTGCTCATACCATCGCCGGAACTGACTAAGGTCCTTACCCGAGGCCTCCTGCATGGCATCGACAAAGTCATCACAGGTAACCGCCATGCCGTCGAATCGATCGAAATAAAGTTTGGCGCCTGCGTAAAAGGCATCATCACCCAGTAGGGTGTTGAGCATCCTGACCACTTCGGCGCCCTTCTCATATACAGTCATTGTGTAAAAGTTGGAAATTTCTATGAAGGAATCTGGCCGAACCGGATGCGCCATAGGACCCGAATCCTCAGCAAATTGATGTGTTTGCAAGAACGAGACATCTTCAATGCGCTTCACACCGCGGGAATTCATGTCGGCTGAGAACTCTGCATCCCTAAATACCGTAAAGCCCTCTTTGAGACTAAGCTGAAACCAGTCACGGCAGGTCACGCGATTCCCCGAGTAATTGTGGAAATACTCGTGAGCGACCACCGACTCAACACGCTGATAACCAAGATCGGTCGTGATGTCAGGATGCGCCAGTACGCAAGAGGTATTGAAGATATTCAAACTCTTATTCTCCATCGCCCCCATGTTGAAGTCATCAACCGCTACGATATTGAAAAGGTCTAGGTCGTACTCAAGTCCGTAACGCTCTTCATCCCAACGCATGGATGCTTTCAAAGACTCCATAGCGTGATCGCAGTAGCCCGTGTCTTTTTCCTCTACCCAAATGCGCAGATCAACCACTTTCCCTGACTGCGTAGTGAAGGTGTCGGAGACAAGCTCAAGATCACCCGCAACAATGGCAAACAAATAACTAGGCTTGGGGTGAGGGTCATGCCAAACAACCTGGTGGCGTCCGTCAGACAAATCTGCTCGAGATACCTCGTTACCATTACTTAGCAGGACCGGACAACTAGCCTTGTCTGCTGACAGGGTCACGGTGTAAGTCGCTAAAACATCCGGTCGATCAAGGCCGAAAGTGATCTTTCGGTAACCCTCCGCCTCGCACTGAGTGCAGTACATTGTTCGGGAACGATAAAGCCCCTCGAGTGAGGTATTGGTCTCTGGCTGGATATTGATTACGGTGCCAAAAATGAAGTCATCAGGGACGGTCTTTACCGTCAGTTTGCCGCCCACATATGTATAGGAACCCTCATCAAGCGCAGTGGCATCAACCGAAGCGGCGATAAGACCAAGATCCTCGCCATCAAGGACTAAGGGCCTCTCATGAACTCCATTGCGTTTAATGCGAAGCGAGCTAGTGACCCGCGTGTTGCCGTTTGCAATCTCAAAGGCGAGTTCCACGTGACTTATCAGGAAATCAGGCTCTGTGTAGTCCTTACGATAAATGGTTTTCGGTGCACCCTCTCGCATCATCACCTTGTCTCCAGTTCAATGTGGTAGCCACCAAATTTACGGATATTCAACACACCCGTATCGAGCAATAAATATTGTCCTTTGATGCCCATCAATCTGCCCTCAACAGTTGGATTCTTATCGAAATTATGCGCGCTGACTTTAGTGGGAAATTCGACCACCGGATAGTTGATGCTTACCGTTGGTTCATCTTGAAGTAGTTGCAGTGCCTGCGGACCAAATCGGTCCTGAAGCGCCTTAATACTGTCCTTGCATAGACTCATGAGTTCCTGCCGTTTCTCCTCAAGCGAAACGGCTTCACCATTGCCTTTAAGCATGGTCTGCCAGGCAGTTTTATCCTTCACATGCTGTGCGATTACGGTTTCCAATAAGCCTGACAGCTGACGATGCTGAACGCGTGCAATAGGTTGCGCTTGAGTGGCGCCTTGGTCCATCCAACGCGTCGGAACCTGAGAATGACGCGTAATACCGACCTTTACACCGGATGTATTCGCGAGGTAGACGATGTGATCAACGAAGCAGTGAGACTGCGCCCATTCGGGCTCACGACAGGTGCCTGCGTCGTAGTGACACTTCTCAGGGCTCACGATGCAGCTATCGCAGGCGGCTAGGCGCCTGAAGCAGGGAAAACAGTATCCCTGGCTGAAACTCTTATTAGACTTACGATCGCACTCGATACAGTTAATCACGCCCGTAAAAGACAGTGACAGATGGGTACCTATTAAAGGATTCACGTGAACCCGCTCATCACCAATGGGAAGGTGGTATTGCACGTCACTCGACAGCTCAGTGACCATTTTCCTTAAGTTTCCACTAACCGCCATGCAGATTTACCACCCCTCACTGCCACTTTAAGGGTACGGGATCGTCACACGTGCTATCGGCTTTCGACCCCTTTTCAATGAATCCAATACGCTGATCCTCAGGTAGGTGCAGTTCACCCCACAAGATGACTGCGTCCATCGTTTGCTTGCGTTGCGCTTCCGTCAACTCTCTGCCATCTGGCCATTTCCCCACGGAGAGAGCATCAACCATCCTCTGGTATAACTCGGCCGGCATGGCCTTTATGACCTCTTCATAATTTTTGGACAACGCCTTAGCCTCGCTTTGGAAACAATCGGGTAATAATGACGCCCGTCACGATACCCACAAGTAAACCACCCAGATGGGCACCATTCGCAATCGACCCCATCCCTAGTGTTTTTAGGATTCCCGTGAAACCGATGAACAGCCAAATCCACATGAAGGTGAAAACCGCTGGCACATCAATCGGCACCAACCCTGGTCGCAATCGCCACATCACCCAAAGGCACCCCATATACGCGTAGACGACGCCCGATAGACCACCAAAAATTGACGGACCGCTCCACCAGCTCTGAAGCAAGTTACCGCCAATGGAACCGGCGAGAAATAAATTGAGCGTAAAAATCGAACCAAGCCTCAGCTCGAGGCGACTACCGAACTCCCAAATCCAAAGCCCGTTGAACAGAATGTGAATCAGGCCGAAGTGGATTAGGGCAGGTGTAACGTATCGCCAATAATCACTGCCCGGGCTCACTAGCTCGAAGCGACGACCATTGAATTCGACTTTATTGAACGCCAGCCAATCCAAGATGATGGCATCGCCAAGAAGGCTCATCAGCCCGAGTACCGCCGTGGAAATGGCGAGAATCGAGATGGTTACCGGTACCTGACGCCACTGAGTTGTTATGTCAGGACGTGAGTGCATCAGACCATCTGAGTTTATCTCGACAACTGGCGTAAAAACTGTACCCCGGTGGGTGAAGCAGACGAAGCGCCCTAGACTTCTTCCGTACAAGCACCGAGTCACCGGGCTTTAGGGTCAACGACACCTGCCCGTCACAAGTCACCAGCGGGTTGTTCTTGTTGCGCTCGAGCGTGTCGATTCGAATTTCACTCTCGCCGTGTACCACCATGGGCCGACTGGTGAGTGAGTGAGGAAACATGGGCACTAAGGCAACCGCATCAAGCATTGGATTCATAATGGGGCCGCCAGCAGACATAGAGTAAGCGGTTGAGCCTGTTGGAGTGGCAATAATCAAGCCGTCGGCATTCATTCGATAGACAAACTCATCGTCTACCTGAAGCTGAAATTCAATCATTTGAGCCGAAGTGCCGGAGTTTACAACGACATCGTTCAGTGCCTCGGCCTGTCCCGTCCGGACGCCGCCACTGTAGACCTCCACATCTAACAGGAAGCGCTTATCGATCGAGTAGTTACCATTCAGCACACTGGTGACGTGGGCAACGAGCTCATCATCCGGGCTGACGTCGGTCAGAAACCCAAGCCTGCCACGGTTGATACCAATTACCTGGCAGTCGTGCCGAACCAGCGTACGCGCTGCACTCAACAAACTCCCATCGCCGCCTATTACGACCGCTAGGTCAACATTTGCGCCAATCGCATCACGAGGCTGCATAGCTCGCGTTTCAAAGTGAGCCAACGTCGCAAGACGATCCTCCAAGACTACATCAATGCCGCGGCTATCGAGCAGGTCTAATAATTCGGCCACAACGTGTGCTACCCCGGGGTGCTCACGACGACCCAATAACCCCACGCGTTTGAATTCAGTCACTCTTCCGTGTCTCTCAGCCAGCTTTGTTAGTACTCAACCTGCATCAGCGAGCGGCGCATTGAGCATACTGCCTCATGATACGCCAAAAGCGTCGATTCGATTCTTTGTGATCGATCACTTGAGGCCTGCCTGAGGCAAAAGTAATGTACAGCAGCTTGCGTTTATCCACGCCAGCACCTTAGCCTTCCTGTAAACCGACATTGTTAAGCTCGAGAACACGCTCCGCGCGATAACTAGATCGCACAAAGACGCCCGACACCACCTCTTTGAAGCCCTTCTCCAGACCCCATTCACGATATCGCGCAAACTCATCGGGCGTTACGAAGCGCTTGACCGGTAGGTGGTTCGACGTAGGCTGCAGGTACTGACCCAGTGTCAATACGTCAACATTAGCCTCACGCAGGTGATCCATACATTCGAGCAATTCACCATCTGTCTCACCAAGCCCTAACATGAGCGATGTCTTAGTGACTACATCAGATTGTTCAGCCGCGTACTTCAATACATTAAGAGTTTGCTCATAGCCAGCTCGTGGATCACGAACCGGATGTGTGAGCCGTTTAACTGTCTCAACATTTTGCGCAAATACATCGAGGCCGGACTCAAGGAGGACATCAATGGCGGACTCAAGACCTAAAAAGTCGGGGGTCAGGGCTTCAACACCCGTGTGCGGATTCAACTTTTTCACCTCGCGCACCGTCTCGGCATAATGGCCGGCGCCACCGTCGGCGAGATCATCGCGATTGACCGATGTCAGAACAACGTAGGCTAGCCCCATAAGTTGAACCGCCTTTGCCGTATTAAATGGCTCCTCCAGATCCAACCAGCCGCGAGGGTTTCCTGTATTCACGGAGCAGAACCGGCAGGCACGCGTACAGACATCACCCATGAGCATTATCGTCGCCGTTCCCGCTGACCAGCACTCGCTAATATTGGGGCACTTTGCTTCCTCACAAACGGTAGCGAGCCGATGCTGTTTGACGATATTTTTGACCGATTCATATTTTGGTGAATGCCGGACCCGCATTCGCAAAAAATCAGGTTTCTTGAGACGTGGCGGGACTTCTCTAACTGTTTTAATACCGTCCTTAATCGCATGGACCCCCGCAGGCGTCACGAACTTTTCACCACTAGTAACAGTGACGGTAGGAATGAGATCAGCTTGTGCTTTGTTGTTCATCTGTCAACGTTTCTCATAGCTATAACGATACGTCTAAATGACTACAGCGCAGTCGTTTAGAGTTTACACTATGAACCACCTAAACACGCAGTGAAGTGACTCTATATCGCTACCTAACGTCGCTAGTCCGAACCGGCGTAAAGCATTTATGACAAAAAGATCAACACGAGAAAAAAAATGCGCAGACTGCCAAGTTGCCTGCCCTATTTTGTACCGCAGTAGAAGTCAGAGCAATTCGACTTGGCTGTTTAGGTGTGAAGCTTGCCTCTCGGCGTTTAAACTAACATCGGGCAGCCATTACCAGTACGGGGGCACCTGGAGGGAGCGCTAAACATAGCCCAGCGCCCATAGCACGACAATCGTCGTCACCACACCCTTAAGATAAGCAAACCAGAGCGCGGCATAAGGTGTCATGCCGAGTCGATTTAGCCACCATTCAGTCTGCGTTTGATGCCATTCAAAGAATTTCATA
>Ga0160423_10003054_pt1 | contig 13936 bp, 9 predicted proteins | sample CRUFie14St8metaG_FD_108191 | JGI IMG/M metagenome (GOLD analysis project Ga0160423, IMG submission 108191) | Marine microbial communities from the Costa Rica Dome - CRUD Field 142mm St8 metaG | ecosystem: Environmental > Aquatic > Marine > Oceanic > Photic zone | place: Costa Rica: the Eastern...
AATGAAAGTCTCTTCCTTGATAAATAAAAAATCCTTTATCGAGCTTAACGAAAAGGATCAAATAGATATTTTATCAAATTTAAATGAAAAAAAATACAGGTTAAGTCAAATCAATAATTGGGTCTTTAAAAATCATGTTTCTAACTGGAGAGAGATGAAAAATTTCCCTTTAAGCTTGATTGAAAAACTTGAAAAGACTAACTCATTATACCCTCTAAAAATTATTGCGAGTTCCAAAGCAGATGATAGCATGACTCAAAAGTTCATTATGCAAACTATGAGAGGAAATAAAATTGAATCGGTTTTAATGCCTACTAAAAAAAGAAATACTGTATGCATATCTAGCCAATCTGGGTGCGCACTAGATTGTAAATTTTGCGCGACTGCTTCTTTGGGATTCTTACAAAATCTTAACGAAGCTGAGATCATTAGTCAAATCATTTATTTGCAAAAAATATCAAATAAAAGAATTTCCAATGTTGTTTTTATGGGTATGGGTGAGCCCTTTTTGAATTACAAAAATGTTATTAAAGCTGCTTGTAGAATTAAAGATATATTCAATATAGGTTCTAGAAAAATAACTATTTCAACTGCTGGGATTGCAAGCAAAATAAAACAAATCGCTGATGATAATTATAAGTTTAAGTTGGCTATCAGCATGAATGCATCAACAAACGAAATTCGAAAAAAGATTATGCCAATTACTAAAAAATATCCTATTCAGGATCTAATTTCCTCAGCTCATTATTATTATGAAAAAATAAGAAGATTTATCACCTTTGAATATGTACTATTGAAAGACATTAATGATACAGTAGATGATGCAAAAAGACTGGCAAATCATTTAAAGTTTTTGCCATGCAAGTTAAATATCATTCCATACAATGAAATAGATGGAGCTTACAAAAGGCCCAGCAATCAAGTTATTAACGCTTTTGTCAACGAATTAAGTGACTATCCATTTATTGTGACTGTTAGGTGGAGCAAAGGAACTAGTATTGAAGCAGGATGCGGTCAATTGGCTTTAAAAACGTAGGTTAAATGCATTTTCCTTCATTAGCTGAGTTAATTGTTGAAAAATCCGGTTTTTCTGGAAATTTAGGTATGATATTAGGATCTGGATTAAGCTCTATATCAAATGAATTAACGAATACGATAGAAATTCCATATCAAGATTTAAATGGATTTCCTATTTCAACCGTTTTGGGTCACGATGGGAAAATAGTGGTTGGATACTTGGAAGGCATTCCAGTTATAATTGCATCAGGTAGATTTCATTATTATGAAGGTTATTCGTTTCATGAAGTGGTTTCTTTAGTAAAGGTTTTTTACGAATTGGGCATACAAAAAATAATTATAACAAATTCCTCAGGAGCTCTTAATAGATCATTTAAACCTGGAGAATTAATAGTTATAAATGGCCATTTGGATTGCACATATAGAAACGGTTATAAAGACCCAACGATTTGGAAAGGTTTGCCGTTTTATAATAGTGACTTAATAAAAAAAGCCAAAGAAAGCGCTAAAGAATGTTCAATTAAATTAAATGAGGGGGTATATTGCTGGACTCAAGGACCATCCTATGAAACTCCAGCTGAGGTTCAGGAGCTAATCAGGCTAGGCGGCGATGCCGTTGGAATGAGCACTGTTCCTGAAGTAATTGAGTCAGGTAGATTAAAGATGGATGCATTGGTCCTTTCATGCATGACAAACATGGCTGCAGGAATTATTGATAAACCTTTAGATCACAATGAAGTAGTTAGTGTTGCAAACAAATCATCCAAAGATATGACAAAGTTGATTTACAAATTAATTAAAAAAATTTAGGCTAATAGCCTATAGCAGTATTCTCACCGCGACTATCCGCTCCACCCCAAAACCCTTTTTCATTGATCATGATTCCATTTGCCTCACCAATTGAACTTCTCATTCTAATATCATGACCCATCTTCTTCAGTTTATATACAGTACTATTTTTCAATCCATTTTTTTCATGAAAAATCATATCAGGTAGCCACTGCGAGTGAACTCTTGGCGATGAAACAGCATCCTTGATATTCATGTCGTGCAAAATAACATTCAAAATATTTTGCATTACAGTTGTTATGATCGTTGAACCGCCTGGTGAACCTAGAATTAAAAAAGGAGCATCATCTTTTAGTACGATGGTAGGCGTCATTGAACTAAGAGGTCTTTTCATAGGCTCTATGGCATTTGCCTCATTGCCAAGTAGGCCAAACATATTTGGTTCTCCGGGTTTGCTTGAGAAGTCATCCATCTCATTATTTAAAATGAAGCCTGCACCAGTTACAGTTATTCCATTCCCATAACCCGCATTTATGGTGGTAGTTACTGATACTGCGTTCCCTTTTTTATCTACAATAGAATAATGAGTCGTCTCTTCACTTTGGCTAGCGTAAGGATTGCCGTGATCAACGGATTTTGAGGATGTCGCTTTGTTAAAATCAATATCTTGAAGTCTGTTTTTTGCATAATCTCTTGATAAGAACATGCTTTGTGGCACATTCCAAAAATCTGAATCTCCCATATGCTCAGTTCTGTCAGCATATGCTCTTCGTTCTAACTCTGTTAAAGTATGTATATAATCAACAGAGTTATAAGATAGATCAAGATCAGAACCTTTTTGCTCAACTACTTTTTCAAGCATATTTAGCATATGAATTACTAACAAGCCCCCTGAGCTAGGTGGCCCCATGGATAATATATCATAACCCATAAAAGAGCCCTTTACGGGATCTCTGTATTTTGAAACATAGTTGTCTAGGTCATTATAATTTATCCAGCCTCCAACAGACTCCATTTCTTTTACAATTAAGTCGGCTGTTTCGCCTTTGTAAAATCCATCTCTCCCATTTTTTGAAATTCTTTTAAGGGTATTAGCTAAATCTTTTTGTAAAAAAAGATCCCCTTCTTGCCATTTTCTGTCATCTCTTGTAAAGATTCTTTTGGTTTCAGGGTGTTTACTGAGCCTATCTTTATTTTTATTAAAACGCTCTGCTTCGTATTTAGATAGCTTGAATCCATTCTCAGCTAAATTTATTGCGGGGTCTAATAATTGTTCCCTTGAAATATTTCCAGATCCATAGTCTCTCCAAGCTTTCAACAAACCGTCTACAGACCCAGGTACACCAGCAGCAAAATGTGTATATCTTGATTTACCTTTGATAACATTTCCCTCACGATCAAGATACATATTTCTGCTTGCAGCTTTTGGAGCCATTTCTCTATAATCTAAAGTAAATGAGTTTCCGTTTTCTAATTTAACAGTCATAAAACCGCCCCCACCAATATTGCCATTTGATGATGATGTTACAGCTAATGCAAACCCTACTGCCGCAGCCGCATCGATTGCATTTCCTCCAGCTTTCATAATATCAATCCCCACTTGTGATGCTTGACTGCTAGTCGAAACAACCATGCCATTCTCCCCAAAAACGGGTTGGTCACGTTCGCATGAATATATAATGACCAAAAAAATCAACATGAGATTTTTTAGTGATTTTTTAATTAGCATGTGTTAAGACCTTTCCATATAATCTTTTTGAAGCTACCCCTTTTTCTAGAGAAATATTACCATTTACCATCACAAGATCAATGCCACTTGGATATTGATGTGGGTCATCCCAAGTAGAATTATCCTTGATTTTGTTAGCATCAAATATAACAATGTCTGCCCAATAGCCTTCTTTAATCAAACCTCTATCCTTCAATCCTAAGACTGAAGCGGGCAGGTTGGTCATTTTTCTAATCGCCTCTTCTGAATTTAAAATTTTTTTGTCTCTGACATATTCACCTAATATTTTTGGGTAGGTTCCATAGTTTCTAGGGTGGGGTTTGGCTTTGCCAAATTCAACTGTACCACCATCGGAAGCATGCATTACAAGCGGATGTTTCATGATCTGTTCTATATCCTGTTCACTTAAACAATGATATATCCCCCTACCATTGCTTACATAAACCATATCCATCAAAACCTCTGCTGCATTGGATGGAGTAGGGTCTAAACCATTTATCATCGTAACCTCAGCTAAATTTTTTCCATTTAATGTTGGGTTTGGCGAGTAGTCTGAAATAACAATACTAGCAGGATCACCACCACCCCTGTCATTGACAATATTCCAAATAATGCCTTCCTTTATTTTTTTTCTATCTTTCTTATTCATAAGTCTTTTTTTGAGCGCTGCATGACCACCAGACAATGACCATGCGGGGAAAATAATTGTTAAGCTTGTGCTAGTAGCAGTATATGGATATTGATCAACTGTTACGTCAATCCCCTCCTTTATAGCGTCATCAACCATTTGGAGAGTACGTGTTGATTGTCCCCACATGGGTTGGCCAACGGCTTTGTGATGGGAAATTTGCACCGGGATGGATGCCTTTCTTCCAATATTTATAGCTTCTTCAACTGACTCAATTAAACCGCTAACCCCCTCTTCGCGCATGTGTGTTGCATAAAACCCATTATTTTTAGAGACTACCTTAGCTAGCTCTACAACCTCATCAGTGTTAGAATATGCTCCAGGTATATATTTTAAACCTGTAGACATCCCAAAGGCACCTTCTTTCATAGAGTTTTCGACTAATTTTTTCATATCTTTAAGTTCATCGGCATTAGCAAGTCGATTTTCGGTTCCCATAACTTCTTTGCGAATGGTGTTGTGTCCAATAAGGAGAGCCAAATTGGGCCCTATGCCTTTTGATTGGGTTTTATTAATGAAATCATTAATAGGAAACGGGGAGCTGCCACAGTTTCCACCAACCATAGTTGTAACACCTTGTTGTAAATAATTTTCAACCAAAGGATAATCTAAACTATTTCTTTCAGAGTGGGTATGCATATCAATAAAACCTGGGCTAACAATTTTTCCTGTAGCATCTATTTTTTTCTTTGCTTTTACATTTGAAAGACTTTTTTCAAGGTGTGCAATCCTGCCATTTTTTATATAGATCGAACCTACATAAGAAGATTTCCCACTTCCATCTATTATTAAACCATTTTCAATTATAAAATCATATTCATTTTCTGAGCAAGAAAGAACGAAAATGAAAAGAAATAAAAATACTTTTTTCATTTAATTCATCCTTCGCTTTAATTTAACATAATACGGTCTTGCCAGCATGTAAACACCTGTCAACCACAATCCTAATAAAATAACTCCCGATGGAAAAAATACCCAAAGTTTTATTTTGTCGTTAAACCAAGAACCGTCATGTAGCTTTTCAATTATATCTGATCTACGGTAAGCTGTTTGGATGACTTTACCTGTAAAGGTGTCGATCTGTATTTCCCAGTTGTTTCTAGCTCTGACCTTTACAATTCCTTTATTAGGGCGAACATCCAATCGATCGACATCTTCCCATGAGCTAATATTAGCTTCACTTACAGAGCTAGATATATCTAAAATCTTATCAAAGGATAGAGACAGATTTTGAATATTCTCTCCGATCATTGTAGGTGGTTGAATCCAATCTACATCCTTTTTTAACTGTAATAGAATTCCCGTTATAAGCACAATTGAGATGGGAAGAAAAATTATAAAAGATCCCCAGTAATGTGTTTTGCGGGTAAGTCTATTCCAATTTAATTTTTTCTTCAGAGCTAAAATCCTATTTATTAAAATTTAATCTCTTCTTGAATATAATTTAGCAAGAAGACGCAAAATCTCTAGATAAAGCCATATTAATGTTACCAATAGACCAAAGGCCCCATACCATTCCATATAGCTTGGTGCCCCTTTTTCAGATGCTTCTTCAATGAAATCAAAATCTAGAACAAGGTTTAAAGCAGCAATAACAACAACTCCAACACTAAAGAGAATCCCCATGTTTGAATTAGAGCTGATAATTGGTACTGCAATATTAAAAAAACCAAGAATCCAACTTAGCAGATAAACAAAGAAGAGCCCACCAGTAGCGGCAACAACTCCAAGTTTAAAATTTTCAGTTGCTTTAATTAGTCCCGATTTATATGCTAATAATAAAGAGCCAAGTGTGCCAAATGTGAGCATTACAGCCTGATTAACGATTCCAGGATACATTGATTCAAATATTTTTGACAAGCCCCCAAGAGCTAGACCCTGTAATAATGCATAAAGGGGTACAGTAAATCTTGCCCAAGAGTGTTTAAATGCGGTTACAATTGCAAGTATGAATCCGCCAATGAAACCTAGGCCCATCAAGCCACTGGCTCTAGGATCACCTGCAGGTAAGTTCCAAGTAAATAGCGCTGTTGTCATCAGAAGAAGTAAAGCTAAGGCAGTTTTGTTAACGGTGCCCATAATGGTCATTGTCTGTGACCCTTTACTAGCATAGCTTGCAAAAGTATTTGCATTTAGCGCTGGGTTGCCTGAACGAAAACTTAAATGTTTGTTTCTCATGTATAATCCTCTATTTTTCTTTTCATGACTTTTAAAAGATTGCTTATTTCTATTCGCTCTTGAGTTTGAGTATCCCTGTCTCTTATGGTTACGGTATCATCTTCCTTTGATTGATGGTCTACTGTAATTCCAAATGGTGTTCCTGCTTCATCTTGACGATAATAACGTTTTCCAATCGATCCTTGTTGGTCATAAATAATCTTAAAATTAGGCTTTAGAATATCAATAATTGTTTTACCTATTTCAGGTAACCCGTCTTTTTTAGTGAGAGGGCACACAACTGCGGTCACAGGAGCGATTTTTGGATGCAATTTCATTACGATTCTATTGTTATCTGTATCCTCCCAAAATGCATTTGATAATACCGATAGCATCATTCGATTCAAACCAGCAGAAGTTTCAATAATATAAGGCAAATATCTATCATTGCTCTCTTGATCAAAGATCTCCATTTTTTTCCCTGAATGTTCTTGATGCATCCGAAGGTCAAAGTCCGTTCTATTGTGTATACCCTCAACCTCTGACCATCCAAAGGGAAATTTATATTCAATGTCCCAAGCTTCCTTTGCATAATGCGCTAATTCATTAGGCCCATGTTCGGTTAGTCGAATTTTATTAGAATCAATTCCGATCAGCGAATAGAAATTATATCTTTCATTTTTCCAATATTCCATTGATTTATCATCATTCTCAGGTTTTATGAAATATTGCATCTCCATTTGTTCAAACTCGCGTGTTCTGAAAATGAAATTTCTCGCTACGATCTCATTTCTAAATGCTTTGCCTATTTGTGCAATGCCAAATGGAATTTTAAGTCGCATAGCATTTTGTGTTAATAGATAATTAACGTAGATACCTTGAGCGGTCTCTGGTCTTAAGTATGCGGTATTTGATTCGTTTTCAATGGGTCCAATATGAGTCTTGAACATTAGATTGAATTGCCTGGGCTCTGTTAAGCTTCCTTTTGTTCCACATTTTGGGCACTTTAGAGATGACCAGTCTGTTGCGGGAGTTTCTTCGCTAACTAATTCATCCGACCTAAAACGAGCTTTACATTGCTTGCAATCGACTAAAGGATCATTAAATGCATCAACATGACCAGATGCTTTCCAAATCTTTGGATGCATCAATATTCCGCTATCTAGACCTACGATGTTATCATGAAGTTGGGTCATCGATTTCCACCATAGTTGGGATATCTTATTCTTTAGCTCAATCCCAAGTGGACCATAATCATAGACAGCGCCGTATCCTCCATAAATTTCAGAGCTTTGAAAAACAAACCCTCTCCTTTTGCAGAGTGAAACTATTTTTTCAATACTCATTATAATCAATCTAGATCTTTTAGATCCGATTCAATTTGATCGCTATAATCAATAGAATTGTCTTTTGAAAATTCTAAATTTTCTTCAACATCATTTTTAGAGTTTATATATACGGTTATTATAGTGAATCCTAAAACAGCTATCATCATTGGCGCAATCCATGCAAATAAATTAAAACCTTCAGTTTTTGGTAGGGCGAGAACCTTTTCTCCATATCTGTCTGTGTAGAAGTTCAAAATCTCTTCTTTCGATTTTCCCTGATTCACGAAACGGACTATCTGCTCTTCCATTTCTTTGTTTCCATGGTCATACACTGTTCCGCTGTAACAGCATACCGCCATGAGACTTTTTTCTACGTCAATTATGAGTTCATTATTGTTACTCTCGCCAAAAATATCGATCGCAAATGATAAAAAAAGTGCAAGAAATAACTTCATTTCTTTTTGGTTTTTCTTTTTTTCTTTTTCTTTGGAGCAGCTCTTTTTTTATCAATTATCTGTACAGCTTCTTCTAAAGTTAAAGATTCAATACTACTGTCTTTTGGAAGGGAGGCGTTTACTTTACCATCAGATATATAGGGACCATACCTACCTTCTTTTAAAACAAGAGACTCGCCAGTATTTGGATGATCACCAACTGTTCGAATATCTTGTGGGCCAGAAGTTTTTTTACTTATAAGTTCTAATGCTTGGTCAAGTTCAATGGTGAGAGGGCTCATATTATGAGGAATTCTACCATTTTTCCCTTTACCTGCTGAAACATAAGGACCAAATCTTCCATAGTCAGCTTTTACATCTTGCCCAGTCTCTGGGTGTTTTCCTAATGTTCGAGGAAGCTCTAGCAATCTAAGTCCAAAATTTAAATTTATCTCTTCAGGATTAGTTCCTTTGGGAATAGCCTTTCTTTTTGTTGATTCACCTAACTGAACGTAGGGTCCATAAGGGCCATTTTTCAAAAAAACAATTTCTCCGGTTTCCTTATCAGTGCCTAGCTCTTTTTCTTCATTTATTTCTTGGTTCAATATATCTAATGCTTTGTCAACGTTCAGATCCCCAAGAAATACATTCTCTGGTACTGATTTTCGAACCTCGCCTTTTCTGACAAAAGGACCATACATTCCCACTCGAATTTCGATAGGCTCTTCATCGATGGTCAGTTGGACCGAACAAGCTTTTCCAATATCAATTTGCTCATCCAGCATTTTTTCTAAACCAATATTGTCTTTATTGCCAAAGTAGAAATCTTTCATGAAAGGTATGGAATCGAGCTCTCCGCGAGAAATAGCGTCGAGCCTATTTTCCATTTCAGCTGTAAATTTGCTATCAACTAAGCTATTGAAATGGTTTTCCAGCAATTGAGTTACAGCCATTCCAAGAAAAGTGGGGGTTAGTTTGCCTTGATTTCGCATAACATAGGTTCTTCGAACAATTGTATCGATCGTATTAGCCCAAGTAGACGGCCTTCCAATTCCTTTAGATTCCAGCTCCTTAACCAAAGATGCTTCGGTAAATCGTGCGGGTGGCTTAGTTTGGTGTTCATTGGGCAATAGTCTCTCACAATTTAATAGTTCGCCCTGCTTAAGCGGTGGCAAAATAGTTTCTTGGTCATCATGGGATGGATTTCTTTTATCAGAGCTTTCTACGTAAGCCGCCATATATCCAGGGAATAAAATGACTTTTCCATTCGCTTTGAAAAGTGTTTTGCCATTTTCAATAGATACTGAAACGCGTTTGATTTTTGCAGATTTCATCTGGGAAGCGAGTGTTCTCTTTAAAATCAGATCGTAAAGCCTGGCAGTATCATTATCAAGAGATTGTTGAACTTTTTCTCTAGTAGCGAAGTTAATTCCAGCAGGTCTGATCGCTTCGTGCGCTTCTTGTGCATTCTTTACTTTGGTGCTGTATCTTTTTGAAGTTGAAGGTAAATACTCATCCCCATATTTTTTTAAAATTAAATTTCTTGCACCATTTATCCCTTCTTCAGAAAGGGATGTAGAATCAGTTCTCATGTAGGTAATAAAACCCTTTTCATACAATTGTTGTGCATCGCGCATTGTCTTTTTAGCTGATGATCTTAATTTTCTTGCTGCCTCCTGCTGTAAGGTAGAAGTAGTGAATGGAGGTTTTGGGTTGGAGTTAACAATCTTTTCTTCAACATTTGTTACAGTCCAATTGCCATTATCAAGTTCTTTAATTAGCGTTCTAGCTTGCGACTCTGACAAGAGAATTACATCTTCGTTATTCAATTTACCAGTATTTGGATCAAAATCTTTTCCAACTGCTATTCGTTTATTATCAATTTTACTCAATAAAGCATTGAATTCGGTGTTACCGCTTTTAAATGAAGCAATTATGTCATAATATGTTGCGGAATTGAATGCTTGGCGCAATCTCTCTCTTTCTATCATTATTTTAAGTGCTGCTGATTGCACTCTTCCAGCTGACAAGTTCACATTCACAAATTTCATATTCTTTTTTAAAGTACTCCAAAGAACTGGGGATATTTTATAGCCTATTAGTCTGTCAATGATTCTTCTGGCAGTTTGAGCTTCAACGAGATCCTTATCAATTTGACGGGGATTGTTCATGCCTTCATCAACCCCTTCCTTTGTAATCTCTGTAAATTGTACTCTACTTATTTTTTCATTATCTACTTCGCTTGCAATGTGAGCGGCGATAGCTTCTCCTTCTCTGTCAGGGTCAGTGGCGATAACAACCTTGTCTGTGCCTTTGGCCATAGATCTCAATTCTTTGACAAACTCTTTTTTATCCTCTAAAACATCTTCAACCATAGAAAAATCATTTTCAATATCGATTCCGATTTCTTTTCTAGGTAAATCCTTAATGTGACCAACACTAGCTATCACATTATATTCTCCACCAAGGTATTTTGATATCGTTTTTGCCTTTGATGGAGATTCTACAATTAAAAGAGGTTTTGAATTACTGTTTGCCATGTTTAAAAACTATTGTGTTTTTTTTATAAAGTTAAGTGCTTAATAATCATAAATTTTTAAAATACTTGGTTATATGTTCGAATGCAACTTCTTGCTGTTTACCAGTGTCTAAATTTTTTACTTGAAATTTATTATCATTTATTTCATTCTCTCCAATTATGATAGCGTGCTTTGCATTCAATCTATTCGCTTCTTTCATTTGAGATTTAAGTGAACGTTTAAGCAAGTCAAAACACACTGAGAGTTTCATAGAACGTAATTTATTTGCACATTTTAATACCCAATCTTGTGCTTTGTTCCCCATGCAAACTATATAGCAATCTATACTTTCCGCCCTTTCCTTCTTTGGTATAGCCAATAAAATCCTTTCCATCCCTGCTGCAAAACCAATACTAGGTGTATCGCTACCCCCTAATTGACTTACCAAAGAGTCATATCTTCCTCCACCGCAAATTGCATTTTGGGAACCAATCTCGTTTGAGATGAATTCAAATATAGTTCTATTATAATAATCAAGACCTCTTACAAGGTAAGGGTCAAATTCAAAGTTGATATTTAAACCTTTAAGATGCATTTCAACATCAGAAAAATGAGCTTTATCATCTTCTGATAAATATTCAAATATTTGAGGTGCATTTGATAGGATTTCTTGCTCTTGCGAGTTCTTGGTGTCAAGTATTCTTAAAGGATTCTTTTCAAATCTTTCTCTGCTTGCTTCACTAAGTTTATTAAAATAGGGTTTAAGAAATCTTTTCAATTCAATTTTGTAATTGTCCCTTGCGCTCTTAGAACCAATGGTGTTTATCTTTAAAGTAATTTCATTTATTCCAATTGATTTGAAGATTGATGATGCAAGCGAGATAATCTCTACGTCAGCCTCTGGATGCTCTGAGCCAAATAGCTCTGCACCAAATTGGTGAAATTGTCTATAGCGCCCTTTTTGCGGTCTTTCTCTTCTAAATAATGCATCAATATAAAAAAGCCTAGTGAGAGTATTGATTTTATCAAGATTATGCTGGATAAAAGCGCGAACAACTGATGCGGTTGCTTCAGGTTTTAATGTTAGACTGCCTCCACTGCGATCTTCAAAGGTATACATTTCTTTAGAAACAATATCTGTTTGTTCTCCAACGCTTCTTGAAAAAAGGTCTGTATTTTCAAAAGCGGGGGTGCGGATTTCACTAAACCCAAAAAACACCATTTCTTCAAATATCTTACGTTCCATTGCTTGCCAAAAATGGACTTCATTTGGAAGGATATCCTGCGTTCCTTTGATTGATTGTATTGATTTGGTCTTCATTGTAAGTACTTGATTTTATACAATTTTAATTAACGGTCAAATAGTGATGGTCTGCTAAATGTACCGCCCCTTTGTTCAAACTTAAGGTCCTTGAGGCTTGGTGATTTGACATTTATTCTTAAATACAAACCTGATGCATATCCATTCGGTGTCCAATTAATACTCATTTCCCAGCAATGAAGATCTCTGTAAATAGAAAAAGTATGGCTTACCAAGTTTTGGTTTATTAAATCAAATCTAGCATTGTATTGGATGCGCCAAAATTTAGTTGCTTGAATTGTCGAATTGGTTGACATCCAAAAGGTCTTTTGAGGATTGTTAGGGTTTGCATTATTGTAGGAAAAACTAAAACTTGCAGAGCTAGTCCATAGGTTACCTGCATTAATATTTCCTTTTTGGTCTTTTTCATTCAAAGATCTTGCCAAGTTTGCACCATCGACCCTTTCTTCGTAAGCGGTTGTGTCTTCTTTAATTAAAGTCTCTTCTTGGTTTAGAATAGGGTTATTTCTTTTGCCTGAAAATCTAAATCCTGTTGAAAATCGAGCATTGATCAATCTTGGAGCCGGCAATCCGTTGACCGATTTAAATTTGTTAATTCGTATATTTTTATCTTTATCAAAATCATACCAATCATGTGTCATAGAAAAATCTAAATTTAGTTTTTTACTAACATTTGCTCTGACTGAGGAATTGATGTTGCTCCATTGAAATTGTTCCAATACAAAGTTTTTTCCAGTATTAAACCTCCATGAGAATAGGTCAATCTTTTTTTCAATATCGTCATCGACTATTTTTGCTTGAAAAACGTTATTTACAGAAAGGTTGAGAGTTTGGCTTTCTCCTCTGGGAGTCCCACCAGCAAGTGTGCCGGAGAATCTATCAAAATATGCTATTTCACCATTGTCTTGTTGGATTGCCTGATAATACCCAGGATCGAAGCCAAAAACATCTTTTGAGAAATCAGGGCGATATGAGTATCCTATGCTGGGTGATATGACATGACGAATTGCTTCAGTTTTGCCAATTTTAGTTGGTAGCAAACCATATATTTGGGTATTCATACTGATGTTGAATGATCCTGTGGTTCTGGTGGCGAATCCTTTGACCTCGTTCTTTAGTATAGTTCCAGATGAATCTAATTGACCTTCAAATGAACGATTCAACCAATCTGATTTAAGGGAAAGGCTAGGTGATATATTGAAATATTTAAATACCTTTGCTGACATATTCATCCCAGAACTATGACTAAAAATATAATCAGAGAATGTTTCAGTCTGTAAAGTTCCATCGGAATTATTTTTCCATCTGTAACTGTTTGTAGAATCATCTATTGCATAGGTTTCAGATTCATAATATTGTTTCATGTTATTGGTAAATCTTGACGAGTAATTATAGTTTATGTTATTGTACCATTTTTTATTTTTGGATTTGGTTGGAAATAATGCCCTTTGAGAATGAGAAAATGCTAGTTGTGGAAATGTATTGTTTGCAATATTTATTTGCTGATCTGATCGGGAAGGATCGATGTAGAATACAGAATTGGGATCGACTTTTTCTTTAGCCATTAAATCTCTTCTAGATGATAAATTTACACTTAGGCTATTTCGCGATTTAGGACACCTTTTTGAATAGGTTGCATTTGAGACTGCCTGTTGATTTAATCGTTTTTGTTGTTCAAGACCAGTTCGTCTATTATAGTCTCCACTAGAATAATAACTCGCATTAACCGATGCACTCTGGTTGTTTCTAAGCTTTTGCCTGTGATTCCACCTTAATACATAATCACTTTGCTTGTTGCTGCCTAGATTAAAAATATCTCTGTCAGCAGCTGGAGTTGAGCTTGAGAACCTTTGTTTAGTTTCGAGATCAAAACTACCATTGTAAGCATATCTTTTAGAGTAGTTGTTCTGCGATCTGAGAGTGATTCCATCCCTATCATAAAAACTTGCGGTTA
>Ga0160423_10003055_pt1 | contig 13935 bp, 12 predicted proteins | sample CRUFie14St8metaG_FD_108191 | JGI IMG/M metagenome (GOLD analysis project Ga0160423, IMG submission 108191) | Marine microbial communities from the Costa Rica Dome - CRUD Field 142mm St8 metaG | ecosystem: Environmental > Aquatic > Marine > Oceanic > Photic zone | place: Costa Rica: the Eastern...
ATGACCCAGGCCAGCGACATGGTGATGGGAACCTTCAGCAAGACCTTCCAGAAGAAGGTCAAGAGCGAGAAGAAGGGCGCCCAGAAGGATTCACCAAGTCCATCAAGGAGACCATGAAAAGCATGAACCCTTTCGCAAACAAGTGATCGATCGATCCAAGCCTATTCCTCTTTTGTTGTATTAATTTCAAGTAATTTCAAGTTTCCAGAAAAGTAAGAACCGCCCACCACGACGTCCTCGGTCGCACAAGCTGGAGCTGTTCTGGATGCTACGTTCAGAATGACCCTCGCTGGTGCGCCACAGAGCTCCCGAGTGCAACGCCCGCCTGGCAAACTCTGGCAAACTCTGGCAAACTCTGAAAACTGAACTTTCCGCAATTTCCAGATTTCAGCAAAAATCTTTCGCCAAAAAAAAACCACTCAGGGGGTGACCAGGGGGGCGCAGTAAGACAAGATCATGGCTGCCCTGTGGTGCGTGTTCGGCCGATGCGGGGTCAGGGGGGCGAGAGACCTCCCGCGCTCGATCCCCGCGATGCTTTCTCTCGCCACCCGAACTCCACTCGGCGACTCGGCGGGAACGCGGACGCCGTCCGCTCTCGAGTCAGCGCCAAAGGTGGCCCCTCATGAATATACAAGTTTCAGGAGCTTCGCTTCGTCGTCGGTTTCGGGCGGCGAGTCGGACGGCGAGAGGGAGAAGATGGAAGCCATCGATTTGCGAAGACAGCTCGAGGAGGAGCTCGGCGACGACGAGGAGTCCCAGGAGGAGGCCGATACGCCAACGACTGCGGAAGACGTCGATGGCGGGGAGGGGGTCCTACTCCCGGGCTTGAGGGGCACAAAGTGGATTGAACTCAGCGCCCTACCCAAGGCAGTGTTTCCTCTGGACGTTCGCAAATTTTTGTCCGAGAACGACGTGTCCCTCGCCGCACACGAGCCCATGCGGGTGCAGCTCAACGAGTCCCTCGACGTCACTAGCTGGTACGTCCCGCTCATGAACCAGGCCGACGCCCTGGCCAAGTTGCAGGGCAAATCGCTCGGGCTTCTGCGGGTCCAGTCCCGGGCGCTGAGCGCAACGCAGGCCCAGAAGATGGTCGCCCAGACGGAGGTGAGACGAGACCGAAGTAGCCTTGCCTCCCAACCCCGTCCCAAGACGAAAAGAACAAGTGTAGCGTTGGCGCCACTGCCCGACCTGACCTGACCGACGACTTCCTTTTCTCACCCCGGCATAGGTTGTCCTTCCCGACGGCAGCGAGTACGTCAGCCTGACGAACGTCCCGGACGGAACCACGTGGCTCGACGTCAAGGACTTCTTCCGCGGCTACAACATTGTGTGCGGCAGCGGGATCCAGGAACTGCGTGACAAGCTGCGAGTGGGGCACGGCGGCCCGCAAGGTTCTGGGAGGTCTCTCACGAAGAAGGTGAGGATCGCGCCCCACGTCATCTTATCAGAAACGTGTGACTGACGCGCACCATCCCCTCTCCTTCCCTCGCGCGGAATTAAAAAGTTCTTGGTCCGGTTCACCTCCAGCATGGAGGCCTTCAACGCTGTCCAATTCAAGAGCCACCGGCCTTTCTTTGACAGGAGGGCCATGGTGTCTCTGATGTTCTGCACGAGCGAAAACCTGCAAAAGGCGGAGGCAGAGCCCGCAGCCGAGAAGGACTCGGACTGATCGAGAAAAAGACCAGCGTTGATCGTATAAATTCAATAAATTCAATAAAAATTCCCATCCTTTCAAGAAGGGGTGACCTTCCTCGTAGGCACCGGCGTCCTCTTGATTACCGTCCTCAGCACGCGCAGGATCTCCTCGAAAGAAGGTCTCTTCCCGGGCTCGCCGCTCCAGCAGCTCTGCATCAGATCTCTGACCTCGGGGTCAATCCCGTCCGGCACAACCAGCCTCTTGTCCTGGAAGGCAACCACCCCAACCACCTGCATGGCATTCAGGCCCTCCCACGGAACCTTGCCGGTCAGGAGCTCGTACAGGATGACACCGTAAGAGTAAATGTCCGACTTCTCGTTGGCCGGCTCGCTCCTCAGGACCTCGGGCGCCATCCACTCCGGAGTCCCAGCGTTGGACTTGGTGCTCAGAAAAGTGGAGTGTTTCATCCTGGACAGGCCAAAGTCTGTGACCTTGACACACCAATTCCTGTCCACAAGCAGGTTGGGCGACTTGAGATCCCTGTGCACGATCATGGGCTGGCACGTGTGCAAGTAGTGCATCCCCTTTGCGACGTCCTCGGCCATCCTTAGCCTACGCCTGAGGTCCAGTTGGATCCCAGACCGGTGCAGGAGCTTGAACAGGGATCCGCGGGGTAAAAACTCTGTGACGATGGCCAGGTCGTTCCTGGTCGTGATGACTCCCATGAAAAGCACGATGTTCGGGTGCCTGAGCCTGCGCATGATGGACACCTCCCCGAGGAACTCTTCCTTAGACTCCTCTGTGATGTCCTGGTCGATCAGCTTCTTCACCGCAACCTCGGTGCTGCGCCACATTCCTCGATACACCTCGCCAAAAGACCCGATCCCAACCCTGTCCCCAAACGTGACCTCCTCCACCTTGATGTTCCACTGGCTGTCCTCCCCTGCCACCCCGACGGACTCCTTGATCGCATCGATGCTCAGCTGGGTCTCGCTGTCTGATCTCCTGGGATTGGCGCCCATGACCATGGCATCATCGCCCCCGTCTCCGCTCAGAACGGGACGAGTGCTCGTGCCGGCGTCCATCAGATCTCCATGGCCCTGGCTGCTCCCCCCCGCCCCCGCGGACGTGGGCCTGCCCTCGCTGCTGCCGCCCCCGCTGCCGCTGCTGCGGTTGTTCCTCTTCAGGAGTTCGTCAAGGGCGTCCAGCCGGCTCTGGGAGCTCTGGCCCCCGGTACTGTCTCCGGCGCCCCCCTCGCCCTCCTCCCTCGAACCATCCTTCATGCTGCTGGTCCGCATAAGGGACTCAATCGTCGACACAAGCTGAGACGTGGCCTCGAGCTCCTGCTGCACCCAGGACTTGTCCGACAGACCAGAACCTGCCTCAGATCTCCGGCCGCCAGAGGAGCCGTCTGTGCACCCGAGGCTGTCAAAGTTCTCGCTCCTCGGCAGCTGTATCAGCTCCACCGGCTGGGACATCAAATCCACGACGTAGTGATCGCCCTCGCACTCCACCACGACGCTCCCGTTGTCGCAGTCCTTGCCCACCGAAATTCCCAACACTTCTTGGTCGCCGCCCGCGCTTCCGCCCCTCGGCCTCTGCTCTGCGATGGAGAGGCCCGCGAAGGAAGGCTCCAGCCCGCCGTTCCGCTCAGAAATTTCCTCGTCCTCTCGCACCACCGGCATCGGAGAGGCGTCCTGCTGCTGCTGCTGCTGCGGGGTTCCCTGGCCGTCCACAGCGCCGCTGTCTTCGTCGTCGGGGGTGTAGTAGAAACAACCCTTGACGAGCTGGCATCCCAGCCCTCTCACCTCCTCGCTCAAAACCTTGTACAGCAGCGCCCGGTGCCTGGACATTCCGCAGGTTAGGTCCCCCAGCGGAACGACGAAGGACCTTCGCTGTTGCTTGGCTTGGTGCGAGGATGACAGCCACTTGCTCCTAAGCCTGGCGTAGCCGACGCCATCCGTCCCGGTGGCAACACCTCCCATGTTCTCCACCACCAGGTTCCCAAGAGCGATGGCCTTGTCCTTTTGGGTCATGCCCTCCGCCGCGATCGCCTCGGCCTTCTTGCCCAGCGCGACGAGCCTCTTGTCGTCCCTGCGGTCCACCAGCAAGAGCTCCCTCTCGTCCATCCCATCCACGCAACGCGAGTTGTACGCCAAGTCTCTCCTCACCGCATCCAGGTCAGGAAGCTCCCTGGACGACGTCTTGCTGAGCTGCGAGCTCGTCGGCCGGCTCGTTTCGGCCGTCCCAGGCTGAACCACGTGGCCCTCCGAGAGCACCATGGCAAAGTCCTGGTCGCCGGCGCTCTGCTGCCTAGAGTGGGAACGGCTGCGGGCGGGGGAGGCCGCCTTATCAAAATTTCCAACGCAGTCGTAGAACCCGTCCAGGATGCTCTCCCCGCAGTGCACGCGCTTGGTATGAAAGTACTTCTCCACGAGCTCCTTGGCGTTGGCACACCTCCTCCCGGAGAGCGTGTTGTCCGTGATAGAGGAGTGTGCGAGCGATCCGAGGCCAGACTGAGAATCACGCAAGGAGTTCCGCTGCTTCGCCTCCTGCTCAGACGCGCTCATGGCCAGGGCGAGCTGCGTTTGGTACTCCTCCTCGTCCGACTTTTGTGAGCAAAAGAAGTCAGCTTCAGTCCTGGAAGGAGGGAGAGGGAGGCAATGAGGAGTCGGAAAACTCACCAGAAAAGTCTCGTTCTGGGTCGGCGTGGACCCGTAAAACCGTTCGTTCGTAAACGAGTCATAACTGTCCCTGCTCGCGGTCCTCCGGTGGTGTAAGATAGCCTGGCTGTAGTGCTGGTGGTAAGGGTCAGAAGGAAGCCCTTGGTGCTGCTCCAAATCGCTGGGACCGTCGGCCAAAGTTCCGTAGTGTCCTGCCGCGGGGTCGCCCTGGACGTAGCCAGTCTGGGACGCCGGGCTTGGCGTGTTCCCGCCGCTCCCACTCTCACGCCGCTCAGCGTCGCTCGAGGACCCCCCTGCCCACTTCCAGAACTTCTTCATATTCTAAGAATACTGGCCCGAGGCCGTGGGCGCCGCTGGCGAGGGCTGCCGATCGTCTACTCCCTCCGCCTCCCCCCCTCCGGTGCCGCTCCTCTCGCCCCCGCTCGCCGCGCTCGCACCGAGTCACCGAGTTACGACCGCCCCGACCCCGCTGAATGAGTTTTCGCCCTTCCCAGCTGGGTCGTGTTTTTCATTGGTCGTGTGCGAGAAATATTTTAGGAAAATTAACGTCACTTGAGGAAATGCAAAGGGTGAAAATTCGTTCCATAAAAAGATTTCAACGTAAATCAATATCCCAAGAGACAGCTCAAGCAGCAAGCAGCAGGAGGTTCCTGAGACGAGACGATGGCGGTCCTCCCGAGCGCACTCCGAGGCGAGACCCCTAGGCGTCTGGACAATCGATCCCGGCCTCCTCGACGGCGGGATCGGGACCGGAGGTCGAGCAAGAGGGCGACGACCTGCGCACCGGCGCGGCTAGGGCGAAGGGAGGATTTGGTTTACGAGCTTGCCGTGGCGACCGACGTGGTTGTGAGAGCGGTCGGGCTGTGTCAGAGCATCGCGGGGGATGCCGACGCCATGGCCGCCTTCGCCAAGGAGGACCTCACTCCCGTAACGGTCGCGGACTACGCCATCCAAGCTCTCGTGGAGGACGAGCTGAGGTGAGTTACAAAGTTTGGACTAGCTGACTGACTGACTGACTGCTCTCCTCCTGCATCTCTCAAGCGCCGCGGGGCTGCTGACGCGGGAGGTTCCCCTCGTTGCCGAGGAGAGCTGGTCCAAGTTCGACAGGGACTCCGTGCGAGACCTTGTGGATCCCTTTCGGGGGGCCGGAGCGTCGGCGGGGTCGAGCTTGGAGGCACAGGCCGCAGGCGGGGACAGGTGGTGGGTTCTCGACCCGATCGACGGGACGAGAGGGTGAGTCAGTCACAAAGAATCGAAGAAAAACTCTTGAGGAATCCCGCTGACGACACCGCCCTCTCTCCCCCTTTAGATTCGTTTCCGGCGACGAGACCGATATGTACACGATCGGTCTCGCGCTCATCCAGGACGGCGCCCCGATCGTTGGCGTCCTGGGCCTTCCCAACTATCCCAACTGGGACCTCGCCAAGGAATGGACGCAACAGCACGGCGGGCTCGTCCTCACGTCGGCAAGAGGGCGGGGAACGACGCTGGTGGGGGCGGGAGGCCGTGGCGCGGCTAACATGGCGTCCACCTCTTCTTCAATTTCTTCGTCTTCGTCGTCGAGCGTCGTCGACGGCAGCGCCACCTTCGAGGACGCGACTGTTCTGGTGTCCAGGAGCCAGGCGTCCTTCTGCGCCAGGTAAGTCTCCTCCTCCTTGCTGTCGTTCTCGCTTCTGACCTCGCTCTCCTTCTTGCAGGGTCCCCCTGGCCAGAGCTTTCGCAGGCAGGAGGCCGCGCCAGGTGGTCACGGCCTGCTGCGGCAGTCTCTGCAAGTACGCAGCCGTGGCCCTCGGCCTAGCCTCGTGCTATGTCGAGCACCCGGTCGAGGGCAAGGACGCACTGCGCACTTGGGACCACGCTGCCGGCGTGTCGACCGTGTTGGAGGCGGGAGGCAAGGTGACCGATCTTGTCGGGAATGACCTCGTCTTCGAGAGGGGAGAGTCGTTTACCCCTGGCGGTCTTGGGGTGGTGTGCTCGAATGGAGTCTTCCACGACGAGATCGTATCCAGGCTTTCCAAAGAGCTCGGCCTGCGATGACGTTAATGATGTAATCTATAACAACTGTTCTTCATGGTGCAGGGCCGATGCGTTACGGCCGGATTGTTTTACAGTTCTCATGGCGGTCTCGACATTGAGGAGTCTGTGGGAGTCAAGGAAGGTTGGTCTAAACCACCTGACCTCTGCCTGCCTGTCAAGGGCACGGGCACGCAGTCTCGGTCAATTCAAGTTCAGCAATTCAGCAAAACTGATTGTCAGATGATCATCTCTGGAGTCTCCAAAGGGCAGGAAAAAAAAATAACGCACGCAGACGAGAGGCAACCCGAGCTCAGAAACGAGGCGAGCGGTCGACCACGAAGACGGGGGACGGCGCGGAGTCGAGAACGTGGAGTCGACCGACGAGATGGCTCGCGCAGCGGGCGAACCCTCGACGAAGCGCGCCAAGGTGGACGAGGCCGAAGAGAAAGAGGAAGAGGACCCTCTCGTGCTAAGGAAGGAGGAGGTCGTACGTTTGTTGGAGAAGGCGAGCGCGAAGGGAAAGGGGGAGGACAACGCGCGCGCAAAGGAGGAGCTGTTGACCTTGTGCGCTGATCTCCAGGCCAAGAACGAAAAGACCTTCGGCGGATGCCGGCTGCCTCCAGAGATGTGGCAGAAGATCCTCGACGAGTACCTGCAGCAGAACGACCTGCTCGCCTTTGCCATGACGTGCAGGTTCTTCCGAGACACGACGAATGTCCTCGGGAAGAAGATGGAGACGGACTTCACCTCGGATCGCTTCCTCGATCTGTGGAAGAGCGGGACGGTGCCGTCGCACAGCTTGGGTTGGTTTCAGTGGGTCTGCGACACCTTGGAGATCCTGCCAGGTTTTGAGAGGTTTTGGTCAAAGAAGAGGGTCAAGGGAGCGGTCTACGAGGGCGACCTGGTGAACTACGCGGCGCTCCAGGGCAGCGTTGAGATCTTGAGGTGGCTGGTGGAGGAGAAGGGGTACGAGCTGAACGAGGACACAGGCTGGTTGGCAGGGATGGGCGGCAGCATTGAGGTTTTGGAGTACCTCAGGGGGAATGGCTACAAGTTCGATGAAGGGGCCTGTATGGGGGTGGCGGAGGGAGGTCATCTGGAAGCTTTGAAGTTTTTGAGGTCGCGTACGACTTCATATTGGCCTTGCCCTTGGTGTGGGGAGACTACTCTTGAGGCGGCAAAGGGAGGGCACCTTGAAATTTTGAAATTTTGCCGGGGTCTTTTGAAGGGCTTCCCTTCAAGGTGCCCTTGGAACAGACCCGAGTGCAGTGAGCTCGCGTCACAGAATGGCCATGAGCACGTTGCCGCTTGGATTGACCAGCAAGAGGATGATATGGAGTTCGAGTTTGGGGAATAGTCTTTGTTTTGGTTTTTTAGCTTTTTTTAGCCCTTCTCTCTTCTCTTCTCTCCTCTTTTCTCTCTCTATTCTTCTCTCTATTCTCTCTCTTGGTCCTCCATCCTCACTCTCACCCACCCACCCACCCCAACAAGCATCCCACAAAATTCTGCAACTCCAGATCCTCACCAATTCTCAAATTCCTGACATCACCAAAGATCCTCCAAGATGGCGGTCCCTGCGTTGAGTGGTCCTTGGGAGTCCAGGAAGGTTGGGTGCTGCTCGTGCGGGTACACCGCGACGTGGACCTTGGTCGAGAATGGCGACATGCTTTCGCTCTTCGAGAGCGCCGGAAGGTGCTGCTTCATCATGCCGAACTGCTTCCTCAAGAGAGTGCAGCTCCACAAGGTCCGCGAGGGAAGGTGGGAGGGGCACATGGTTCTCAAGAAGGTCATCGTCGAGGCCATGCCGGACGGCACGCTCAGTTTCATGTCAACCGATGGCCTCCTGATCCTCACCAGGTTGTAATGCAAACACACGACCACGACTGACGACGGCGACGACAAAGCAAACAAAGGAAACCAATCATGCAGAGAAGGAGGAGGGGAGGCTCGAGAAGGGGGGACAGGTGCACGGCGGAAGTGGCAACCAACGCCGCGATCTGCGCGGTCGTCGGCCTCATCCTCTGCCTCGCCATCTTCAGGCCGCTGCATCCGCGACGGTGGACCACCCTGAGCGACGCGGAGGCCAGGGTCAGGGTGAGCCTGTCAGAACTGGAGCAAGCTGTCGGGGCACTGGCGCCGGTGTCGGAGGGCAAGTCCCTCACCCCAAGGCCCGCCAAGCCCATACCATCGCCGCCACTCGCGCCTTCGTCGTCAAGGACCTCTACGGGATCAAGAACGTCTATTGCACCACGACCACTGAAGCCAGCACCTCCCGCGCCGGCAATCGCAAAGCTTCAGGCTTCCATCTACGGCTCCAGGAAAGGGCGCACGGACCAGGCACCCTTCCAGCCTGCAGTCGCCCTCCCCCGCCGCGGGAGGTGCCCGTGTGGCCGCCAGGGGAGGTGCCTCGGCGACGGCCTGTGCTTGTGCGCTGCTTCTTATGAGGGCGAAGGCTGCGGAAGTCTAAGGACGCTCCTCCACCTCAGGGTGATCTCAGACAGAGCCTTCCACGGCTACCGGGGCCCAATTCTGCTGGCGAGGTCGACCGTCTCACCCGGTCAGGAGCTCACCGTCACCTCGCACAGGAAGGGCAAACCCAGGAGGGTGTCTCTGGTCAAGGTGGGAGACGACTTTCTCAAAATGCTGCCAGAGAAGGACTTCTTGGGCGAGGCGTTCTACAACACGTGCGCGGTCGTCGGATCGAGTGGAGCCCTACAGTACTCTCGCAGGGGAGCCGAGATTGATGGCCACGATGCGATCTTTCGCTTCAACGGCGCTCCCACTTCAAGCCCACGACACCGCCGGATCGCCGGTTCGAGGACGACTTTCCGGCTGACCACTGACAAGTCCTACGCCTTCTCGGAGGACGGCTCGAACGAGACTGTCTTGGTGCACTCCCGGACCCCCTCGCAACTCCAGGCCTTCCGGAGGCTCCGGACGGGGCAGCCCGAGCTCCACGCGGTTGCCCTCCATCCGAGCTTCGAGTCGCACGCACTAGGGATCTTCTCCGACCGGGGGCTGAGGCCATCCTCCGGCCTCGTGGGCGTGCTCATCGCCCTGAGGTCCTGTGCAACAGTGAACTTGTACGGGTTCCAGTCCAGCCTGTCGAGAGGGGATCTGTACTCGTACCACGACACGTGCTCCAGGCCGTCAAGCCCGAGGAGGGACTCCGTGGAGTGGTTCGCCATCAAGGCGCTGGCGCTGGGCGGATTGCTGACACTTCCGGTCGAGGAGTGCGCGATGGAGTGCCACGGCAGCCCATCCAAGTGCCTAGAGTGCAAGAAAGCCCACAAGCATCAACGCAGGCCGGAGGGGACCGCCATGGCGGGATGCGACGGTAGCGCGAGGGAGAAGCACTGGGCGTTTCGGTCCGACTGGAAGGCCCAGGCTCCAGCGTTCGTGAGGAGGAGACGGGAAAGGTCGCCGCCGTCGCCCCCGCCGCCTCCTCCTCCTCGGCCGCCGCCTCCTCCGTCGCCGCCTCCATCCCCGCCGCGGCCGCCTCCACCGCCTCCGCCGCCTTCACCGCCGCCGCCTTCGCCTCCCCCCCCGCCGGTCCGGTACGTCACCCAGATTGCACCCCGGTATCGCACCCCACCGCCACCACCACCGCTTGCTGGGGATGCGCCCGCCGGAGCCAACGGGACCGGAGGTGGCCTCCAGGGGGCCAGACCTTGAGTGAATTACATGACAAAGATGATGTCCCAGTTTGCATTAAATAACGGCCTGTGGAACTCTTCAACATTTCCACCCGAAATTTTGCGTTTCCCGTTTTCCCGCCGAAAACAGATGAACCAAAAGACAGCACCAGCAGGGAGGGGGTGCAGTGAAAGGAGGAAGCCCTTTCGGACCTTTCGGACGCAGCGCGGAGCATCGACAGGACACACACTTCGGGCAAGAGACTGACGAGATGGTGAGCGAGGTGCGCCGCTCCACGAGGGCGTCGACCGGCGCCATGGCGCCGGAGGTCGTGAAGAAGGCGGCAACCGCGGAGCCGGCCACCGCGGAGGACGAGGGTGGGTCCGAAGGGTCGGCACTCTCCTCGCCACGCGGGAAGCGCCAGCTGAAGCAGAGCGACGACGCGAGCGACTTCGAGGACGAGATGGGGGGCGTGACGAGGTCGGGGCCGCGCAGGAGCAAGAGGTCTAAGACCTCGACGCCGACGGTGCCCTCGCCCAAGGCCAAGGGTGGCCCGAGGTTCTCGCCAAACCGGGGCTCAGCGGAGGAGGAGGAGAACGAGGAGGAGGGCAGCGGGTTCGTCACGCGTTCCATGGCGGCGGGCACCGCGAAGAGGTGCTGCGCTCTGGACAGCGAGGGCAGGGTCGACCTCTGCGTCAAGATCCTCGCAAAGGCCTGCGGGCTCGACCCGTCGAGCGCGCACATGCTGTGTGAGACCAAGTCCGTCTCCCGCAGGGACGACGACGGAGACGACGAGGATCTGAATCTCTTGGACGAGAACGAGGAGGACAAGGACGAGGGGGAGGTGTACGCCGAGTTCGCGAGGAGCCTGTCGGAACGGTTTGGAGAGGAGGGAAGCTCCGCGGGGCTGAGCGACTCCAAATCCATGCTTTACGCAAAGACGGTCACAGCGAAGAAGAGGTCGCTCGAGGCGAACTTCGTGCACTTCTGGAACCAGCTCGTGGTCCTGCTGCATGGAAAGGAGACCCTGTACGGCAGGGGCTCTGCGGCGGCCGCTGGCGAGAGTGCGGACGGCAGCGGAGTGGACTTTTTGTCTTGCATGGCGAGGGTTTGCGTGGAGCTCAGCAAGTCCGAGGTCAGGCAGGTCAGGTACGCGTCGTGCGTGTGCGGATACGCGCTCCTCGGATCGCTCGTCCACGCCCACCAGATTTTGGACGACAGCTCAACCGTGCTCACAAGGCAGCTGAGGGCTGCGCAGGGCAACACCTCGGCAAAGAAGGACCGCCGGAGGGACTTGAACCGTCGGATGCAGGAGTGCCACGACAGGAGCAATGAGCTCGACGAGCACATGAAGGACCTCTTCCAGGAGCTCGTGATCGTCAGGTTCAGGGACGTGAGCCCCCAGATCAGGGCCCTCACTGTGAGGTGGGTGGGCGTTTGGGTCACACAGCACCCCAAGAGGTTCCTGTCGGATGCCTACCTCAAGTACGTGGCGTGGAGCCTGAACGACAAAGACGCGCAGGGAAGGCTGGCGGCCGTCCAGGTGAGCTCGGAAGAATCGCGGAAGGATTGAGAAGTCCAAGAGTTTTCCCACGCTTACACCCCCTCACTCCCTCTCTCTCTCTTTGTGATTCATTTGCGCAGGCCCTGGGGAGGGTGTACCAGAAGCACGCCGCCTCCGCGGCCAGCGAGGAGGGCGAGGACGTGTCCGAGTTCTCCAACATCTCCGCCCTCGACCTCCTCACCCAGCGGTTCTCCTCCAGGTTCCTTGAGCTCGTGAAAGACGTCAACGAGCACGTCTGCGTCGGCGCCATGGATCTTGTGCTCTCCCTGGCGGACGCCTCCCTCCTCGACCTCGCCGACGCCGACCAGTGCGGAGCGCTGAGGCAGGACCTCGCCATGCTGCTGCTGGACGGCAACGTGAAGATCAGGAAGGCGGCCGGGAGGCTCGCTGCGCGTGTGGTGGAGTCCTCGCTGGAGGGTGCCCTGGTCCAGCCTGCGGCAGGCAAGAGGGGCAAGACCAAGGGCAAGGGCAAGGCGGGCGAGCCCTCTTCGGAGGAGAAGGTCTCTGCGTGCGTCATGGCGTGCAAGGCCCTCGGGTCAATCCTGGAGGAGGGTTCGGCAAAGCTCTCCAAGGCCGTCAAGAGGCAGAATGCCGGCGCACAGAGCGAGGAGGAGCTCAGGGTGAGGGCCGTGATGGCGGTGGTGCCCTGCCTGGGGCAGCTCCACGACTGGGACGTCCTGGCCAAGGCCTGCAGATCCAAAGATCTCGGGGGGGACTCAGGCTTGCTGTGCGTGGTCAGGGTCGCGCTCGCGTGCGTGCAATGCTTCTCGGACCCCAAGCCGGCAAAGGAGTTCCTGCTTTCGAGGAAGGAGAAGGGCAGGAAGGTGATGGCGAGCGCCGTGAAGGACTTTTGCGACAGGAGCGTCCAGGGCTACACCATGGCCTTCACCGCGGTGCTCAAGGGGCTCTTCAACCAGTGCAAGAGCAAGAAGGGGCACATGGCAGTCTCCCTGGTGTGCCTGCTCTGCAAGTGCGCGACCCACGTCCAGCAGGAGCTCTACGTGGCCACGGGAAGGGTGAGTGGACTCGACTGCCTCTTCCCCCGGACATTTCTGACTCTAGTTTTCCGTTGTCCCTCCCTCAGGTTGCCGACTACGAGACGATTGTCTCGGTGATGCAGGAGCTGTGGGGCAGGGACTCTCTCTACCCGGCCAGCTCGAGGCGATCCTCCTCCTCGACCAAGGACGAAGAGGACGACCTCGATAGGTGCGGGCACCTCGCCCCCATCGCGGCTTGCCTCGCAGAGCTCGAGTCTGCGGGCCCTGGGGCCACCAGAGAACCAGCGCAGAGGGCTCTTGTGGACATGATCGCCTCCCTCAAGGAGAGCATCTCGCCTGGACTTGGGTCCCTGGAGCAAGGCAAGGCCGCCGTCGCCATGGCGAGGATCTCGGCCCTCCGACCAAAGCTTCTGGAGGACCCCGCACAGAGGGAGTCCGTGTTGGAGCTGCTGCAAGACTTTCTCGCCGCGTCTAGGGCAGAGGAGATGGAGGAGGAGGAGGAGGAGGGAGGGGATGCAATGGAAGAGAGCGGAACGGAGGACGAGGAGGACGAGGCGCCGCCGCCACCTCCGCGCAGGACGAGGAGGAGGTCGTGAGGAACGGGATCCTCAACGCGCCCAAGCTGCTCTGTAAATCCAATACTTACGATCCTAACCTGTAATACTTTCCAACGTGTGTTCAACAATCGCCGTGGTGGTGGAGAAGTCCTCGAGGCGCGAGCGCGTTTGTCCCAGTCATGGCAAATACATAAGTTGATGGATATATGATTTTTTGTTTTTCTCTTGCTCTTGGTTTAATGTCACACTACAACGCGAGTTCCGGGTCGCGGCTCTCATCTCATCCTCACTTGTCGTCCTCCGGTGGTGGAGGCGCCACGGTGTCCTTGACGAACTGGAACGCGGGGTCCTGCACAAATACCAAGAGACCGGGAGAATGGCGTTAGCATTGCAAATTGCGGTTCCGTTTACGGTGGAGGGGCAAGGGGTCAGTGGTCAGTGTCGAAGGCGTACCTGAACCAAGAAGAAGGCGAAGACGCCGCCAACGGCAGCCCAAGAACCCAGGCCGACGGTCTTGCTCAACTGGGGAAGCATAGCAACTGGGACGTAGGGCTTGAGAAAACCCGGCACCACCCTGTTCACTATCTCGCGCACCATTTCTTGGACGGTTCTTGGACGGTTAAGGGCAAATCCGAGCTGGCGTGCTAAGCCTTCCGTAACGCTCCTCGGTACCAAGAGGCAGTGTGGTCTCGGCTCCGCTGCTCGCGTCGCGTCCGCGTTGAGCGCGATTTCCCTCGACGATCGAATTGCCTTTTTTCTTTCCCTCCTCGTTGGGAGAGAGAGCCGCCCTCCTCGTTGGATTTTCTCAGGGAGTGATTTGGAAATGTCCATTTGGAAATGTCCG
>Ga0160423_10003056_pt1 | contig 13931 bp, 13 predicted proteins | sample CRUFie14St8metaG_FD_108191 | JGI IMG/M metagenome (GOLD analysis project Ga0160423, IMG submission 108191) | Marine microbial communities from the Costa Rica Dome - CRUD Field 142mm St8 metaG | ecosystem: Environmental > Aquatic > Marine > Oceanic > Photic zone | place: Costa Rica: the Eastern...
CTTGGGCTTGGCCGCTGCCTTGGGCTTGGCTGCTGCCTTGGGCTTGGCTGCTGCCTTGGGCTTGGCTGCTGCCTTGGGCTTGGCCGCTGCCTTGGGCTTGGCCGCTGCCTTGGAAGCAGCTTTTTTTGTCTTTTTGACAGTCACAACAGTCTAAATTGGAGATTGAACTTTAGGAGTCGCCACTCGTTTCATCGCAACGGATGGGTCAGGGAGCGGCAAAATCTATCAAAGAGCTTTAGCTTTACCAGTCTTTTTTGGGACAAGGAAACGGAGAGCTGGAGCTTCTGGAATCCCTTGGATTTCCCATTCCTCTAATGGGTCAAGCTGATTTCCGCTTACGGAAATCCTTTTCCTTCACCAGCATAGCAGCCTTACCAATACGGCCACGCAGGTAGTTCAACTTGGCACGTCGCACATCACCCTGACGTTCCACTACAACTTTGTCGACACGGGGAGAATGAACCGGAAAGACTCTCTCAACTCCTTCTCCGTAGCTGATACGACGAACCGTAAAGGACTCGTTGACACCACTGCCGCGGCGAGCGATGACAATACCAGCGAAAACCTGAATGCGCTCCTTGTCACCTTCGACCACCTTGACGTGCACCTTGACAGTGTCTCCGACGGAAAAATTGATCGGTTCCTTCCGCAAGCTACTCGCCTCGATTTTCTTCAAAAGATCCTGATTCATACTCCTTGATTCCTATTCTGTTTAAAATCTGGTTTTTTTTCGTTCCAATTCGCCATCAAATCCGGCCGATGGGCTCGTGTTCGTTCAATGGACTGCTCATGCCTCCACTTTGCGATTTCTGCATGATGACCTGACATCAGCACCTCGGGCACTTCCATACCCCTGAAATCGACTGGTCGGGTATAATGGGGATATTCAAGCAGCCCGTTACTGAAGGATTCATCCGTGGCACTTTCCTCATCCCCAAGCACTCCGGGTATCAGTCGACTCACACAGTCCACGACAACCATGGCAGCCAACGCTCCGTTGGTGAGGACATAATCACCAATGGAGTAAGCCTCGTCTACCAGGGAAGAGCGAATGCGCTCGTCAAACCCTTCATAATTTCCACAAAGAACAATCAGGTGCGAAACAAGAGACAGCTTTCCCGCTTCGCCCTGGGTGAATGACTTCCCAGAGGGGGTCATCATTAACACACGGGAATCATTTTCCCGCAATGTTTCCACCGCTTCAAAAACCGGTTCAGGTTTTATGACCATCCCTGGGCCACCCCCAAAAGGTCGGTCATCGACCATTTTATGCTTGTCCCGAGTAAAATCTCTCAGGCCATGCAAGCGGATCTTAACAAGACCCTTTTCGCGCGCACGTTTGAGAATGCTTTCGTCTAAAGGGCCCGAAAGCATTTCGGGGAACAATGTTACGATGTCCACCTTCATGATCCGATCCCACACCGAGAGCAAGCCTCAGGGACGCAGTCTCTGATTCAAAGAACAAGCCCGTTTCGAAGGCCTCTCGCAGGCTAAACCTCGAGTTCAGTCACCTCCAATGCGCAGCGTTCGTTCACTTTGGCGCTGCCTGCCTGCAACAGACCTCGAATCGCATTGATGGTGTTCCCCTGCTTACCTATGACCTTCCCCATGTCATCGGGGTGGAGTTTCACTTTAAAAACCGTAAGGCCTTCCTTTTCCTCGGTTTCAATCTGCATAGCATCAGGGTTTTCCACCAAACCCTTAATGACAAATTCAACGTATTTTTGCATGATAAGACAGCTTGGAGAGCCCTGCTGGCACGCGCCTTAGGCGTTTGCGGGTGCTTCTTCCTGAGCAGCCGCTTTACGGGCCTGCTTGATGAAGCTGGCAACCGTCTCCGATGGCTGGGCTCCACAACTGATCCAGTGGTCGATGCGGTCCAGTTTCAATTCAACATTGTTGGTCGTACGTGAGGGATGGTAGGTTCCCAATTCCTCAATAAATTTGCCGTCTCTTGGGCTGCGACTGTCGGCGGCAACCACCCGGTAAACGGGGTGATTGCGGGCACCAATGCGCTTCAAACGAATCTTAACCATATATAAGTAACAACGAGTTGGACGTTTCGCCTTTTCAGGACAATCAGGTCATGCTTTATTTTGCTCCCGGTATTGGGGAACGAAAAAATTAGGCAGGGGGTTGATGATTGGCAAGTCCTCTTTTGAAAAAAAATCTGAAAGGTTCGGATTGACATTCTGTTCGACTTTTACATAATTAAATAAGGTAATTTACTTATGATTAAAGAAAACGAGTCAAAACCCTTATCTCATAATGAAGTGTTGAAGGAGGCAGATCCCACTTTAGCAGGAGAGCTAGCTTCCACTTTGCTAGATCCTGAGGCAGACCGATTTTCAAAAGACGACGGGCAGTTCCTCAAGTTCCATGGAATTTACCAGCAGGACGATAGAGATCTCAGGAAAACTGGCAGAAAGTTTATGTTCATGATCCGAGGGCGCATCCACAGTGGCATCCTCAGCCCAGATCAATACGGTGTTTACGATGATTTATCATCTAAGTATGCCAACAATACCTTGCGCCTCACATCACGGCAAAGCATACAGTTTCATGGCGTAGTTAAGACTGGCCTTGGGCCATTAATGAAAGAAATCAATGAAGCTTTAATGACTACATTAGCTGCGTGTGGGGACGTTAACCGCAACGTGATGGCACCCGCAACGCCAATTACCAGGCCTTGGATTAATAAGGTTTATGAAGATGCTCAGCTCCTAGATCAAGCTTTACTACCAACCACTCCATCTTATAACTCAATTTGGGTTGATGGAGTTCAGCTTAATCTTAGTGATCATCAGGGCCACGATGATCCTCTCTACGGAAAGACCTACCTGCCAAGGAAATTCAAAATAGCTTTCGCAGTACCTCCTTTAAATGATGTAGATCTTTTCACCAACTGTCTTGGTTTTATTGCTATCGAAGAAGGAGGTAATTTAGTGGGCTACAACGTAACTGCTGGAGGTGGTCTGGGAATGAGCCACAAAAATCCTGACACCTATCCTAGAAAAGCGGATGTCATTGGCTACATTAAAAGGGATCAGGTGGAAGAGGTTGCCAAAGCAGTGCTCACCGTTCATCGGGATTTTGGGGATCGCACCAACCGTAAACATGCAAGACTTAAATATGTTTTGGAGGAAAGAGGTGTTACCTGGTTTCGCGAAGAATTGAAAAGGCGCTTAGGATATTTTCTAGAGGAAGCACGCCCCTATGTCTTTGAACGACAAGGTGATCATTTTGGTTGGCACAAACAAGCAGACGGTAATTCTTATCTGGGACTCTTCGTTGAAACAGGTCGCATTAAAGATACCGAATATGTAAGGCTCAAGAGTGCCATTCGCAAAGTTGTAGACACCTACAGGACACAGGTCCGCTTGACTCCCTCTCAAAATCTAATCCTGGCTAATATTCCAGAAGAAGATATTGAAGGCATAGATCAAATCCTGCAAAAACACGGTGTCTCTGCCACTCATGAGAAATCACCTATTCGTAGCGCAACCATGGCTTGTCCCGCGCTCCCAACCTGTGGGCTGGCTATGGCTGAATCTGAACGATATTTGCCGGGCCTAATCGACCGCGTCGAAGGACTCCTGCAATCCAGAGGCATGGACCGTGAAGAAATCATTGTCCGCATGACAGGATGTCCCAATGGCTGCGCCCGCCCCTACATGGCCGAGCTCGGATTTGTAGGAAGAGCCCCGCGGAAATACAACGTTTACGTGGGGGGCAACGAATCGGGAACTCGCCTGAATCGCGTCTACCTCGAAAGCGTCAAGGATGAGGATATGGAGTCTGTCCTGGGTGGCATGCTCGATCGTTTCAAGGAAGGCCGCCAGAACGGCGAACGTTTTGGCGATTGGAGTGCCCGAGTCCTCTGGGAAGAAATCAAGGAAGGGTGAGCACTAAGGCATCCCCTTGATCCACACTGTTACCTTTCCAAGCTTGAGTCGTATGTCCATTCCCGCTCAGTCCACCGTTAAAGGTGAGGCATCCCAGCCCAAGCAGGCCAGTCTGCATGGGCTGAACCTTCCAGAGGTCAACGCCAAACTCGAGAAGCAAAGTGCCACAGAGAGGGTTCAGTGGTCGCATGACCATTTTGGAAATCAAGTGGTTCTCTCATCAAGCTTTGGGGCTCAGGCGGCCGTGTGCCTCCACATGGCGACCACCATCATGCCCGATATTCCAGTCATTCTCGTCGATACAGGCTATTTGTTTCCGGAAACCTATCAATTCATTGACGACTTGACCGAGCGATTGAACTTAAACCTCAGGACCTACCGCGCGCCGAAAAGTCCAGCCTGGCAAGAGGCACGATTCGGCAAGCTTTGGGAACAGGGATTAGAGGGCATCACCGCTTACAACCAGATGAATAAGGTGGAACCCATGCGCCGCGCTCTTGAGGAACTGCATCCGAAAGCCTGGCTGGCTGGCTTGCGTCGTCAGCAGAGTTCTACGCGAAAGCGTCTGAATGTTCTGGCAGTGGATCAACAGATCATCAAAATTCACCCCATCGTCGATTGGACCAGCAAGGATGTCTATGGCTATCTCAAGCAACACGACCTGCCCTACCACCCTCTTTGGCATCAAGGTTACCTTTCCATCGGAGATACCCATACCACCCGCAAGGTGGACGCTGGCATGAGCGAGGAAGAGGCCCGCTTCTTCGGCTTGAAACGCGAGTGTGGATTACACGAAACGGCCAACAGCGACTTCAGCATTTGAGTCCAGCGGCCCACACCGACCTTCAGCAGATGTCCTCCTCTGATCACATCCATCCCATTTTTGATTCCACCCTCGGGCGGGAGAGCAAAGAACGGCTGCTCAACCAGAAGGGCCGTGTGATCTGGCTCTATGGACTGTCGGGTGCCGGAAAGAGCACCTTGGCCTCGGCAATGGAAAAAACCCTCCACCAAAGAGGCGTTTTCACCCAACTGCTGGATGGAGACAACATCCGCAACGGGCTCAACAACAACCTCGGATTTTCGGACGAAGACCGGAAAGAAAACATCCGCCGTATTGCAGAAGTCGCGAAATTGTTTGCCCGTTGTGGCATCGTCACCCTGACCTCCTTCATCACCCCGACTCGATCGCTCAGGAGCCTGGCGCGGGAGATCATTGGCCAGGAGGACTTTCATGAAGTATTCGTCACTTGCTCCTATACCACGTGCGAAAAGCGCGACGTCAAAGGGCTCTATGCCAAGGCGCGTGCGGGTGAGATCAAACACTTCACGGGAAAGGATTCTATCTTTGAGCCCCCGGCCGAGGCGGCACCGGCAGACTTGACTCTGGACACCGACCTCCTGAGCGAGCCCGAATGCCTCCAGGCGCTCGGCGACTTCATTGACAAACGCATTGGCGTGGAAGCTCGTTGAGACTCCACATCAGCCCACTTTATCTCATATCATGCATAAAAATTACCGACTCACCCACCTCAAATCATTGGAAGCTGAAGCGATCTTCATCATGCGTGAGGTCGCGGCTCAATTTGAAAAGCCCGTGCTGCTCTTTTCCGGTGGCAAAGACTCGATCGTGATGGTGCGACTGGCGCAGAAGGCTTTCCATCCGGCCCGGCTCCCCTTTCCTCTCATGCACATTGACACCGGCCACAATTTCCCTGAAACCATCGATTTCCGCGATCGACTGGTGGAGGAAGTGCGCGCCGATTTGATCGTGCGTACGGTGCAGGATTCTATCGACCGAGGACGTGCCACCGAAGAAAAGGGCCCCAATGCGAGTCGTAATGCCTTGCAGATTGTCACCTTGCTGGATGCCCTGGAAGAGTTTCAGTTCAGTGCAGCCATCGGCGGCGCTCGTCGAGATGAAGAAAAGGCCAGAGCCAAGGAGAGGTTTTTTTCACATCGGAACGAATTCGGCCAGTGGGATCCCAAAAACCAACGGCCGGAGTTGTGGAATCTCTTCAACGGTAAAATGCACATCGGCGAGCATTTTCGTGTCTTTCCACTGAGCAACTGGACGGAGATGGACGTGTGGCAATACATCAAACTCGAGGGGCTGACCCTGCCATCCATCTATTTCAGTCATGAACGGGAAGTTGTCGAACGACAAGGACTCTACCTGGCTCACTCTGCGTACCTGACCTTGGCCGAAGATGAGAAAATCCAACGCAAGGTGGTGAGATGCCGTACCGTCGGAGATATGACCTGTACGGGAGTCGTGGCCTCACCGGCAGAAAATGTGGACGACATTATTGCCGAGGTTGCCGCAGCTCGTGTCACCGAACGTGGAGGACGCGCCGATGACAAGCGCTCCGAGACGGCGATGGAAGATCGCAAGAAGGATGGGTATTTCTAAAGCATACGATCCATCTCTGAGAACTCACACTACCTACTTTTAAGGTTTTATTATTATGGAAACAGGTTATCTGGACATGGACCTCTTACGCTTCACCACGGCAGGAAGCGTCGATGATGGCAAAAGCACACTCATTGGAAGACTACTCTATGACTGCAAGTCCATCTTTGAAGATCAGCTTGAGGCAGTAGAGGCATCGAGCAAGAAACGAGGGGATGCCATCGTCAATCTCGCTCTGCTGACAGATGGACTGCGCGCCGAGCGTGAACAGGGGATCACGATTGATGTCGCCTATCGCTACTTTGCTACTCCCAAGCGGAAGTTCATCATTTCCGACACCCCGGGACACATCCAATACACCCGAAACATGGTGACAGGGGCATCCACCGCCAGCCTGGCCATCATCCTGGTCGACGCCCGCAAAGGTGTCATTGAACAAACCTGTCGCCATTCCTTCATCGCCTCCCTGCTGCAAATCCAGCATGTCATACTGGCAGTGAACAAGATGGATCTGGTGGACTACCAGGAAGAGGTATTTGAGCAAATCGTGAAGGATTATGAGAATTTCTCCTCACGCCTGGATATCCCACACGTTGATTTCATTCCCATAAGCGCACTGAATGGAGACAACGTGGTGGACCCTTCTACCAACATGCCTTGGTACAAAGGGGGCACCCTCCTTTACACTCTGGAAAATGTATTCATCGGCAATGAATTCAATCATGTCGATGCTCGCTTTCCCGTCCAATGGGTGATTCGTCCTCAAAGCAAGGAGCATCATGATTTCCGAGGATTCGCCGGCCGAGTGGCTGGCGGTGTTTTCAAGAAGGGGGATGAGGTAACGGTTCAACCCTCCGGTTTCCGCTCACGGGTAAAAGCCATCCATACCTTCGAAGGTGAAGTGGATGAAGCCTTTGCTCCAATGTCCGTCACCATGACCCTGGAAGATGAAATTGACATCAGCCGGGGAGACATGATCGTCAAGCAGAACAATCCCCCTATGGTCTCTCAGGACCTCGATGCGATGATTTGTTGGTTTTCAGAATCCACCAAACTTCAGCTGGGCCATAAATACACCATTCGCCACACCACCCGGGAGGCAAAGTGCGTCATCAAGGAGGCGAAATACAAGGTGAACGTAAACACCCTTCACAAGGTGGAAGATGATCTGGAGGTAGGTTTGAATGATATCGCCCGTATTTCCTTGAGGACCTCAGCGCCCCTTCTGCACGACCCTTACAAGCGGAATCGACAGACCGGAAGCTTCATCATCGTGGACGACGCAACCAACGCCACAGTGGCCGCAGGGATGATTGTGTAATTCGATAGCAATTGAAGCAATGGGAGCTCTCCCCCCAAAGGGGAACGCTCGGAAACTTTAGAGAGTGACAAGCTTGAAGAAACGCTGCTGGGCATACGGCGCATCCAGGACCACTGTCTTCTCCTGAGAAGTTGGGCTAGCCTCCCAGCTCTGAATGATCTCCCAGGCATCGGAAGAAAGATCGCGTGTGCCCATCAACTGATAGGATCGGCCTGCCTCCACTTGAAAATTCAGCTGCAGAGCTTCTCTGGAGGTTCGGGTTATGGAGACGAGAATGTCTACCGAAGTGCTATGCCTAGCCGGATTGCCTCCCGACTCAACACTAGCAATCCACGCAGTCGGCTCAGCCCCATCCGATCGCATCCGTACCAGAGAGAACCCGTCACCATCAGCCGCGGCTGGCCAGGGTTCTTCATCTTCGTAGCTCACCTCATCCAGGACCCTCCCTGCTCCATCCAGGAGAGTAAGGGTTTCTCCATTGTTAGCCAGACGCCCCGCAAAAGGCCCCAGAATGGCATCAGCAATCTGCGGAAATGACTCCCTGAGTGCCTCCGGGTTGGAAGCCACCACCACTGCCTGGCCGGGAAGAAGCTCCCGGGATGGAAAGGTGAAGGTGACTCCCTGGGTCAGGACTAGGCCATCCAGCTGTATGGAACGGTCTCCATGATTGAAGATCTCCAGATATTCCAAATCCTCTTCCCTCCAAGGCGTATTCACCCATGCGGCATCGGATGGGTGGTACATGATTTCCGAGAAAATGAGCGAGGCCGGCTCTGGCAGGACAAAGTAACCCTCCAATAAACCGCTCCAGCGACCATTGTCGTAGGAGCGTGCCATCAAGCGAAGCGGTTGATCCACTTCCACGACAGCTCGCCGGGAAGAAAGAGCTTGGGCCGAGGGAGCCACGCCTCCACCCGGCAGGCGAGGATCGGTACTATCCATGGTCACATAGAGATCGTTGCCATCAGATTGAAAGCGGGCAAATCCATCCTCAGGCACAGGGCCGGGTTGGGTATCCCAACGAGGCGGAGCGAGGTATTGGGCATCCATCCACTTGGCCCGATCCCGGACCCAGTTTTTGAGCTGACGAACCTCAGTGCGCCAAGCGGAAACACTCCTGAGCAAAGGCCACTTTTGAAAATTCCTCTCCGATGATTCACTCAACTCTTCAGCCATCCGATCGATGATGGCGTGAAGATTTTCGGTCGAGAAGACCCCTTCTCGGAGGGACTGCCACCGATCAATGTATGCTTGTTCGAAATTCGGATTGCGGAAAAGTTGGGTCCACCAACCATAGCGATGCACTCCGGACCATCCCGCCGGATTGGCAGCTCGGTCATCATCATCACAGCCCATGGTTCGATCAAAATCCCATACGGGGCCAAAAGTCAGTCGTCCATCGCGAGGAAGATACATGTAGGTGGAGAGTCGAAAGCCATCGGGATTCTTGGTGAATTCGTTGAGGATATGAAAATCAATCCAGGCAGGCTCATCCAGATATCTGTCATAAGCCGGCGTGTTAGCTGTGTAGTCTCGATTCCGCAAAGATCGATTCATGCTATTAAGGTAGTTGACGAGGAATGATCTTTGAGCAGAGGTTACCTCCGACTCTTTGGGTTCGACAAACGCGAGGGCTTGCGCCCCACCGACGAACCCATTGTCCCCGGGGTCCAGTCGATCGATCTTGAGCACGTAGCCACCGCTGACTTCGGGCAATTCCGTGTGCCTTTGAAGCACCTTGTCCACATCCACCCGATTCCGTCCACGCTTAATCTTCTCCATCAGCACATAAACACCTTGATAGGATGATGCACCTAAAGGGCGATTCGGAATATTGACATACACCTCACAAAATCGTGTACGTACGGCATAGCGACCGATACTGCGACTCAATTCATACACCAGAGGGTTGCGCATAAGCGCTCGATCAAAATTGTAGGGCGCATAGAGGACCCAGTCCGACTCCTCGGGCATGCCAAGTAGTGACACGTCGCGATCGTTGCCATGCACATCTTGGATTTCAACCGAATAGGCCTTCTTGGGACGTCCTTCGGTACTAGAGCCTCTTACTTTAAGTGAGCCCACCCCTTGAAAAACAGGGGTGTGATTTAACCGTGCTCGACCATCTTCGAGCACATCATAGATGTGCATCAAAGCTGGGATTCTTGACAAAGAAGAAATGCGTGAGTCCTGGGTATCAATCACAACCACTGGTAGGTCTGAATCGAAGGAGAGTGTGTTACTTCTGCTACTAGTCGCTATGAAAACTCGTGTAGTAATAGGGCTCGGCGCAAAGTCTTCAGCATAAGCCCTAGCATTAATTTGGGCACTGGCCCTTAAAGAGATGACGCCTTGATAAAGAGTCGAACTTTCATTGGGAAGGCTCCCATCGATCGTGAAATATATCCTTGCTCGCGGATTTTCATGTACCAACGAAACCGGCTTGGTTTCATTGAATATCGAGGCCTCCTCTTCGAATCTCGGAGGGGTGAGCACCTCCTCAAAACTCCCGATATTGGGTGCATCCGGACTTGCTTGGGCGAGAAAACCAGGGGTTGGCGCCACGCCTTCCAACTCACCCCACCAATCCAGACTCATGCGAAAAAGGAAATCGCGATCCACATGGCGAAAATTGAGTGCGTGAACGGCGATGACATTCTTACCCTGTCTGACTCCATCCTCTTCACCTAGATGCACCCATTCAGGAAGCCACTCTTCCCCGGCTTGGCGAGCACGATTGCCGCGCGAATTCCATGCGGGAGTCGATGGAGCATGAACCGAGGTGATGCGCCTTCCGTTGAGATAAAGGATAAACCCATCATCAAAATAGTAATTGAGTCGGATCGTCGGGTTGTCAGCATCGGCATCGAAGGTATACCTCAGGTATACCGAAGCATTTTTAGAACGCATCACATCCCCAATGTCGGTCAACACCAACGATTGCATGGGCGCCCCTCGGGAGCCATCAAACCCCACTCCACCGTGTCCCACAGTCCAGGCTCCGTCATCAAAACTGATTCGCTTCCAGGCAGCATCCAGAGAATCATCAGTTGGAACCCAATAGCGAAATTCAGGCTCCGCCTCATGGTGGACCGCCCCGCGGTGAGCGAAGCCGTAGGAGACTCCAGCTACTTGCTGAGGATATTCGGGTTCAAATCCCGATTGGAGCACCCCATCCGCATCAAAGAGCCCGAGAAACTCACCCGAAATATTCAACCTGAAGTTGGTGTGGAGCGCTTTACCCGGTTCACGAAAATCCTTTCCAGAAGCGAACACCGTCTTTAGCGCTCCCGGCCCCATGCTCAGTTTTGGAAACACCCACTTTTGAGGGACATCAGGATCATCGGAAAGAGACCACCCTTCGAGGGAGACTTGCTCCGAGAGTGGATTATAGATCTCAATCCAGTCAGCAGCATCCTTGTCTTCATCCAGGAAGCTGCGTTCGGCCTGTTGCACCATGATCTCGGTGATCATCTGTCCATGGAGTCCATCGGCCAGCCAAAACAGGTAGAGCATACTTTGGAGGCAATAGCAGACCCAGGCGAGCAGAGTGGTCCGAGCTTTTCTAATACCACTCAAATGGAAGTGCTGGATATCCATCCTATCGTTAATCACTTTTAAGAGGTTGCCATGGAGCCACCTCAAGGGTCCATGGTTCCCTCGCATCAGAACACCTTGGAGCACGGCATGGCATTGCCGAAGGCATCGAAATTGAGAAAGCTCCAGATGACCTTCTTTTCACGATTGACCTCGATGATCTGGGGCTGCTGGGGCCCTGCATGACAGTTACCGATCATGAAGTGACCGTTGGGCAATTCCTCCACAGTGGTGACCCAGGCCAGCTCGATACCGGGCAGTTCCCGCTGTGAAAGGGACCACACTATTTCGCCATCCGAGTTGACTTCCAGCACGTTGTGGCCGCTCCCATTGCCAATCAGGGTATGTCCATTGCGCAGGCGCGTGGCGCCATAAACCTCGCTTCCGGTCACGTATTCCCAGACGACCTTGCCATCCCTGTCATATTCCCTGACGGTATGATCCGCCTCATGGCATACCAGATAGTGCCCATTTTCCAGCTTACGCGCCATGCGGGTGTCGCGATGTGGATCAGGATGATCCACCTTAAGGGAAATTTCCTTGTGGATTACCCCATGATGGTCCACTTCGATGATACGTCGCGGACCACTTTCAGCCACCATGGTCAAGCCATTTGCCAGACGCTGAAACGCATGTACCTCAACTCTTTTTCCCTGATTGCCGTTCATCGTTGAGGCATCATAGCTCCACACGATTTCACCATCGGGGCGCATCTCCAGAAGTTGCGTCCAGGAGGTTTGGAAAAGTATGTTCCTATTGGGAAGTACATGAAGGTCATGGATATCCTTGATCGGGTGTTCCCAAGAGACGTGACCGCCTTCATCGACGATTGCAATGCGCTTCTTGGAATAATCTCCAGCCAGGATGCGCCTCCCCTGCAACTGACTTGCCAGTGGCGCTTCAAAACCGGATGAAGGAGAACCATCGACCTGAAGCTTCCCCACCGCCCAGAGAAAACCACGGCTCACCATATCCAGGTAGATCTCCGACTGCATGGTTTCATTGTGGTGCCCCAAAGTGGTCGTGAAGACACGAGCATTTCCCTGGTGATTGAGCCAGGCAACCACATGATGTTTTTGTGTGTCCTGACCGTAGGCCTGAGCCAGCGGAATCGCGTCAGGCCACATCTTTTCAATTTTGTAGAGTTCGCCATTGGGAGTATCCCACACCGGTGGAAAGTCTTTCATGATGGGATGGTGCGGTTTCAGATTCTCCACCTTCAGGGGCCGAGCACGCTCGTGGCTTGTGGAGCGGGCTCCCATCAGGGATCGCCAAGCATCGGTGTCTGCCCCGCGATAACTATGCAGTGAACAGTGAATGAAGACAGCCGGCACACCCCCTTCGGTGTGAGGTTTGACGATGGTTTCCAGCCATTCGGCATCGGTCACACCCCCAAAACATTCGTTGTGCACCACGACGTCATACCCCTCTGCCCATTGAGGATCATCATAGAGGGGGATCTGGATGGCACGATCGCTTCCACCCTGACGGACAAGTGTCCACGCTACATGCGCCCGCTTGGAAATGCCCTCGGAAAGGATGAGGTTTTGATTCGGGTAATCATGACAGCATCCTCCAGAGATCATCAGTGCTCGAATCGGCCGGGTAGACTCTCCTGCCCGCATAGATTCGAGATGGATCAGCCCACTCAAAAAGCCAACCCCTAAAAGACAGAGCAGGAGACGCTTCGAAAAAAAATGGAATGGTTGTGCACTCATGAATGGGCCGAAGCTAGAGCCAATGTCAGGTTTTTGAAACCTTTTTATTCGCGAGGAGGGAGGACCCTATAAAAAGGCGGCCCGATGACGGGTCGCCTCGATGAAAGCATGACCGAAGACAGGATCAGAATCCACCCGCTGGTGTCGGCGTAGGTTTTTCCTGATTCAATTCATGAACGAGCTTGGAAGCTGGTTTGGCCTCAGGCAGATGGGAAACCACCTTCCAGAAGCGGGACACTTCCTGCCCCCACTGTTGAAGCAAGGCAGCGACTTTGGGCGAAGCGGTCAGTTCGAGATGATCAGTCACCAACTTACGCAGGCTGTCGATTTCACTCGCGTCGGAGAGCCGTTCGATGTCGACCATGGACGCATTGAACATCTTTGGAAAGTGATCCTGAGCATCGTAAACGTAGGCAAAAAATCTAGTTTCACTTTTAGAGCCGGAGGACCATACTTCGTCGCCAAATGGGGCGAAATGGCTTTTTTTGCTCGGAAAGAGCGAGGACAATCCAAGGTAAAAGCAAACCCAAAGCCCAGACATAAGTTAAGTCTGCCCAAAACAGACAGAGATTAAAAAGGCCGTCAAGCATGTTTGAGCTAACCAGCTATAGTTAGAATGACCTAAAAGCGAAGAAGATCAAACAATTGCCCTATTTTTGCGATTTACCTCTTGCAACGAAATGATCCGATCCTTATATTTGCCGCTCTTTTGAATTAGGAGTATTGAACATTATGCGTCGAGCGAGAGGAGCAAAAACCAGAAAAGCAGTAGCCAAGCGATTCAAAATCACTGGGTCCGGTAAAGTTATGAGGAACCATTCCGGCAAGCGACATCTGCTTTCGTGCAAAAGCCCGAAGCGTCGGCGTAAGCTCGGCAAGTCGGTTGAATTGGACAAGAGTGACTACAAACGCGTGGTCACCAATCTTCCTTTCAGCCACTGAATCGTGCGTCTCCAAAGCTTTTATACCATTTCTTA
>Ga0160423_10003057_pt1 | contig 13928 bp, 13 predicted proteins | sample CRUFie14St8metaG_FD_108191 | JGI IMG/M metagenome (GOLD analysis project Ga0160423, IMG submission 108191) | Marine microbial communities from the Costa Rica Dome - CRUD Field 142mm St8 metaG | ecosystem: Environmental > Aquatic > Marine > Oceanic > Photic zone | place: Costa Rica: the Eastern...
CAACAAAAACAACAACAACATCAAGAACAACTCGTTTTAGTTTGTTTTGGTCTTGTTCATGGAGATGCTCCTGTCGATGATGATCCTCAACTTCTCCACGCTCACCAGCGCGGCGATCAGGACGGAGGCCAGAAGCACGTGGGTGAAGTTGAACTTCATGGCGCCCGGAGATCCCAGAACCCGCTCCAGGTGCTCGTGCACAGTCTGAAAGTACACTCCGCCCGCGACTCCGAACTTCTCGGACGCCAGCGAGAGGTAGTGCAAAGCGTAGCTGTACAAAATCTGGGCGGAGGAGACCAGGGGGAGGGGAAACGGGGCATGTTAGTGGACAGGGGCCGAGGCTGCGAGCACGGGCGACCAGACGAGACCCAGTCCTGAGGGCGCATTTGGACGGAAACAGAAAGTCCCCGTGGGTGTGCTGCTTGCGCCATCATTCGCACCTGAAACTGCGCCAGCGAGAGGGCCGCAAAGAAGATGTACAGCGTCGGCTGCAAGAGCATCACCACCACGTCAATGAAGTACATGGTTGCCGTCCTCTTTCCCTCCGTGTTCCGGTCTTCAAGGCTATCTCGTCCTCTCTCTCCGGCGCGAAACCTCCCCGGCGGTTTGCCCGATATTTGGGGCCTCGAGCCCAAACCATGCGGAGACAATCGTAACCGCCAGAACGTATCGCCCGAGTCTCGAACGTTCAAGTTTGAAGTGTAGATACGTGACTGGTCCCTGCTCGTGAGCCGACTTCCGTCAGCGATGTGGAGAGACTCTCCTCGGCTGACGTAGAGTCTTTTCACCGACCACAACGTGCGCCCAACGTCGAGCCGAGTGGCCCCGCCAAGAATGCAAGCAGCCGTGTTCCTGTGGTACAACTCTGAAATAAAAATCAAAAGAATTATTCTGCGGAGGGCGAGAAGCGCCCTTCCTAAGGATACACACGCGCTTAAGGGCGCTTGGGGGGCCTCCTCAGTTGGCGAGCGGCCTGATGTGGAGGCTGCTCAGGTCGAGGTCCGGCCTGTGGTCCCCGTCCTCCTGCTCCTCCGAGTAGATCTTCATCCTGCTGACCGCCACCCCGTCCCCGCCTTCCCTCTTCTTGAAGTCAAGCATCATCTGCTTGAACTCCTCGAAGTCGCTCAGGCTGAAGAGCATGTCGAAGACCTCCCCGTCGCAGGGCTCGTCCTTGAGCAAATCGCAAAACCAGCTCACCGTGAAGTCGGGGAACTCTGCCTTGAGGTTCTCCACCAACGTCGTCTCCACGAGGTCCGAAAAGGACCTGAACGCCTCGGTGTACTCCAGCTTGTTCTCCTCCCCCTCCTCGAAAATGAGGCAGTTCTCCTCGCAAAACCGCAGCCGCACCGACTCGAAGGACTCGTCGACCAAGATGTCCTCTAGCTTGCCAACCACCGCGTCGATCAGGTTGGTCCGTTCGTTCTGGCCCTCGCCGCTGTCCACGACCTCAAAGAAGCTCTCGTTGTCGTCCGCGGCCAGGTCCTCCTGTTGATCGGGGCAGGAAATGGGGTGAGTGGGGGAGGAGGACAAGTTTTGTGTGGCACTTGGACGTCAGGATCCGCTCTCGCATCGACGAGTGCCGCTCTCTGTTTCACCACTCCCGCTCACCTCATCGTACACCTCCCCCGCCAAGATTTCATTCTCGAGCTCTGGAAGCTCCACCATCTCCCTCTCTCTCTCTCTCTCTCTTGTTCTCCTCGAGGCCAAACGCGCGAGGTCTCCGCTCTCGGTCGGCCCCCCCTTCAACCTCTGCTGTTCTCGTAACCCACGCCGCCCCCCGTCACCTGTGGACCTCCAAGCCCCACGCTGTGTATGTATCGGTCACCCGTGCCGCCCGTGTTGTCCACCACGTTCTAGAGCAAGCCTAAGCTCTCCAAGGTCACGTCTTGTCTCGGAAACGGGTCGGAGAGCGAGTTTTCGGGAAAAGTTAAAAAATAGGCCACGCCAGCGCCCAGCTCGGACTGCGGGGGGGCGGGGGGATCGCCAGTGCAGAGGCGAGGCGTACCTGGGTGGACGGGTCCAGACGAGGCGTGGGGCGCGGGCGCTGCGACAGGGACCGGAGATGAATCAAATCGGGGCGGTGAAGAAGTTGCTGATCGCGAACCGAGGCGAGATAGCATGCAGGGTCATGAAGACCGCGCGACGACTCGGAGTGCCCACGGTTGCAGTCTACTCCAAAGCCGACGAGTATGCGAAGCATGGTGAGAGCAAGGAGTGGAACCTCGAAGATGGAGTAGGCCGATCGAACGGCACCGATGTGTGATCTGACACCTTCTCCTTTCCGCCCCCCCTCCGCCATCCGCTCCCCCGAACGCTCCAAGTGACATACGCCGACGAGGCCTTCTACATTGGGGCTGCCGCGGCAAAGGACAGCTACCTTAGGAAGGACAAAATCATCGACATCGCGCGGAGGACCGGAGCAACGGTGAGTGCCCGCTGGCGAGAGCTTCCCCTTTTCCCCAATTCCCTTTCTCTGACCCTCCGCGACTTCACCCAAAAAAAAAAAAAGCACATCCACCCGGGCTACGGCTTCCTGTCCGAGAACACAGACTTCGCCCAGGACTGCGCCACCAACGGCATCAAGTTCGTGGGCCCCCCCGCCAGCGCGATCCGCGCCATGGGTGATAAGATCGAGTCCAAGGTCATAATGGAGAAGGCCGGGGTGCCGTTGGTTCCCGGCTACCACGGCGCCGACCAGTCCCTGGAGACTCTCGTGGAGGAGTGCAAGAAGATTGGGTTTCCCGTGCTTGTCAAGGCCGCCCTGGGCGGCGGCGGCAAGGGGATGAAGGTCGCGACTTGCGAGGAGGAGTGCGTGGACGCCATCCAGTCCGCCCAGAGGGAAGCCCTGTCCTCATTCAGTGACCAGAGGGTCCTCCTGGAGAAATACGTCGGTTCCCCGAGGCACATCGAGGTCCAAGTTCTCGCCGACTCGCACGGCAAGGTCCTCCATTTTTACGAGAGGGACTGCTCCGTGCAGCGCAGGCACCAGAAGATCGTCGAGGAGGCCCCGGCCTTCGGAATCTCCAAGGAGTTTCAGGCCGCCCTCCACCGCTCTGCCATCGAGGCGGCGAGGGCCGTCGGGTATGAGAACGCCGGCACCGTAGAGTTCCTAGTGGACGCCGACACGTGGGAGTTCTACTTCATGGAAATGAACACCAGGCTCCAGGTCGAGCACCCCGTCTCTGAGAGCGTGACCAACGTGGATTTGGTGGAGCTGCAGCTCAGGGTTGCGGCGGGGGAAGAGCTCCCGCTGAGCCAGGAGGACGTCAAGTGTGATGGGCACGCGGTGGAGGTCAGGCTGTACGCCGAGAACCCAAAGAAGGACTTCTTGCCGGCCACCGGCGACCTTTTGAGGCTCAGGGTTCCCGAGGGGACGAGGGAGTTCGAGCTGACGGATGGCGTCCGCGTGGACAGCGGCGTGAGGGAGGGGGACTCCGTGACGGACTACTACGATCCGATGATCGCGAAGATGATCACCAAGGGCGAGGACAGGGCGGACGCCATGGGCAAGATGCGCAGGGCGCTGGGAGACCTCCATATCGCGGACCTGCCCAACAACGTGTCCTTCCTGCGCGACATCCTGAAGCACGACAAGTTCCTGGAGGGCGACTTTGACACCAACTTCATCCCAAAGCACTCGAGTGAGCTCTTCGAGGAGCCCTCGGGGGAGGAAAAAGGCAGGAGGGCGGCGCTCGCCCTGGCCCTGAGGTGCGCGCTCGAGCAGAGTGGGTCGAAGGACTCCGCCTGGGGCCGGTCGGACGGCTTCAGGGGCGCCGGCCTGTCCTACGTCAGACAGATCAAGGTGGGCCTCGAGGATGAGGAGGTCGAGGAGGTCGAGGTCCAGTACCTCCGCCAAGGCGGAGGCGTGAGGATGGTCGACGGGGGGGAGGTTGCCAGAATTCTGTCTCTCTCGTCTGGCAGCGAGTTTGAGGCAGAGGTGGGTGGGGAGATGATCCGGGGCGAGGTCGTCGTGTCTCCCGGATCGATCCATGTGTGGACAGCCTCAGGGGAGAGATTCATCGCCTCATTCCCCTCCCCGGATCACGAGGATGTCGAGGACGGCTCCTCCTCGGTGACTTCGCCAATGCCGGGCAGAGTGGTACAGGTGTTCAAGAAGGACGGGGAGGAGGTAAAGAAGGGCGATCCCATCCTCGCCATTGAGGCGATGAAGATGGAGCTGCTGGTTTCCGCCACCACCACCGGGGTCCTCTCCGGCCTGAAGGTCTCCAAGGACTCCAAGGTCGGCGAGGGGGCTGTGCTGGCCTACATTGTGGACCCCGCCGCGGCCGCCTAATTTAAAACAATTTTACGCGTTACACCTTGTAAATACGTTTTTCTAAACATACTTCCGCACGGTCCACGCCTGGATCGCGTTCTTCTCGTCGCTGCGGATCTCGCAGCCGGCGTCGAAGCCGGCCCTCTTTAGCAGCGCTTTGGTGGCATAGGCGTCGAACGCGTTGGCAAGAGGCAGGTACCGCCGGCTCGAGGATTCAGCTTGCAGGAATTCCGTTCCCCACAGGGTCGTCGGGCCCACGACCCGGGCCTCGAACTTTGACACTCCGAGGGTCGGTGGGTCGGGCGGCACCTCGGAGGTGGTGGCCCGCAGGGCGTAGCCCTTGGAGCAGAGGTGCTGGAGCCAGGCATCCGCGAGTGGGCGAGGCCCCGCGGCGGCAGCCTCGCGGAGCCTTGTGGTGAGGTTGAGGTCCACGGCCGGGGCGGTCGCGGGCGGCTCGGGCAATGCAACGGCGCCGCCCTCGACGAAGTCGCTCCTGAACTCTCCCTCCTCCCCCGGGCCTCGAACCGCGGGAGCGGGAGGGTCCCCCTGCAAGTCCCCCACGCCCAGCCTGGACAGGATCGATGCCCCAACTCTGGCCTCGAAGTCGTCCACCAGCGCGGCGTCCGCGCCCGCCTGCTGCAGCTTCTGCCCCGCCACGTGAAATTGGGAATACGAGATGAAGTCAAGGTACAGTGGGTCGGTCAAGTCTCCAATCCTCGGGGTCAGCGGGCTGAGTCCGTCCACGTACTCCGGTTGGATTTCAGCCCTGTACAGCCAGAAATCTTTTTGGTAGACCTGCATGTCAGGCACCAACTCCAGGTCCTCCACCGTGCTGTACAAGCTCCTCATGCATGCCACGGCAACTACATCATCCACCCGCGCCCTCGGGAATTTCACAGCCTTGGGCATCTTTCTGCCCCCCGTCCTAAGCTTTGTTCGCAGGCCTTCCAGGTCCAGTGCAAGGGCGTCCCGCTGCCCCCGCAACAGCGTGAGTGCGGAGGCCGAGGAGGAAGCGATCCATCGCCTGCGGGAGATTGCCGTCGACGTCGACGACGACGACGACGACGACGACGTCCCTCTGACTCTCCCCGCCCTCCCGGCGCCCTGTTTCCCTGGAGACGCCATCGCGATCTCAATGATCTCAATGATCTGTGACCCACTAGTTCGAGGGGCACCAGGATCCGGCCACTGGAAATGTTTTTTTCCCGATCAGATGGTGAAAAGGGGGCCCGGCCCCGGGGTTCAAAAGAAGGGCGCGGGGGGGCGCGGAGGTTGGTTGGTAGGGCAGGATGTCGAGCTCTTCTTCAGAAGAAGTGCCATTGGCAAAGCTCGTGGCGGCGAGGTCATCGGATGGAACCCCCGCCGCGAAGAAGCCCAAGGTCATACCCGCCAATGCGGACTCCGATTCGGACTCGGACGACGTCCCTCTTGCGGCGCGGATGGCGAAAATGCCTGTGCCTGCTTCGCCCCAGGCCGCCTCCTCGACGAAGAAGTCTTCGAAGTTGTCGAAGAAGTCCTTGAAGCAGATCCACAGCGGCACGAGCAGCGGCCGGTCAGAGAAGCTGAAGAAGATCAAGCAGCAGAAGATAAAGAAGGAAAGGAAGGCCAACAAGGTCGCCAAGGCGGGAGCCAAGCCTACGGCGAGGAAGGCAGGCTCTGGGATCAAGTCGAAAATCAAGAGAAACGCGGCGAACGGGAAGGGGAAGAAGGCCGTCGAGGGCAACGGGAAGAAGGTCATGTGGACCACCCTCCACCACCACGGCGTGCTCTTCCCGCCCGAGTACACCCCACACGGCGTCAAGATGCTCTATGACAACAAGGCAGTGGACCTGACCCCGGCGCAGGAGGAGGTGATGACCGCGTACGCTATGATGCGCGAGACGGACTACCTGAAGAAGCCCACCTTCGTGAAGAACGCCTGGAACGCCATGAAGACCGTGCTGGGCAAAAACCATGTCATCAAGTCCCTCGACAAGTGCGACTTCACCCCGATCTGGGAGTGGCACCTCGCAGAGAAGGTGCGTCCGCACTCGACCCAAAAATATCGCTTAGACCGCTACATCCCTCCCACTCGTCGACGGAGTTCTGACGTCACCTCGCTTCGCCCCCCCCGCCCCCCCCCCTCCTCTCTTGCAGGAGAAGAAGAAACAGATGACCAAGGAGGAGAAGAAGAAGGTGAAGGAGGAGAAGGACGCGGCGGAGGCCAAGTACAAGTTCTGCCAAGTGGATGACCGGAGGGAGCAGGTGGGCAACTTCAGGGTGGAGCCGCCCGGCCTGTTCAGAGGCAGGGGCGAGCACCCGAAGATGGGCATGTGGAAGAGGCGGGTCTACCCAGAGGAGGTGACCATCAACATTGGCGAGGATGCCGAAGTCCCGGAGTGCCCGGTGCCCGGCCACAGGTGGGGCAGGGTGCAGCACGACCACACGGTCACGTGGCTGGCGTGCTGGAACGACCCAATCAACGTTAGGGACCTCAAGTACGTCTTCTTGGCTGCCAACTCGCAGTTCAAGGCCGAGAGCGACCTCGCCAAGTACGAGAAGGCCAGGAAGCTCAAGGACTACATCGAGAAGATCAGGAAGGACTACATGAAGGGCCTCAAGTCCAAGGACAAGGTGAAGCGGCAGATGGCGTGCGCGATCTACCTGATCGACAGGCTCGCCCTGAGGGCTGGCCACGAGAAGGACGAGGACGAGGCGGACACTGTGGGCTGCTGCACTCTCAAGGTAGACAACGTGGAATTCTTGGACGTCGGGGATGACGGCAAGCACGAGGTCAAGTTCGACTTCTTGGGAAAGGACTCGATAAGATACGAGAATGTAGCGGAGATCCACGAGCTGGTGTACTCCAACATGAAGGACTTTTCGTTGAAAACGATCGACGGAAAGAGGGCCAAGAGGCCAGAGGACCTGCTCTTTGACGGGATGAGCGCGACAGACATCAACCAGCTCTTCAAGTGCTACATGCCGGGCCTCAGTGCCAAGGTGTTCAGGACCTATAACGCCAGTATCACGCTCGCCAAGCTGCTCAGGGAGCAGACGGACGCTCAGCAGCGGTACTCTGGCAAGCCGGTGGAGGAGAAGAAGGCGGACTACGACAGGGCAAACAAGGAGGTCGCCATCCTTTGCAACCACCAGCGCTCGGTGCCTAAGGGCCACGCCGGGTCAATGGATAAGCTGAACGAGAAGCTCAAGGCTCTCGTGGAGGAGGTCAAGGGTCTCAAGGATGACTTCAAGAAGGCCAAGGCCGGCGAGCACAAGGACGCCAAGGGGAAAGTCGTCGCGGCGGAGAAGGTCAAGACGAAGCTGGACAGGGCCCAGGAGAGGCTGAAGAAGCTCAAGTTGCAGAGGGCGGTGAAGGAGGACCTGAAGACCGTTGCGCTGGGAACGTCAAAGATCAACTACATGGACCCTCGAATCACCATCGCGTGGTGCAAGGCCTTTGAGACGCCCATCGAGAAGATCTTCAACAAGAGCTTGCTGTCCAAGTTCCACTGGGCGATGACGTGCGAGCCAACCTTTAGCTTCTGAGCTCCTGGGCGCGCGGGGAAGAGGGAGGAGAAATAACACGCACGGGGCGGTGATTGGGGGTTTGTGACAACACGCTTTTAGTTTGGTTCGTTTTCTTAGCCACGGCCCTTCCACCGCAAGTGGGCCTCACACCTCGTACTTCTCCCATCCCTCGTCCTCGAGCCTGGCCGCCTTCTTCTCGACCATCTGCTTCAGGCCGTTCTGGTAGGCTTCCATCTTCTCCCTCACAGCAGGGTCGGATGCTCCGATAATCCTGGCCGCGAGCAGTCCGGCATTCTTGGCGTTGTTAATGGCGACGGTGGCCACAGGGATCCCGCCAGGCATCTGCACGATGCTCAGGAGCGAGTCCATGCCGTCCAGCGGGGCGCCCTTCGGGATGACGGGGACTCCCACCACGGGCAGGGGGGTCATGGAGGCCACCATTCCTGGCAAGTGCGCAGCGCCTCCGGCCCCCGCGATGATCGCCTTGATGCCTCTCTTGTGGGCGTTCCTGGCGAAGTCGAACATCCTCTCTGGAGTGCGGTGGGCGGACACGATTGTGACCTCCGTGGGAACCCCGAAGTCGGCCAGCACCTCCGCGGCCTGCTTCATGACGTACAAGTCAGAGTCGGACCCCATGATCACCGCCACCTGGGTTGGCCCTTTGCCCTCGGCCCCCTCTGGCTCCTCGGCCGCCATCCGGCCCAGAACCCTGTCCTTTTTGGCGACGGCGTCCGCTAGGGAGGATCCCGTGACGGTGATGTGCCCGATCTTCCTGCCCGGCTTGACCCCCTCCTTGCCATACCAGTGTGGATACGCCCCAGGCACGGGGAGTGCCCTATTGATAAGCGCGTCGGCGATCTCCGCCCCATCCTCGCCGCTCGCCTCGCCCAGTATGTTGATCATCGAGCACCCGCCGCACGTCAGCGAGGTGTCACCGAGTGGCCACCCTAGCACTGCCCTCACATGCTGCTCATACTGGCTTGTCACGCAGGCCTCGATGGTATAGTGCCCAGAGTTGTGGGGCCTGGGAGCGATTTCATTCAGGAGGATCCCGCCGTCCTGGAGGAGGAAGAGCTCCACGCCGAAGACCCCGGCGCCCTCAAACTTGGAAATCGCCAGGTGGGCGACCTCCCTGGCCCTTGCTCGGACCTCCGGGGGGATAGGGGCGGGGCACTCGAGCTCTGCCAAGATGGAGTCCTTGTGGTGGGTCTCCACGACGGGGTAGGTGATAACATTGCCGTCCCTGTCCCTGGCGACCATCACCGCGAGCTCCTTAACAAAGGGGACCCACCCCTCGGCGTACAGGCCCTCGGCCTTCTGGTGCTCGTCCAAGTTCTCGGTCAGAGCGCGCACCCCGGCCTCAAAGTCCTCCTCCGTCTCCACCACGTAGTTTCCCTTGCCGTCGTACGCCAGGTACCTCGACTTTAGCATCATCGGGAAGCCAAGGGCCCTGCCGACCTCCTGGCGCGACCCGGAGTCCAGCCCGACCTTCATGAAGGGCGGCAGGGGGACCCCAAAGCGCTCCAGGTGCTCCTTCTGGGCAAACTTGTCCTGGATGATCTTGAGAGTGGAGGGAAGGGGCTGGACGTCGACCCCGGCATCCGCCGCGAGCTGCAGGGCGTCGGTGTTGATGTGCTCGATCTCCACGGTGAGGACGTCAACCTGCTTGGCGAACTCAAGAATGGCGTCCGCGTCGCGGAAGCTCCCTGGGACCTGCTTTGCGGCGACCGCGGCGGGGGCCACGGGGGTGGGGTCGAGGACGAGGACCTCCACTCCGAGGCGGGCCGCCGCGAGGGCGAACATGCGGCCGAGCTGGCCGCCGCCGAGCACTCCGACCTGCAGTTGTCGTGGAAGAAGAAAAGGAAAGGCAGGGCAGGTTTAGGTGTGTCAAAAGATCCAGCCAGCCAGCAGCCAACAAGAGTCGAGAGAGGCAGGCGCGTTCGTTCGCGTACCTTTGCGGTTCGGGGGAGCGTGACTCCCGCCTCGCCCGTCGGCTGCTCGGCGAGGGCTCTCGGCGCGGTTGTCGGCCTCACGCCCTTCCGACCACCCGACCGTTTCTCGCTCCTCGACCTCTCGCCGTCCACTTGTGGTCTCGTCGATCGTGCCAACACGTTTCGAGATGGTCGCCTCCGCGGTTTGGACCACTCCCGAGTCCTCGCGGCCCCGCTTCGGTACCTGGAGCCAGAACAGCAGCGTTGCGCCGCGAGATCCATCGTCGTCATATCCGCTCTCGTCAAGGCCCTTCCTCCCTCCCTCGTGGCCCGCGCTCTCGCCCCTCCCCGCCCTCGAGCGCGAAGCTTCTGCTGACGCACGATCCGAGTTGGCACCTCGCTTTTCTCGTTTGCTCGCGGCTTTGGAAATCCAGTAGATCTTGGCTGCTGTCACACCAGCAGAGCAGAGGGCGAGCTGCGCCAGGATCATCTGGCGCGAGCGCGGGGGAGGCCAGGCGCGCGCCGCGGGAGCGGGATGGCGCCCTGATCGAGGTCAGCTTGGTCACTGGATGCTCGCCCGGGCCGCCTTCGCCGGGAGGAGTCTCGCGTCGAAGTCGAGGGGTTGTGTCGTCGGAAACAGGGAACATATGGTGGTGACGATGGCCTCGTCGTCGAGAGAGGACGCGGACGCGCGCGCGAAGCGCAAGGCCCAGAAGAAGGCCGCCAAGCTGGCGAGGCGGGCGAAGAGGCAGGGCCTCCAGGAGGCGATCGACGAGAAGAAGAAGGACTGCGACCTGTGCTCCACTCCGGTCGACCTCCTCGTTCGCTGCCAGACGGACGAGACCAGGCGGTGGCGTATGGTGTGTGGAAAGTGCTGGCATGAGGTTAGCGGCGGGCAAACGGACGGGGACGACGACCACCCGTACTACAAGTACGGTGGGCTTTGGAAGAACAGGGCGGCGTGAGCACCCCCCTTCCCGAGACCAAAGTTGAAAGAAAAACATTGTAGTGAAAGCAAAATTGGAGTTGTTGTTATATCCGCCTTCTTCGTTGTTATCGCCCCTCCCCCGAGCCGCCCAAGTAGAGCAAGTCGATGAGCTGGAAGTTGTCCGGGAACTGCGCTGGGTTGCTCCCGAGCTCCCCCTCGAACACGATCTGGAACTTCGTCCTCGTCCTTCCCAGGATCTTCATCAGCTTCCTCAGGTCCAGCCACTCGTACCACACCTTCTCCTCGGGGACCCCGAGGTGCCTGTTGTAGATTCTCGCGAAGTCCGCGTAGCTTGGCGAGCCCTCCGCGAGGTAGCGGGACTTGGAGGGGGCGAGCTGGATCCACCTGCCACCGACCCTGAGCTTGGAAAGCAGGACCTCGTACGCGCCCTCCAGGAGCTCTGTGGGCGCCCTGGTCAGAGAGTCCAAGGCCATCACGACGTCAAAGTTGCCGGAGAGCTCCCCCAGGCCGTCAAGGGTGGGGGCGTAGACCAAGTGGAGGTTGGCACGGTCCACGTCGGACGCGTCGGCGATCCTGTTCAGCAGCTTCAGGTTGTTGATGTTGGTGTCCACGACGGTTACGTTGCAGCCAGTGTTGGCGAGCACGAGAGGCTCGAACTGGGTCATCCCCGCGCCGACCACCAGAACGTCGCTGCCCTTGAAGGTCTGGGAGTACAGCATGTAGGGCCACACCTGCTGCCTGGCGGCCCTCTTCTGGTACGTGTCAAAGACGGCATTGAAGGAACCTTGATCCAGCTGCAGCAGCTCCTGCTCGGCCAGCACCCTCAGGGGCTTGTCCTCCTCGACCTGAACCTGAACCGCGCTCTGAGACACGATCAGGGACTGGAAGTCAGACCACAGGTCCGCGGAAACGCACTTGGTGCCGTCGAACACGAAGGGGGGCTTGCAAACGCAGAGGCTCGGCGCCAAGCAGTAGGGTGTGGACTTGTCAAAGGCCTCTCCGAACTGACTAGCGATGGCGTCCACGTCATTGGGCGTGTATTGAATTCCCTCAACCCTATCGAGAGACCTGACGATGGCATCCTTGACATCCTGGAACTCGGTGGCGGTGATATCGACCCTGTTTCCTGCAACGTTCACGGGGAGGGTGCCGCTCAGGGCCTCGTCGCTCGCAAAGTTCACGACGTTGGACCACCTCTGTCCGGGGTTGGCCTTGGAGAAGGTGAGCTTAGCGCCGTCCTGGGTGGTGGAGGCGCTGGTGTCCGACGGCAGGACGGCCTGGGCGAGGTGGAGCCTGACGAACTTCTGGGTCGAGGGGTCGGCCTCGTTGTGGAAGACCACCTTGACGAGAGTCTCGCCGTCCCTCACTGTGGTGTTGTAGTACACCCGGTTGTAAGTCTCAGTGTCCACCTGGAAGTCGAAGAAGACATTGTCGGCGGACTGCTCGAAGCTGATCCCGACGGTCTTGGGGGGGACCTGCGGGGCCTCCGCATCCTGGGCGCCGGCCAAGCCACCACCCAGGATCACGCAAAGGAAAGCCAGCCCAAAGACGCACACCGTCCTCATAGCGTCCAGGGAAAGCCGGCGACTTTCTCTCTCTCTCTCTCTCCCAACGGCGTCCGGATCCCGGAGCGCAACGGCGGGGAAGAAGAAGCACGGCAGCTGCTTCGGGCTGCTGCTGCTCGATTGTCTTTGCTGTTCCCGCGCAGCGAAACGGAGACCGCGGCCTGAATGGTCAAGATCCCAGGCCGCGTCCTTTCCCCCAACATTTCCGAGGAAAAATCGGTCGAAATCGTACATCACTGGTGAGTGCTGCCAGAACGGACAGCTCCGACGCAGGTCCGACTACTGATGAGGAGAAACAGGGGTTCTGTCTGTCATTATTGTATGAAAAGACGAATACGAAGAGGGCTTATAGCGACTCCACCTCCTCCGGGTTGGGCACGCTCCTCACGTTGGAGCCGTCCTGCTCTCCATGCATTCCCTCCAAGTCGTACTCTGCCCTTGCGCGGGGAGAGAAGACGTGGACGATCACGGAGCCGCTTTTGTTAGAGATCGAGATCGAGATCGAGGGCAAGGGTCAGAACGGAGAGAAGTAGGCGACCAGGGGACGTGAGGCTCACCCGTCCAAAAGGACCCATTCGCTCCCCTCGCCGCCCTCGATGCGGGACGAATGGCCGCTCTTCTTCAGGAGGTGCTGGCACCCGCCCGCGATCCTCTTTAGGTGGTCCAGGCTCCTCCCCGTCGTCACCACGAAGTGGTCTGCAAGCGGGTTGTCCTTGAGCTCGATAACGGTGACGTCTCTTGCCCGCGCCCTCGTCAGCAGGGAAACCATGTCCTCCAGAACGGCGGCCGGGACCCTCTCTACCCTCCGCCCCGGGTCGTAGATCGTGTCCACGAGCTTCGAGGAAGCCGAATTCGGATCCCCGGTCCCGCTCGCCTCGCCGTGCTGCCGCCTGGCCAGCGCTGCGAAGCTCCCCGAGGTTGAGAGTCCTGCCCCCACCTCGACCGAGGAGGAGGAGGTTTGGAGCGCACCGAGCCTCCATCCCCCGGCGACCCCGCGCGCAACCCTCCTCAATGCCTCGCCCAAAACCGTCGACATGGCCGACGCCGGGACCAAAGGCTGGGGTCCGTGCCCAGGGGAGCGCTCTCAAACTCTCTCTCGCTCTCGCTCTCGCTCTTGCTCTCGATGCTGGTGCTCAAAAACAGAGCAAAGATTTCCAAGAATCATGCGGAAATGTAGTCGCCTGGTTTTTCCGTTGAGATTCCCGAGCCTCGCGGAAGAATTGCTGTCTCGGAGGTCCAACAAGGGTTTTTCACTCTTCGTGTGTCACGATTTCACGGGCTACAGTGTTCTGTTCTCCACAACAGTACAGAATCACGTGTTGCGCTCGTCTTCCCCCCCGTTTTCGCTCAAAGAGCGCTCTTCAAGCAATGAAACCGACAGGTCCTGGAGCGTGCGTCAAGCTGGTAAGCTGATTTTATCGATTGACTCGATCGAGGCTGGTGGCGAGGACAACGACGACGGCCGGCGTAGGCGAAGGGTGCGCGGGGGCGGACGAGAGAGGCAGGCGAGGGGTGCGCGGGCGGGCGCGGATCGGCTTTGACGACGTGCGTGACGCGGCAAGACGAGCTGCGGAGAGGTGGTATCCGGGTGCCGTTGTTGTTGTTGTGAGACATGGTCGCAGATAGACCGAAGACAGCGCCGTATCGAAGGAGCCTTCGAACGAGCACTGCCATGCAGGGCGCCTCGAGGCTCGCAA